>Ga0224559_1001443_pt1 | contig 13068 bp, 12 predicted proteins | sample 714S33034metaG_FD_180676 | JGI IMG/M metagenome (GOLD analysis project Ga0224559, IMG submission 180676) | Peat soil microbial communities from Stordalen Mire, Sweden - 717 S3 30-34 | ecosystem: Environmental > Terrestrial > Soil > Wetlands > Peat | place: Sweden: Norrbotten County, Stordalen... | reverse complement strand
TCACCGCCGCCGTCACCAGCAGGCCGAGAATCGAAACCGTGGCCGCCACCCAGGCCAGTGGGAAGACGCCGCGGAAGATGAGAAACTCCGCCGGGAAGCCATTCAGCCCCGGCAAGCCGAGCGAAGAGAAGAGCGCGATCCCCATCAGCCCGGTCAGCACCGGCGCCGGTTTGCGCAAGCCGCCAAAATCGTCGATGCCGCGATGGCCGCCCGTCCGCTGCTGCATCATGGCCACAAACCAGAAGAGCGCCGCCGCCGTGAGGCCGTGCGAAAACATCTGGAAGATTACGCCATTCAAGGCCGCCGCCTGGCTAGTCAAAAGAGCAGCCGCGGTTGCGCCTCCAGTCGAGGGTACCGCCAGCGCAAAAATTCCCAGTAAACAGTAGCCCAAATGGTTCACCGACGAATAGGCGAAGATGCGCTTCAAATCCTTCTGCGCCGCTGCTGCCCAGGCTCCCATTACCACAGTAGCCACGGCCAGCACCAGCAGCGGAGTGCGAATCTGGGCGATCTGCGCCCCGAAGAGCGGCAGCGCAATGCGCAGCAGGCCGTAGAGGCCCATCTTCGACATGGCGCCCGTCAGCAGCATGGTCACCGGCGAAGGAGCCTCCGCGTAGGCCGCGGGCAGCCAGGTGTGAAAGGGAATCATCGGCACCTTCACCGCGAAACCGGCCAGTACGCCAATAGCGAGCCAGAGCGTTACCGGACCCAGGTGCGCCGTCACCGCCCGCTCCAGAGAGCCGGTCGAGGCCATCTGCGCCAGGGCAACAAAGTCCATGCTGCCGGTCGATAAAAAGACGGCCAGAAAGGCCAATAGCAGGGCCACCGAACCTGCCATTGTGTAGACGAAAAACTGCGTCGCCGCCGGTCCCCGCCGCGCCCCGCCCCACAGTTTGATGAGAAAAAAGGCGGGAATCAGGCTCAACTCCCAGAACAAGAACCAGTGAAAGAAGTTCAGCGCCGTAAAGGAGCCGAAAAGGCCGGCTTCCAGCGTCAGAACGAGAGAGAAGTAAAGCCCCGGCTGATGATGCACGCGGTGTGCCGCATCAACCGACATCAACGTCACCAGCGCCGATAGCACCAGCATCAACGCGCCCAGTCCGTCCGCACCCAGGTGGTACTCGAAGCCCACCGACGGCGCCCACGCGGCCCGCTCGACCAACCCGATGCTGCCGTCGGCAGGCAGCCGCGTCCAGACCACCAGCGCCAGAGCCAAGCTCAAGAGCGTCGTAATCAGAGCCACGCCGCGCGCGTGACGGCCCGCAAAGAGCGCCACCGCCGCGCCCGCCAGGGGCAGCGCGGTCAATAGCGTCAGGATGGGAATTGCTAGAGGTAATCCGCTCATGACCGGCTGCTCCAGATCAAAATTGCGGCCAGTGCGGCCACGGCCCCGGCCAGGATTCTCAGGTAGGTCTGCACCCGGCCCGTCTGCACCCGCGCCAGCAAACCTCCGCCCACGCCCAACTCCTCGCAACCTTTGTCGAAGCCACCGTCCACAACATTTGTGTCGAGAAAGCGGCTCAGCCCGGCCCACCGCCCGAAGAGGCTCGCCACACCGGCCACCACACCTCCCCAAAGCCTGCGGTCCAGCCAGTCGGCGGCGCGCGCCCACCAGCGGTAGAAGGCGACGACCGTCACTCCGTAGAACTCATCCACGTACAGCCGGCCGCGTAGCCCGGCCCAGGCCCATGGTACGGTCTTTTCCAAAATGTCCGGCTCCTCCGGCCGGGGAGCCTGTCCGCCGTAGAACCTCCAGCCCAGCCCCAGCCCGAGAAAAACCACCGCCGCCGAAACGGCCATCAGCGTCAGCAGCCCCGGTTCCATGAAGCCGCGCCACATAAAGCCCACCGCGCGACCATCCAGGAAGGCACGGAACCACGGCCAGGCCGGCGTTCCGATCAAACCCAGCGCCATTGCGAAGAAAGCCAGAATCCCCAGCGGCGCGGTCATCACCGCCGGACTCTCCTGCGCGGATTTGCTGCCCCTCCAGTAGCCAAAGAAGACGTAGGCCACCTGGCGCGTCATGTAGAAGGCCGTCAGCAGCACGCCCAGGACCAGCATGTAAAAAGGCGTCCGCGCCACGCTCCAGTGACGGGCCGCCTCCAGGATTCCGTCCTTGCTCCAGAAGCCGGAAAACAGCAGCGGGAAACCACAGAGCGCCAGCATTCCGATCGCGTAGGTCAGAAAAGTCAGCGGCATGTCAGACCTGAGCCCGCCCATGCGCCGCACGTCCTGCTCGCCGTGGCAGCCGTGGATCACCGAACCCGCGCCCATGAAGAGCAGCGCTTTGAAGAAGGCGTGGGTAATCAGGTGGAAGAGGCCCACGGCGACGCCGCCCATCCCCAGGCCGGCCATCATGTAGCCCAGTTGCGAGATCGTCGAATAGGCCAGAATGCGCTTGATGTCGTTCTGCGCCACGGCTATCAGCGCGGCAAAAACCGCTGTAAACGCGCCCACCCAGGTGACCACCGTCAGTGCGGTTGTCGTTCCAGCGGCGAGTCTCCCGGCCTGCGTCAAAACTCCCGTGGCCAGTAGTGGAGCGCCCGCGGCCATGAGAGGATAAACGCGCGCAATCAGAAAAACGCCGGCGGCCACCATCGTAGCCGCGTGAATCAGCGCCGAAACCGGCGTCGGGCCCTCCATCGCATCCGGCAGCCAGACGTGCAGCGGGAACTGGCCGCTCTTGCCCGCCGCTCCGCAAAAAATTAGCAAGCCAATCGCGCCCGCCGCCGTCAGGCCCAGAGCAGCGGGCGCGGCCAGCAATCCGGCCAGAGCCGTGGGTTCGATCGAACCGGCGCCGTGGTTATAAAAGAGCAGGGTTCCGGTCTGCGCAAAGAGCCAGACTATTCCTAGCAGAAAGAAAACGTCGCCCATGCGCGTGGTCAGAAAAGCTTTTTTGGCCGCCGCGACCGCCGCCGGCCTCTCATACCAAAAGCCGATCAGCAGGTAAGAGGTCAGCCCGACTAGTTCCCAGCAGATGAACAGCAGCAGCAGGCTGTTGGCCGCGACCACGCCCAGCATCGCCCCGGCAAAGAGCGAGAGAAAGCAAAAAAAACGAGTGAAATTCCCTTCGTGGGCCATGTAACCGATCGAGTAGATGAAGATCAGGAGGCTCACAAAACTGACCATCACCAGCATGACCGCCGAGAGCGGATCGAGCACCCAGCCCAAATCCACACTACCCGCGCCGGATTGCGTTCCCACCTGCATCCCCACCTGCATCCAGGTGAAGTTGACCGTCTCGCGCACGGCCGCGCCATGCGCCCAACCGCTCACCACGTGCGCGAAGGCCAGAAGCGAAAGCAGCAGCGAAAAACTCAGCGAGACCATAGCCAGAGTGGCGGAAGTCTTGCGGCGCGACCGGCCAAGCAGCGCCGTCACCGCCGCGGCCGCCACCGGCAGGGCGGGAATCAGCCAGAGAATCTCCGCGATGGGCGAGGCCTTCAACTGCGGAGTGAACAAAACTGCATCTTGCATCAACCTCTCACCCCTTCATCCTGTTGATGGCGTCCAGATCGGTGGTCCGCGCATGGCGATGGACTTGGATCACCAGCCCCAGCCCCACGGCCGCCTCGGCTGCCGCCACGGCAATCGAGAAGATGGCAAAGATCATCCCCGTCAGCAGCTCCGGATGCGGCCCATAACGCCATAATGCGATCAGATTCAGATTGGCCGCGTTCAGCATCAACTCGATCCCGATCAGCACCAGGATGGCGTTGCGCCTGGTCAGCGCCCCGGCCAGGCCGATCGAAAAGACCAGCGCGGCCACCAGAAGATAGCCTATCAGCGGAGTGATTTGACCTATCATTTGGCCTCCTCTTTCTCGTGCATGGCCACGATCACCGCGCCGATCAGCGCAACCGTCAGCAGTACGGCCACAATCTCCAGCGGCAGAACGTAACGGCCAGCAAGCGCCCGGCCAATCTGCTCCACCGTGACGGCGGGGGCTGGGTTGGCAGCGGTCGTGGAATTAGCAGACGCCGCGGGCGCGGCGGCTCCGAGCAGCCGGGGCGCGGAGGCGACGACCGCCCAGCCGAGCACCGCAAAAACCGCTGCCGCTGCTGCGATCCCCACCAGCCAGCTTCTGCTGAAGACTCCGCCCTGGGGAGTTTCAGAGCCCTTGGTGAGCAGAATCGCGAAGACCACCAGGATGGCCACCGCTCCGATGTAGACCAGAATCTGCGCAAAACCGGCAAACTGCGCGTCGAGGTTGAGAAAAAGCAGTGCCAATCCTGCAAAAGCCACGGTCAGCGCCAACGCGCAGTGCACGGTGTTCTTCAAGAGCACGGCCGCCAGGCCACCGGCCACGGTCAGCACCGCAAGCAGATAGAAGATCAGGCTCATCGGCTGCACCTCCTTTCCCGGGCGCCAATCCGGGCGATCTCGAAGCGATTCCGCTCGAACTCAAAGCAGTTCTGCTGCAATGCGGCCGTGGAATCCCACCCTAGCCGCAAAAACAAAAACGCGGCGAGGGTGGGGCACCCGGTCTTATTTGCGGCAAAGGTGGAGCACGCAACGGTTCCACTCCTTCTCGCCCACCAAAGCTGGGTGGCCCATCCTCGCGCAGGCTCTTCGGCGCGAGGGTGGGAGGGCACGAATCCGCTCCAGTATGACTCACTCCGCATAGCGGTACCTCCGCGGCCCGAAGTGCTCGCGGCGCATTCCCATCCGGCCCATCACCACGTAGGCCGCTACTAGAATCGCCGTGCAGAAGACCCAGCGCTCCCAGCCATCGCCCAGAAACCTCCACAGCCCGGCCACCAGGAGATTCAGCAGGGTCATCGGCAGGACAAACTTCCAGGCAAAGTTCATCAACTGGTCCTGCCTCAGCCGCGGCAGCGTTCCGCGCAGCCAGATGAAGACGAAGATCGAGAGCATTAATTTTGAGAAGAACCAGATCCACGACGGAATCCAGGTCAGAAACGAGAAGGGCGCCGACCAGCCGCCCAGAAACAGCGTCGCTCCCAGCCCGGAGATGGAGAACATGGCCAAGTACTCGCCCAGGAAGAAGAGCGCGAATTTGAAGCCCGAATACTCGGTGTGGTAGCCAGCCACCAGTTCCGACTCGCCCTCGGGCAGATCGAATGGCGAGCGGTTGGTTTCGGCCGTGGTGGCAATAGCGTACATCAGGAAGCCCGCCAGCCCCCAGGGAGTAAAGATGTACCAGTGCGGCAGCCCCCAGGTGTACTGGTTCTGCGCCGCGACTATTTTAGTAAGCGAAAGTGAGCCGGTCATCATCACCACCACCACGCTGGACAGCAGCAGGGCCACCTCATAGCTGATCATCTGCGCCACCGCGCGCATGGCGCCCAGCAGCGAGTACTTGTTGCGGCTCGACCAGCCGGCCATGAAGATTGCCAGTTCGGTCGATGTGCCCATGGCAAAGTAAAACAGCAGGCCGGCGTCCATGTCCACCAGCACCATGTTGCGCCCCATAGGCACGACCGCAAATCCCATGAAGACGGCCACCACCAGCACTAGCGGCGCCAGGAAATGCACAGCGCGGTCGGCGCTCGCCGGGACAATGTCCTCCTTGGTCAGCGACTTGATGCCGTCGGCCAGCGGCTGCAAGAGCCCCAGCGGACCTACGCGGTTGGGGCCGATGCGGTTTTGTATCCGGCCCAACCCTTTGCGTTCGAGAACTGTGGTCAGGGCAAAGAGCGCTGGGAAAAGGCCGACGATGGCCGCCACGCACAGTACGACGCCCGCCGCCGGCTGCCAGGAGGCAGGCAGAAAGCCCACCAGCCACTCTTTCAACAAAACGAAGATCTGGTCCGAGGATTCGATGAGGGGCCTGGCTAAGCTGGCGGTCACGATCATCGGCTGCTCCCCTCGTCCGGCTGCTTTTCAGATGCGGCTTCGGCTGCGGCCTTGGTTTTAGCCGCTTCGGCTGCGGCCGCAGCAGCCTCTGCGGCGGCTTTGGCCTTTTCCTCGGCCTTGACCTTTTCTTCGGCCAGACGCGCGTCCACTTCGGCCGCCCCGGCGGGATGAATCCGGTGGTAATACTCATTCGGCTTGGCCAGTTGATCGAGGTCCAGCAGCAAGCCGCTGAAGCGATCCCCGGTGCTCAGCTCAAACGCCGTGTTCATCTTGATGGCGTCGAAAGGACAGACCTCGACACAGATCTGACAGCTCATGCAGACGGAAATGTCGATCTCGAAACGCACCGGATAATTCTGCGGCTTTCCGACAAAATCCGGCTTCTTGTCTTTGCTCTTCTCGATGAAGATGCACTGGGGCGGGCACTCCTTCTCGCAGATCTGGCAGGCGACGCAGCGCAGCCCGGCCTGCCGGTCCTCGCCATCGTAGATCAGGAAGGGAAAGACGCGCGCCGCCTCGAAGGGAGCAATCCTCTGCTCCGGGTACTCGACCGTGGTCAGCCGCTCGCGCGAGACAAAGCTGCCGAAAAAGTTCTTCGCCGTCTCCGCCAGCCCTTTCAGTATTCCCTCGCCAAACAAATTGCCCCTCCAAAGTAGACAGTTAACAGTCACAGTCAAAAAACTGACAACTGCAAGCTGTCGGCTGTTAGCAGCCTCACCGGTCCACCTCTCCCAGCACAATGTCCACCGAGCCGGAGATCAGCACCACGTCGGCCACGCTGTGGCCCAGGCACATATCCTCAAGAATCGTCAGGTTGATCAGGCTCGGCGGCCGCACCCGGTAGCGGTAAGGGTTCGGCCCGCCGTCCGAGATCAGATAAAAGCCCAGTTCGCCCTTGGGCGACTCGATTCGCCCGTAGGCCTCGCCCGGCTTGGGGCGGAAGTTGCGCAGCTTCAACCTAGGGTCCATCACCGGCCCCTCGGGAATCTCCTTGAGGGCCTGCTCCAGAATCTTGACCGACTCGCGCATCTCCAGCAAGCGCACCATGAAGCGGTCGTACACGTCCCCGTGCTCGCCCAGCGGTACGCGGAAGCTGAAGCGGTTGTAGATGCCGTAGCCGTCCACCTTGCGAATGTCGTAGCCCACGCCCGAGGCGCGCAGCATGGGGCCGGTGACCCCGGCGTTGATGGCCAGCTCCGGCCGGAGAACGCCCACGCCCTGGCAGCGCGCCATCAAAATCTCATTGGTCGCCAGCAACCGTTCAAATTCGTCCACAAAACCCGGCAGAGCCACCACTCTAGCGCGCGCCCTGTCCAGCCAGGCGGGCGAAGCGTCCACGCGGCAGCCCCCGAAGCGCATGTAGTTGCACATCATGCGCGCCCCGGTTAGCTCCTCGAAGAGGTCCAGAATCTTCTCCCGCTCGCGGAAGGCGTACATCAGCGGCGTGCCGCTGGCGCCCATTTCCTGGATCAAAAAACCGATTGAGGAGGCGTGGTTCTGGAAGCGCGTCAGCTCGGCCAGGATCACCCGCAGGTATTCGGCCCGCTCGGGAACCTGCTGCCCGGACAGCTTTTCGACCGCCAGCGCGTAGGCCCAGTTGTTGCTGAGCGAGCAAAAGTAATCCAGCCGGTCAGTGTAAGGCATCGACGACAAATAGCTCTGGCCCTCGCCCAGTTTTTCGTGGTTGCGGTGCAGGTAGCCGAAGATCGGTCTGAGTCGGACCACCCGCTCCCCGTCCAGCGCCACGTCCATGCGGAAGACCCCGTGCGTCGAGGGGTGGTGCGGCCCCATGGAGACTTCCAGCAACTCGTCGTCGCCGTCCGGCTCGGTCCGCCGCGGACGGTTCCAGCCCTCCGGCCTTTCGATTTTGGTCTCCGTCAGGCTCATGCAGTCGTTGGCCCCTGTTCCCTATTCACTGTTCCCTGTCCCCTGTCTTTGTGCGCCACGGCCCGTTCGAGCACCCGGTCGTGCGCCGTCGGCTCATACTCGAAGTCGTCCGGCTCCACGTAATCCCGCCGCATGGGATGGTCCTTGAAGCCCGGCCACATCAACAGCCGCCGCAGGTCCGGGTGACCGGTGAAGACGATCCCATAGAGGTCGAAGACCTCTCGCTCCTGGAACTCGGCCGACCGCCAGATGGACGTCAGCGAGGGCAGCTCCACCTGGTCCGTCCGGTTTACCGTTCTCATGCGAAGAACCACCGGCCCCTGCTTCTTGGCCACCGAGTAGAGGTGATAGACCGCCTCTAGAAAGCCCGGCTCGAAGCGTTTGACGGTCTCCTCGACCGTCTCTTCGACGGTTTGCTCCGCGCCGTCCACCATTTTGGTCACGGGGCGCGTTGCCGTCACCGTTTCCTCGATCTCCCGGTCCAGCCAATCAACGCCCGTCACATTGGAGAGAAAATCCAGCGCCAGTTCGGCGTCGTCGCGCAGAAACCTCGCCACCTCGACCGCGCGGCTGGGCTCGATCCGGAGCGAGTGCTGCCCGGAGGGGCTGGGATTGAGCACAACCTCGACTCCCGCGCCCGCAACCGCCGCCTCGATGGCCGCCTTGATCTCTTCCACCGTCTTCATCAGCGTTTCATCCTGGGAGCGCTCCAGAGGCCGGGATTTGAAGCCGGCTCCAGATCGTGCTCTCCATAAACGGGCACCGGAAACTCGCCCCGCACCCCGGCGTCCAGGTGGCGCGGACGGCCCTCCCCGGTCAAAGGCTGGCCATCAATCTTCTTTTGCAGCGTGATGAAGGCGTGCATCAGCGCCTCGGGCCGCGGCGGGCAGCCGGGAATGCACACATCCACCGGAATGTACCGGTCGATCCCCTTCAGCACGTTGTAGCCCTGCTTGAAGGGCCCTCCGCTAATGGCGCAGGCCCCCATGGCGATCACGTAGCGCGGCTCGGCCATCTGGTTATAAAGCCGCACTACGGCCGGGGCCATCTTCTTGGTCACCGTCCCGGAAACGATCATCAGGTCGGCCTGGCGTGGCGACGGCCGGAAGACCTCGCCCCCGAAGCGGGCCAGATCGTAGCGCGCCATGGTGGTGGCGATCATCTCGATGGCGCAACAGGCCAGGCCAAACTGCATCGGCCAGATGGAACTGCGCCGACCCCAGTTATAAAGCTCCTCGAGGGTCGTAACGAAGACCCCCTGCTTGCTCATTTCGGTCTTCAACCCCTCATCGACTGCCATCGCTCTTGCTCCCGCTGCCTGTTGTCAGTTCTCAGTAGCTGCCAGCCATTCGTTTGCCCCTGGAGCCAAGTGCCCGAGGTCTCGATTTTGAGACCTGGAAAATTGATTCCTGATCCCTGCCCCCCTGATCCCTGTCGTCACCCCCAAGTGAGCACGCCCTTGGCCCAAGCCCAGGCCAGCCCTTCGACCAGCAGCAGCACGAAGACCAGCATCGCTGCGCAGGGCGCGGCCCCTAGTCCGCTGAAGGCCACTGCAAAGGGCAGCAGAAAAACCGATTCCACGTCGAAGACCAGGAAGATGATGGCATACAGATAGTAGGCCGAGTGGAACTGCATCCAGGCATCGCCCTTCGAGACCAGCCCGCACTCGTAGATGGCGTTCTTCACCGCGTTCGGCTTGGCGGGCGAGAAAATCTTTGCCCAAGCCTGTGCCAGCGCCAGCGGGGCCAGCACAAAGGCCACAGCCGCCACGAAAAGAACCGTTAGAGAGAAGTAGGGATTCGAGGCCATCTTCGGAAAGAGAATCCTCCTGACACACCGTACCAGTTTCGATGGCGCCGAGACCGAAAAGATGCGCCTGCCCGCTCGGGCTACGCCCATTTTCGCCTCATTTGTCCCACTCTGTGAACTGTTCGCCGCGGATTTTCCACCGGCTCCTGCTCCGGTGGAGAGCAATTTACGAACGCGGCCGGGGATACCGCGAGAACTTAAATAAACTGCTGAATTGCCTGGCAATTTGATGTGGGAAGCAGTAACCGCTTCCCACCACGAAAATAAAAAAGGCCTCTCGTATCGGAGGCCATGAAGTTTAGATCGTCGAATTGGCTCTAGCGCGGACGAAGCGCCTTGATGGCCTCCGGCAGTCGCTCTTCGAGCAGACGGGCGCGCTCGGCCGCAATGCCGCTCAGGTAGGACGGAGCTGGCGTGGTGGTCAGCACCAGCAGCAGCGCAATCACCGAGAAGCAAAGCCCGGCAATCCCGGCCGAAACCAGCATGTGGTAAGTGTCGGCGATGTCCAGGCCAAAGATGTTGAAGGCCACATGCTCCAGCGGCTTGATGTGCTTGAGAACCGCCAGCGCAAAAAGAAAGAAGAAGACCGCCAGCGAGGTCAAGACAGCCAGCGTCGCGTCCAAGCCGCGGTGGAACCTCTGCCGTGCGCGGCAGTGGGGACATTCGGCAAAGTGCTGCTCGTAGTCCTTGCGCATCTCCGGGAATATCCCCGAGATGTCATACCGCCAACTTGCCAGGATGGCGCCTACGACTCTATCCGTACATTGGGTTGCTGCCATAAATGTGTAGACTCACTTTGCAAAGGATGTGTTACACCGCCACGTAATAGCGCGGCTCACCTGGCAATGGAAAAGCTCAGCATATCCCTTGCCAGTCTACCTGATACAGAGTGACGCCTGTACTGTATTATTCTAGCTCAGATTACCTAAAAGTAAATAGAAGAGAGCGGTTCATGTTGACTGGCCAGTAACAGTTTATTGGCTAAAAGGCTCGCCCGACCTAGCAGAGCGCGCTCGGCGGTGACCTGCGCCAGTTCGGGAAGATTATTGCTTTCAGACAGATGCGCCAGGATCACATAAGCCGCCTGGCCGTCGTAGCCGTCTTCGAGAAACTCCGCCGCCGCCTCGTTCGACAAATGGCCCACACGTGAGAGCACCCGCTGCTTGACCGCCCAGGGATAGGGACCGTCGCGCAGCATTTCCAGGTCGTGATTGGACTCGAGCAGCAGCAGATCCAGGCCCTGGAGCTGCGCTCTCACATTGGGCGGAACGTAGCCCAGATCGGTGGCAAAGCCCATCCGCACGCCCTCGGCGCGGAAGACGAAGCCGCAGGGATCGGCGGCGTCGTGGGGAACGGTGAAGGGGCTGACGGCAACGTCGCCAATCTCGAAGGGCTCACCGGCGGCAAAGTATTCGAGCCCCGGCAGCCAACTGGGGTCCTCTTTCCGCGAGGGCGGACGCGAGAAATCCTGTCCGGAGTCCGTCCCGGCGGTCAATTCCGATTCAGAAGCCTCTCTCGGCGAGGGTGAAACAGAAACGGTCTCTGTCTCAGAATCGAAGGCCTCCGCCTCATCTGTTTCGTCGGGCTCTCCCTCGTCGCTGGCGGCCTCTGCCTCGGCCTGGCGCTCGGCGGCCTGCCGGCGCGTCTGTTCCAGCCATTGGGCGTAGGTCATCTGCTTGCGCGGCGAGAGCCAGCGCATCCAGGCGCGGTGCGTGCCCTCGGTGAAGTAGACCGGAATGCCCAGCTTGCGGGCGGTCACAGCCAGCCCGTTCACATGGTCGGAGTGCTCGTGGGTGATGAGGATGGCGTCCAGCGTCTCGGGCTCCTCGCCCACGAGGCGCATCCGCCGGAAGAGCTCGCGACAGCTCAGCCCGCAATCGACCAGAATCCGCGTCCGCCCGCCGGAAAGAACCGCCGCATTGCCCTTCGACCCCGAGGCCAGCACCGTGAAACGCACCATCCTCTGAGGATACCGCGCGGGGCTGTGGATGGGCGCTTTGAAAGAGCGCAGCTTTTCGGGGACTAGATTGCCGACAGACCAGGATAGCCGGATTTACAGTCGTACAACCGGCAGATTTGCCGGAATCTCGATCGAAACCAGCGTGCCGCGGCCAGGAGTGCTGACAACGCTGAAACGGGCCTGGTTGCCGTAGAGAACCTCCAGCCGCTCCTGCACGTTTTTCATGCCGATGCCGGCGCCGGGGCGGCGGAGTGCCGAGGCCGGCCGGTTGCCCATGCCGACGCCATCGTCGGCCACCTCGATCAGCACGCGGTCGCCTTCCAGGCGGCTGCGCAGGGTGACGGTGCCGCCGTGGATGCGCGGCTCCAGTCCGTGCTTTATGCTGTTTTCGATCAGCGGCTGGAGCAGAATGCTGGGCACTAAAACTCCTAATGTCCGCGGGTCGATCTGCTTTTCCACTTTCAGCTTGCCCGAGCCGAAGCGGACGACTTCAATGTCCAGATAGTCGTCGGTAAATTTGAGCTCCTCGCTCAAGGGCACATAGGTGTCGTGGTCCTTCAGCAGGGCGCGCAAGATGTTGGCCAGCTTGACGATCATCTCGCGGGCCAGCTCCGGCTTCATGCGCACCAGCGAGGCGATGGAGTTGAGCGTGTTGAAGAGGAAGTGGGGATTGATCTGCCGTTGCAGGGCGTCGAGGCGGGCTTCGAGCAGCAGGCGCTTCTGCTCTTCGAGCTTGAGTTCGATGCGCAGCGCATTCCAGACCTTGAGCGCAATGCCCACGTCGATGGGCGCACTGAGCCAGACCAGCGCCGCCAGCCACCACTGGCCAGCCACTAGCGCAAAAAGGCGGTGAGGAAAGGCGTGGGCCAGCCAGTCGCGGGTCATCTCCATGGCAGCAATCAGGACCAGCAGCAGAATCTGGCGGTCGATGCGCGGCTGGCGCAGGTTGCGGCGCACCCAGCGGTAGAGGCTCAGATCTACGAAGGGCGTGAAGGACCAGATCTCCTCAGTCTCGACAAAGCGGCCTAGCAGGCCCGCCGCGAGGCCTAGCGCGAGGTTGAAGGGCAGAGCGAGAAATTCGTGGTGAATGAGCGCGGGCGCTGAGAGCACCGCTCCGCCCAGCATAGCCCATCCCGGCCCCACCAGCAGGCCCAGCAGAACGACCGCTTCGAAAGAGATGTCGGCGGCCAGGAAGTTGGGCACCGCGATCCGAATCCACACGCCCAGCGTGAGCGGGGCCAGGAAAAAGGCCACCAGGGCCGCGGTCTGGCGGTGGCGGCGGCGCTCGGCAAAGAGCAGCCGCTGAAAGGTGCGCGACCGCGCCAAGGCGCTCGCCACCGCGGCGGCTACGCCCAGCTTGACCAGCAGCGTGATGAGAATCAGCTTGTCGTCGGCCACGCTTTCACTCTATCGCGCAAATCCCGCCCTAGGAAAGCTCTGCACAAGTTAAGTTTTGAAAGGGCACGGCTTTAGCCGTGCCGCCAGACGGTTTGAAAGGCTCTGGGCTTTAGCCCCTGAGGAACGAATCTTCAACCACTTGCCTTCCCTCAGTGGCTAAAGCCACAACTCTATTGCTTCTTCATTCGGCACGG
>Ga0224559_1001442_pt1 | contig 13083 bp, 7 predicted proteins | sample 714S33034metaG_FD_180676 | JGI IMG/M metagenome (GOLD analysis project Ga0224559, IMG submission 180676) | Peat soil microbial communities from Stordalen Mire, Sweden - 717 S3 30-34 | ecosystem: Environmental > Terrestrial > Soil > Wetlands > Peat | place: Sweden: Norrbotten County, Stordalen... | reverse complement strand
TGGGAAGCCATCCACCTTTTCGTCCTGCTCACGCCAGCGCAGCAGCACCGAGGGCCGGAGCCGGCGGTCATGCGGGTCGGCCGAGGCGCAGACCGCGCAATCGCAACCCAGCGTGGGAACGCCCATCGAGGTTCCCGTGCCGAGAAATGTGAGCGTTCCTTCCATAGACTCCAGAAAGACCAGTCCTTTGTGTTTAGACTGTTCGATTTCGTAACTACTCTCGGACCGGTGCGGGCGGGGACGCCCGCACGACAGCCGGTCTGGAGACCGGCGCTACAATTTGCGGAAAAACTCTCAGTCCCTAGTCCCTAGTCCCTGATCCCTAGCGCTTTCCCGGCGGCGGCGGGGGCGGCTGCATGGCTTGCAAGCTGATCATGCTGGTCAGCTCCAGGAAGGCCATGCGCACGTCAAAGAGCACCGTCTCCAGCGTGGTCTTCTCGGATTCGGAGAGGTTGCCGCGTGTTTTTTCCTGCAAGACGCCCAGCAGATCGATGGTCATCCGCGCGCCCAGAATGTCTACCCTGGGACGCTGGCCCTCCTGCGTACCCGCGCCCATCTGGATCATGGCGGAGACGTAAAACTGCTGCACCAGATGCTCGAAGCCGACGGGCGGCTGCGCGCCCACGGCGGGGTTCTGCGCGCGCACCATATCCTCGATACGCTGCGCCGAGGCGTCGTAGGCCGCCTTCTGGTCGCGGCTCTCCTTGGCGGTCGGCACTTGTGGAAGGTCTTCTTCCGCCGGAGGCGCGGGCTTGTGCTCATTCACCACCAGCCGGGGACCGGAACTGGGCGCGGCCGGCTCTGAAACTGGCTCCTGCGGCGCTGAAACCGGCTCGGCGGGCCTAGGCTGGTTTTCCTGCTCTTCCTCCGCCTTGATCTTGCGGCGGTCAATCACGGTAAATTTCGGTGTATCGCTCATGGTTTTTCTGCTTTCCGGTCGGTTATGCTGACAATGTTTATAACGCTATCAAGATTCAAACTTGGGTGGCGGTAAGAATCCTTGCTGTTCCCGCAGCTTCTCCAGCTTGATAGGCAAAGGATTGGCTGCGCAACTCGGCCTCGCCGCGCATCATGGCCAGAGCGAAAAGGCGTGGCCCGTTCTTCAAGGTCAGTTCAGCCGCGCTGGTGATCTGCCCGGCGGCCCCACCTTCCCATGTTAGTGTACTTCCGGCGGCGGGAACAGGTCCAAAAAGCTCAAGCGTCCGCAGATGACGGTGAACGCTGCCGCGCGAACGGATGCGCTCGACGATCTCCTGGCCCTGGTAGCAGCCTTTGCTGAAGCTGAGGGCGCGTAACTGCGAAGTCTCCTGCGGCAGGTCGCGCTCGGCAATGTCGATGCCGTAAGCGGGAATGCCTTCGGCGATGCGAAAGGCCTCCAGCCCGGCTGCTCCCACTGGAGTTGCGCCAGCCTCTTGCAGCGCCTTCCAGAACGCGGGAAGCTGCGCGGCCTGCATCCAAAGTTCATAGTGCGGCACGAGGACGCCGTAAGCTCGCGCGATGCGCAGCGGTTGGCCGTTCCAATCAGCGTGGACGCTGGTCAAAAGCTCAGAAGGCGCGGGCAGGCCGAGCCGCTCCAGCAGCGCGGCGGCCAGCGGACCGGCTAGGCCCAGCGCAGTTTCGTTCTCCGGCGTAAGCTCCACATCGTCCATGATGATGAAGCGCTCCAGATGCGCCAGCAGCTTTTCGTACTGATCGGCGGCGATGACCAGATCCAAATTGTCGCCGTCGCGCCAGACGTGCAGATCGCCCAGGATGCGCCCCTGCGCGTTGAGCACCAGATTCCACGCGCCGGCATTCGGGGCCAGATCGTTCACCGCGTTGGTGACCATGCCGTTGAGCCAGCGGAAGCGGTCTTCTCCGCGCACGGCCACGCGCCGCAGCCAGCCCAGATCGTGGACGGCGGCCGCGAAGGCCAGCGCCGCTGTTTCCTTCTCTGCTGCGTCCAACCTTTTGAGCGTCAGAGCGCCGTGATAGGCGGCCAACTCCGGCGGAGCGCTGGCCGGGGCTGCTTGCAGCAGCAGCGCGGCGAGCGGAGTGGCTGGGGGGATGGCCGTTTCATTCATAGAATTTTTTCGGCTGGGGCGCAGTTTTTCATGGGAAAGAGCGCCTTTGGCCGCTTTCTGATTATAGCCTTGAAAGTGGATAGGGAGCATTGATGAGCAAGCAGCGAAGATGGGCGGGCGTGTGGGTTCTGGCGGCAACCTTGTGTTTTGCGGCAAGTTTGGCTGCGGCGCAGACCGCCACGCCGCAGGCACCGCACAAAATCACGCCCGAGCAGGCGACGCAGCTTTTCAGCCTGGTGGATGAGCTGATCAAATTCTCCTCGGACGAAACTGGATTGCCGGTCAAGAACACGGTGAAGCGGCAGATCATCTCGCGCGAGACGGTCGAGAGCAACCTCAAGCAGAAGTTCGACGAGGACGAGAGCGCCAAGCGGATGCAGCAGAGCGAAATTGTGCTGAAGAAGTTTGGCCTGCTGGACCGCGACTTTGCGCTGAAGCCTTTTCTGCTGGCGCTGCTCAAGGAGCAGATCGAGGCCTACTACGAGCCCAAGACGAAGACGGTTTATCTGCTGGACTGGGTAGGCGTGGAGGAGCAGAAGCCGGTGCTGGCGCATGAGTTGACCCACGCGCTGCAGGACCAGCACTCCAACCTGGAGAAGTGGAACAATCAGACCCCCGTTGAGGTTTCGGTCAACTACGCGGGCGACGTGGACCACGTGAGCCGGGATGAGATGGACACGGCGCGGCAGGCGGTGGTCGAGGGACAGGCCACGGCGGTGATGATGGACTATATGCTCAAGCCGATGGGCAAAAGCCTGGTAAAAGATCCCGAAGTGGTTGAGGCGATAGGGCAGCAGATGAACGGCGCGGAGAGTTCGCCGGTTCTGGCGCGCGCGCCGCTGCTCCTGGCCGAGTCACTGCTCTTTCCATATCGCGAGGGCTTGAGCTTTGAGCAAGATGTATGGATGGATCAGGGGCAGGCGGCGGCCTTCACCGGAACGCTGGACCAGCCGCCGACCTCAAGCTGGGAGATTCTCAATCCGCGCGAATATGAGAAGCGCCATGCGCCCTCCGTGCCTCTCTTGCCCAACATTCACCCGCTGGTGGACCCGCTCTACAAGCCCTATGACATTGGCCAGTTCGGCCAGCTCGACCTGCGCATTCTGGTCCAGCTCTTCGGCGGCGAACAGGCGGCTCGCCATCTGACGCCGGCCTGGGACGGCGGCATCTATTGGGCTGGGCAACTGCTCAGCGCCAAGACGGCGGAGGCCAAAGCCAAGACGGATTCTCTCGCCATTTTTTATCTTTCGTCGTGGAAGAACGCGGCCACCGCGCAAAGCTTTGCCCAGCTTTACGCCGATCAGTTGCAGCGCAAGTATGATCGCGTCCAACTCGAATCCGGCGGCGAGAGTGCGGCCCGGACCAAGCCCTCTTCCGCGTACAAGGTATTTCCTGCCCCGGCTGAAGCGGCGGATGAATCTTCGCCCACATCCAGCGCATCTGTCGCGCCCATTTCGACGGATCAGGAGATGGTTTACACGACCAGCGAAGGCCCGGTGGTGATTACCATTCGCGGCAAACGGGTCTTTGTGGCGGAGAGCTTTCCGCTCGATCTGGCGCGTAAAATGAGCAGGCTGGTCCTGGACGCGCAAGGAACAGGCGAGGTGAAGATGGCGGCGGCGCAGCCGACTGGATCAACCAACAAATTGGGTGCCCCAGGTTCCGATTCTGGGACCTGGGAACCGCTCACCGGAAGCCTGATTCGCTTTTTTGCAGACTGCGGCGTGATGAAGGCGGCGGTGGAGGCGGCGGTGGAGGCAGCGCGGAAATCTACCGCGCCATCCAATCGATAGTGGCAGGTTGAGGATTGCGGATTCCCAGGCCCAAAGACGACAGGTTGAGGTTCGTAGTCTCCCACCCTTTCCGCATAGTACGCGGAAAGGATGGGGCACGGTGCGCCTGGGTCCAAGTGTTGTGCTACTTCTTGGTGGATGCGATGAAGGTGTAATCGTTATACGTCACGACTCCATTGAAACTTGTCTTGAGCCGTACATAGAGCGTCTCCCCGTTGACCGGCAGGTTGTTGGCCGTGAGTGTGCCGGCGGTCGTGTTTTTGTAATACAGGTTGCCCGAACCAACTTCCGTGCTGCCCACCAAAAGCGAATAACTGGTGGCCCCGGTGGGGGCTGTCCAGGTGAACTTCTGGCTGGCACTGGTAAACTTCGTACCCTGCTTTGGAGAGGTCAGGGTCGCGCCCCCTTTGACTACCTGGCTCACCTTGTTTGAGGTGCTCGCAACAAAGTTCGCGTCGCCGCTATAGACCGCCGTAATCGTGTCCGTACCCGCCGCCAAAGTCGTGGTAGTCAAAACAGCCTTGCCGCTACTGCTTAGCGTGACACTCCCCAAACTCGTGCTGCCATTGTTGAACTTCACCGTACCGGTGGCCGTGCCTCCAAACTTCCCCGTGACAGCCGCCGTCAGTTTCACAGACTGCCCAAAGATAGAGGGATTCAACGACGAAGTCAGTACTGTCGTTGTCGCGGCTTTGGCGACGGTGATGCTCCGCGTCACCTGCGTAGCGGCCGAGTAGTCCGCATTGCCGGCCTGGTTGGCCGCCACTACCACGGTTCCCGCGCCGGTGATGGTCAGCGTCGCGCCGCTCACCTTGGCCGGACCGGAGACTACGCTGAAAGTCACCACCAAGCCCGAAGTAGCCGTCGCCGACAGTGTAATGGGTTTCACACCGTTAGCAACCGGGCTGGACGGCTGTTTGAAGGTGATGGTTTGCGCTGCCTTTTCCACCGTGATCGTCCGCGTCACCTGCGCAGCAGCCAAGTGGTCCGAATCACCGGCCTGGTTAGCCGCCACCACCACGGTTCCCACCCCGGTGATGGTCAGCGTCGAACCGCTCACCGTGGCCGGGCCGGAAACCACGCTGAAAGTCACCGCTAATCCCGAACTGGCCGTCGCCGACAGCGTGATAGGCTTGACTCCATACCTCACCGGGCTGGCCGGCTGCGTGAAGGTGATGCTCTGCGTTCCACGGGCGGGAGGCTGATATCTCCACAGGTCGTTGAGATAGGCCGGGCCGCCGCTGTCGCCATCCCATGGGGATTTGCCGTCATCGTAGCCATAACCTCCGAAGAGCCAGAGATTGCCACCGGCGTCGGTCCAGTTTGCATTCGAAACACCTCTGCGGCTGCCGGGGGTGTCTGCTAAAGCCGGTGTTCTCAATGTGCCATAGACGCCGGATTGGCCGCCCGAGTTACTTCCCTCCATCCAGGTCCATTGATTCGTGGATGGATTGAACTTCCACAGGTCATTGAGTTCGCCCGCCGTGCCTAAAACTCCGTTATAATCGATTCCCCAGCCCCCGAAGAGCCAGAGATTGCCATAGCTGTCTGTCCATCGCGCGGCGCAATGGCGGCCCGCGGGGATGTTTCCGTCCGCTGGTACGCGCAGCGTGCCGTACACTCCGTTCGATCCGGAATTATGCAAGGCAAACGTACTGCTTCCGCCCATCCAACTCCATTTCCCTGTGGTTGGACTGAACTCCCAAACGTCGTTGAGATAGCCATCAACAGCCGTTGTGACCGTAAAGGGGGTGCCGTGATTGACACTCACAGACCAATTTTGGACGGCGCCGAATCCATAGCCGCCAAAGAGCCAGAAGTTGCCGCTGCTATCTGTCCAGGTAGCGGCGTACTCCCGGCCTCCGGGAATGTTACCCGCCGATGGAGTCCCCAGTGAACCGTAGACTCCTGGGCGGCCGCAATCGCCCGAGGTTATATCGGATACGTAGGTTTCCTTGCAGGTGCTTTCGTCAAGCGCGCTGCTGCCGCCCATCCACGCCCATTTCTTCGTGGCCGGAGTGAACTTCCACAGATCGTTAAGATAACCGAAATTTCCGGCAACATCGTTTCCACTGCCCCCAAAGAGCCAGAGATTGCCGCTGAGATCAGTCCAGCTCACCGCTCCATAGCGCCCTCCGGGAACATTTCCAGCCGCCGGTTTGCCCAATGTGCCGTACACGCCCGACCGGCCTCCGGATGGGATCGGGTCCGTGCTGCTTCCGCTGATCCATGTCCATTCGTTAGTGGAGGGATCGAACTCCCACAAATCGTTCAACTGCCCCATGCCGGTGCCGCCATCGCAGCCCTGGCCGCCAAAAAGCCAGAAATGGCCGCTGAGGTCGGTCCACTTTGAAGCGTCCGAGCGGCCTCCGGGGATGTTTGCGGCGGCTGGCACTCCCAACGTGCCGTACACTCCGGATGCGCAACCGGTAACTGGAACCACGCTGCTGCCGCCCATCCAGGTCCATTCCCTTGTGGTTGGACTGAACTCCCACATATCATTGAGCGAACTGTCCCAATCATGCACTGAATCATACCCGTCGCCGCCGAAGAGCCAGAGGTTTCCACTCGTGTCTGTCCAGCTGGCCGCAGTCATGCGGGCTCCAGGAATGTTTTTGGCGGCAGCCGTTCCCAGCGTGCCGTACACTCCAGACTCAACACCTCTATCCGGAACCTCGCTTCTTCCGCCCATCCATGCCCATTTTCCTGGGGCGCTTGGCGGCGGCGGCGTGATGGTGTAAGCGGCGGTGGCGATGGGGCTGACCGAATAGCCGTTGGCCGTCGCAATCGCCTCCAGAGTTTCCGTTGAAGACACTCTGATCGCGCCCGAATACTTGGTCGAATTCGTAGTCGGCGCGCCGTTGATCGCGTAGTAAATCGTCGCGCCGGGCATTGCATCGCTGAGGGTTACATACGCATCCACTTTGTACGTTCCGGGCGCCAGACTGAAGGTTGGGGCAGCGGCGGGCGGAGAGGTGATGGTGTAAGTAGTAGTGGCTGCGGCGCTGGTGAAATAGCCGCTGGCCGTCGCAAACGCCTCGAATGTCCCTGACGACCAGATGGCGATCGGGCCGGTGTACAGAGTGTAGGTTGTCGCCGGCGTTGCCCCGTCAGCGGTGAAGGTGTAGTAGATGGCGGCACCAGCCGTCGCATCGCTGATGGTCACCGTCTGTGGCGCGGTGTAAGATCCAGTCGTCAGGCTGAAGGTGGGCGTGGCTGCGGGAGCGTTGGCCGGTTCGTACCTCCAAAGGTCGGCGAAGGAACCCCCATTACTCCACCACCCCCCAAAGAGCCAGAAATTGCCGCTTTTGTCGGTCCAATTCACTGCGGCTTGCCGGCTACCGGGGGTGTTTGCGGCTGCGGGAGTTCCCTCCGTTCCGTAGACTCCAGACTGATCATTCGTGCTGCTTCCCCCCATCCACGCCCATTCTTTCGTCGATGGATTGAACTCCCAAAGGTCATTGAGTTGGCCCGATTTGCCGTTGACATCGGAGCCATTACCGCCAAAGAGCCAGAAATTGCCGTCTTCATCGGTCCAACCCAGATCCGCATTTCGGCCTCCAGGAGCGGGTATCCCCTGGGTGCCATAGACACCAGACGGGCCACAACCGCTGCATGGCAGAGTGCTGCTTCCGCCCAGCCATGCCCATTCCTTCGTGGAGGGGTTGTACTCCCAAAGGTCGTTCAGATTGCCATCGTTTCCGTGTGCATCGATGCCGCTGCCCCCAAAAAGCCAAAGATTGCCGCTGCTGTCGATCCAGCTCACCCCGGCACTTCGGCCTCCAGGGATATTCCCGGGAGCCGGGGTTCCCAGTGTGCCGTACACGCCGGACTGACCGGAAAGCTTGCTCCCGCCCATCCACGCCCATTGGTTCGTGGATGGGTTGTACTCCCAAAGGTCGTTCAGATTCCCGCTTTTCCCGCTGCCATCAATGCCGTTGCCCCCAAAAAGCCAGAAATGCCCGTTACTATCAATCCATCTCAGGGAGGCCCCTCGGCCCCCGGGGATATTTCCGGCAGCAGGCTTTCCAAGCGTGCCGTAGGTTCCGCGTTGGCCATTCGTCTCACTTCCGCCCATCCACGTCCATTCGGTCTTGGATGGATCGAAGACCCAAAGGTCGTTGAGGGAACCCATATTGTTGTTGACATCGTAACCGCCGCCGCCGAAGAGCCAGATACGTCCACTGGTGTCAGCCCAGGTTGCTCCGTCCTGACGGCCGCCGGGGAACTGAAAGTTACCGGTATAGACTCCGCTTACGCCGCACGAATAGCAGGGAAGCGCGTCAATTCCGCTTATCCACGCCCATTCGTTTATCGAGGGCTTGTACTCCCAAAGATCGTTAAAGTGGCCCCAATTGCGGGTGGTGCCCGAACCCCACCCGCCAAAAAACCAGAAGTTTCCAGACGAATCTGTCCAGCTCATTGCGTTGTTGCGGTCCCCAGGAATGTTCCCGGAAGCGAATACCCCTAACCCGCTGTCAACGCCGGGAATGATGTCGTCTCCCGTGCTTCCGCCCATCCACGTCCATTCGTTGGCAGCCGTGGTTTGGGCGCTCGCCACCTGACGAACCGATAACGGCGTAACCGCGACGAGTCCTGCGATGAGCAGAACCCGCGGACGCAAAAGCTGAGAGATTGCGAACATGATTCATACCTCATGAACTGGGGCGGTCCGGCTTGGAAGGAAATGTGCAAGCCTGAAGCTGCTCTGCTATTTGTCTGTTTTCATTGCGGCGAAAATCTCAAATGGCCCTGGGATGCCGAGAATGCTATGCTGTTTACTTTTCTATAACTGTGACGGCCATCACTTACATTTATATGGTTTTGTCAAAGACGACAGGCGATGGAGATGGATGAAACGGAAATCTGTCTGAGCGCCACATCCTTTCCGCTCCAGTGCGGAGCCATCGCACAAAGAATGCAGATGATTTCCCCACTTTGCCGCACAATCATTCTCAGAAGTTTTTTACCAATCCTCCCGGAGCCGTTTTTCATCTGGAAGCCGCCAGCAGAGGCCGAAAGCTCGCGTAACTCCTTATTCTGGAATATTTTGCAGGGAACTTCTTTATTTTCAAGATTTTACAGCGAAACCATACCTGCAACCTCAAGAAAGCAAGGAATTTGCCTGCAAAATACGGAGCGGGGGTACTCAAATTCGATGGTTTCCGGAGTGCTATTTGGCTTGCGCCCCCAGCCACTCCTTCAGCTTCGGCTCTTGCAGCTTGCGCAGCTCGATGCAGCCGTCGATGGTCTCCAGGGCATGCTTGACGGCCTGATCGGCGGAGGGAACCTTGTGCGCGGTAAAGAATTTTTCCACATCGGCACGGGCGTCGGCGGTGCAGAACAGGCCGGTTGAACTCACCAGACCAATGCCCAGTCCCGGGGGCAGAAGCGACTCTATCTTCTCCCAGTGACTCTGAATGTGGCTCCAGGCCAGGTCGCGGTTATCCTCGTTTTGCAGTTCGAGACCCAGCCCGATGGCCGCGTCCTGATTGCGGACCTTGCCGCTGAGCGCGTAATCCAATGCGCGCGTGACCAGCGCGGGATCTGTGAAGGCGGTCAGCAATTGCAGCGCGCCCGTCTGAAACTCTGGGTTGGCGGAGGTCTCATAGATCTTCTGCAACTGCTCGAAAAGGGCGGCGTCGCCGTTGCGCGCGGCAAGAGTCGCAGCGGTCTGGCCGAGGGTGGCGTCGACGGAGGCGGGATCGGCGAGGAATTTGGCGGCAATCTCCCGCGCCTGAGCGAGAATGGCTGGGTCCGCGCCACGATAGCCTAGGAGGCCGAAGAGCTGGGCACGCAGTTCGCGCGTGTTGGCCGAGTCGCTCTCGGCGGGCGGGGCGAGCTGGGCGTATACCGGGCCGTAGGTGGAGCGAACCCAGGCGGCAAGCTGGGCGCGCTCTTCGGCGGTGGAGGCGATGCGCACGAAGGTTTTGGTGATGCCGCCCAAAGATTCATCCATCACATCCGCGCCGGGGTCGCTTTTGACCGCCGCGGCCAGGTCAAGATACGCGCCGATGGCAGCCTTGTTGGCGCGCACCTGCACCCATTGGTCTTCGATCAGGCTGATGCGCTCGGTGGGCATCAGTTTGGTCTCTACGCCCGCTACCAGCGCCGCAAAGACGCTGGCCGGATAAGCGCTGTGATAGTAGCCCTTGCCGCCAGCGTTGGCAAAGCCGCCGCCCGCGGGAATCTTCAGCGAGGAATCGGACGGTGTGAGAAGCTGGCAATCCTGCCCGCTGGCCGTCTTGAAGCATACCGGGATCGTCCACTTCTGCTTGGGGTCGGGCTGGATGCTGGGCGAGAGGAAGAAGCGCCTCTGGCCGACTTCCACCTTGCCGTTTTTCGGCTCGCCAAAGGTGAGCAGCGGCTCGCCGGGTTGCGCCACCAGGCTCTCCATGATCTTGTCCACCGGCTTGTGGCTGGCGGCGGTTTGCGCGCCCCAGAAGTCCTCGGCTGTGGCGTTGGCGTATTCGTGCGCAAAGAGGTAGTTATGCACGCCTTGGCGGAAGGTCTCCTCGCCCAGGTAGTTTTCCACCATCAGCAACACCGCGCCGGCCTTGCCGTAGGAGATGCCGTCAAACATCTGCTCGATCTCTTCGCGCGTGTCGGCCTTGGCGCGGATGGCGCGGGTGGTGGGCTGCGCGTCTATACCCAGCGAATCATTCACCTGGCCAATCACCATCTGGTCGATATTCCACTCCGGATGCATCTGGGCAACGGCCTTGTTCTCCATCCAGGTGGCGAAGCCCTCGTTGAGCCAGATGTTGTCCCACCACTGCATGGTCACCAGATCGCCGAACCACTGATGCGCCATCTCATGCGCGACGACGATGGCCACGTATTTTTTGGCGTTCACCGAGGCGGTTTTGGGATCAACCAGCAGGTCGGTCTCGCGGTAGGTGATGGCACCAAAGTTCTCCATCGCGCCGGCTTCGAAGTCGGGCAGCGCAATCAGGTCCAGCTTCTTGAGCGGATAAGGAATGCCGAAGTAGCTGTCGTAGTAATGCAGAACCCACTTGGCCACGTCGAGCGAAAAAGGCGTCAGCGCCACCTTGTCCGGCGTGGCGCAGGAGCGGATGGCGACGCCGTCCGATTCGCCCGTAGTGCATTGGAAGTCGCCGACCAGAAAAGCGACCAGGTAGGTGGACATCTTGGGCGTGGTGGCGAACTTGAGCGTGTGCTTGCCCGCGGCGGGGACGGGCGTATCGCTTTCGATGGGAGTGTTGGAGATGCCGGTGTCGCCGCTGTCGATGACCAGGCTTACATCGTAAGTGGCCTTGAAGGCCGGCTCGTCGAAGCAGGGAAAGGCGCGCCGCGCGTCGGTGGATTCAAACTGCGTGACGGCGTAATTGCGCTTGTCGGTCTTGGAGAGATAAAAGCCGCGCAGCTTGTCGTTCAGAATGCCGGAGTAGACGATGTGCAGCGCCGCCTTGCCCGCGGGGAGCTTCTCCGCGAAGGTGAAGGTGACCTGCTCTTTGTCTTTATCGAGCGCGATGGAGGCTGTCTGCTCCTTGCCGCCGGCGGTCACGGTGACGCTCTTCAATTCAAGTTCGATGGCGTTCAGCGTGATGCGATCCGTCGGCTCGGTAAGCGTCACGTCAATGGTCTCGACGCCGGTGAAGGTGGCGGCCTTCAGGTCGGGCGTAAGCGCGAGCGAATAGTGCTCGGGGCGGACGCTCTGCGGCAGCCGCTCGGCGTGCAGAGAGGGCGCGCATACGAATAACGCGCTGGCCAATAGGCTGGAAGTCAGTAACGCGGAAGCAATCGATGGTGCAAAATCTCGATTTTTCATTGAGTCCTCAAGTGTTTGAACAATCTCGCAAAATCCCATTCAGACAGCGTTTTGCATATAATAAACGCTCCAAAGCGCATGATGGAAGCATGAATAGCCTCCCAAACCACAAGCACGCCCTAGTCCCTAGGTCCCTAGTCCCTAAGTCCCAGTTTTCTGCCCTACCCCCACCCCCCCCCCTATATTTTTTGAGGGCCGATTTTCTTGCCTATTAATTCAACGCTCTTTCGGCAAAAAAACCAAAAAATGAAAGAATCAGCGCGTCATCCTTGAACAAAACGCAGTTTTGAAAATGAAACCGTCCAAACGCGAAAACAGCAAAATCGTACCGCATAATGAAAAACCGCCATAAAGATTCGTTTCCTGAAAAAGAAATCGAGAAATCCGCTGCTGTTAATTAATCAGTCAACCCGCCAGTCCGCTGGCCCGAAATTCGCGCCCGTTCAAAACTTAGACGAAATTGAAAGGCGTTTAGTTCCCCAAATTCTTCTTCGGCAATAGGGAATCGAGCAGCAGCAGGCAAGCGCCGATGCAGACGGACGAGTCGGCGATGTTGAAATCCGGAAAGTGGTAAGTGAAGATGTGTACTTCGATGAAGTCCACCACCGAGCCATAAGCGATGCGGTCATGCACATTGCCCAGCGCGCCGGCAAAGATCAGCGCCAGAGCCACCGATGTCAGCGTGAAATGCTCAGCCAGACGGACCATCACGTAGAGCACCACCAAGGCCGCCAGCGAGGAAAAAACGATTAATCCCCAGCGCACTGCGTGCGGCGAGGCGGAGTTCGCAAAAATAGAAAAAGCCGCGCCGTCATTGGTCCAATGCGAGATGAAGAGCACGCGCGGAATGACCTGAATGTGGTCGCCGTAGTGAATGTTCCGCGTGATCCAGTCCTTGGTCACGCGGTCCAGAAAGATGATTGCGGCGGAGATCAGCAGAAGCCAGTGCAGGCGGCGAGGAGCGTTGAATTTCATAACTTCCTTGAAGATAGTGGTCAGTGGACAGTGAACAGTGGACAGTGAACAGTGGACAGTGAACAGTGGACAGTGAACAGTGGACAGTGAACAGTGGACAGTAAAAAGTCGACAGTTGTCAGTTATCAGTAGACAGTGAACAGACTCTGTTCAAAGCCTTGTTTTGAAAGGGCACGGCTTCAGCCGTGCCGTTAGTGTTGCAAAATGATTCGGGCTTTACAGGCTGCGGAAAAACTCGATTCAGGCCAAGTTTTGTAACAGGGCATGACTTTAGTCGTGCCGCAAGTGCCTGATAATAAACGTTGGGCTTTAGCCCCTGCGGGATGTTTTTCGGAGATTTCACCCTGTTCTTAGCCTTTTTGCGCAGCCTGTTTAGCCTCTGAGGGACGGTTTTCTGTGTTTCAACTTTTCTTACAAACTGGTTGGGGTTCGTGGTATCCCAGGTCCCAAAATCGGGACC
>Ga0224559_1001440_pt1 | contig 13092 bp, 5 predicted proteins | sample 714S33034metaG_FD_180676 | JGI IMG/M metagenome (GOLD analysis project Ga0224559, IMG submission 180676) | Peat soil microbial communities from Stordalen Mire, Sweden - 717 S3 30-34 | ecosystem: Environmental > Terrestrial > Soil > Wetlands > Peat | place: Sweden: Norrbotten County, Stordalen... | reverse complement strand
CTTGACCGAGTGCCTGTCGGTTTTCGCCGGAGGTCTCGGCGTGCTCGCCGGCGATCACCTGAAAGGTGCCAGCGATCTCGGCGTTCCTTTGGTGGCCGTCGGGCTGCTCTACCAGCAGGGATACTTCAAGCAGTACCTGAATCCAGCCGCCTGGCAACAGGAAACGTACCAAGACAACGACTTTCGCAACCTCCCCTTGAGTCTCGAACTACAGCCGGACGGGCGTCCGCTCACCATCCAACTCATCTTCGACGGACGCACGGTTTCTGTCCAAATCTGGCGGGTTCACGTCGGCCGGGTCAAGCTTTTCCTGCTCGATACCAACGTTGCCGCCAATCGTCCGGAAGATCGCGATATCACCGATCAACTCTACGGTGGCGATCTGGAGATGCGCCTGAAACAGGAGATTTTGCTCGGCATTGGAGGACATCGCGCGTTGGAAGCGCTGGGCCTGGCGCCGACCGTTTATCACATGAACGAGGGCCATTCCGCCTTCCTCTCGGTGGAGTGGGTCCGCCGCCTGATGGAGAAGCAGAAGCTCTCCTTTGCCGAGGCGCGCGAGGTGGCATCGGCGGGGCTGATCTTCACCACCCACACCCCCGTGCCGGCGGGTCACGACTACTTTCCGCCGGCGCTGGTGAATCGCTACCTCGGCGACTACATTCGGCGCCTGGGCCTGTCTCTGCAGGACTTCCTCGGGCTGGGGCGCCAGCACGCCGATCGCCAGGATGAGGAATTTTGCATGACGGTGCTGGCCCTGCGCATGGCATCGGCCAGCAACGGCGTCAGCAAACTCCACGGCGAGGTGAGCCGCGGCATGTGGAAAGCCATCTGGCCCGGCGTGCCGCAAGATGAGATCCCCATCGGTCACGTGACCAACGGGGTCCATTTCCGCTCCTGGCTTTCGGCCGAGATGAATCAGCTTTACGATCGGTATCTCGGGCCGAACTGGCGCGAGGAACACGCCGAACCGAACCTGTGGAAGCGGGTGGAGAGCATTCCGGCCGAGGAGCTATGGCGCACCCACGAGCGGCGCAGGGAACGGCTGGTAGCGTTCGCCCGGCGCCGCCTGCATCTTCAGCTTGTGCGACGCGGCGCGCCGCAATCGGAAATCGACGCGGCCGATGAAGTGCTCGACCCCGATACCCTGACCATCGGCTTTGCACGCCGCTTTGCCACCTACAAGCGCGCCGCCCTGCTGCTGCGCGACATCCCGCGCTTGCAGCAGATTCTCAACCAGCCGGACAGACCGGTGCAGATCCTCTTCGCCGGTAAAGCTCATCCGCGCGACGATGCCGGCAAGGCGCTGATTCAACAGATCGTCAAACTCGCCCAGCAAAAAGAGTTCCGCCGCCGCATCGTCTTCCTGGAAGATTACGACATGGCCGTGGCCCGGTATTTGGTCCAAGGCACCGACATCTGGCTCAATACGCCGCTGCGTCCCCAGGAGGCCAGCGGCACCAGCGGCATGAAGGTGCTGCCCAACGGCGGCCTGAATGTCAGTATTCTCGATGGCTGGTGGGACGAGGCATGGCAGGACGCCGGGGCGCAAAAACGCTTCATCGGCTGGGCCATCGGAAACGGCGAGAGTTACGATAACGCCGACTACCAGGACCAGGTGGAATCGTCGGACCTCTACGCCCTGCTGGAGAGCGACATCGTGCCCGGCTTCTATGAGCGCAGCGCCGACGGGTTGCCCCGGCGCTGGATCGCCCAGATGAAGAGCTCCATTTCCACCTTGTGCCCGGTCTTCAACATGCAGCGCATGGTCAGACAGTACGCCGCGGATTTCTACGTGACTGCCGATGAGAAGTACGAGCAACTGACGGCGAATCAGGGGGGACGGGCCAGGGTACTGGCGGCCTGGACTTCCCACGTGCAGGCGCACTGGAAGCAAGTTCGTGTCGAATCGGTGGATTCCCTGAAGCAAACCGACCTTCCGGTGGGCAGCCATCTCCATGTGCGGGCGCGCCTTCAGCTTGGCGCGCTGACCCCGGATCAGGTCGCCGTGGAACTCTACGTAGGCAGACTCGACGCCGACGGCGAACTGACCGGCGCATACACCATTCCCATGGAACCCGCCGGCCCGGGCCAAGGCGGTATCTGGACCTTCGAGGCCGCCACCGTGCCGTGCTCCAGAAGCGGTCTCCACGGCTATACCGTGCGGATCACGCCTTTCAATCCGGATGCACCGAAGGCGTTCCTGCCAGGAGTGATCACCTGGGCGGATGCCGGGGTGAAGATTACTAGCGGATAGCCGGGTCAGGGCACCGCTCGGGCGCCTGGAGTCTGGCCATTTCCATGCGGCTGCGCCGCATGGGTGGGGCACGCTTGCCGGGCGAGCGGTGGCTCGCCCAGCGTCCGAGCACGGCTCGGGCTCTACATCTCGGCGGCCTTCCGGATTCTTCGCCTACCGTTTTGCGGCTGCGGGAGTCTATTACCGAAAGGCGGCTCCGCCGCCCGGGATCGTTCTCTGTTAAAATGCGAACAACAGGCGAAAGTCCCGCCTGACAACCTCTTCTTTTGGGAGTAACCCAATTGTGCCGGCCGTAAACCGTATCACCATGATCGTGCTGTCCGCCCAGTGCCTGCTGTTCCTCAGCGCCTGCAAAACCGCCCAGCCCGCCAAAGGGCCCGCGGCCATGCCCATCGTCCCGGTATCGGCGGCCAGGGCCACGCAGGAATCGGTGCCTACCGAACTGCGCGTAGTCGGCACCGTGGAAGCTTCCGCCATCGTGCAGATCAAGTCGCAGATTTCGGGGCAGCTCCGGCGCGTCAGCTTCACCGAAGGTCAGAATGTCGCCCAGGGCGATCTGTTGTTTGAGATCGACCCGCGTCCCTATGAGGAATCCCTCCGCCAGGCCGAAGCCAATGTGGCGCGCGACCGCGCGACGATCATCCAGATGGAAGCCACCCTGGCGCGTGATGCCGCCCAGGCGAAATTCAATCAGAGCGATGCCGAGCGCTCCGCCAAACTCGCCAGCGAGGGATTGCTCTCGCGCTCCCAATCCGACCAGTCCAGGACCTCCGCCGACGTCGCCCGTGAATCGGCGCGCGCCACCCAAGCCGGCATTGAGAGCGCCAAGGCGGCGCTCGACATCGATGTCTCCGCCGTGGGCACCGCCAAACTCAACCTGGATTACTGCCAGATCCGCTCGCCCCTGTCCGGACGCACCGGCAACCTGCTGGTCCACGCCGGAAACCTGGTCAAGGCCAACGACGTTCCACTGGTGGTGATCCATCGGGTCTCCCCCGTCTTCGTCAACTTCAACGTGCCGGAACAACACCTCGCTGCCGTCCGCCGCCTCAACGCCAACCACCAGCTCGCCGTTCACGTGTTCACCCAGGACGATGCCACCCGCGGCTCCGCCGGCACCCTCTCCGTCATCGACAACACGGTGGATACCGCCACTGGCACCATTCACCTCAAGGCCACTTTCGACAACCGGGACGGCGTACTCTGGCCGGGCCAGTTCGTCACTTCCGTCCTTACCCTCGACACCATACAGGGAGCCACCGTCGTGCCCGCCGAAGCGGTGCAGGCCGGACAGCAGGGCCAGTTCATCTACGTTGTCGGGCCGGATAGCAAGGTTGCCGTCCGCGTGGTTACCCCCGGGCGCGCCTTCGGCAGGAAAGTGGTGATCGAGAAGGGCATCGCGCCCGGCGATACCGTCGTCACCGACGGCCAACTGCGCCTCTTCCCCGGCGCCCAGGTGCAGCTCGTGGACCCGGCGAAACTCGACGCGGGGAAGTCATGAACCTCTCGCGCATCTTCATCGAGCGCCCCGTCATGACGGCGCTCATCTGCTTCGCCATTCTGCTGTTCGGCGCCATCGCCTTCCGCGACCTGCCGGTGGCGGCGCTGCCCAGCGTGGACTACCCCACCATCCAGGTGGCTGCCGAGCTGCCCGGCGCCAGTCCCGAGACCATGGCCTCCACCGTGGCCACCCCGCTAGAGCGCGAGTTCTCCACCATCGCCGGCATACAGTCGATGAACTCCACCAACTCGCTGGGCAGTACGTCGATCACCGTGCAGTTCAGCCTCGAGCGCAAGATCGACGCCGCCGCGCAGGACGTACAGGCCGCCATCTCCCGCGCCGGCGGACGCCTGCCGCCAAGCATGCCGCGCCCGCCCTCCTACAGCAAGGTCAACCCCGCCGAACAGCCCGTCTTTTACCTCGCGCTCGATTCCCAGACGCTGCCCATGTACACCGTCAACGAGTACGCCGATACCCTGCTGGCGCAGCGCATCTCCATGGTCGGCGGCGTCTCGCGCGTGCAGGTATTCGGCGCGCAGAAGTACGCCGTGCGCGTGCAGGTGGATCCGGACAAGCTCGCCGCCCGCGGCATCGGCATCGACGAGGTACAGCGCGCCGTCGCCGCCAGTAACACGAACCTGCCCACCGGACGCCTGGACGGCGACAAGCAGGCCTTCACCATCGAATCCTCCGGCGGGCTGGCCAACGCCTCCGCCTACCGCCCCATCATCGTCGCCTGGCGCAATGGCACCGCCGTCCGGCTGGAAGAACTCGGCAACGTCATCGATGGCGTGGATAACGACAAGGTGGTCGCGCTCTACGACAACAAGCGCGCCGTCATGCTCGCCATCCAGCGCCAGCCCGGCACCAATACCGTGGAAGTGGTGGACAACATCAAACGCCTGCTGCCCCAGTTCCGCAAGGAAATTCCGCCGGCGATCCATCTCTCCATCGCCTTCGACGCGTCGCAATCCATTCGCGGCTCCATCCACGACGTGGAATTCACCCTGCTCCTCACCATCGCCGTCGTCATCCTGGTGATCTTCCTTTTCCTGCGCAATCTTTCCGCTACCCTGATTCCGGGCTGCGCCGTGCCGTTCTCCATCGTGGGAACCTTCGCCGTGATGTACCTGTTGGGTTACAGTCTCAACAACCTTTCTCTCATGGCGCTCACCCTCTCCGTTGGATTCGTGGTGGACGATGCCATCGTCATGCTGGAGAACATCGTGCGCCACATGGAGATGGGCGAATCGCGCCTGCAGGCTGCCGTCAACGCGTCGCGCGAGATCGGCTTCACCATTCTCTCCATGACCTTCTCGCTGGTGGCGGTGTTCATCCCGGTGCTCTTCATGAGCGGCATCGTGGGGCGCCTGCTGCACGAGTTTTCGGTCACCATCGTGGTGGCCATCCTGATTTCCGGGTTTGTCTCGCTCACCCTCACGCCCATGCTGGGCAGCCGCTTCCTCAAACACGAACACCACGGCAGGCACGGTCTCGGGTACCGCGTCCTGGAAGGCGGCTTCAACCAGTTGCAGCGCTGGTATGAGGTCACGCTTCGCATCGCCATGCGCTTTCGCCTGGTCACGCTGAGCACCGCTGTGCTCATGCTGGTGGGCACCGTGTACCTGTTCCTTACCATGTCCACCGGCTTCATCCCCAGCCAGGACAGCGGTTTCATGTTCGCCGCCACGCTGGGCCCGCAGGACGCCTCGTTCGATTGGATGTCGGCTCACCACCACGCGGCGGCCGAAATCATGCGCGCGCACCCGGATATCGCGCACGTCGGCGAGTTCGTGGTGGGAGGCAATCAGGCGTTCATGTTCGCCAACATGAAACCGCGTGAGGAACGCTCTCACTCGGTGGACCAGATCATCGAACAGTTGCGCCCCCAAATGGCTGCCGTCCCTGGTCTGATGGTGTTCATGCAGAATCCGCCGCCCGTCACGGTGAGCGGTCAAAACTCGCCCGCCGCCTACCAGCTCACTTTACAGAGCGTGAGCCTCAAAGAGATCTATCAGTGGGCGCCGCTGCTCACTGATAAGATGCGCACCCTGCCCGGCTTCGTGGACGTCAACAGCGACATGCAGATCGCGAGCCCGCAGGTGATGGTGGATATCGACCGCGACCGCGCCGTCTCGCTCGGCATCACGCCGGACCAGGTGCAGGACGCGCTCTTTAGCGCCTACAGCGCGCGCGAGGTCTCGGTGATCTACGCCCCCGCCAATCAGTACTCAGTGATCCTGGAGGTGCTGCCGCAATATCAGCGCACGCCCGAGGCGCTCTCCAAGCTCTACCTGCGTTCGGCCAACAATGCGCTGATACCGCTGGAATCGGTGGTGCGCACCCGCCGCCAGACCGGCCCGCTCTCCATCAACCACTTCGGCCAACTGCCCGCCGTGACCGTTTCCTTCAACCTGCGCCCGGGCTTCGCGCTGGGAGACGCGGCGCAGCAGGTGGACGCGACCATCGGCGAGATGCGCATGCCGGCCACCATCAGCTCCAGCTTCCAGGGCACGGTGAAAGAATTTCAGAGCTCCTTCGCCAATCTTTCGATTCTGCTGGGGATCGCCATCCTGGTGATCTACATCGTGCTCGGTGTGCTGTACGAGAGCTTCATCCACCCCATCACGATTCTCTCCGGGCTCCCCTCGGCCGTCTTCGGCGCCCTGCTGACGCTGGTCATCTTCCACCGGCAGCTCGATCTCTACGCCTTCGTCGGCATCATCATGTTATTCGGCGTGGTCAAGAAGAACGCCATCATGATGATCGATTTCGCCATCGACTCGCAGAAGAAAGGGCGTAGCGCCTACGATTCCATCTGGGAGGGCTGCCTGCTGCGCTTCCGCCCCATCATGATGACCACCGTGGCGGCCCTCTTCGGCACCCTGCCGATCGCTCTGGGCTACGGTGAAGGCGCCGACGCCCGGCAGCCGCTCGGCCTCGCCGTGGTCGGCGGCCTGGTGGTCAGCCAGTTCCTGACCCTCTACATTACGCCCGTAATCTACCTTTACCTGGAACGCCTGCAAGAGTGGCTGCGGGCGACGCCGAAAGCTGCCGACGCTGTCGACGTGGCACAGAGCGCCTGAGCCGCAAGCGGGCCGCGCCAACTCGTGGTTCGCCGCGGCGACGATCCGGCCGCGCGTCGCCACGCCGTTCACCATCTCGCCTGCGGAGCGGTGTCAGGCGGATCGGCCTCGAAGTCGTTCTTAGCAGCGGCGGCGCGATTAGGATGTGTATATCTCGAAGATTATAATCGAAGGTAGCAAGGAACCAACACGGGCTATATATATTTCCAGAGCGGAAGATCAGTCATGAAGCCGGTTCGGTATGTTGCAGGTGTATTGATCGCGAGTGCCTCTCTTGTCGCCCAGCCGTACGTGATTTCAACGGTCGCAGGGGGAGCGCCTCCTCAAACGCCGGTCCCAGCCCTGAGTGCCTCGATTTCCCCCAGCGGGGTGGCCACCGATGCATCGGGAAACGTATACTTCTCCAGCCGAAACGCGGTTTTCAAACTCGATGGCGGCAACACTCTTACGCGGATCGCGGGAAACGCGAGGCCAGGCTTCTCCGGCGACCGCGGTCCCGCTGTCGATTCCCAGCTCGACAATCCAAACGGGCTGGCGGTGGACACATCGGGCAACCTCTATATCGCGGACACCGGTAACGGCCGCGTCCGGCGAATCTCCAGCGACGGGCTGATCGCCACCGTCGCAGGCACCGGCACTTCCACGAAAGCTGCAGGCGATACCGGCCAGGCAAATCAGACGCCCTTGGATCGGCCGTATGGAGTTGCGGTCGACTCGGCTGAGAATCTATACATCGCGGACCTCAGTGCGGTCCGCAGGGTCTCACCGGACGGCATCATCCAGACTATGGCAGGTTGCAGTTTGTACGCGTGCATTCCGGCGGTAGCTCCGCCGGCTATTGCCGTCGATTCTGCCGGCGCCATCTACGTTGCCGCAGCCGCCCGAGTTTGGAGAATCTCGACGGCTGGGATTGTCACTCCGGTCGCCGGGTCGCCAACCACAAGTGGCTCCTATTCCGGCGAGGGTGGTCCGGCGACTCGGGCAGTGCTGGGAACCATTGCCGGTCTCGCCGTCAATCCTAGGGGCGAACTCTATCTGGCGGATGCAGGCAACCGACGCATTTTCAGAATCGCCGGAGATGGAACTATCTCCACCATTGCCGGCAACCCGAACAGCACATCCATCGGAGACGGCGGGCCGGCAACCGCAGCGCTGATCCCCAACCCGAATGGCCTGGCTATCGATACATCGGGCAACCTCTATATAGCCGATCTGGGGGAGCAGGAATTTTCCAATGTTGGCCGCGGGCCCCTCTATGTATCCGGTCAGCGTATTCGTAAAATCGCGACGAACGGGACGATTACAACGGTCGCCGGAAACGGCACCCAGGGCTACTCGGGAGATGGAGGCCCGGCCGCCGTTGCACAATTGGATGCTCCGTGGGGCGTGGCGGCCGGCTCTGGCGGGAGCCTGTACATCGGCGATTCCGGCAATCACACGGTCCGAGAGATCGCTGCAAACGGCACCATCACCACGGTCGCAGGGACTGGCGTGCCCGGTTCCTTGGGAGATGGAGGACCTGCTGCTCGCGCGCAGCTCAATGTGCCACTGGGCGTCGCGGTGGATGGCACCGGCAATCTCTACGTGGCGGAGTGCCTCGGTGCACGCATTCGCAAGGTAACGGCCGCGGGCGGAATCGCCACGGTCGCGGGGACCGGCAGTTCGGGATATGGGGGTGACGGCGGTCCCGCGGTTAATGCGCAACTGGCCTGCCCGCACGGTGTGGCAGTAGATGCTTCCGGTAGCCTCTACATCGCGGATACCGAGAACAACCGCCTGCGGAAAGTTGCGCCGAACGGAACGATAACGACACTCGCCGGGAATGGCGCGCCTGACTTCGGCGGCGATGGAGGACCCGCGCTCAACGCAAAGCTCAACGCACCCACCAGCCTGGCGATGGATGCTTCCGGTGACTTGTACATTGCCGATACCGGCAACAACCGCATTCGCCGCATCTCCGGGGACGGCACGATCACCACGGTCGCAGGTTGCGCCGATCCACCCCATTTTTCGAGTGACGATGGGCTGCCTGCCACAGCCGCGGTGTTAGGACTGCCTCAGGGTGTTGCGGTGGATCGAGCGGGGAATCTCTATATCTCGGACACCTACGGCAATCATGTTCGCCGGGTCTCCGCTGCCGGAGTCATTTCGACCGTCGCCGGACGTGCGTTGTACGGTTACCTCGCCTATTTTGACGGCAACCAGGATCTTTACTTGCACGGTTATTCCGGCGATGGCGGCCCGGCCACGAGCGGGCTGCTGGGGAGTCCTTATGCTTTGGCCGTCGATTCAAATCTCAACGTATATGTGGCCGATTCGCCCAATGGCGCGGTGCGTGTACTGAAGCCGAGCCCCATCGCCAATGCAGCCAGCATGTTGTCCGGTCCGATTGCGGCAGGCGAAGTGGTCACCTTGTTCGGAGTGGGCTTGGGCCCTGAAGAACTCGTTGTGAACCCGCCCGACAGCACAGGCGCGGTCAGCACCGAAGTGGCCGGGACGCAAGTATTCTTTGATGGCGTCGCAGCCCCAGTGATCTACACGTCGGCAGTGCAGGTGGCGGCGGTAGTGCCATCGATTACAGGAAGCACGGCCAATGTCGAAGTGCATTATTCCGGCAAGACCGCCGCCGCGTTCACCGTTCCGTTGGTCCCATTTGCGCCGGCCCTGTTCACATCCGGCTCCACCGGCAGAGGGCTGGCCGCTGCTATCAATCAGGACCAGTCGTACAATAGCTTGACTTCTTCAGCTATGCCCGCAGATAGACTGACGTTATTTGCCACGGGCGATGGTCTCGCTTCTCAACCATCCGCAGCCGTGACGGTGACCATTGGGGGCGTAGCGGCGCAGATTCTCAACGTTGGACCGGCCCCCGGCCGTCTCGGTGTCACGCAGATCGATGTAACAGTGCCTGTGGACGCGCTGGCAGCAACGAGTTTCCTGCTGGGATACGATCTGCACGTACCGGTTCCGGTGGTACTTCAGGTCGGCGGGATTTCCAGCCAACCGGCGGTTTACATCACTGTCCAATATTTGGGTTTGATCGGATAAACCACGACGATCTTCAGAACCCGATCGCGGAAACAAAACAGGGTCAGATCAGATGTCTGTCACCTTCCACCGGGCTTGAAGCACTATCGGCAGGGACGCTTTCCGGAACCTGTTAACCACCATCAACCACTTCGGCCAACTGCCCGCCGTCACCGTTTCCTTCAACCTGCGCCCGGGCTTCGCGCTGGGAGACGCGGCGCAACAGGTGGACGACACCGGGTCCCCGACGCCCAGGTCCGGCAGTGCCCCTGGGCCTGAATCGGATTTCGGCCGGTCCGGATCGGTCCCGAGCGGCCAAGTGCCTGATTCTTCGTGAGCGCCCGATCCCAAGCGGGCTGCTCCCGCTAGGGACACAAGGTCCCAATAAGGTCCAAAGCTTCGGCAGGCGGGATGGACCGGGACGCTGCCAATTCGCGGGATTGATTCCGACTTTTTCAGACTATGCCCGAGGAGGCAGCGGTCCGGCCAGAAGTTACGCACCCCGCCGGCGGGCTTCCGATCCTGACCCGTCGTGAGCAGTAGGGTTTGCTGGACTCGCTCGTCGCAGGCTTGGAGACTGAGCGGCACACGTGTTTTCCTGGACCTGAGTTGTGGTCAGCGGTCCTCCTTCACCACTGCGAGCATTGCGGTCAAAGGGACCATCCTCACAGGCACCGGGTCGCCCGCGGCGAACGCGGAACGGATCGGCACCTGGCAAGAGTTCTTCGCCAGACGACCGCGTACTCGTTGCCGGCGCGCCCGGGAGCCGTGCCTGGAACTCGGATTGCACCGCACTCCCAAACGAGTCAGTCGAAGGCGAGGCTGAAGGAACCCGGCTTCCAAGCAGCGCTCGCGGTCTGACAAAAGATAATAGTATGCGCTTATTGGCATTGATTTTGATCTTGTGCGCCAATGCGCCTAGCCAGCAGACCGCTTCCGGCAGTCGCCCGTCGGCGGAAACAGCGGAGTAGGAGGGATATCGATGCAAACGATCGGATGTGACATTCCTGGCGCGGTTTTGTGGAAGACCGAGCTGATGTTCCGCGGCGTTCGGTACACACCGGAACTCGCCGCGGCCGTGAGCGAGGGGGCGGCGGAGAACTACTGGCCATATACCAGGCGGGACGCCTCGTCCCGCCTTTTGCAGATTCCGATCCCTTACCTGTTTCGGCTGGAGAACGGATCGGTAGCGCGCGTCCGGGTGGACGATACCAGCGACTTGGCAGTGCGCCGCGCGCAGCGAGGTGACGGCTTCGCCCTCTGTGATGGGGATGGACCACTCTACCCCATCGATTTCGTGCAGGCGCATTCGTGGCAGTCTCTCCGAACTTCCGACGGCTTCTCGCACTACGAAGCGGGCGTGGAGCAACTCGGCGATATGCTGGTGGTCAACGTCGCTCCAGGCTGCGAATACCATCGCTCCAACAACGACGCCGGGGAGTCGATGAAGTGTGCGTTCTGCGCGTACGGCCGGTTTGGGCCGCGCTCGACCGCGCTCGGCCAGGTTCCGGGACAGGAGGCACCTGGGCCGCATGCCCTGCGCAGGCTGGAGGAAGTGCTGAGGGCTGCGGCAGCTTCGGGCGAGGCCCGTCACGTGTCTGTGACCGGGGGTTCCCTTCTGGGGCCCGCGCAGGAAGCAGAGCGTTACCTGCCGATTCTGGTGACGTGCCGCCGCGCAGTTGGCGACCGGTTAACGATCACGTGCGGTTCCGGTGCCGTCGACAAGGTCCATTCGCGGCAATTCCGGGACGCGGGAGCCGATAGTTGCTGCTACAACATGGAAACCTGGGACGCCGCGACGTTTGAAGCGGTGCTCCCGGGAAAAGCCCGCTACATGGGGCGGGAGCGCTGGATTGAGGGGCTGCTCGGCGCGGTCGAGGTATTCGGATGGGGACGAGTGGCTACGGCTTTCGTCGCCGGCATCGAAATGCTGCCACCCGCACCGGGAATGGAGGCAGGCGAGATGCTGGATAGCATTGTCGAGGGCGCCACGTTCCTTCTGGATCACGGTGTGGTGCCACTCTGTTCTCCGCTGTGGCCGGTTACCGGCACAGCTTATCGGCTGGACCAGGGACTACAGCCCGAAGTGTATCTTCAGCTCGAAATGGAAGTATTCCGGCTGCGGCAGGAGAGGCAGTTTCCCGTGCCGGCGTGGCTCACCTGCCCTGGCTGCTCCCACATGTTGCTGGAGGTGGACTTCGACCGGGAGTTTGGACTGGCCGGCTGAAGCCGGTGTGCAACGGGCCATCCAACCACCTGGAACGAGACGCGCGCAAAAAACCCGTCCACGGGAGCCCGGCTCAGTGTCCCGAAACCGGTGCCGGAGGCCCGACCCCGTTTGGGACCGTGTGATCGTAACTGGCGCTGCCTTACCTCGATCTCTTTTCCACCTCGGCGAAGACCTTCAGAGCCTCCTGCGCTTCGGGAAGTTTCGAATCGATATTGAGAGCCGCTTCCAGCGTCTGTTGGCCTTGCTTGAGGTCTCCGGCCTTCACGTACGCCATAGCCAGATGGTACTTTCGGACAGCCGCGCTGCTGTTGGCGGTCGCTGTCTCCAGGTACTTGACGGCAGTCGGGTAGTTACCTTTGCGATAATAAACCCAACCCAGCGTATCGTCCACTTCAGAACTGGCAGGAGCGATTTCCTTAGCCTGTTCGGCGTACTTCAAGGCCTCATCCGTCTGACCCGTCTTCTCGGCAAGGAGATAGGCGAGATTGTTGAGCGATCCCGCGTTGCGAGGGTCGATCTCAAGTACCCTGCGGTAGTGCTCGATGGCAGCGTCCTGGTTGCCGGCCTTCGCATCCAACTCCGCCAGCAGCTTGTGGGCTGCGACCGTTCCGGCCTTCCGCTCGATCAGGGCCGACAAGGACTTCCGCGCAGTATCGCCTTTACCCTCGGCAATATCGAGTTGCGCAAGCGCGAGATCCGCGGGGTAATAGCCCGCTGCCGCCGCTTTGGCGGCTTCAAACGCTTTGCGGGCTCCCGCCCCATCCCCGCTACCGAGCAGGACCCCACCGAGGAAGAGCTGCACCGGCGCCGACTTCGGCACCTGGGCTGCATACTCCTTCACCTTCTGGACACCAGCCGCCGGCTGCTTCTGTTCGGCATAGCTGCCCATCAGCGGGCGGAGGGCACGCAAGTCCCCCGGATTGCCTTTCAGTACTTCTTCGAGCGGCGCGCGAGCACCGGCGAAGTCCTTCTGTTTGAACTTGAGCGCCGC
>Ga0224559_1001439_pt1 | contig 13120 bp, 12 predicted proteins | sample 714S33034metaG_FD_180676 | JGI IMG/M metagenome (GOLD analysis project Ga0224559, IMG submission 180676) | Peat soil microbial communities from Stordalen Mire, Sweden - 717 S3 30-34 | ecosystem: Environmental > Terrestrial > Soil > Wetlands > Peat | place: Sweden: Norrbotten County, Stordalen... | reverse complement strand
TGGTGTGGACTTGGAGTACACGACTTTGTTGTCGAAAATATTCTGGATGCTCAGAGCAATAAAATAACCGTCCGCTTGTTTGGATACACTGGCAATGGCAAGTAGCTCGGCTTGAAAAGCTTCGGCTATATTTTGCAGACAGCGGATTTCGTCGCATTCTGTATGAGTGGTGTTTCTCGATTCCTTCAAGAATATCGCGCGCGCTTTCTTGGCGACCACCTCGCCGGAAAACACTTCATACTTTTGTTGCAGCCCTTCAAGCAAAGCCACCTCCATTGCCGCTTGACGACTCTTGTCCTCCTCTCCCAAGCGTAGCGGCATCAACACAATGCGTTCTTTGGTATCTGTGCGTAGAGCTTGCCGAGCTGTTGATTGCTCGGGTGGCTGCGGATTGGCTGACAGCGCCAGTGAGGAGAAGAAAAGCCCAAGGACAAGGGCAAGTGTGCGGGTGAGGATGCTTATGCTTAGAGTCATTTTCTTACCATCGAACAAGTTATGCCACTGGCAACACATTCCGGCAATACGGAAACTTTTCTTGCGCCAGTTCCGGCTCTGAGAAATCCGCCGTGTACATGCCACCATATTTGCGGGGGAGCAGTACGTGCAGCGAATTTGCAAGTGACGAACTTTAGGTGAGTTCGTTTGATGACGCAAGCGGCACTGAATCATCGTAAAGCGTTTCGGGGGCAACATCAATTTCCCCTGGCCAGACCACCGTACTATAATCCACCCGCAGACGTTCGAACAATGACCTCACTGAAATCAACATTGATGTCTAACATGGATATGTGGAAGATGATGGCGGCGATTATCTTTAAAATACATCAAGACAAGAATCCCATAGTCTTCTTTGCGCTCACTCGCTTCGACTGGCTCTGAGAATTTCTGAACATCTTGTAATGACGCTTTAGCCGATCGACATAGGTTTTGTCTTGGATCATTTGTCCGAAAAAAGCGAGAAAGTCCTCTGCGTGTTCGGACTGCGGATTGAGTGGGACGAGAGTCGGACGAATCCATTCTTCGGCATAATCTACCCCCGGTGACCACTTGCGATAGAAGGCGGCACTTTTCCATCCGTAGCTGATTGTTGCCCAAACCTTGTCGCCACTGAGTCGGCCTACGACACGGATAATCACGCGGTGGCAGTCGCAATTTTCGTCAGTACAGTAATACTCCAGAAAGCCATAATCGTCAGCCGGTACCGGATTCCCCGCAGGAATGGTAACCGACCGAGTTTCCTTGAACGCGAGCTCGCCAAATCTGGAATAAAAAGCCAGCATCATCACAATTTCCCCTCTGGTTATTCGGCTATTCTATAATACCAACATTACTTTTAAGCGATCCACAAACTAAAACCGTGTAACCGCATGCTACATACTGATTTTTATATTGGCCTTGAATTTTTTGCATCCGCTGGATTTGTCTGGCGCTGCACCGATGTTGGTACTCGAACCATTACAGCCATCCATATTGAAGAGGGGCGTGATGCAAGTTGGTACAACGGGCCACCGTATCCGGTCGCAGAAACAGTCTTTGATGAATACGATCTACCCGGTTGTTATCTCAGCCTTGATGATGCCATTGAGGGCGCAATCCACGAAGCGGATACGCCTGGTCATCCCGGATATTCTCATGAGGACGTTTCTCGCATGTTCAAGGAAATGTGGGCGGATGAGGCTGTGGTAAAGTATCCGAACAATGGATTATTGCGCTTTGATCGGATGCGCGAAGACGGCGAGCTACTTCACCCTTATGCAGCACTGAAATCAAACGGTGATTGGATGATTCGCCTGTATCTGCCATTTCTCCACGAATATGCTGAAATGCCTGAAATAGATTTTCTGGCATTGCCTATTGCAACAGATGTTGATGTGAAACGAAGGGCATCCAAACCGGAGTGCCCCGCGTAACCCGGATGGAATGCAATGGAATCCGGGACTCATGACGCACCATTGAATTCTAAGATGATTTCTGCGCCCTGACGGTCGCTCCCGGATTTCACTTTGTTTCATCCGGGCTACGTTATGATGCCAGTTGTAGACAATTTCATTTATCATCCGAGTAGCGATATTCGGCGCGATGCGCCATTCTACAGAGTCACAACATGATCAAAACAATCAAGACCAAACGCAAGGCCACCAAACCGATCAAGGAACCCAAGCTTTCCAGAACCCATGCTCCGGCTGATCTTTCCCCTGTCGCTTGGCAGCGCGCATTGCGGCGCCAGTTTGGACGCGAGCAATCGTTCGAGCTGGAATGCCTTGGAACCGAACCTTTTTTCTCTGATTTTCGTGTTGGCAACCCGCAGTCCAAGTCTCATTATCGCGTGGCAATCCGTGGACTGAAGCCGGGCGACAATTTCTGTTCCTGTCCGGACTACGCAACCAACGAACTGGGCACTTGCAAGCACATCGAATTTACTTTGGCTCAGTTGGAGAAAAAGCGCGGCGCAAAGGCTGCATTCGCGCACGGCTATCATCCGCCGTTTTCTGAACTGTATTTGCGTAACGATAGTGGTCGGGCTATCTATTTTCGCGCCGGGACGGATTGTCCGCCTGCTGTGAGCAAAGCTGCCGCGCTGCTGTTTGACGAGTCACGCGGCTGGGTGTTGCGCGAGAACAGCTACGGCGAGTTGGAGTGCTTTGTCGCGGCAGTGGCGAAAAGCGGCCACGAGTTGAGCGCTTATGACGACGCACTCGATTTTGTCGCAGGGCAGCGCGATGCTGAGAGACGGGCTGCTGCGTTGGATGAGATTTTTCCGCGCGGCGCAAACGATCCGTTATTGAAGAAGATGCTCAAAGCACCGCTCTATGCCTATCAGGCCGAGGGCGCACTGTTTGCCGTGCGCGCCGGTCGTGTGCTGATCGGCGATGAAATGGGCCTTGGCAAAACCATCCAGGCCATCGCGGCAACCGAGATTCTGGCGCGTCATTTCGGCGTATCCAAAGTGTTGGTGATCTGCCCGACCTCGCTCAAGTACCAGTGGCAGAGCGAGATTGCGCGTTTCTCCGGACGTGAGGCTAGAGTTCTGTCCGGCGGAAGAACACAGCGTCAGAAGGATTATGCTCTGGATGACTTTTGCAAGATCACCAACTATGAAAAGATCAAACCCGATCTGGATTTGATTACGGCCTGGGAGCCGGAATTGGTGATCGTCGACGAGGCGCAGCGGGTAAAGAACTGGAATACGATTGCGGCGAAAGCGCTCAAACGTATAGATAGTCCTTATGCCATCGTGTTGACCGGTACGCCACTGGAAAACAAGCTGGAGGAACTGATCTCCATCGTCCAGTTCGTTGACCAGCATCGCCTCGGTCCAACCTGGAAGCTGCTGCATGAGCATCAGGTGAAGGACGAAGCAGGACGTGTAACCGGCTATACGGGACTGGAAAAAATCGGCGAGACGCTGGCACCTGTCATGCTTCGCCGTCGCAAATCAGAAGTGCTGTTGCAACTTCCAGGTCGTACCGACCAGAATTTACTGGTGCCGATGACCGAGATGCAGACGATCTACCACGAGGAGAACGCCGAGGTGGTGAGAAGAATCGTGATGCGCTGGCGCAAGATGAAATTCCTGTCGGACACGGATCAGCGGCGACTAACCTGCGCTTTGCAGAATATGCGCATGTCGTGCAACAGCACTTTTCTGCTCGATCATGAAACCGATCACGGTGTTAAAGCCGACGAACTGGCGGCACTGTTCGATGGCCTGTTTGTGCAGCCGGAAGCAAAAGCGGTCGTGTTCAGCCAGTGGACAAGGACTCACGAGATTGTCATTCGCCGGTTGGAAACACGCGGTATCGGCTATGTCAGTTTTCACGGCGGTGTGCCGTCCGAAAAACGCCCGGCATTGATCGAACGTTTCCGTGACGATCCGAACTGCCGTGTGTTCCTCTCGACCGATGCCGGCAGCACAGGGCTCAATCTGCAACATGCTTCCACACTGGTAAACATGGACTTGCCGTGGAATCCGGCCATCCTCGAACAACGCATCGCACGCATTCATCGCATGGGGCAAAAGCAGCCGGTGCAGATCGTCAATTTTGTATCCAAAGGCACTATCGAGGAAGGCATGCTCTCGGTGCTGGCTTTCAAACGCTCGCTTTCGGCGGGCATCCTCGATGGGGGAATCGGCGATATTTCACTTGGCGGCTCACGTCTCAACCGCTTCATGAAAGATGTGGAAAATGTCACCGGTCATATGGGTGAAGGCGAGGCCGTCAGCCCGTCAGAGGAAACTGGCAGTGTGTCCTCTTCAACCGGGGACGAGCCGGTTGAGGCTATAAACACTGAGGAAAAAGCGGATGCCGGCGCGAAAGCGCAAGAAGCCGGGGAGGCAACTATCGGACAGATCAATTCTGATCCTTGGGGAGCACTGTTACAGTTTGGCTCCCAGTTAGTCACCGCGTTGACGGCGACCAACAATGGGGAGTCGGTATCCCATCCCTGGATCGAACGCGATCCAACTACGGGTACCCGTAGTCTCAAGGTGCCGCTGCCACCACCTGAAACAGCGAAACGGCTTGCCGATGCGCTTTCGGTGTTGGCGGACACTTTGCGGGCGAGGTAGCTTCGCATGGGTCAGGGACGCCGCTCACTGGAACTTCGATCTAGATCAGCGCCTATCCTTTCAGCACCGGGCACGCGTCATACGTCGATGTTTTTGATTCTTGATGCACCGGAACCGAAGCCACCAGGTTATGGTTGGTAATGAGTTGTGTTGCAAACTATGCAAACTTCCAAGCATATTATGACTTGATTTTAAGCTCGATTTTGAAGGAATCAGAGTCTCGTCAACAAAATAGTCTATCAAGCGTTAATGTATGATGAATTTCAAATTTATTCTTAAAAAGGAGATCGCCATGACTTAGTTACCAACTACTGGAGCTATATCATGTCACGTACATTTCGCCGCAAGCGGGAGCGTCACGAGTATTACTGGGTGCTGCACGATTGGGAGTCTCGACTTCCTTACGGGCACTGGGTGCAACTCGATCCGCAATCGGATGCAGGCCGTAAAGCAATCGCCCGTTTTCATTCCGACAAGACAGTCACCATGGGCGGTTCAGCACCGCGCTGGTACCGCAAGGTATCCGATCACCGGATTCGCACTAGCAACGACCGCATGTTACGCCGTTGGCTGGCTGACCACGAATTCGACCCGGTGTTTAGAACTTGGCACAAACACGATGCAAATTGGAGTTGGTGGTAAGCGTTCATTTTGTTTGAACTATCTGATGTTCGACCAGAGTGACTGTTCACGTTAAGCCAGAATAATCAATATGGCGACGAAGTGGGGTAAGCAGGGGGGCGGCTTTTCGCCCAACTCGCAAAATTGGATTTTTAGAGGTGCCCGCACTTACTCGACAAGGGATTTCGCTACCTTTGCACCGTTATAGTTACGGCCGCCGTTTAATGGGGCTTCGATCAATCGGCAAAATATAGCTCAACACGGTCAGTTGTCCATGTCGCCACGCCCGCACCGAAAAAGTCCGCATCCTCTGTCCAGACTGGGCATCCGATTACCATCGAACACGCAAGCACAGGCCAGTCATCGGCATCACGAATGGCAATCCGCTGTAATGCCTGCTGTTGCATACCCACGTAAAGTTCAAGGTCGATGGGCTGAACGATGCATTCGAGGCTGTCCAGAACTTTCATTGCAGCCGCGCTCTTGACTCCTCGTTTTTCCAACAAGGAAGGCAGATACTTCCGTGCATCGGCATACGCAACATCGGGCGCAAAGAATTTGACGGTCGAGGCATTCGTAAAAATGAGTTCCCGCACCCGTTTCCCCAACACCGCACGAATCAGAATGTTTGCGTCAAGAACAATCGCTTTATTACTCATGCGGCTTTGGCGAGTGGCTTATTCCGTGGGCTGGTATGCCTGCGCACTTTTTTGAATTCAGCGACGACGGCTTCCACTTCAACCTGTTGAGCAGCAAGCATTTGATCCAAGGTCTTACTTGCCTTCTTTAGGGCCGCAATATCTGCATCAACCTGCCCTTGCGTTGGAATAAAATAGCCTACCGTCTGACCATGACGCGTCACAGCCACCGGCACACTGGAAGCAATGTATTCTGCCAAGTCTGCCCTGAATTCTCGAATGCCAACTTTTGTCGTTTCCATAATTATTACCTCTTGCTGTTTGGATTCTCAATTGAGTATCCGTGTGTACACATATTAGGCCGCTAAACGATTTTAGGCAAGTTTATATGCAAGAAGTAATTTTTTGTGAGCAACGCGGTATGGCGGCGGAAATTGGATTTTTAGAGGTACCCGCACTTACCCGGCAAGGGATTTCGCTTCCTTAGTACCGTTAAGGATGCCTCTAAAAATTCAGATTTCGCCCAAATGCAAGGCGCGGAAAACATTTCGCCGCGCCGCATATGATTTATATGCAAGCAAGAAATTTTTTACGCAACGCCGCAGTTGGGATGAAATCTGAGTTTTTAGAGGCATCCGGTAGTTACGGATGCTGTTTACCGGGGCTTCGATCAATAGCTTGTGGTTTTATTTCACCACCTCGCCTGCCCAGCGGCGCATAGTATCCACCATCTTTTCCACCACCGTATCCTGAATAAGCGGAATATCGGTATCGTCATAGCGGAACGTCACCGCAAACGGACTGAGTTGCGTCAATTCCTCCGGTGAACAAGGAGGCGTAATTCCATGTTTCAACAATAACGACGCGAGCGTATGCAAATCATGGGTACGTTGATAATCTATCCCATGAAAAATCAGCACAGCCTTCATCAATTTTTCCACCGACTGCTGCGCATGAAAACAGGCCAGACGAAATTTCACTTCGGGCAATTTCAGCAAGCCACGAAACGCTGCCGCATCATCATCTGCCAGTTGCAAATAACGGCGGGCTTCTTCAATGGCGGGCGTCATACATCACCCTGCCTTCTTTGAAGGCCCGGTACAAAACTGTTCCCGGCACTTGGCTGCGGCGGGATGCCTCGCCGTCGGAATACACCAGCAAGTCCACCCCGACTCCCATATCCCCCATCACATTTCGCAAGCGCACCATTTCGTCAAATTTGTTGACCACCTCTTGTTCGATCACCATCAAATCCAGATCGGAATCTTCGGTCGCATCACCGCGCGCGTAGGAACCGAACAAGATCACCTTGCTCGGGTTGGATGCCGCGACCAGTCGCTCAACGGCTTGTTGTAACTGTTCACTGGAAATCATAACTGCTTTCCCTGACGTGTGCCATAGGAAGAGTATCGAGCTGCGCGAAGTTGCCGCACGTATACCGACACATCTGCCATATCTTCTCGATCACGCCAAATACCAAACGCGGGATCATTCGTCACAAACGCTTCTGGGGCTTGGGCAGTTTGAGTTGCCTCTGTTTCAATACGCACAGTAACGGTTTGCGCAGGCCGTACCTTTAAGCGCTGCGCCCATTGCTGGGGTAATTCACTGGCTTTGAAATGTTCGATCACCAAGGTGGTCATAACTACTCTCCTTTTACGGCTGTATTATTACAGCCTGCCCGTGACAGTTTATTACATTTTTGGATGTTAGCAGCAAATATCCTGTCGGATTGGTTTGCGGAAATCTATTCGTGGATTTTTTGCTCAGGGTGGCAGAGCATCTGCGCCGAGGTCGCGCGTTTCTTGAAGCATTCGGCGGAACCGCATTACGCCGAACGAAAATACATACGGCGCAATGTTTGTTGGTTATTACGCCCTTGTGCTAAATGACTAGACGTTTAAAAAGTTACGCGATTGTCAACTGGTGTTGAGATCGTTGGGTTGCCATTGATAGCACCTGTAACATCTATAAAGGCGGTGATCGTTGCTCCTGCTGCGTTTTTCCCAGTGACGATCAAGTTTCCTGATAGACCATCGATCGCCAATCCTGATATAGATGTCATCCCAACGTTTGATATGTAGTTACCCAGACAGCACGACATAACATTGATGATCCCCGATTTTCCACATTCCTTCTGAGCTTCCATCCGGGATCTTCGCCTCACCTTGGATAATCTCGGCTGCGGCACTAGACAAAACGAGAAGTAGTTTTAGTTTATACGTCAGTATTTGTTCCAATAGAAAACCCCTGCAATGCGCAACAGCACTTTTTTCCACTGCTGAATATGACGGCGACCCGCATTTGATCAGATCGGTGTGAGCGATGCCGCCTTTTTTAAAAAGACATGTATACCATTGATCGCCTACTAACCTTTGCAGTCGCTGGAAATGGGGCGCGCCCGGATTGGTGTTTTTCCAGTTTATTGGATTCGGCTGATTGGGTACATGTTCGCCTAGTGCTGTCTTCGGGTTAATACCGATTATCCAGATCGGGCTTTCTGCGTGTCCTTCGATAGCGGCTAAGGGATCAAAATTGGGTGTGCCGTATTCCTTTGACAATCGGACAGGCATTGCATTTCTGGCATGGCATAGCGGTCTCCATTGGCTGTGACTACCTCTATCTGATGAATGTTTTTAGAAATCAAACTCAAACAATTACTGGCAGCGCATTCAAGCAAGCTCGCATATTGCCTCATGAGAAATATTTATGTCAACAACATTGCGTTGCGAGTTATTGCGTAATGAGTAAGCTAGCCCGACACTCTCGCATTATGAGTATCGGAAAAACTATCAAAGGGTTGCGGCTAAATAAAGGCTGGAGCCAAGAGGAATTAGCACATCGTGTTGGGACAACAACGCCTAGTATTTCACGAATAGAAACTGGCAAGCACGGTGCCAACGATCAACTAAAACAACTTATTGCACAAGAATTCGGACTCAAGGTTTCTGAACTAGTAGCACTTTCGGAGGTTGATAAATCATCTGCAAAAAAACCTGCAATGAGCAAAAGCGAGGAAGAGGAGCAAACGTTGCTACGCTATTTTCGGAAGATGCGAATGGAAAAGCGTGAACTGTTCAAAACGATAGGACGAATATTTTCCGAACGATAGGCTTTTGCTCGGCGCAAGGCGGAAGTTGCGGCTTCGCGGAATATTTGTGTTGCTGGATTCCGGCCTTCGCCGGAATGACGAGCACAAAGCAAAAAACCCCACCATATTCTGGAGGGGCGTTTTGTTTATAAGGAGTCTGACGATGACCTACTTTGGTTCCGACGTCACATCGATGAAGCCGATATGAGTCTCCGCCGCAACAAGCCGCTGCGCGGCATGTTGTCACTGCGTTCAAGCAGGTCACAAATCAAATTCTATAAAACAAAATACCCCGCTTTTGAGGGCGGGGTATTTTGCTTTATAAGGAGTCTGACGATGACCTACTTTCACATGCGAGGTGCACACTATCATTGGCGCGAAGTCGTTTCACTGTCCTGTTCGAGATGGGAAGGAGTGGGGCCAACTTGCTATGGTCGTCAGACATAACTGTTGTCGGGATCAGGTGCGGAGTTCAGGTTAACTGAGTTGCCGCCACTGGCCGACGCATTCTGGAGAAGTAAAGAATCTGGATTTCTGATTGCATTCGCGAGTTTTTAGAAACTCACTTGCATGTTACTTAATATTATAGGATCAAGCCTCACGGGCAATTAGTATCGGTTAGCTTAATCCATTACTGGACTTCCACACCCGACCTATCAACGTGGTAGTCTTCCACGACCCTACAGGGGGATCAAATCCCCAGGGAAATCTCATCTTAAGGCGAGTTTCCCGCTTAGATGCTTTCAGCGGTTATCTCTTCCAGATATAGCTACCCGGCGATGCCACTGGCGTGACAACCGGTACACCAGAGATCTGTCCACTCCGGTCCTCTCGTACTAGGAGCAGGTCCCTTCAAATTTCCAACGCCCAAGGCAGATAGGGACCAAACTGTCTCACGACGTTTTAAACCCAGCTCACGTACCACTTTAAATGGCGAACAGCCATACCCTTGGGACCGGCTACAGCCCCAGGATGTGATGAGCCGACATCGAGGTGCCAAACTCCCCCGTCGATATGAACTCTTGGGAGGAATCAGCCTGTTATCCCCAGCGTACCTTTTATCCGTTGAGCGATGGCCCTTCCATACAGAACCACCGGATCACTATGACCTGCTTTCGCACCTGCTCGACTTGTCAGTCTCGCAGTTAAGCATCCTTTTGCCATTGCACTATCAGTACGATGTCCGACCGTACCTAGGATACCTTCGTACTCCTCCGTTACACTTTGGGAGGAGACCGCCCCAGTCAAACTGCCTACCATGCAATGTCCCCGATCCGGATTACGGATCTAGGTTAGAACCTCAAACACATCAGGGTGGTATTTCAAGGTTGGCTCCACGATGTCTGGCGACACCGCTTCAAAGCCTCCCACCTATCCTACACAGATCTGTTCAAAGTCCAATGCAAAGCTACAGTAAAGGTGCATGGGGTCTTTCCGTCTAGCCTCGGGTAGATTGCATCTTCACAAACATTTCAACTTCGCTGAGTCCCGGGTGGAGACAGTGTGGCCATCGTTACGCCATTCGTGCAGGTCGGAACTTACCCGACAAGGAATTTCGCTACCTTAGGACCGTTATAGTTACGGCCGCCGTTTACTGGGGCTTCGATCAAGAGCTTGCACCCCATCACTTAACCTTCCAGCACCGGGCAGGCGTCACACTCTATACGTCCACTTTCGTGTTTGCAGAGTGCTGTGTTTTTATTAAACAGTCGCAGCCACCATTTCACTGCAACCCCATCGAGCTTCACGAGCAAGTCGCTACACTCTATCGGGGCGCACCTTTTCCCGAAGTTACGGTGCTAATTTGCCGAGTTCCTTCACCCGAGTTCTCTCAAGCGCCTTAGAATTCTCATCCTGCCCACCTGTGTCGGTTTGCGGTACGGTCTCAATACAACTGAAGCTTAGTGGCTTTTCTTGGAAGCTTGGTATCAGCAACTTCAGCACCTAAGTGCCTCGTTATCACGCCTCAGAATTGACCTCCCGGATTTGCCTAAGAGATCTCCCTACACGCTTGAACCACCTATTCCAACAGATGGCTTGCTTAACCTTCTCCGTCCCCACATCGCATTGCATTGAGGTACAGGAATATTAACCTGTTTCCCATCGACTACGCATTTCTGCCTCGCCTTAGGGGCCGACTCACCCTACGCCGATGAACGTTGCGTAGGAATCCTTGGGCTTTCGGCGAGGGAGCCTTTCACTCCCTTTATCGCTACTCATGTCAGCATTCGCACTTCTGATACCTCCAGCAGCCATTACCAGCTGCCTTCGCAGGCCTACAGAACGCTCTCCTACCATATGTACAAGTACATATCCGCGATTTCGGTGCATAGTTTGAGCCCCGTTACATCTTCCGCGCAGGACGACTCGATCAGTGAGCTATTACGCTTTCTTTAAATGATGGCTGCTTCTAAGCCAACATCCTGACTGTTTTAGCCTTCCCACTTCGTTTTCCACTTAACTATGTCTTGGGGACCTTAATCGGCGGTCTGGGTTGTTTCCCTTTCGACACCGGACGTTAGCACCCGATGTCTGTCTCCCACGCTCGCACTTCTCGGTATTCGGAGTTTGCAATGGTTTGGTAATCAGCAATAGACCCCTAGCCATAACAGTGCTCTACCCCCGAGAGTGATACGTGAGGCACTACCTAAATAGTTTTCGGAGAGAACCAGCTATTTCCAGATTTGTTTAGCCTTTCACCCCTATCCACAGCTCATCCCCTAACTTTTCAACGTTAGTGGGTTCGGACCTCCAGTAAGTGTTACCTCACCTTCATCCTGGCCATGGATAGATCATCTGGTTTCGGGTCTACGCCCAGCAACTATCGCCCTTATCAGACTCGGTTTCCCTACGCCTCCCCTATTCGGTTAAGCTCGCTACTGAACGTAAGTCGCTGACCCATTATACAAAAGGTACGCAGTCACGGAACAAGTCCGCTCCCACTGTTTGTATGCATACGATTTCAGGATCTATTTCACTCCCCTTCCGGGGTTCTTTTCGCCTTTCCCTCACGGTACTGGTTCACTATCGGTCGATTACGAGTATTTAGCCTTGGAGGATGGTCCCCCCATGTTCAGACAGGATTTCTCGTGTCCCGCCCTACTTGTTCCAACCCTATTTCCACTCCTGAATTTTCGCGTACGGGGCTATCACCCACTATGGCCAGACTTTCCAGACTGTTCCACTAATTCAGAAGCTAAAGGTTGCAGGCTCTTCCGCGTTCGCTCGCCACTACTTGCGGAATCTCGGTTGATTTCTTTTCCTCCGGCTACTTAGATGTTTCAGTTCACCGGGTTCGCTCTACCCAAGCTATGTATTCACTTGGGAGTTCCCTTGCGGGAGGGTTTCCCCATTCAGATATCTACGGATCAAAGCTCTATTGCCAGCTCCCCGTAGCTTTTCGCAGGCTTACACGTCTTTCATCGCCTGTAATCGCCAAGGCATCCATCATATGCACTTATTCACTTGACCCTATAATATTAAGCCCTCTTTCGAAGACTAAACATTACAAGTATTTCTTTGTCTCGCGTTTGTGACACCGCATCCATACGACTAGCATGAATACGGCTTGATACAATCAAAAACCCATTTAGTTATCATGCATTCATTCAGACAGGTTTCCCCGTCATCACGTTTGCGTGAATCACTTCTTTACTTCTCCAAATTGTTAAAGAACTACTTAATACACTTATTAGCAAAAGCCAATATCGAAGCCTAACTGGCTTAAATATGGGTTCTCGCTTTTCGACTTGCCACCAACAACTCACGCTTACGTGTTTGTTGGTGGAGGCTAACGGGATCGAACCGTTGACCCCCTGCTTGCAAAGCAGGTGCTCTCCCAGCTGAGCTAAGCCCCCATTTAGTGCTCTGGTGGGTCTGGTTGGACTCGAACCAACGACCCCTGCGTTATCAACACAATGCTCTAACCAGCTGAGCTACAGACCCTAAAGTCCGTCGCTAATAGCAAGTCGTCAGTCGTTAGTTAAAAGCTCTGCGCTGATTAACTAACGACTAACGACTCATAACTAACAACGACTTTATAAAACAACCGATTAGTGTGGATACGTACACTGAGATTCTCTAGAAAGGAGGTGATCCAGCCGCACCTTCCGATACGGCTACCTTGTTACGACTTCACCCCAGTCACGAACCCTGCCGTGGTAATCGCCCTCCTTGCGGTTAGACTAACTACTTCTGGCA
>Ga0224559_1001438_pt1 | contig 13123 bp, 6 predicted proteins | sample 714S33034metaG_FD_180676 | JGI IMG/M metagenome (GOLD analysis project Ga0224559, IMG submission 180676) | Peat soil microbial communities from Stordalen Mire, Sweden - 717 S3 30-34 | ecosystem: Environmental > Terrestrial > Soil > Wetlands > Peat | place: Sweden: Norrbotten County, Stordalen... | reverse complement strand
GGTTCTCTGTCATGCCGGGCCATGTATCGGTTCGGAAGGGACCGGCCGGCAATCCGGCGCCGTTGAACAGGGTCGCTGCCGGATTCGACTGCCAGGCATAGCGAACCTCTTTCGGACGCGGCACCGAGGGGGATGAAACAACTACGGTATCGCCCTCGATGTGCGCGTCTGCCCAAACCCATTTCCGGTCTTCCCCTGCAATGGCGAACTCTTCCAACTTCGATCCTTTCACCAACAGGCCGCCGTCGGTGTGGGCGAAATGCAGGCGGATCGAGTCCGGAAGCCTCTCTACCGACGTCAGAGTCGGACCTGAATACACTACCTTCTTGCCGTAGTAATTGGCCAGCGCGCACAGCCCAAGCCGATCGCCGACGGGCTTCTTTTCCTTGGAGTGAATGTTGTAGGCATCGCCTGTGTCGATCGTAACGGCCAGGCAGGAGTTGGGAACGCTGGCCGCGGTTATAGCCTGTGACTCGCGCGTCTCGGTCCACTCGTTGCCGTCGACAGGCGTCTCGCTACGCTGCTTGAAGGCCGGCAGGCTGACGATATAGAAGGGGAAATCTCCCTGTGCAAAGAGCTTGCGCCAGTCGGCGATCATTGCCGGGAGAATCTTGCGGTACTGGTAGCCCCGTGGCGAGTTCTGCTCGCCCTGGTACCAGATGGCGCCGGCAATGGAGAACGGCGCGACCGGGGCCAGCATACCCTCGTAGAGCACCGTCGGCATCACCGGCCAGTTCTCATAATCAAGCGGCAGCGGATGCGGCGGGCGGGCATCCACGGCGATCTGGCCCTTCCACTCGCCGGCCAGCGGAATGCTGGTCTTGTCGCCCAGCACGAGGCGCAGATCTTCGCGCTTGCTCATGAATCCGCCATCGGGCTTGGTCTTGAGCACGCGAATTGCGATCACGTTGCGTCCCGGCTTCAGTACGCCATCGCCGATGGGATAAACGCGCGGGTTCTCAACCCAGGAACTGGCACCGACCTCCTTCCCGTTGATAAACGCGGTGTCCATGCGCTCGATGATGCCCAGGTACAACATGGAGCGGCTGGCGGGAAGCGGATCGGGCAGCACGATCTCCTTGCGAAACCATGCCAATGCAGGTGTGTCGGGCACGCCCAGTTCGGAGAAGCCGCCGGGAATCTGGACCGTCTTCCAGGTGGAGTCGTCCAGTTCCAGAGCAGCCCAGTTGCCCTTTGTACCAATGTCGAACTCGTCGTACCAGTGCATTACGAAGTTGCCGTATTCGGGCGCGCCCGCGGCGGTCAGCCTTGCCAACTCCGCCAGCGGCACATCGAAATCCTTCACAGGACGCAGGGCTTCGGCGCTTGTCCAGGCCTCAGCCGGCGATCCGCCTACGTCATCCAGAAGCAGACCGATCGGCACGTGAATATCCTCTTGAACCCTGCGCGCAAAATAGTACGCGACTGCGGAGACCCAGTCCGCCGTCTGTGGTGTTACCTCGCTCCACTTGCCTCCGATTAGATCCGTGTGCCGGTAAGCGGGGTGGCCAACGACGGTGAAGAAGCGAATGTCTGGATAGTTGGCAGTCTTTGCTTCGTCCGCGCCGTTCAGCGTGAATCGGAGCGGCAGCCCCATGTTCGACTGGCCGCCGCAGAGCCAGACATCGCCGACCATGACATTGTGAAGCTCGACGGACTCATGGCCGGTAATTTTGACAGTATACGGGCCGCCGACGGGAGGCGGCTGAATCTTCACCTGCCAGCGGCGGTCGGAACCTGCAACGCCGGTCGCCGCCGTATCTCCAATCTGGACGGTGACTTGGTCTCCGGGTTCAGACCAACCCCAAATGGTGTTGGCTTTGCCGCGTTGCAAGACCATGTTGTCGCCAAAGAGCGGGCTGACGAAGGGCGGCGTCTTGGGCGCCTGCGGCGGTATCGGCGGCATACCCGGTGTGTTCTGGGCCAAAGCACTACCACTCAGCGCAAAGAGGACGGCCGTCGCGGCAGCCGCAAGACGAAAATATTTCGAACCCATCAATTCAACTCACTTTCCAACAATCGCATTGGAGCATCTCTACTCTGCCAGCGTCTTCGTTCCCTTTATCTGAAATGTTCCCGTCACCGCCGGCACTCTTGTATCCGGCTGGCCTCCGCCAATCGAAACTGAATAAATGCCTTCCGCGATGATTGGTTCGCCCGCTTCGGTCACCATGCTCAGATCGCGGTCCTTAAGCTCGATGCGCACCTTCTGCGATTCACCCGGATTCAGGTGCACGCGCTTGAAGCCACGCAGGGCTCGCAACGGCGCTCCGGGCACACTCGGAAAGCTGAGGTAAAGTTGCGCAACTTCATCGCCCTCTCGTTTTCCAGTATTTGTAACCGTCACCTCTGCCACAAGTGGGTCACCTGCATTGATCGCTGCCTTCGGGAGCGTCAAATCGGAGTACGAGAAAGTTGTGTAGCTCAAGCCATAGCCAAACGGGTACAGTGGCTTGCCGTGGAAATAGCGATAGGTGCGGTCCCGCATCGAATAGTCTTCGAACTGCGGCAACTGCTCGAGGCTGGTATAAAAGGTCACCGGCAGGCGGCCCGCGGGATCATTCTTCCCGGAGAGCGTTTCGGCAATCGCCGAGCCGCCTTCTTCGCCCGCATACCAGGACTCGAGGATTGCGTTTACATGCTCGCTGGCCCAATTCACGGCAAGTGCGCTTCCGTTCGCCAGCACGAGGACCACAGGCTTTCCTGTCGCCGTCACCGCCTCCAGCAGTTCCTCTTCCGGCTTCGGAAGATCAATGCTGGTGCGGTCACCGCCCTTGAATCCCTCTTCATTGACCGGCATCTCCTCTCCTTCGAGGTCGCTGGTAATGCCGAGGACTGCGACGATGACATCTGCGTTCTTCGCTGCGGCGACGGCCTCCGGGCTGGGCCTGGGATCGTACTTTGCCCAAAACAACTGCGCCTCGACGGGCCCCTTCTCGTTCAACTCATACCTGACTTTGAGGGCCACCTTCTTGCCCTGTTCAAGGCGAAGATGTCCGGCCTTTGCCTGTGAATGCTGACTATCGAGGTACTCCATCGCGAGTGGTTTGCCGTCGATCATTATCATCGCGGAGTTGCCCTTGGCACGCACTCCAATGCTGTACTCGGCGGTTTCGGTTGCGGTTAGAAAGCCTTCCCATGTGACCGTAAGCGGGAACTTGCCTGCGGCCTGCTGAGGAACGCCCTCTGCCGTCAAATCGATGGCGCTCACCTGCTTTGTCGCTAGCACGGTGCCTTTGTCTCGGAACCCGCCTCCAGTGGAGAACGTGACGGCCAGCCCCGGCTTTCCCTCCGGCGTGGTCAATACCGACTCTGGAACTTGGTCTCCTTCAGTGCGCAAAAACTGCGTTCCAGGCACGAACGTGATCTGTGCATCGGGAAACTCGGCTTTGAGTCCCTGGAGCACAGACACTGTGCGCGTTGGTTGGCCGTTGTAGTTGCCGAGCAAATACTTGGTCTGGTCCGCCAGCGGCCCCACGAGGGCAATCTTGATAGCGCCCTGCTTCAGCGGAAGAGTGCCGTCGTTCTTGAGCAGCACCATCGACTCGTTGGCCAGCTTGCGCGCCAGTGCGCGATGCTCGGCGCTGTCAAGTTCCTTCTCGTCAATTTTTGAATAAGGGTCGTTCTCCGGCGGGTTGAACATTCCCAGCTTCATCCGCGCGGTATAGAGGCGGATCAGCGCCGTATCGATCTCGCTCTCCTTCAGGAGGCCCTGCTTATAGGCATCGAAGTAAGCTTTGTAATCGTGATCGTCGCTCACTTTTGCGAAGTCGATGCACTCATTATCCATGCCGCGCTGAATGGCCAGGGCTGAAGCCTCAGGCTGCGTCTTTGTAAAATGATGATCGCGGAAGATGTTGACAACAGCTTCGCAATCGGAGACCACGTAACCCTGAAAGTTCCACTTGCCCCGCAACTGGTCCTGCAGAAGGAACTGGTTTGCACAGGCGGGTTGCCCGTTAATGCCGTTGTAGGCGCACATCACAGAGCCGGCGTTGCCCTCGGTGATTGCTGCACGGAATGCTGGCAGGTAAGTGTCCAATTCGTCGTGCCTGCTCACGTCCACATCCGCAAAGTGCCGTGTCGGCTCGGGGCCGCTATGCACCGCGTAGTGTTTTGGCGTCGAGATCGCACGATAGTATTTCGGATCGTCTCCTTGCATACCCGTGACGTACGCGACACCCATGCGCGCTGACAGAAAGGGATCTTCGCCGTAGGTCTCCTGTCCGCGTCCCCACCGGGGATCGCGAAAGATATTGAGGTTAGGCGCCCAAAAGTCCAGCCCCTCAAAAACATCGCTGTGCCCTTCGCGCACGGCCTGGGCGTGCTTGATTCTTCCTTCGGTCCCGATCGCCACCGCCATGCCGTGAATAGAATCTGGATCGAAGGTCGCGGCCAGACCGATCGGTTCCGGAAATTCGGTGACTCCGGGACGTGCTACGCCATGCAGCGCCTCGCTCCACCAGTCATAGGCGGGTATGTTCAGCCGTGGCACCGCGCGGGACTGATTAACGAGCTGCGTGACCTTCTCTTCCACGGTCATGCGATGAACAAGATCGGCGGCGCGTTGTTCGGCGGGCAACGTAGGGTTCATATACGCAGGATGGTCAGAGCTTTGGGACCACAACCCGCCCGCACACATGAAGACAACAATCGCAATCAGGATTTGGAAGTCCGCTTTTCGCATATCTCTCCTACTTAGGCCAAATGAATATCTTTCAGAATCCGATGAGGAACCACACTTCTGCGCCAATCCGTTCTGCCGTCGGCTCAAGGACTGACGATTCTAGGGCTTCGATGAACCTACTTGAAAGAGCCTCGGCGCAAAGTCCTTGAGATCGCGGCGCCATGTCTGCCATTCATGCGAGGTGCCGGGCGATTCATAGAAGACGTGCTTGGCCTTCGCCTCCTCCAGCGAGTTGTGCAATTTCAAGATGCCCGCATGCATCCCGGCGGGCTCCTCCGTGCCGACGCCAATCCAGAGCAGATGGACGCGCTTGGCAAAAGCGGCCGGATCGGCAAGCGCACCGTGAAAGTCCGTCTTCGGGTCAAGCGTCCGGTTGCCCAGCACCAACTGGCTGGCCGCGCCACTGAATCCTCCGATGTAAGAGAACAGTTCCAGATGGTCGAAGGTCACTTGGAAGGTCTGCATCCCGCCCATCGAAAGCCCCGCCATGGCGCGATGATCACGATCCGCCAGCGTCCGGAAATGGGAGTCGATGAACGGAATCAGCGCCTGCGTCAGATCGTCTTCAAACGCCTGAGCCATTTCCTGCATCGCCTTCATCATCTCCGGCGATCCGAAGGGTTTCCCGGATAGGTCCGGATCGGGATGGCCGGCACGCCTCGCATAGCCGTAGGCCATCACCACGATCATCGGCTTCGAGCTTCCGCTCGCGATCAGATTGTCGAGAATGAAGTTCGCATGGCCCTGCTTGATCCAGCCGGTCTCGTCTTCCCCGCCGCCGTGTTGAAGATAGAGCACCGGATACCGCGACTTCGTCTGCGCGTCGTACTCCGGCGGCGTATAAACGAGGGCGTGGCGCCAGCCTCCGGTGATCTTGGAGAAATACCAGATCTCACGAACCTCGCCGTGTGGAACGTCCTGCGGCAGATAGTAGGTTGACCCGGCTTCAGGAATCTCAATGGCGCTGGCGTCCTTGCCCCCGCCGAAGAAGCTATGGCTTCCGGGATCGCTGACTTCCGCGCCGTCAATGATGAGCGTGTAGTAATGGAAGCCGGGCACAAGCGGCGCGGAGGTCACGGTCCAGAATCCATCGGGCTGCTTCGCCATGTCTAGCTTCGGGTTGCCCCAGAAATTCACCTGGACCTTCGCTGCATCCGGCGCCTTTACGCGGAATTCGGCTCTGCCAGCGGCGTCGACGCGGGGATAAGCCGCTCCCCACACATTCGTGGACGCGGGCTCAAAGCCGTCGGTGCTCTGTGCGCAGCAGAAACTCGATAGCAGAAATAGTGCGATTCCGATCTTCTTCATCAGTTTCTCTCCATTACGAATCCCATCCCCGGAAAACCAATAGCCACGCTGCTGGCCCGTAGACTCGGTCCAATCTGTACCAGATGCAAGGCCAGCAAACGTTTTCACGGTCAGCCCGCTTCTACCTCCGGATCCACTGTCTTTCCGGACAGTGAAATGGTACCTGATGAGGATTCTCGAAGGATAGTCACAATTCCTCGCCTGGTACATCGATTTTTTCGATGTATTCTTGCTTTATGGACACGACGCTCGATGCATGGGAGATCCTTCAGACCGTGGTGCAACTGGAGGGATTCGCACCTGCCGCCGAAAAGCTCAATCGGTCTCAATCGACCATCAGCTATGCCATTGGGCGCCTGCAGGACCAGCTAGGTGTCCGGCTATTTGAGATCCACGGAAGGAAAGCGCAGTTGACTGAGGTGGGGAGGGCGCTACTGGCGGATGCAGAACCTCATCTGGCAGGCTTCTATCAGCTCGAGCAGCGCGCCCGTTTGATGGCGTCCGGCGGACCCTCGGAGGTCAGACTCTCCGTAGACAGCATCTATCCTTACGACCGCCTGTTTGATGCTCTGGCTGGTTTCTCGCGCAGTTTTCCGCATGTGAAGCCGAAGCTTCGGCAAAGCTCGTTTCTCTCGGCGGACTCGGAGTTCTCGCTCTTTAACGCTCAAATCTGCGTGACCGGCCTGGCCTCGCGCGAAATGTTTGTCAAGCCCGTCCTCGTGATAGGAATGATTGCAGTTGCGCGGGCGGATCATCCTCTCCTCTCGATCCGGCGCAGGCTTTCGCGCTCAGACCTGATGCAGCACATACTGGTGACCATCGAAGGCGCTGCATCGGGAAGCTCGAAGCACCAGCCGCGGCTTCCCGCGCAGCGTATGCTTCCCGTTGGCACGATAGAATCGGCGATCGCAGCCGTTCGCAGCGGGCTTGGTTTCGGTTGGCTGCCGAAGTACCGCATTCAATCCGAACTCGACAAGGGCGATTTCGTGGCACTCCCTCTGCCCGTCGGCCAGACGCGCGAAGTCCGGCTGAACCTTGTCTGCAGAGACTTGAGCGCCAGCAATTCCGAGGTCAATGCCTTGGCGGAATTGCTGGGGATGAACCGCGAACCGGACACGATTTGATCTGGAGCGCGATCGGAGGCAATCCGGGAACTGAGCGGTGCGAGCGAGAATCTATCGACAAAATCGATGATCATAAAACGATTTATTTATCTTGCCGCAGCCTATAGCTAGCCGCGATCGTCAACAGCTCCAGGAGCAACTGGAGGTCGTATGATGTGGTCGGAGCGTGCCGTTCGGTCAATCAACCAGCCGCCGCTCTTGTTCCAAGGAGGAACTCGTGATGCGTAAGCTTCTGCTCGGCTTTGGTTTCCTGGCTGCGATTCTGAGTGCGCCGGTCGTGGCCCAGGAAACTGCTCATCTGTCCATCGACGCCTCCAAGCCTGGAGCGAAGATCAATCGCAACCTCTTCGGCCAGTTTGCTGAGAACCTGGGTCACGGGCTCTACGAGGGCATCTGGGTCGGGCCCGATTCTTCGATTCCGAATACGCGCGGCATCCGCAACGATGTGGTGGACGCTCTTCGGGCGTTGAAGGTACCCAACATTCGCTGGCCCGGCGGCTGCTTTGCTGACCAGTACCACTGGCGCAAAGGGATCGGACCGGCAGACAAGCGGCCTGCGACCCTCAACTCCGCGTGGGGCGGCGTGGTCGACACAAACAGCTTCGGCACCGACGAGTTCATGGATTTCATGCAGCAGATCGGCAGCCAACCCTACGTCTCAGTAAACGTTGGCTCCGGGACTCCGCAGGAGGCCTCCGAGTGGCTGGAATACATGACCGCAGCCGCACCGACGGCGCTGGCCAAAGAGCGCGCCGCCAACGGGCATCCCGATCCCTACAAGGTTGGCTTCATGGGCATCGGGAACGAAAGCTGGAGTTGCGGCGGCGACATGACTGCGGACTATTACGTGAGCCAGCTCAAGATCTACAGCCGTTTCGTCGACAACCTCAATCCTTCCCAAAAAAGCGCAAACCAGATGCTCAAGATCGCCGTTGGCCCCGGCTTTCCTGAGACCGAGTGGACCGAGGCCGTCATGAAATCCTGGAAGAGCCACGACTGGAGTTGGAATATCGATGGCCTTTCGCTGCACTGGTATACAACGCCGAACGGATGGCCGCCTTCGACGCCTTCGACAGGTTTCGGCGTCGAGGATTACGCCAAAACGCTCAAGTCCACGCTCTTCATGGATGAGTTCCTGCGCAAGCAGGAGGCCGTCATGGATAAATACGACCCCGAGAAGAAGGTAGCGCTGGTCGTAGACGAATGGGGCGCGTGGCATGCGCCGCTGCCCGGCACAAACAAGGATTTTCTCGTCCAGCAGAACAGCCTGCGCGACGCGATCCTGGCATCGTTGAACATCAACATCTTCGCCCGCCATGCTGACCGCGTGCGCATGGCAAATATCGCCCAGATGATCAACGTGCTGCAGGCGATGATCCTGACAGACAAAGAAAAGATGGTCGTCACGCCGACTTATTACGTTTTCAAGATGTACGTACCCTTCCAGGACGCGACCTTTATTCCGGTTGATTTCGATCCGGGCACACTCCATCGTGGCGGCATAACCCTGCCGCGTGTCGATGCAGTCGCTGCCAGGGACTCGTCTGGCAAGCTCTGGCTTGAGGTTACAAATCTAGATTCTGAAAAGCCGGTTGAATTCGATGCAGAGATCACCGGCGCGACAGTCAAATCGGCGAAGGGAGAGACGCTGGCTGCCTCTTCCGTCGACAGCGTGAACACGTTTAACGCGCCGAACACCGTTGTGCCGAAGCCTATCTCAGCCAATGTGAAAAACGGCAAACTGACGCTGACGGTTGAGCCAAAGTCAGTGACGGTGATCTCGCTGGAGCCATAAATAATCAGGTTTGCTACGGAGCTGTTTATCATGCAATCGGCAAAAAGAATGTCCGTTTTGAAGATGCCGGTATTGTTGCTGGCTGCGCTGTCTCTCTCGGTCGCCACAGCGGCGCAATCGCCCACGGTGAATGTCACCATCGACGCCGCGAAGACCGGCGCTCCAATCTCGAAGTACATCTACGGGCAGTTCCTCGAGCACGGTGGAAACATCGTCAACGAAGGCGTCTGGGCCGAGATGCTCGAGGACCGGAAGTTCTACAACACGGTCACATCCAAACAGCCCGAGCAACCTGCGGCTCCTGGTGGTTGGCGCCGCCCCAAACCGCGTTATTGGGTACCGGTTGGCGGCGACGAAGCCGTAACCATGGACTCGAAAGACCCGTACACCGGCGATCACTCGCCGCTCGTGAAGCTCAACAGCGCCGAGCCACACGGAGTTCTGCAAGCGGGCTTGGCCGTGCGCAAAGACATGGCTTACACGGGCCGCATCGTGCTGGCTGGCAGCCCCGGCGCCGTCGTGAAGGTGACTCTGGCGTGGGGCAAGGAGGCAAGTGATCGTCAGACAGTTGTTCTGCGCACGATTGGCCCCGCTTACCGGAAGTTCCCACTGAGTTTCCAAGCCAAAAGCGACAGTGATGAGGCTCAACTGGAGATCACCGGAACCGGCACAGGCTCTTTTCACATCGGCGCAGTTTCGCTGATGCCGGCCGACAACATTGAGGGCTTCCGTGCTGAAGTCATTGCCGCCCTCAAGCAGCTTCACTCCGGCGTCTATCGCTTTCCCGGCGGCAACTTCGTTTCCGCTTACGAGTGGCGCAATGGCGTCGGTGAGATGGATAAGCGCCCGCCCATCTACGATCCGGTCTGGCGCGCCGTGCAACCGAACGATGTGGGCACCGATGAGTTTCTCACCCTCTGCCGCCTGCTCGGCGTCGATCCCTACATCACGGTCAATGCCGGCTTTGGCGATGCATGGTCCGCGCGCGAGTTGGTTGAATACACCAACGGCGCTGTCACCACGCCGATGGGAAAGTGGCGCGCAGCCAATGGACATCCGAAGCCTTACGGAGTCAAACTGTGGGGAATCGGCAACGAGCCGTGGGGCGACTACCAGATGGGCTCCATGCCACTTCCACAATTCGAGTTGAAGCACAATCTCTTTGCTAAGGAAATGCGCAAGGTCGATCCTTCCATCAAGCTCATTGCAGGCGGCGCCATGCCCGACGTGATGGAGGGCGCGGACCAGGCCAGACGCATCAATGGCCAATATGTTCCCGACTATCTTTCCGCAGCCGACTGGACCGGTCAAATGCTGCTCAACTGCCTCGAAAACATCGACATGGTGAGCGAGCATTACTACGCATCCGGCACCGAGCATACGGACATGAAGTTGCAAAAGAAGGTGCCCATTGACCCTCCCTTGTCGTTCATCGAGTGGCAGCGCGCCCCGGCCGTCCAGGTTCGCGCAAAATATGAGCACTACCAGGAATACCTCAAGCGGATTCCCGCGCTCCGCGCCAAGCCGGTTCCCATCGCTATCGACGAGTGGGCCTACTTCGGCGGCGGACCGAACTCCTATAAGGTAGTTCCGGCCTATGCCTGGGCATTCCACGAGATGTTCCGCCATTCCGATATCTTCCAACTGGGCGCATTCACCTTCGCAACCGCGATGATGAGTTCCAACCGCACCGAAGCCACACTCAACCCCACGGGCATGCTCTTCAAGATGTACCGTGATCACTTCGGCGTCATCCCGGTCGAGGTCAGAGGCAATTCGCCGCAGCCCAAGCCTCTCTATCCAGCCGGCGGCGACCAGCCAGCAGTAAATCCCGGCAGCGATACTTATCCGCTGGATGTGAGCGCGACGCTCAGCGAGGATCGCAAGACGCTAACGTTTGCAGTGCTCAATCCATCAGACGCCAAGCAAAGCATGAAGTTGGCAGTTAACGGCATAAAGCTGGCCAGCCACGGTACTCTCTGGCAGATGGCGCCATCGTCCGTGGATGCAGTCGTCGCGGTCGACAAGACGCCCGAGGTCGCAGTTGAAGAACATGCGCTCGGACCGGTTCCCGGTACGATTGAGGCGCCCCCGTTCAGCGTCAGCATCTATTCGTATCCGCTTCAGTAGTGAGTTTTGGTTCTGCATGAATGTGATAGCCACCAGTTTCCAAGTGAGGACAGTGATGAAGAATGCGAAGTTATTTTGGGCGATGACGTTGGGGATGGCCGTTGCTTCCGGTTCCATGCTCTCGGCTCAGGTGCAAACCATCGTGCCGCCGGTGATTCCGGGCGCGAAGCCCGTCACGGTCGAGCACATCAAAATCCACGGCGCGGCTTTAGAAGGCAATCTTGAGGGAGACGCGGTCGATCGCGACGTGATCGTCTTCCTCCCGTCCAGCTACGCTAAAGAGCCGTCGCGCCACTACCCCGTCGTCTACGCGCTGCATGGCTTCTCCATTGGCGCCGAGCAGTGGGCCCACGAGATTCATGTGCCGCAGACCATCGAAGGCGCATTCGCTCAAGGCGCACAAGAAATGATCGTCGTGCTGCCGGATTCGAAGACCGTCTACAACGGTTCGATGTATTCGAGTTCCGTAACCACCGGCGATTTTGAAAACTTTATCGCCCACGATGTGGTCGCCTATATCGACGCGCATTACCGGACGATTCCAAACCGCGAAAGCCGTGGTTTGGTTGGTCACTCGATGGGCGGCTACGGTGCCTCGCGTATCGGCATGAAGCACGCCGATGTTTTTGGCAGCCTCTACATCATGAGTCCCTGCTGCCTGTCGCCCATGACGGGCGCAGGTTTCGGTCCCCCGGAGAAGGCAACGGAAATGGCGATCGAAACCGAGAAAAAGGCTGCCGCATTGAAGTCGCCCTCCGAGGCTCTGGCCGCTCTGCCGGGTTTCGGCGTTGCTCCGCTTGCCACTGCTGCCGCCTGGGCGCCCAACCCGAAGAACCCTCCGCTCTATCTTGACCTTTCGACGAAGGACGGCAATCCGGTGCCGGAGATACTGGCAAAATTTGCAGCAAATGCCCCGCTCGCCTTCATCGACCAATACATCGGAAATCTCAAGCGGTACCGCGCCATCGCAATCGACGTCGGCGACCAGGACGGCTTGCGCGCGGATACAACCAAGCTGCACGAGGTTCTGGACAAGTACGGAATCACGAACAGCTTTGCAATCTATCCAGGCACGCACACCAGCGCCGTCGCGGATCGATTCCAGAATCATGTGATGCCGTTCTTCAGCAAGAATCTATGTTTTACGGCAAGCTGCAAGTAGGATTAAACAGGAGTAAACCCAGGATGGACGATTCGCGTCGTAGTTTCCTCAAGAGGTCCGCCGGGGCTGCCGGCTTGTGCCTGATCGGCCCTTCGGCAACAATTCAGGCCTTGACTTCCGGCGCGCCAGAACATCCTGCGAGCCGAATCGAGCCCTTCCCGCTTGCCGCAGTTCGTCTCTCCCCCGGCATCTTTCGCGAGCAGGAGGAGATCAATGCGCGCTATCTCGACTCGCTCACGGTCGATAGGCTGCTGCATTCCTTCCGCATCACGGCAGGCATTTCCTCCAGCGCCACGCCTTATAAAGGTTGGGAAGACCCAACCTGCGAACTGCGTGGACATTTTGCCGGAGGGCACTTTCTCTCTGCCGTAGCGCTATCATCGGCGTCCTCTGGAAACACCGTTCTCAAGGCCCGCGGCGATGAACTCGTGGCTGGTCTTGCCGTGTGCCAAAAGAAGTTGGGAACCCGCTATCTGAGCGCGTATCCAACTGATCTCTTCGAACACCTGGCGCAGGGTAAGCCGGTTTGGGCGCCCTTCTACACCTACCACAAGATCATGGCCGGCATGCTCGATATGTACCTGCACGCCGGAAACACCGACGCATTGCAGATCGCGGAGGGCATGGGCCAATGGGCCCAGGAGTTCATGTCGGGCTTCAGCGCCGATCAGCGCCAGCGTATGCTGCGCACCGAGTACGGCGGCATGAACGAAGTCCTCGCCAATCTTGCGGCCGTTACCAGAAACGAGCGCTACATCGACGTCGCCCATCTCTTCGAGCAGCCGGGCTTTCTCGATCCGCTCGCTGAACGCCGCGACGAGTTGCAAGGCCTTCATGCGAACACGCACGTTCCCAAGATCATCGGCGCGGCCCGCATGTACGAGGTCACCGGAGATCGTCGCTATCGCGCGATTGCC
>Ga0224559_1001437_pt1 | contig 13126 bp, 15 predicted proteins | sample 714S33034metaG_FD_180676 | JGI IMG/M metagenome (GOLD analysis project Ga0224559, IMG submission 180676) | Peat soil microbial communities from Stordalen Mire, Sweden - 717 S3 30-34 | ecosystem: Environmental > Terrestrial > Soil > Wetlands > Peat | place: Sweden: Norrbotten County, Stordalen... | reverse complement strand
CGATCCCCAGCTTTGGTCGAAGACGCGGGGACGCTCACTGCGACCGTAATCCAGCAATCAAATTCCATCAGGAGTGAACCATGTTCAAAGAACTTCTACCAGTCCTACGCGACCGCGCAGTGTTGCTCACGGTCACGCTTGTCGATGCAGATCAGATTCGGGTGAACATTGTGCCGAAGAAACTCAAAGACGGCGACAATGATGCTCTCACCACCCCACTCAGCGTGACCGGCACTGCCGAAGATCTGGACGCCGAGTTGTCCTCGACAATCATCAGCTTCGTCGGCTCCCATCTCCAGATGAAGAATACCCTGGAGAAGGCGAAGGCCGAGATGGATGCAGCTTCCAAGGCTGCCCAAGCCGAGGCGCGCACAAAGTCCAAGACGCCGGCCAAAACAGCGCCGCCGAATGCGGAAGTCACTCAGTATGCTCCGACCGCCAAGCCCACTGAGCCAGCGAAGCCCGCGCCCCAGAAGTCCGCAAGCCTCTTCGATATGCCGACACCGGCGGCCACAACTACCGTCACGCCTGCCGAATCCGACGATGACCCTGGATTTGCAGAGATCGACGATGACGAGGAACCGGTAGAATCTGAAGAACTGGATGACGCGGCCTAACGGCCACCATTCCTCTCTTCAGGAGGGACTCGGATAGCTAGCCATGCGTCGGAACTTGTGGGGAAATGCCGATAGTGCTGATAATGAGCGCAACGCGCTGTTCTCAACAACTGACGGCCACAACTTTGGCTATCTTCGTAAGCGTCTACGCATGGCCGTCTGGACGCGGCTGAACGCGGATAGGCATTCTTGATTGCGGGGCGGCAGAAGCTGTCCTGCGAAAGGGCGTCCATGGATACAAGTTCACAGGCTATTTCTGGTACGAAAACGACACGACGGTACCGCACACAGGCAGAGCGGTGTCGGATTGTAGAGGAGACTCTATCAGCCGGTGTTTCGGTGGCAACGGTGGCGCGTGCGCATGGCGTAAACGCCAACCTGGTATTCCATTGGCGCAAGCTCTATCATGCCGGACTTTTGAATCCAGCGCCCGGCGCGGCTGCGACCGGCGACGTGCGCCTGTTGCCGGTGGTGGTCCACGACGAGTCTGGTGCAGATGAAGAAGACAGGCCTGCACAGGAAGAAAAGGCGACGGCGCCTCCAGTTGCATCCATGGCGACGTCCTCAGCGGCAGCAGTGCATATTGAGTTTCCCGGTCATGTATTCGTGAGCGTGCATGGCAGCGCCGATCCAGCGGTGGTCCGTACCGTGTTGGAGAGCCTGCGAGGATGATTCCCGCCAACACGCAGATATGGGTTGCCGCAGGAGTGACAGACATGCGGAGGGGGTTCACCGGGTTGAGCGCCATGGTGCAGACCACGCTTCGGCAGAGTCCCTTGAGTGGACACGTCTTTGTTTTTCGCGGCCGCAGAGGCGACGTCATTAAATTGCTTTGGCATGATGGAGATGGTTTATGCATCTTCCACAAGCGTTTGGACAGCGGCCGATTCGTTTGGCCGAAGGCGGAGAGCGGAAGCATTTCACTCACCCGCGCGCAGCTCGCGATGTTGTGCGAGGGCATCGATTGGAGAAGGCCAGTGCGCACATCCTCGCCCCTGATGGAAGTGTGAATCGACTTACAGAAAAGATGCAGGATAGATATCTTTACATCACGCATGAGTTATAAGATATGGCATACTATGTTCATGGTTGCCACCTCCGTCACGATGCCCGATCTGGACATACTGCAACCAGAGGCATTGAAGGCGATCATCACCGCGCAGCAACTGCAAATTCTCTCCAACGACAACGAGATCGAACATCTGAAGTTGCTGGTCGCCAAGCTGCGACGCATGCAGTTTGGACGCCGCTCGGAGAAGATCACCGGACAGATCGAGCAACTGGAACTGCAACTCGAAGAGTTGGAAGCCAGCCACGCCGAAGATGCTGCGCAGACCGAGAGCCAGCCTCCTGTCAAGGATGTATCTTCACCCGCAAAAACAGCAGACAGAAGGCGGCGGCCCTTGCCGGATCATCTGTCGCGCAAAGTGCATACGCATATGCCTGCTGCTGATAACTGCCCAGATTGCGGCGGCACTTTGAAGAAGCTTGGCGAAGATGTTTCCGAAGTGCTGGAGTACATCCCGGCCAGCTTTGTGGTGATCCGCCATGTGCGCCCCAGAATGTGCTGCAGCAGGTGCGATACGATTCTGCAAGCGCCCGCACCGAGCCGCCCGGTGGAGCGTGGCCTTGCCGGACCTGGACTGCTGGCCCATGTGCTCACCGCCAAGTTTTGTGATCATTTACCTTTATTCCGGCAGTCCGACATCTATGCGCGAGAGGGCGTTGATCTGGAGCGCTCCACGCTGGCCAAGTGGGTAGGCGATAGCAGCAAACTGCTGGCTCCGCTCGTCGAAGCATTGCGGCGCTATGTGATGGCCGCCGAAAAACTGCATGGCGACGATACGCCCGTCCCCGTGCTTGCGCCCGGCAATGGCAAGACCAAGACGGGCCGTCTCTGGACCTATGTTCGCGATGATCGTCCTGCGGGATCGCTGGATGCGCCGGCGGCTTGGTTCGCATACTCGCCCAACCGCAGAGGGGAACATCCGCAACGGCATCTGGCCAAGTTTCAAGGCATTCTGCAAGCCGATGCCTTCGCCGGTTATGACAAGCTCTTCAAGGACGGGACCATCCAGGAAGCTCCTTGTATGGCACATATTCGCCGCAAGTTTTATGACCTAGTCGAGGCGCATCAGTCGCCAATTGCCATCGAAGCGGTGGAACGTATCGCCGCCTTGTATGCGATTGAAAAAGAGATTCGCGGACGGCCTCCGGAAGTGCGGCAAAAAGTGCGCGGCGAAAAAGCACGGCCACTGCTGGATGCAATGCGCACTTGGCTGGAAGAGACTTTGACAAAACTCTCGCCCAAGTCTGTCACTGCGGGAGCAATTCGCTATGCGCTGGCGCTTTGGAAAGCCCTCGCGCGTTTCTGCGATGATGGCCGCATCGAGATCGACAACAACGCCGCGGAAAGAGCCTTGCGCGCCATTGCTATTGGCAGACGGAATTATCTCTTCGCGGGCTCCGACGCAGGTGGTGATCGCGCTGCCGCGATCTATTCACTCGTCGCATCGGCCAAGTTGAACGGCATGGACCCGGAAGCATACCTGCGCTATGTGCTGGAGCACATAGCGGATCATCCCATCAAGCATATCGAGGAACTACTGCCGTGGAACGTCGCAACAAGCTTGTCGAAGAATTTCGACCTCGCAGCGTAGAAAAGGCCGTGACTGGTCTTCCATCCCTGTCGAACATCGCTGAACTGATTCGGCACGGCCAGATCACTGTCGGCGTGATCCGGCCGATGGGCTGTGTCGCCATTGCAAACGATGCCCATCAGAGCTTGGCCATGCTGGTTCGCCGCAAAGGCGAATCTCTGCCCCAACTCCTCGAACGGCTCGACCAGGCTGTCGGCAAAGCCCTCCACGATGAAATCCGCACGGACGAAATCAACAACCCTCCCGCAACATAGAGCCAACTCTTCACACAGGTCGTGTCCACTTGCAAATCTGTGGACACGACCTCCCACAATCGCAGGCGTCACCAATATGCGTCAATACGGTCCGCCGTAGACGCTTACCTATCTTCTGTTATCAAGAGAAGATAATTGCAAGAGGGGTGAGAGTTGAAGATGGCACGCCGACAGTGTATTTCTTGCCAAAACCAAGCGAATCGTTGCTGGCCATGTGATTCTACAAGTATCCACGCTCAAGCCAGCTCCAGCGTATTGCGGTCGTAATGCTAGCGTGGCTGTAGCGATTGGAAACTTGGACGCTCACCTTATTGATCTCTGGCCTCATTCCAAGGCAATGATTTGGCCCCCACCTTTGCCATTCACAATGGGAAATGGGCCGTCGTCCGTTGGCGGTTTGTCTGCGAGATATTACGCACAACTTTGGTGACGACTATGGGCGCCAACACTATATGCCTCACATGGCAAAGCGTAGGGATACTCATCCTTGCGCCAGAAAATAGCGCAAGGATGGGACACCCGCCTGATTTAGTAAATCTAGCGGAAAAGTGCTCAGTCATAGACAACTTTTATACGAATTTTCAGGTAAAGCCAATAGCGCATCCAAGTGGGTGTGTCATCTTGAAAGGCGATTTGCGGCCTCGATTGGCTAGTCGTTCTGGCGTAAACGCCAACCGGGCGTTCTCTTAGACTTCTTCCCGTTTCAAAGGACGCATTCCGGCTCTCAAGCAACCGACTGCCATAGATAATGCGCTCATCGTCGTTAGGTTCGTCTGCATCCAATTGCGGAATTGACAGCAGCTTGCCTGTGCGCATCACGTATCCATAGTCGGCAATTCGTATGGGATGATCACATAAGCTGACCACGTGCAGAAAATCGCCAGGGCTAAGCTGCGGATCGATTAGACCGTACGCGACCTTGATTTTGTCAGACCCCTCGCGGTATTTCCACCACAGATTCCAGCCACTGGCAACAGCCGCTAATACGGAAGCGACAAGTGTTACCCATTTTTGGAGTGTGTCGGTCATAAAGGTCATCTTGCTGGAGTATACCGAATCAGGCGGCCAAGCCAACGAGGACGTGGCTTGACCTTGCGCAGGGTTATGCGCTTGGCAGAAGCAGCCGGACGCGCCTGCCTTTGCCACGGCTTCACCTCGTGTCGCAGGGCGACACGTTTGCCAGCGAGGAGGCGCGGGGTTCCTATTCGGTGACGCGCTCATACGCTTGCTTTATCAAGTGCAAGGCAGCTGGAATCTGGTCCTCGTGACTGAGGGCGAACAAAGTTCCGCCGTTCTCCGTCGCATTGACAATGAATTCCCAATCCGTCTTATCTTTCGCCGTTTGAGATGGATCGTCGCAGTCCTCAAAGTCGATATTCAGCATCAGGGAAAGCCGCCTCTTTCGCGGGATGATTTCTAAGAAGAAGTCGTAAACACGGTAGGTGATGCTCTTCGCGCGGAATATCTCAATCACTTCAGTTCCCAGACTCAAAATACTTGGTCGCACCTGCTCAAAAAGCAGTTTGGCCTCAGGATAAAATTCGACATCGGCGATGGATCGAGATGCCGCAGAAGCCTTGAACTCTTTGAGTTCCGCCTTGCGAACTAATGAGCCGTGGACATTTAGAGCTGGCCATATTGAGAGAGCCTCCGCTGCTAGATCGCAGCCGCGCTTCTTAATCTCAGACGATGTCCATTTGGACTGTTCTCTGATGAACTTATTCAGCCTTAAGGGGCTGTCGTTGAAACCGCCGCTGATCGTCTTCTTGTCTGCAAACGATCTATCGCTGTACTCGGAGTTGTACCCGGTTAGCGTCAAGTTGCCGAGGCGATGGAGCCATTCCTCTTGCACAGCCTTCCATTGATCTCCGAGCATTGCTTTCCAATCGGAGTTCAACTCTTCATTCTGCGGAAGAACATGTTCAATCGTGAAGGAGGCCGTATTCACTTGCTCCTTACTATCATTTTGGATCCGGTCCAAGAGATACTTGCAGGTTCGCATCTCGTAGATGTCCCGAGATTCAAGCGCCAGCCGGAACTCCTGGTCCGCTGGGAACCTTCGCTTCTTGCTCTGTCTGAACAGAGCGACCTTCAAGCTCTCTAAAGGACGCTCACTGTCCAACTCGAATGCCAGAGTAGCGAATATCCTTCCGAGACTGCGCGTTTCCAAGTCGAGGACGGAACGGCGGAAAACGTAACTTTCCATCAATGAGACGGCCTCTACGAATTCTGAATGGGAGAGTGTCGCGCTTGTCTGGTAGCAGTCGTATAGCCGCATGACAACGGGCGTAGCTACCTCGACCAGTGAGCGAAGGCGTTGGAAAGCTCCGTGTAACGCTGGATTGGTCTCTTTCCCGAGCATGAAAGCAACGTAGTACGAGCTGAAACGCTTGAGCCGCGCTAAAATTTCCGGAGCTTTAGCCTCACCGCCCGCTTGGTGGAAGTAGTTCCTGAATGACTCGTACGTTTCGGCGGTCCTAAGTTGCTTGCTAGGTTCCAGTTCTAGTGTTAAGTAGTTCAAGACGAACTTGTCGAAATCCGCCCTATATCGAGTGCCAAACGCCACCTCTATAGGTCGCCACAAATCCTGATACAGCTGCGTCTGGACCTTTTCTTCCTGTCTCATCAGAACGAAATTCCGTATGAGGTCGGCAGAAGCAAGTCCGAGACCTGTTGAATTTAGACTCTCGAAGATCATCTGAGGGTCGTCGTGACCACGTAGCAGCGATACGCTCACAGCGACGAGCTTCTGAATGCCGGCGAAGACAACTGATGGGTTGGTATCCGCCATCTGAGCTAGGAAATATTCGTAGTTCTCCGTGATTCGTTCGGACGCCTCCAAAGGCAAGTCCTTTTTGCCCAACAGTGCATTGAGTGCATCGTGGTCTGCGCGCCGGAGTTGCAATTTGTGTTGAAGCTCGCCCTTTCCGTATGGGTTCCGCAAATAGGTATCGTTGATCTGAGGTGCCGTCACGACGGTTTCCCCATCTTCTGGCAACGTATCGCGGAGGGCTGCAAGCAACAATGTGATTGTCGTGAGACGCTGCTGGCCGTCAATCACCAACCATCGACCTATCGTCGCGTTGTTCTCCTCCGCCGCGATATAAACGATCGATCCGACAAAATGTTTCCGCGTACTCTGCTCAGCACCAATCCGGAGGATGTCGCTCCACAGCTGAGCGCAGTGGCTCAATCCCCAACTGTAGTCCCGCTGGAATATGGGGACGAGAAACTGCTTTTGACCTTCGAGGAGTTGCAAAAACGAAATATCAACGGCTTGCATGGACCTTCCATTCCAACGTCAGTTATTGCGAAGCGAGAGTACGGTGGAGTCGCCGAGCGGTAAGGGATGTTGCCGTAAACCGAGAATTCCGAGGAAGCTGATCGGCGGAGCCTTGGCGACTTGAGGAGCTAAAGTGGGATTTCCTGCCAAGCAACAGGGTTTGATGGAGCTGGGCTCACCTGAGATTGAGTGGCCGATTAGAGCCGCGATCCAAATTAACGTATCAATCTCGCAACCGCCTTTTTGTTCGGATGGGAAACCTTCGTTTTGGAGCTCGCTGGCAATCTAGTAAAAGCCATGTTGCACATCCGACGAATCAACCAAACCGAAAACCGAACAGCCCGCCAGTATCAGTTTCGTCTGAGATTCGAACAGGTAAGACGGCGCTAGATCGATCAAAATCGTCTGGCAAGGGAAGTCTGTCAAAAATATCCGAGTTCATTGTGACGATGTATTGATGACTTGGCGCATTTGACATTCGTTGTCCCACCAGGAGGGCTTGAGCGATTTGTCTTTCATCAACGCCATCGAAGAGATGGCTGTCGTGGATCAAGAACCCTGGTCCACCAAAGTGCCTGTTGGTTAAGGTAAACAAGGTCAAATCAAGGCAAAAAATCTCCATATTGGAAATTCCGCCGCCACGGTCGCCGTCAATGGAGATACGAAACTCGGGACCATTGTTTGTAGCATCGACGATAAAACGCCCTGCCCGATCATCGTAGAGCATCGAAATCAAGTCAGAAATCAATACGATGCTTTCATTAAGCTGATCCTTGCGTTCTCGGTAGTCGCCCTGCATACGTCTCTTAAGGTTTGCTCGATCAATATCGAGCTGAGTAGCCTCGCCTTCCAAGATTTCTGCGGTCTTAAAGCGCTCGCGAAGACTCGCCTCCTCGGCTTCAAGTGCGACCAACTCCTTCTGTATCTGCAAAAAGTCTTCTAATGCTCCACGTCCAGCCAACTGTTGAAGTATCCCGCTTCTTTCAGTGTCGAGAACGCCGAGTAGCTCTTGACCTTTCCGAAGTGCTTCCTTTGCCTCAGAAAGCTGGGCCGCCAAGTGTGTTCGCCTATTCTCAAGGACAGAATGGTGAAAACTCTCTACTTCTTCAAGTCGCCTGAGAGCCACTCCTGGCAATTCAACATTGGCGGCGGCATACAGGCTTTGCAGGTCCGGCAGCTTTGCTGGAAGTTCAGACTCGAGTGCCTCATTCAGGTGTTGAAGAACCTCCTGAATGCTCACGGCCTCACGGGTAATTTGTTGCATTTCTCCTCGAATTGCCGCCGCACGTCGAGCGTACTCTACGTATGAATCAAGTACCTGAAAGTTAGCTAATTGTTCACGTAAGGTAGCAGCGCGCTTTTCAGCTATCGTGACTTTTGGGCGCAACTCAGCCACAGTCCCAACCAAATTTCCCAATGCTCCAGATTTGGCAGCCTTCTTGAGCTCTGCAAGGTTCTTCTCTCGGTCCCTTACCTTTTGAAAGGCTAGGGGAATTTCCCAATCAAGGCGGAATAGATATGACAGATTAACCTGCCAATCAACCCTCTGTTGCTTTTCAGAATTTCGTTCAGGGTGTAGGAATCCGCCAGCATTCCACCTTCTAACAAAGTAGGAGAATAGGGAACGATAGCTCGGCGTACCGGGAGGGGCAAAGACAGTTCCTGAGCGGTCTCCAGGAAGCCTAAAGAACTCGCTGCCTAGATAGGCCCTCCAAGCCAAGAGGCTAGCATATGAACGTCCCGTCGCCTTTTCCTCTCTTATCTCCAAGGCTGTGTTTTCTGGACGCTCCCTTAAATAGATGCGCGAGGGCTCCTCCCCACCGCGCTCGACAGTGAAAAGGCCCTCGTTTAGTTGGAAAGATCCCGTAAAGGTGTGAGCGAGAAGCGCGTCGGATCGAAAGAGAGAATCTTTATCACAGTCTGAGCCGAACAGAAAATGCACAATCTCGATCAGGCTCGTTTTTCCAGCACTATTCCGAGTCTGTCTCTCTGTGGATGTCGAGGTCTTATCCGCAATCAGAATGTTCAAACCTGCATGAAATTCGACCGACTTAAACGTAGGAATCGAGCTCGTGATCGAAATAATCATGCCGCGCCCCTTATGCGAATGAGGCCATGTTCTAGCTCAATCGCGCTAATCGCGTAGAGAAGGCTCAACGCTAGTGTAGTGCGTCACACAGATAGGCATTTATTAAGAGAGGCCTGAGCGCGAGTGACTTTCTCCAGGATGTCGTTGGCCTTTGCGGTCCAGATGAAGGGCTTTGGGTTCTGGTTATGGCGATCGATGTAGTCACCGATGGCCACGATAAGTTGTTCCAAGTCCTTGAAGACGCCGCGCCGGATGCGGTTCTCGGTCAGGTCGCGGAAAAAGCGCTCCACCATGTTCAGCCATGAGGCCGAGGTGGGCGTGAAGTGCGCATGGAAGCGTTTGTGGCGGGCCATCCAGCGTTGAACGCGTTCATGTTTGTGTGTGCCGTAGTTGTCGCAGATGATATGGATCTGCCTGTCAGCAGGCACCGTCTGGTCGATCATGCGTAGAAACTTCAACCACTCGTGATGGCGATGGCGCTGCTGACAGAGGTGATAGACCTCGCCGGTGGCAGTGTTCAGCGCAGCAAAAAGCGTGGTCGTGCCGTTGCGCTTATAGTCGTGGGTCATGGTCTGGCCTCGCCCCTTCTTCATGGGCAGACCGGGCTGCGTCCGATCCAGAGCCTGTATCTGGCTCTTTTCATCGACCGACAGCACCAGCGCATGCTCGGGCGGATTCAGATAGAGGCCGACCACATCGTCCAGCTTGGCGGCGAACTCAGGATCGCGGCTGATCTTAAAGCTTTCGTTGCGATGCGGCTTGAGCCCGTGTGCGTGCCAGATACGCCGCACGCTGGCATCCGAGATACCGGCTGCGCGGGCCATGGTTCGCGTGGACCACTGGGTAGCATTGGATGGTGTCGTTTGCGTGGTCTTGGCAACGACTTCGGCGACTGTTTCTGCTGTAATTCTGGGCGTGCGCCCAGGGCGCTGCGCGTCTTTGAGCAAGCCCTGGATGCCGAGCAAAAGAAAGCGACCACGCCACAAGGCAACCATGCGTGTGCTCACCCCAAGTTCGACGCCGATCTGCTGATTCTGCAAACCATCGGCGGCAAGCAAAATGATGCGGCTGCGCACAACTACCCGCGCGGCCAGGGAACGCTTGCGGCTGAGCCGCTCCAGTTCTGTGCGCGAAGTTGGATCGAGTACGACTGCAAGGGCAACACGCATGGCAAGGTCTCCTCATCATAAGATGAACCTTACCGTTTTAATGATTCTATTTATGACGCACTACACTAGAAGAAACCAATCGAACGAGACTTGATCGCCATCTTTTCCAACTGAATTATCCTGCCTGGTGCGTTCCCAAATCTCTGAAACGGTGCGTCCACCTTCCAAGTGGCGCAAGATGACCGCGCCAACACCAAGAAGCGCGTGTTCTTGTCGCAAGTGCTTCGAGGGAAGAATCATTGAATCACCTTGGAGGGATGGTCCTCGAATATGTCGCAGCTTTCGAATAGAAAGGCGAGAAGGGCTTGAGCGGCCACTTGTCGAGCAGCCGTGACATTACCTGAGCCTACAACCATTTCGTACAGGGAAGACATTATGGAGGAAGGCGTCAAAGCTTGACTCTTAAGATACGCATATCGCTTTCTGAAATGTTCGGCGAGTTGCTCTGCAAATAGTGGCTCAGGACGTTTTGAAAGGTAGTCCGCGACTAAATGCGCATTGCTCCAGCCAAATTCAATAAGCCTCACCCAATGATTCGGAAGTTTGTTGAATACCAGCTTGTCTTTTGGAACAGGTTGTATGGAAGCGGTGGTACCATCGGTCTGATCCAAGGCCAATGCAACACCGTTAATAAGGTCACGTAGCTCAACTGTCTGAAGGCAAAGACCGTCCGACGCGGAGGCAGCAATACCGAGAAGATCTTCGATCTTCTGCTCGTCAAGCGAAAAAATAATCTCCTCAAAGCTTTCCATACCAAAGAACGCAAAACTTTGTCTTGGATTGTCTTTCTTCAATGCATCTAGAGCTTGGACAGCTTCGATCGGAAGTCCATCAACAAGGTTGTGAACCATACCCCATTCCTTCATGAGGGAACCAAGTTCTTTCGCTGCCTTGGCATGGTCAGTCTTCATTTTTCCTACAAGATACGCAACCTTGTCTTTCTCCGCGTTAAGGGCACCGTAGCATTGAAAGACCCGACCGCTTGATTGCAGGTAGCCGTCGCACCCTTTATCACCCAGTTGGCCAAACGGACGAACCCGAACGAAGTCGGAGCCGTGCGCTTTAGCCATTACCGAAGAGAAAAAGTCTTGAAATGCATCACCAGGAGACTTGCGCAGCTTAAGCTCGAGCCCAACCTTCCACCAGTAGCGTCTTTCCGATGTCATCTGTCTCACCGCCGCATTCTAGAAAATTGGAGCCAAGATTGATCGCGCTGCCAATTATCATATTCTCTCAAACCGGATCGACCTTTTCGATTCTTCCCCCCAATGCTGTGGGCATCAAAAGCGTCACTTGCCATCTTGATCAAACGGAGCCACAGCCCTTAATCCTGAAAAACGCCCATTGCGCCAGAATGGACTCTGGATTTACGACAAATCCCCGTACCACTCGGAGAACTATTCCTTGGTCTTGAGTTTGCTGTCGTTTTCGCGGATGAATGCCTCGATATCAGGAGCGCTGGCAAGAATGCGAAGCCACTGTTCCTTGTAGAGGGTGACGGGGAAACGTCCCATTCCGTAGAGGGATACAGCACCTTTCTCGCTGACCTTGAGACTCAACCCTGCTGAATCCTTGCTCTTGAGCTTTGCGTTTTCTGCCCGCAGGCGCTCCAACTCGGCTCTCATTTCCGCTTCGTTCATGCCGTCTCTCCAATACTGTTTTTCGCTTCGACCGTCTCACTGTGCACTGGTTGCGCCAAGCCGCAAGGGTCAGCCGCGCCGGCCAAAAGCGCCTCGATCCGTTCGACTTCGAGCCGCCTAAGTTTCGCCGTGCTGGACCACTGCACCATCCGTTCAGGATCAGTGGAGAACTCGGCGGAGATTTCCATCCACCGGTTCTCGTTCTCACGGGCCGCCTTGAGCGCGACCTGAAGCGTCTCGATTTGCTGATCCCTTGAAAAATTCATTCAGGAATCAGTTTATATCGCCGTCGCTGTTCCGCCCCAAAGCGGCCGCACGGCAGTCCAACGCATCCCCGAATAGATGGCCGACCGGCCATTCTTCACACCAGAACCAGTATTCCGCCAGAGGTGAATCCGAATGAAACCATCCAAACTGTATGAGGCGCTTCATGCGCTGATCGGCCAACGTGTGCCTCTGCATATCTGGGGCGCGTGTGGCGTCGGAAAATCGCAAATCGTCGCCCAAGTCGCGGACGATCTCGACTTTGATTTCCTGGACGTTCGCGCGGTACAACTCGATCCGGTTGATCTGCGGGGACTGCCGCGCATCAAGGATGATCAGACTCAATGGGTGCCGCCCAAGTTCCTTCCCACTGCCGGGAAGGGCATTCTCTTTCTCGATGAGCTGACGTCGGCGCCGCAGATGACGCAGGCCGGTTGCTACCAACTGGTGCTTGACCGCAAACTCGGCGAATACGTGCTCCCTGACGGGTGGGTCGTCATCGCCGCCGGCAATCCAGCCTCCGAGCGGGGTGTGCATTTCTCGATGCCGCGGCCGTTGCGGAATCGATTTGTTCATCTGGAACTCGAAGCCGACTTGAACGACTGGTGCAAGTGGGCCGTGGGCGCGGGCGTGCGGCCGGAGATCATCGCCTTTCTGCGCTTCAAGCCAGACCTGCTGCATACCGCCGATGCCACCTCGGATGCCAACGCTTGGCCCACTCCCCGCTCCTGGGAGATGGCCTCCAATGTTTTGCGCGGCATTGCCAACCGGCAGAAGACTACGTTCCTTTCTGGTGCAAGCGAGCTCGAGGCGCAGTTGCTCGACGGGACGGTTGGGCCTGCGGCTGCCGCTGAGTTGATTGCATTCTTGCGGCTCTTTCGGCAGTTGCCGTCGATCGACGAGATTCTGCTCAACCCGGAGACGGCGCCGCTTCCCACTGAGACATCGGCGCAGATCGCAATTGCCACTGCGCTGGGGCGAGCCATGACTGACAACTCGGTGGCCAGAGGACTCAAGTACCTCGACCGTATGCCGACCGAAATGCGCGTCATGGCGATGCGCGATGCGGCGGCGCGGGACAACGCCATTACCCACACACCGGAGTTTGTTCGCTTCGGCGTGCAACACTCGGAGGCCATTCAATGATTAA
>Ga0224559_1001436_pt1 | contig 13133 bp, 16 predicted proteins | sample 714S33034metaG_FD_180676 | JGI IMG/M metagenome (GOLD analysis project Ga0224559, IMG submission 180676) | Peat soil microbial communities from Stordalen Mire, Sweden - 717 S3 30-34 | ecosystem: Environmental > Terrestrial > Soil > Wetlands > Peat | place: Sweden: Norrbotten County, Stordalen... | reverse complement strand
GAAATACTAAAAAAAATGGTGGTTTAGATAAACTAATTTAACAGGACTCTATTTGTCCCTTATCCGGGGGCCAACGGACGTAGAAATGATCTAAAATCAGCTGGTCTCTCAGTCTCCTTGTAACCCATAGCCGCCTTACAGACTGCCCCACAAAGGTCATTGCCTAAGCTATCCGAACAAGCATCACTTATTTATTTTGATCGGCTTTTTTCTGCCAAATATCAGCTTCACTTTTGCTGATTGCTGTGCCATCACCCATTTCATACATTGCTGCTATATGTTTTTGAGCAATCTTATTCCCATTCCCTGCCGCCTTCTTATACCAGAGAAAGGCGAGCGAATGATCTGTAGAAGTTCCTAATCCTCGGTAATACATGTCACCTAATGTCAATATTGCTTCTTCATTTCCTTCATCAGCAAGTTTTTTGAATAAGACGATCGCACCGTCATAATCTTTGGCTAAGTATTTGGACTTGGCAATTTGAATTTCGCTTTTAGGCAAATTCGGCTCAGGCAAGGAAGTGGGTTTATCTGTTTCCTTGGAAATTGATACTCTTGGCTGGATTAAAATCTTGAAATGTTGAACTCTCACGTCATCTCGAAACTCTTCGACTATTTCTTTAACATTGACAGCACCAATTTTGGTGTCTTCTAATGAGCGGACATAATCTTTAGGAATTTGTTCTGATAGGGCATATCCTTCAACTAATATTTCGTCTCCTTCAATTACAACTAAAGGCAATTCAATATTGTTTGGAGTTATCTCGTTAAGCTTTTCTAGTGCCTTTGTAATTTCGTCAGGTGTATTTGAACTTTCGTTGGAGCTCACATTTGAGCTTGCTTGAATAGACTTTGGTTCAGCAGGTGCCTCACTTTTTTTGCCAATGTCATCTATGTCATTAATCCAGTTGCCATGCCCTGAAATATCTTTACCGTCGAATCTAAGAGTGTGCTTTTCTTTAAATGGTTTGTCATCACCACCTAGTTTAGGGTTGTTATAGTCCTCCAGAAATGAAATGGTTTTATTGTCTTTCCATTCAAGCTGTTCTGCTCCCCATTGACCTGAGTTACTTACATATTCATTAACCAAAAAGTGCGAATAGACAAAATATACTGCCAAGATATTAACTCCAAATCCATCACCACCGTTATTAAACACGGCCAGTCTGCGCTTATCCGGTGAAAGAACACCGCTACCGCCTACATCTGTGATGGCTCCAGTTTTTAAATTGATCAACTCATCCAATCCACCCTCATAAAGCTGAACATGCAAAACGCCATAGTTAATTTCTGGAAAATATTCGCTGAAAGTCCAGAAGGCATTACTAGCTACGTCTTCTTTATCGTCATCATTGGTAAAAGTTTTTGTTTTGCCATTCAATAACCTAATTTCAAGGTCTGGGCCTTTATGTTTAAATAGCTCAGGATATTGCTTAGCTATATCTTCCTCTGAACATAAAGTACATGTGGGTATCTTGGCATTGTCAGCGACTATGATGCTTGAAGTTACTTGGGGCGCACGGATCAATGTGTGCTTAGATTCATCAGTGCGGTCTTTTTCAGAGCAAGCGATTAAGGAAAATATTACTGCAATTGTTATTAAAGTCCGCATGCAAATATTTCCCATTTATCAAGATATCGAAAGTCGGGTTGTGGCCGAACTTTCGCATTCGGCATTCTACACATTGAGCGTCTCAACATGAAACAGGAGCCGACGCTAGAATTTTCCGCAAATTTGTTTGTAAGAAAGTCAGCTCCTAATTTTTCAAATTCACACTGATAACCCATAGCGGTCCTTTCCATTTCACAATTCAGTCTTCACTTTGCGGCTTCAGAGGTCTTTCGTAGGGTTGATATAAAGGGCTCAATCATCCCAAGAAGATAAGCAACTAACTCCATTTCTTGCTTGTCACCCTTGATTTTGACAAGGTTAAGTTTAATCCCCTCAAGAAATTGCTCGCTAGTTGTTATTCCGTCAGGAAGTTGCCCATCATTAACGTCGATAAACTTCTTTTTGAATCTGACTTGGTCAACTTTGGAAAACGTTTTTACCCACGCTGAAGTATGAGTGTACAAAAGGATAGATAGCTGATCGTATGCGACTTCGCTATATTCAACTGTATATGTAATGTCATCGGTTGATATTTCATAAAGCTTTAAAAATCCAGCTGGGTCGTCATGCTCTGCCAATTTCACAGCTTCTGACAACGCCTGTGATGCCTTTTCTGTGCGTTCATGCTGTATTTTTTCCTTAGCTGGGCTGATATGTTTACTTTCACCGCAGCCGATCAGAAAGAGGGCGAACAATGAAAGGCAGATATATAGTTTTCCTTTTTCCATCTTCAGAATGCTATGGTGTAAATTGTTGACTGGCTGTTCTTGGCCGGTTGCGCCATCTCCGGATTCTAACCTGTGTAAGTCTGTTATTGAAACATAATCCGACTTTAGAAATTTTGATTATTTTGGGTGATCGAATGTCTGCATGAATTTTCTCAAACGTTCACAGTTAACCCTAATCAGACGTTAAGTATGATGCATGTGACGCAATGCTGTTTCTTTAGAGGAAAGAATATCGCAATCAAATTCATCGGCAATTGCACTCAAAATTAGCCATGGGGTATCTTGACTTAAATCGCAAGCAAACAAACTGGAAGATCGGTCACGCTCGTCGGATACAACCTTCAATTTATTGTGATCCTGATCATATAAAAACCGGGAAGTTGGTGACGTATCATTCGTCACTTCTTCGTGCACGTTGTACTTCAGTAATCTACCATTAAAGAGATCGGTAAGATGTATCGATTTCGAGATGTAGTAATGGGTCTTCATTGAACTTGAATTCTAAGTAATTCCCAGCTTGATGGCTATATGTCAAACGGTCTATATAGTTTTGTAAAAGTACTAGGCTATTTAATAGTCAATTAGAAACTAGTGCTGATATTTCAAGTAAAACTCCCAGAATGCTTCATGGTATAGTTTCCCAATAATTGTTTGACTTGATAACATGAACCTCAATACCCGATTTGTTTTAATGGGAGCCTGCGTGTTTATGCTGTTCGCAGCAGCTACAGGGATTGCATTCAACAGCCTAGTTAACGAAATCAACCAACAATGGGGTGAACAGTTTGCCGAGCGTCAGGTCTTGTTTGATAAGCACCGCACGTTATCGCCGCTCATCCGCGAGATACGCCTTGCACGCCAGATGGCAGCGGAACCAGCAATCATTCAAATGGCTTTGCATGAAGACGATAGAGAAATAAAACTACAAGCTCTTAAGGTAATGGAGTCCTATAGGTTTAATTTCCGTGACCACAGTTACTTTGCCGCCTTTTTATCCAGTGGCAACTACTACTTTAACGATGCTACAGGTAAGTATTCAGACAAACAGTACCGATACACATTGAGTCAAAAAACAAGAGTGACTATTGGTTCTATTCGACAGTAAAAAATGGAATTGATTATCAGGTCAACATTGATCCTGACTACCATCTTGATGTTGTTAAAGTATGGATTAATGTATTAATCAAAAATGGCGACAAAGTCCTAGGCGTACTCGGGACAGGAATTGATCTAACGGAATTCCTAAAAGAAAGTGTAGGTATAAATCAACCCGGTGTCGAAAACTTTTTCATCGACCAGAGTATGGCGATTCAACTTTCAACGGATACAAAGCTTATTGATTACGCGAGCATCGCAAAAACTACCGGCGAACGAATTAAAGTTGATGTACTTTTGAAAAATCCTGATGATCTGGAGAGATTGAACAAAACTGCCGAAATAATAAAATCAAATAACGGAGTAAGTACACTTTGGGTCAACTACCGCGGAGAACAATATTTACTGTGCATGTCTTATCTACCTGAAATCGGTTGGTATGACTTGACATTAATTGATAAAAAAAACTTGATGCTGTTCCACGGATTTAGCCGACTGCCCATATTGTTCGGGGCTTTCTTCCTTATGGCTCTATTACTACTGAATTTCTTTTTCCAACATTGGGTGCTGAAACCAGTAAAAAGACTCAAAGCGTCAACAGAAGAAATTCAGCAAGGCCACTATAACATTTCTCCTCCAATCGTAGGCACGGGCGAAATTGCAGCCCTTTCAAATTCATTCAAGAGAATGGTTGAATATATACGTCAGAGTAACGCTGAACTTGAAAGAAAGGTCGAAGCTCGCACCGAAGAGTTGCAACGTCTAACCGAAATTGATCCGCTGACCGGATTGCTGAACCGGCGCGGCATGATCGATCGATTCGAAAAGGAAATTTCCCGCTATACCAGGCAGGCTGGATCTCTTGGTCTGTTGCTGCTCGACCTTGATTATTTTAAACAGGTAAATGACGCGCATGGTCATTTGGTAGGGGATCTGGCGTTGTGTACGACGGCCAATATATTGCAAACTACCAAGCGCAACTACGATCATGCCGGACGATGGGGCGGTGAAGAGTTTCTGTTACTACTACCAGACTGTACCGAAGCAGACCTGCTGTCCATAGCTGAACGCATACGTCTTTCCATTGAGGCGCTACAAATAGACACAGGTCGCAACACATTATCGTTCACGGTTAGCATTGGCGCCCATTATTCCAGTACACCGCAAACTATGGATGCGATGTTACATCAAGTGGACAAAGCTCTATATGCAGCTAAGGATGCTGGAAGAAACTGCGTATGGCTGGCAGGTAAGCAAACAAATAATTAGTTTCGAATTGATTTCGTGATTTGTAGTCAGCCATATAGGCTTCCAATTTAAGTTCAGATGCCAATCGCGGTTCATGACAGACACTTGCATGATAGACATCATATTACACTGCCACATAACGGTCATTGGACAAATGAAAATTCAGCTGTTCGGCCTAACCGGACGCTGAAGTTTTTTGGAAAAGGTGTAGAACTAGCCTGCGGGAGAGTCCGGTTTTTAAGTCATCGTGAGTTCACTTCTAACCCTCAAGAGCCAGTCGATCCTTCGAATTTGATTCCCTATTGCGGACATTCGCCAAGTAAGGCCAGTATATCTCTTATCGAATTTCGATCACAGCATCACCGGCGGCCAACATGTCACGCAGTGCAGGCAATATTCTCGAAAATGCCTCCAACAATACTGCCTTCCGGCAATTGCCTAATCGAACCCATATAACTTGTGGCGGGATGCTGCGTTGTTGATTGGCGAGCGCCTGAAAATCTTCATCCTTAGTGATGATGGTAAGGCCGCGCTCTTTGGCGTACTGCCAAATTATTCTGTCCTCAACTGCATCCAGCCCGACATCCTGAACATGGGCGCATTCCCAACCATTGGCTGCTAGATAGCGAGCTAAGGCCAAGGGCAACTGATTATCGACCAACAGGGTCATGCGGCGATCAGAATGGCATGGTCGGTCTGAGCTGCGGCATATTCAAGAGAAGCGAGAATGTCGCTTTCTTCAAGTGAGGGATAATCCTCAAGAATTTCCTGATGGGAAGCACCTGCACAAAGCAGGCCCAATATGTCGGTCACACGGATGCGCAAGCCGCGAATGCATGGGCGACCTCCGCACTTACCGGGTTCGATGGTGATTCGAGAGAGAAGACTAGGTTTCATGATTATTCCAATTCTATTGAGGTAAGCATATTAGTAAGTATGACGTTCACAAACCCGATAAGCAAGAGAGCTTCAATATTTGGCAAACACTAACCCAAAGCACTCATCGAGTTCTGCGAATTGGTTGCCCGAAAGCGGTCGTTGAGTCTTTTCGAAGGGCAAAGCGAATTACGCCGGATGTTTGAGTGTTTATTACTTAAGTTCTCTAATTGACTACCCTGAAGAAAAAGATGGAAACTTGCGAATGGTGGAGCATGGAATATTAGCTGCCTTACAGGCGAGTCTTGCAATTGATGCAACTTGAGTTTTGTTATTATTTGTTCCGACCCAGTACCCAAGAAATTGTACAGAGTGCTCTTCTAGATGCGGACTTTGTATGAACAATAAATCGCGTTCTTTGGCAACATACCGCCGATGTTGGGGGCCTTGTATGAATTTGGTATCGTCGATCTCGGCAAGACTTTTCATGAATTCGGAGTGTCCTTCTGAAAGCACTTCAAACAGTTTTAGCAAGAAGTCGCAGAGGTCTTTCGGCTCATAACGATCATAGCGAGCATGTCCTAGCTCTAACTGTGAATGAACCAGAAAAAAGTACGGCTTACGCACAAGCTCAACGTAAATGTTAGCAATTGGGGGGTTTGTTGTAACAACCATAGGGCTAATCATGATTAATTAATCTTTTTACCAGCGCGATTATTTCCTGACGAAACTTCGCGTTCAATCAATTCACCTTTCTTCCAGCCAGTAGATAGGCGTTCAGCTTCAGCAACCTCGGCGGATGACATATTTTTTACCAGAGTGCTCCTACCAGAAATAGCTATTTTTCTAGATTCTAAATCTTCAATGTCTATTGAAGCGACGATATTGAACCATGCGTATGCAAGTACAATATCTCGCGCCAAATAATCCCCGCCAGCATACATCTGGGCTAAACGAACCTGAGCTTCGTCATCGCCATGTGCAGCAGCCTTTTTATACAAAGCAACTGCCAAATCCATATTGCGCGACATACCATCACCGCGTTCATATTTTTGCGCAAGCATATGTTGACTCCAAAAGTCTCCTTGGTCTGCAGCTTTTTTTAACCAGACTAATGCTTTTTGCGAATTCTTGGGAATGCCATCCCCATTTTCATACATCAAGGAAATAATGGAAGATGCATCGGCACTACCTTGAGCAGATGACTTAAGAAATAAATCCATCGCCTTTGAAGTATCTTTTGGAATCCCATGACCATTAAGATATTCCTGTCCTAGACAGCTTTGAGCAAACGCATTACCTTGGTCAGCAGCTTTTTTGCACCAATAAACTCCTTTAGTATAATCTTGGGCAACTCCATCACCCCTCACATACATCATGCCAAGATAAGCTTGAGCTTCTATATTTCCCTTGCTGGCAGCCTTTTGGAACAAATTTGCAGCGTTGGAATAGTCACGCGTAACACCCTCACCATCACGATACCTTAGCCCCAAGACAGTTTGAGCTTTGGCGTCGGCTTGTTCATCGTCCTTCTCTATTCTGCTCTTTGACTTTGTATCTAGGGTAGCCATGGGAACAGCAGCAGTTGTGACAGCAACAGGGGCATGTGCGCCACTCAACTCTTTTAGTTTTTCCACTACTTGATAAGCATCGCAGTTCTTACACGGAACAGACTTTGAATAGACGACTTTGTTATCAAAAATATTCTGAATACTCAGTGCAAGAAAATAGCCATCTTCTTGTTTGGATACACTGGCGATAGCAAGTAGCTCGGATTGAAATGCTTCAGCTATGTTTTGCAGACAGCGCGTTTCATCGCATTCGGTATGTGCCGTATTCCTCGACTCTTTCAAAAATATCTCATGTGCTTTTTGGGCGACTTGTTCGCCAGAAAACACTTCATATTTCTGTTGAAGCCCTTCGAGTAATGCGATTTCCATGGCTGCTTGGCGACTCTTGTCTTCCTCACCCAAACGCAAAGGCATCAGCACAAGGCGTTCTTTTGTCGATGCCTCGGTCTTGTGCTTGTTGTTGGATGCAGCTTGAGATTGATGAGGCATTGCAATCAGAAAGATGACGGCAATGACAATTCCGAACAGGTTATGCAACTTAGACAGGTTCATGAGCTTTGACTATGTTGGTTAAGATTTTTCTGCGCCCTTCAGGGCTAGTGTTATTCTAACCGACGCATCCTATAATGGGAGGCAACCTAGAACACCAGCAATTATGGTTAAATCTTGAAGTACATGTATCAATCAACTTGCCGGAAAACAGCCACTTGTCAGCGCCCGTTATTGGCCGGTCAGAGCCCATCAACCTTCAATGCTGCAACTGACCCTTATGTATTGTAATGCAGCCCTTCACGTTCTGCTTCATCTTTCGTCGCTGCATAACCGTAACAGTAGTTATATGCCCATCAATAGTTTATTCAACATCGTATTTATGAAAGCAGTCACCTGAAGCTTCCTTAGCAGGTTCCAATTTTTTGGGTTGTCTATCGCTACCGTAGTAAGCAACACCTATCGACGTTCTAGTGTGCCCAGCCCTCTCCATTAATTTTTGTTTGGCCTCGTGCAATTTTTGTTCTTCGATCTGGCTAATGTCTCCACCACGAACAGGTGGTTCAATTCCAGTCATCAATTTATAATTCTCATGCATATACTGATGCCTAAGTCCATGTGCCGTCACCTGACTTAATCTCAATGTCACCCCGAACTTCCGAAGTACGTATTCCATACGTTTCAATTTCTGTTCAACTGTCTTTCCTCGTTTCCCGGTATAGCCAGTCTTACCGTCGGCAATCTGTTTCGCCCGCTCCAAAACATCCAACTGACGCTCATTTTCGATCGGTACAAAGCGACCTCTATCCCCTTTCGTCCCTTCTCTTAACCAGATGCCACCAGCTTCGTGCGCAACGACTGGCCTAAACATCACTGCCTCCTGCACGCGCATGCCGAACACCCAACATAGCTCCAGCCAAATCCCAACCGCTTTATCGAATCCCGCGATATCCGCCAGTTTTTCTATCACGTTTACGCCGTTACCAACCCACGACTTATCTTCCTGCACCACCGTTGTCCTTCTCGCGCTCGCCTTATCCTTTACGTACGTCGAGGATTCCTTGACCATCCCTGCCTTACCAATCCAGCCGGCAAAGGTGCGCATAGTTGATATTTTATTTTGAATCACTGATGGCGACTGGCCCATACTTTCCAAAAAGTTAAAAACCGCCAGCAAATGTTTGGGTTTTAAACTATAAACAGTCTCGATCCTAAATTTCAGTCTAAATAAGTCGCTGAAGAAACCTCGAATATTTGTCCCACGTTTTTCCTGCGTGCTTGCACCAACCCTTTTTCCGACCTTGACCGATGGAATCGCCGATTTATCGCGATTCGCTGACAACAGCACCTCGATCTCGTTTCTGATTTTTTTTGGAATATAGTAGTCTCCCGACTTGTAGACGCTATTTTTTCCATCAACGCGGCCATGTTTTATTTTTGGCTTCGCAGTAGTCGCGTCACCTTCCTCTTTATTGTCCTGCCCCAGTGACTGATCGACTAGTTTATTTTCATCATTCATTTGCGTACTCCTTTCGTCTTGGTATTTTTCTGGTCAAGCCTGCATTCCTGAGGAATTTGGGTCAGAAGCATTTGCTTCTGACCCTCATCCATTTGCATTTCCCCAATAGTCTGTTGGGGGGTTTCTCTTTTGTCCCAGGAGATAGGTATCCCGATTACCCGCGGGCCGGGGAGTAGTTATTTGGCCTTAGCCTAGTCATACGTGAGTCTCTTGGGAGGGGTGAAACAGCGAGGCATTTCTGCGACATCTGCAACGCGACTTTTATCGCTCCGATCAAACAACGACCGGTCCCTTTTTGCCGACTTAACGGCCTTCCCTTTTCTTGCAAAAATTGTTTTCTACATAAACACAACGGTTACTCTTTATATCTGCGACCAACACAGCTATTACCCTCTCGGGTCCGTCTTTATCCCCAGATTCACCTGCGCCAGACTGCCCGGCCCCAATGTGAAACCCAACTTAGTGGGGTGTGTTATGTATAAGTTTTGTCCTGACCAACATTACTTTGTCGAAAGTCTTCCCGCTTTCACTTATTCTTTTTCCCACTGTTCTTGTTTTTTCCGCAGCTATTGCTACGGCAAGAACACAGACAGCCTGTACTGCACGAACCGACGCCATCAACCATCAGCACAAGGGCAATTAGTAGGCCTAGAGCATTGAGTTTATGACAGTACAGCGCGCCTGTATCATGGGATACTTGAACGTTACTTGCTTGTTTTTTCAGATAAAATGAATGTCGTACCCAGACAGGGCGATAGAGTCTTGAAGTGCCGGACATCGTCCTTTTGCTTCAAGATTCAGAGTTGATCTGTCAATGACAGATCGGGTGAGCACCAGTATTGGTGCTCGATCTTTTCGCGGCGATTAACCGCTTGGGTACTGCTGTTTTTAAGTCTTACGCATTGCCTCTCTGACTCTCGCCGTAGCTCTGATTTCGAGCTACGTTAATCATCTGGAAACGGAGCAGTAAGCTACTCCAGGGCTTTGAATGGGCACTCCACCATAGTTTCCCATCGGGGAATTTGAAGCCATTATACAGTTATTACTTTATGTGTCAAGTATTTTCACAAGCGGTTATCTCTGGTATCTCTTCCTAATCTCATTATTTTCCCCTGTATGTATATAGATTCGCGGATCACTCTCTCCCCACAACTTGCTAGCCCATCCTCTGTAAATGCTCTATATATTGCATAAACATGCACTTATATAACATACGCCGTATGAACGGCTATTTCTGCCCGTGAGTCTAATACATGTGCTGTTATTAGCCGTTCATACGGCTTAATTATTACTTTGTGTGTGTTTTTTAATTACATGTGGTATTATTAGCCATCTGTACGGCTGATTTATTCTATTACTTTGTTTTATCAGGAGGTTCCATGCAAGCTCTTCAAGGTCACATCGTCCGCGCCATCGACGTCGGCTACGGCAACGTCAAATTCTCCATCCGCCACAAAGACATTCTCAGCGAAGTTGAATGTCAAATGTTCCCTTCCCTTTCTCCTCTTGCCACCGAGCGCGGCTTGGCGGCCGGACTCGTCCGTTCTTTAAATACAGTAGAAGTTGATGTCAACGGCGTAAAGTATGAAGTGGGTCAGCAGGCCGCCCTCGCTCAAGGCGCATACGACGATTCATCACTGTTGGATAAAGATTTCTGCTTAAGCGATGCATACATGGCTCGCCTTAAAGGTGCTCTGTATTTCATGCAAGGTCAAACACCAGATGATGGCAAAAAGCTGCTCGACTGTGGCTTAATTGATCTGCTCATGGTCGGCTTACCGGTTTCAGCTTATCGCAACAAAAATCTCAGAAAAACACTCCAGGAGAAAATTCAGGGGGCTCACGAATTACCCAACAATCACCATATCGTGATTGAAAAAGTGCTGGTGATGCCCCAGCCGATGGGAGCTTTATTTGATTACGCAGCGAAGAATGACATGCTCGACAACATGCAAGACCAGCTCAATCTGATCCTGGATCCGGGATTTTTTACATTTGACTGGTTGCTCACTGCCGGTCTTGCCCCGATCGAGGCACGAAGCAATTCAGCTTCCCGTGGTATGTCTGCTGTCATCGAAGAAATCGCAAAAGCAATCTGCCTGGACAAGCAGTGGAATGTAGACGGCTCGAAACTGTCCGGCCACATTGCCGAGTTTTTCAATTCCCGCAAACCGGTCGTGTGGAACCAAATCGAAGTCAATCCCATGAACTACTTAAGCGCAGCCCAACCGGTAATCGTTCAGGCCGCTCAACAATTGACTCGAAGCGTTGGCGATCCGGGAGATATTCAAAATATCATTTTGGCCGGTGGCGGAGCGTCGCTTTATTTCGACACAATCCAGGCCAGATTCCCTCACCACAAAATTCTGGTCGCTGACAACCCCGTCTTCAGCAATGTGCGCGGATTTCAACGGGCAGGAGAACTTCAGATTCTCGCCAAGCTGCGCAATGCCAATAAAGCTGCGATCAAAGCCGCAAGTTAGGACATCATGAATTCCCGTAAAGTCTATAAATCAAACACCAAGGTTGAGTTAAGAATCACTCTAACCAAGGATAACCACGGGGCCTTGTTTGATCGCATATCAGTTGCGGGGCCTTATTACGGCGCAAAACAATTTTTGAATTTCGCGTTGATTGGTTTTTTCGGCACTAACGGTGGAGACACCCCTTTAGCCCAGCCTCCCAAGTCCAATTCGACAGTCACACATGTTCACAACACAGCCACTGAAACTCTCAAAGAGCCCGTGGCCCAATTACAAGATGGGCTGATTTCTAATAACCTTCTTGACGGTGTAGATAACTTTTTCAGCGATTCGTAAACTAGAGTTAGCTGGTCAAAAATTGACTTTTAGGCCCAAAAGATTATATTAACGTCATGGAAGAAAGCCAAGACATCAATATCGCGGAAGTTTTCGGAGCATCGTCAGCGCGGGAACAGCGGTTCGCCGTATATATCCCAAACAAAGACAAGGATGGCAATTCCGTAGAACAGAATAAATGGATCGAAAAAACACTTCGCCTGCTATCTGAAATCTGCGGAGGAGCGACAGCGATGCCTCCTATCAGAGGTGCGTGGCTTAATGAAAAAAGCGGGGCACTGGTAGTTGAGGAGCCTGTTTTGGTTTACACGTTTATAGAGCCTGAAGAATTCGCAAGAAGGATGAATGAAGTCGTCCGCTTGGTACACGATATTGGCAAGGAAACGAGACAGGGGCAGATGGCTATTGAGTTTAACCAGACGTTCTACCTCATCGATATTGCATAAAAGATTGGAGGTGTTCAAATGAAATCCGTCAGATTTGTTTCAGGGGCAAAAAAAAGTGGCCTGATCGTGGATACATCGAAGAAAGTCAGGAAGCTGGATCCTGAATTGGTCGGGAAAGCGTTTAGTGCCAGACCGGTCGGTTCATCCGAGGGTTTGGATTTGTTCGCTGTTCGGGCAGCCATGGAGAAGATGCTGCAATCCTCCGGAGGTCGTCCCTCGTTGGAGGGAGCCGTGTCTCAGGTAAAAATCCCCAAGATCACCGCAGACTGGAAAAAGCTGGAAGAACTTGTGATACTTTCTTCCAATTTGAAACACAAACCCTCTATCGGTCAAATGGCGGCAATGGTTCTTCATCTTGCCTTGGGGCGAATTCCTGAAAAAGAATTGAAAGAAGCCGTCCGTAGAGAGTTCGCTTAACCGCAAATGAAAAGCGATGTTACTATTGTAAGCAAAAAAGCGCTCTTTAATAACCTCTGAACCAAGTCCCATGTCCGCAACTACAAAATCAGAATCAAAACAGATTGATCAGCCGGACCAAAAAAATCAGGTTATTCAAAATACTTCACAGCAACAAAATATACGGATCTTTGTAGAACGATTCAATCTCGCGTTGGATAAAAACAATTTTCCTGCTCTGCATAATGGACGTCTACGCGCGATAGCTTCGCGATTTGGTGTATCTCTAAGCGCCGCACGTAAGTGGGCTACCGGCGATTGCTATCCAGATGTA
>Ga0224559_1001435_pt1 | contig 13140 bp, 9 predicted proteins | sample 714S33034metaG_FD_180676 | JGI IMG/M metagenome (GOLD analysis project Ga0224559, IMG submission 180676) | Peat soil microbial communities from Stordalen Mire, Sweden - 717 S3 30-34 | ecosystem: Environmental > Terrestrial > Soil > Wetlands > Peat | place: Sweden: Norrbotten County, Stordalen... | reverse complement strand
TGCTAACCGGCATCGTCACCTCGGTCAGTTTGTTTGTGTGGGTCAAGTTCAATCCCGCCGCGTTGGCTTCGGTAGCGCTTTCGCCGGACGCCAAGCCGATGGCCGAGAACCTTTATCGCGCGCTGTGGGCGTTCCTCATCACCGTCATTATTATCTTTCTGGTCAGTCTCTTCACCAAGCCCAGACCGGTCGCGGAGTTGAACGGCCTGGTCTATGGAGCAACCGTTCTGCCCAAGGAAGATGCGGTTCCATTCTACAAGAACGTGTGGATCTGGGCGGGGCTGGCGGTGTGCATCTTCGCCGCGCTCAACATTCTGTTCTGGTAATACGGGCCGAGTTTGTTCTGAGGCGAGAAAGATCTTCACGGGGGAACGGGAAAAGAAAGGGTTGGAACAAATGCGTGGTTCCGGAATTCAGATCTGGTTCTTTATCGGAGTGTTGCTGGTCATTTATGGGGCGATGATTTTGGGCTATGGCGCCTATGAATGGCTGACCGGAAGCTATCCGCCCATGGTCGAGTTGACTAACCTGCATACGCCGGTCTGGTGGGGCGCCCTGCTGGCGGCTCTGGGAGTGTTTTACGTTGTCAAGTTCCGTCCGGGCCGCGCCAGCAAGTAGGCGTGGAAGCGAGTTCCGGAGTTTGGTTGAAGAAGAGAGCGTCAGGCCGTCCTGGCGCAGACGCAGTTCAAAAACGATTCCCGTTGCTGGAGTTCCAGAAGCAGGACGGTATTTCCTGAACCCGGCAAAGGCACGCGAGCCGTAAAGCGGCAATGATTGAAGGAGTAGGTGATATGGCAACACAACGAACAATGACGTTTGGCGTGATAGTAGGCAGCCGCGGCTTTTTCCCAGGCCATTTGGCCAAGAGCGGCCGTGATGAGATCATTTCAGTTCTGGAGGCCGCGGGAGCACGGGCCGTGGTGTTGACCCCTGAGGAATCGAAGCATGGCGCGGTGGAAACCTACGCCGAGTCCGAGCGTTGCGCGGAACTCTTCAAGAAGCACGCTGAAGAGATTGACGGCATCATTATTACATTGCCCAACTTCGGCGAAGAGCGCGGCATTGTGGACGCCATTCGCCTCTCCGGGCTCAAGGTTCCGGTGCTGGTGCAGGCCACGCCCGACCGCTCCGAAGATATGACCATTGCGGTTCGCCGCGACAGCTTCTGCGGCAAGATGAGCTGCTGCAACAACCTGATGCAGTACGGCATTCCCTATTCATTGACCACGCTGCACACCGAGGCTCTGAGTTCGCCGGAATTCAAGGCGGACCTGGAGTGGTTCTCCGCGGTTTGCCGCATCGTCAAGGGCCTCAAGAATCTGCGCATCGGTTCGATCGGCGCGCGTCCGTCGGCCTTTAACACGGTTCGCTACTCCGAGCGCATCCTTGAGACCGCGGGCATCTCCATTGAACCGGTTGATCTTTCGGAGATCTTGGGCCGCATCAACCGCATGAAGGACACCGACGACGCGGCACAAGCCAAACTGGCGGCCATCAAGAAGTACGTCAGCACCTCCGGCATCTCCGCCGAAGCGCTGCTCAAGATGGCCAAGCTTGGAGCGGTCATCGACGGCTGGATGAAGCAGACCCACGTGACCATTAGCGCCGTGCAGTGCTGGAATGCGCTCGAGGAGTTTTTCGGCGTGGTGCCCTGCACCATCATGAGCATGATGAGCAACGATCTCATCCCCTCCGCCTGCGAGGTGGACGTGCCCGGAACATTGAGCATGTATATGTTGGCTCTGGCCAGCCAAACGCCCTCGGCACTCCTTGACTGGAACAACAACTACGGCAGCGACCCCAACAAGTGCGTTTGCTTCCACTGCTCCAACCTGCCCAAGCATTTCTTCGCTAAGGCCCCGGTCATGGGTTACCAGGCGATTATCGCGGGCACGGTGGGCAAGGAGAATACCTTCGGTACTTGCGTGGGCCGCGTGAAGGCCGGCGCGATGAGTTTTGCGCGTTACTCCACCGATGACCGCCGCGGCGTCATTCGCGGCTACACCGGCGCGGGTAGCTTTACCGACGATCCGCTGGAAACCTTTGGCGGCGCTGGCGTGGCCGAGATTCCGCAATTGCAGAAGCTGCTCAAGTACATCTGTCGCGAGGGCTTCGAGCATCACGTCGCCGCCAACTTCAGCGACGTCTCTCGGGCCATCCACGAGGCCGCCACACGCTATCTGGGATGGGAGTCTTACATCCACGGACAACAGGAAGAGTAGGAGTTCGATCGTGACGATTGTTGCAGGCGTGGATTTTGGGACTCTCAGCGTGCGCGTGTCTATTCTGGACAGCGAACGCGGCCGTCTCGGCGCGGCGGTGGCGGAGTATCCGCTCCACCGCCTGCGCCAGGATCCGGATTTCGCGACGCAAGCGCACGCTGACCATATGCGTGCGCTGGCTGCCGCTACCCGGCAGGCGGTAAAAGAAGCGGGCATTCGCGGCGAACAGGTCGAGGCCATCGCGCTTGACACCACCGGCTCCAGCGTCGTGCCGGTGGACGCGCAGATGCAGCCGCTCGACGACTACTACCTATGGTGCGATCATCGCGCCAAATCCGAGGCGCGCGAGATCACCGAGCTGGCGCATCGCGAGGGCCTGGAGGCCATCGACTGGTGCGGCGGCGTGTATTCGCATGAATGGGGCTTCGCCAAACTGCTGCACTGGCTGCGGCATAATCCCGGTAAGCGCGATCAATTCGCCTCGGCCTTCGAGCACTGCGACATGGTGGCGGCCACGCTGTGCGGCGTGACCGATCCCAAGCTCGTCAAGCGCAGCGTCTGCGCCATGGGCCACAAATGGATGTGGAATCCGAAGTGGGATGGCCTGCCGCCGCAATCGTTTCTCTCCAAATTAGATCCGCTCTTTGACGGCATTCGAGAAAAGCTGGCGGGCGACTACCTCACCTCGGATCACCTCGCCGGACATCTGGCCCCGCAGTGGGCTGAAAAGCTCGGGTTGCGGGCCGGCATCCCCATCCCTGTCGGTGCATTCGACGCGCATTGGGATGCGATTGGCGCGGGCTGTCGTGAAGGCGATGTAGTCAACGTCGTCGGCACATCCACCTGCATCATCGCCATGAGTCCGAAGACGCAATTGATTCCCGGCGTCTGCGGCGTGGTACCGGGCAGCGTGCATCCGCGGTTTACCGGCATCGAGGCGGGCCTATCGGCTACGGGAGACATCTTCGAGGCCATCGCGCGCCGCGCCGGGGTGAAGGTCGCCAAGCTGTCCACTGGCCTGGAAGCCTATCGCCCTGGACAGACCGGCCTGTTGCGGCTGAGCTGGGACAACGGCGACCGCACCGTGTTGGTTAACTCGGAACTGGGTGGCGTGACGCTGGGCTGGAATCTGGTGCACACCGCGCAAGACGAGCTCTTTGCGGCCATTGAGGGCACGGCCTTTCACACCCGGATCATCCTCGAACGCATGGCCGAATATGGCGTGCCGGTGGAGCGCGTCATCAACGCCGGCGGCATCCCGCAGCATAACGCCGTGCTCAACCAGGTCTACGCCGACGTGCTGGGCAAGCCGGTGCTGGTCCCGGATGGGGTGCCCACGAGTCTTGGATCGGCCATCTTTGCCCTGCTCGCCGCGGGAGCTTTCCCGACGATTGAAGCCGCGCAGGAGAAGCTATGCCTGAAGTACACGGTGTTTTTACCCCGGCCGGAGGCGACAGCGATTTACCAAAAGATTTACGCTTTATATCGCAAGGTTTATTTTGCACTGGGTACGCGCACGGCTGAAGCTGTGCCGTTGGGAGAGATCCTGCCCGAGCTGCGCAGCATCGCCCGGAAGGTCGCGGACAATGCATAGCGAACGATCGTACCTGCTGGATTCGTAAGATTCACTGTTTTCGAGGAGTCACCATGCACATCCGAGCGTTTCATGTCATTCCACTAACCCTCACAACCATTCTGGTGCTTACTATGTCCTCTATTGCGCAATCAGCTACTCCGTCGGCCACCCCCAACAACAAATCGCCGCTCATCGGCGGCCAGCCCGCCGTTACCTTGACCCGCGCCAAGACTGGCGACGGCAGCAAGCCGGAGTTTCTCTCCGCGGTCGTGCTTCCTGGCCGCGGCATGAACCTCTTCCAGATCACCGCCTATCTGCCCGGCAAGGGAGAGATTCAGATCCTTCATTCTCCGTCGCTCGAAGAGGCCGCAAAGATTCTCGGAGGCCCTGACGACCCCTACGGCACAAAGAGTTTCTCAATCGGTGGCGCGTTTCTGGTCCCCTTTGCCAATCGCATCATCGGGCCGCTTTCCAACGGCGACAAGACGGTGTCTTTTGAATGGCAAGGAAAGCCGCTCTCGCTCGACGCCAACTGGAGTGGCAAGAAGCCGGAGGCCGTGCGGCATGCGATTCACGGCCTGATTTTGGCCGCCAAGACGGATGACCTGAAAGAGACGACAAAAGACGGCGTCAAGACGGTCAGCGGTGTCATTCACGACAGCAACTTTAGCGGCCGCTGGTTCTCCAAAACCGACGCCACCATCTCCGTATCGATCAGCCGCGATGCAATCATCGCCACGGTCGAGGCCAAGAATGTAGGCGACAAGCCGGAGCCGGTGGGCATCGCCTGGCATCCGTATTTCAATTTGCCCAGCGGCGAACGCGCGCAGGCACGCCTGCACCTGGCCGGTGACCAGCGCGCCGAAGTTAACAATTATGACGATGTTTTTCCCACCGGCAAGCTGTTGCCTTCCGAAGGCACTCCGTATGACTTCACAGCCAAGGGTGGCGCCCCGCTCAAGGATCTTTTTCTGGACGACAACTGGACAAATCTGAAGAAGGATGCCGATGGGCATTCCTATTCGGAGATCATCGATCCCGCCGCGAAGTATGGTCTTCGCATCGTGGCGCTCACCCGCCACGTTAATACCGTGCAAGTCTACTCTCCGCTCGATCAGAAGTTCGTTGCGCTTGAGCCTCAGTTCAACTTCAACGATCCCTTCGGAAAAGAGTGGGGCAATCGCGATACGGGAATGGTTACGCTTCAGCCCGGCCAGTCCGTCACCTGGAAAGTCAAGCTGGAGCTGTTCATTCCCTAAGAATCTCCGCGCGCCGCGCGGGTTTCGCAATAACCGAATCGAACATGGCGGTTGCGGTTCTCCTTTTGCCTCATAGGAAACCGCAACTGCCATTATTTTTCCTTTCCACCACAACGACAAGTCTTCGTCTCTGGGGTGGAAGGAAAAGCTGCTTTGCCCAGGGCGCCGCTTCAGCCTGTGCCCTGAACAGCGGGCGTCATTTGCAGAAAGAATCCTACAATATTGCTTGGCTGCTTCAATCGAGACCAAAAAAATTGTTAACCCCTGAATATTCCGCTTCGTGAAATACTGCCCCTAGCTCATTGATCTAGATCCAGCATTGATAATAAAAAGAGATGTACTTGGGCATCTTCGCCTGATGTGCGGATGAAGCTTGATAGAGGTGTCATGAAAAAGATCGCCCTGATCACCGATATACGAAATTCCCAGCTGGGCGATGTCCTGAGCAGCGATCTACGAGAAGTGCTCAGCGGCCACGCGGAGATCCGCAACTACTTTTTCGAGAGCCTGAAGTCCGATGAGGCCATCGATGCCGATGTGGTCCTCGTGACCACCCAAAGCAGGGCCCTGGAGATCCAGAACCATGTGGCTGAGGCCAGGCGGATTCTCGTGGTCCAGCGAACGATCCGGGAGAGCGACGCCTACCGTATTTTTTCCATTCCTCCCGGTACCCCGGTGCTGGTAGTCAACAACCTTCCCGAGACCACCATGGAGACGGTGGCCCTCATGCAGCAGATAGAGTTCGACCACTTGCATTTCATTCCCTATGAAGAGGGCATGGACTGCTCAAACATCCACATCGCCATCACGCCAGGGGAGCGGAACCTGGTACCCGCCTCCATCACCACCATCATTGACATCGGGCACCGCTGCATCGACATTTCCACCTTCATTGAGATCATTAGCCGGCTGCGCATCGTGGATCATTCTATCGACCAGCGGCTGCTGCGCTATTCCCAAAGCAACGTGAATCTTGATACAGGGGTTAACCACCAGTACAAGGAGCTCTTCAAGCGCAATATCGAATTGGATACGGTCATCAATCTGGCCCATGAAGGCATTCTGCTGCTCGACAACCACCAAAAGGTCTCTCTTTACAACCATGCTTTGGCAGAGATGCTGAATCTAGGCGAGGGAATCGCCGGCTGTGGCCTCGAGGTTTTCGAACCCGAGATCCGGGAGATCCTGGCTCAGGACCAGAACCAGGAGTGGATTGTCGAAACCAAGGGGCATTCCATTGTTGTCAATCGTCAGGACATCCATTACTTCGGCGAGCGCAGCGGCAGCTACTTCAATTTCCAGGAAGTGACTTACATCCGTCAACTGGAACAGAATCTGAGCCGCAAGCTTCGGGAACGCGGTTTGACCACCCGCTACTCTTTTTCGGACGTGCTCTTCCAGTCTCCCAAGATGGAGGCATGCCTTGAATTGGCGCGGCGAATCGCGGGATCGGACTTTACGGTGCTGATCATGGGAGAAAGCGGCACGGGCAAGGAGCTGCTGGCCCAGTCCATTCACAATGCCTCGGCCCGTTCCAAGCAGCCCTTCGTAGCCGTGAACTGCGCGGCTGTGCCCGAGAACCTCCTCGAAAGCGAACTCTTCGGGTACGTCGGAGGCTCCTTCACCGGCGCGCTCCGAGAGGGCAAGGCGGGCCTCTTCGAACAGGCCAACAACGGCACTGTTTTCCTGGATGAGATTGGCGATATGCCCCCCATGCTCCAGGGCAAGTTGCTGCGAGTTCTTCAGGAGCGGCAATTCATGCGGGTGGGATCCACCAAGCTGACCCAAGTGAATATCCGGGTCATTGCAGCCACCAACCGCAACCTGCGGGAGCGTATACAGGCCGGGCAGTTCAGGGAAGACCTCTACTATCGCCTCAACGCATTGTCCCTGATCGTTCCTCCGCTGAGAGACCGCCCGGAGGACATCTTTCTCCTGCTGGAGCATTTTCTGGCCGAGCAGAACCAGGCTCATCTGAAATTCACCGCCGAGGCCAGAAGCCTCCTGCTGCGATATAGCTGGCCCGGTAACATCCGGGAACTGGGGAACGTGGCCAACCACATCACTTTGATGGCCGTCGATCCCGTGACAATCTCGGCCTTGCCCTCCTATCTGGTAGGCCGGACGCAGACCTTCGAAGCGGAGGAAAAGATTCTTCAGGCGAGATGCGGCCTGGAGCGGGCTCTCGATGTGCTGGCCGTCCTCGACCAGTATGCAGACCAGGGTCGCAAGGCCGGACGCAATAGCATCAAGGATGCTCTCAAGAACCAGGAACGCCCTCTGAGCGAAGCCGAAGTGAGAAGCGTCCTCCAGGTGCTCGGGGAGCTGGGGTTCGTCCGATCCACCGTAGGCCGTCAGGGCACAGAACTCTCCGCACAAGGGCATCAATTCCTTAACTGGTTACCTAATAGGTCATTTACGTAACCTATTTAGCCTATTTATAAGAGTCAAAGCCGCCTCTATAGGCATTCTCCCGTCCCGAATCTCTCGGAATGCTGGAAATCCAGCGTCCATCAAGCTTTTTCGCTCCCAGATCGATTTGGCACGCCGGTTGCACTTATAAGCTTGTCTCCCGGCAGGTCGGCTGAGCCAGCCAGTTCCTGAATGCCGCTGTCCTGGAGGCTGTTTCCAAGCCCGTCAAGCGCCGATTCACCTCTAGGCGAAAGGGCACGGATCGCATAAATCCAGGAGAGTTCATGCCACAGAGCATTGTCGAGATGATATTGAAGGGCCACCTGCGAGCCGGCGAGTACCAAGTCGGCGCGGAGATTGGCATTCGCATCGATCAGACCCTGACCCAGGATGCCACGGGCACCATGGCCTACCTCCAGTTCGAGGCCATGGGACTGTCGGCCCTTCAAACTGATCTGTCGGTCTCTTATGTGGACCACAACACGGTGCAGGTGGGCTTTGAGAATGCCGACGACCACCGCTACCTACAGACTATTGCTCAGCACTACGGGCTTACCTTCTCCCGGCCCGGCAACGGCATCTGCCATCAGGTTCACTTGGAGCGATTCGGCAAACCGGGCACGACCCTCCTGGGCAGCGACAGCCACACGCCTACGGGCGGCGGTCTGGGCCAGATTGCCATCGGGGCGGGAGGTCTTGATGTGGCCGTGGCCATGGGCGGAGGAAACTTCTACCTGACCGCTCCCAAGGTTCAGCTTGTGCGTCTTACGGGCCGCCTGCGCCCCTGGGTTACGGCCAAGGACGTGGTGCTTCATATGCTCAGCCGCCTGACCACCAAGGGCAATGTAGGCGTAGTCCTTGAGTACGGTGGCCCCGGCGTGGCCACCCTCTCCGTGCCGCAGCGCGCCACCATCACCAACATGGGTGCTGAGATGGGCGTGACCACGTCCATTTTCCCCTCCGACGAAGTCACTCACGCGTTCTTTAAGGCCCAGCAGCGCGAGCAGGACTGGGTGGAACTCAAAGCTGACGAAGGGGCAAACTACGACCGGATCATCGACCTGGATCTGGGTCTCGTTGAGCCACTGGCCGCCTGTCCGCACAGCCCGGGCAATGTCAAAACCGTGAAAGAGCTGGCTGGCATGAAAGTGGATCAGGTCTGCATCGGCTCCTGCACCAACAGCTCCCTGAAGGATATGCGTGTTACCGCGGCGATTCTCAAGGGTGGACACGTAAGCGAGAACCTGAGCCTGGGCATCGCGCCGGGATCACGTCAGGTGCTTCAGATGCTTTCCCGGGACGGAAGCCTCTCCGAGATGCTTGATGCTGGCGCCCGCATTCTGGAGTCCGCCTGCGGTTTCTGCATTGGCAACCACTTCTCCCCCAAGAGCGGCGGCGTCTCCCTGCGCACCTCCAACCGCAATTTTGAAGCCCGCAGTGGCACGAAAGACGCGCAAGTCTACCTGGTCAGTCCTGAAGTAGCCGCCTTGTCGGCTCTCGCTGGCGTGATCGTGGATCCGCTTGCTGCTGGCGTTGCGTGTCCCGCGATTTCGGAGCCTGAAGCCTTTACCATTGACGACTCCATGTTCATCTTTCCTCATCCAGAGGCACGGAAGACGGAGATTTTCCGCGGACCCAATATCGGGGAGCCCCCGAGCAATGAACCCATGCCTCAGGCATTGAAGGGCGTGGTGAGCATCAAGGTCGGCGACAAGATCACGACCGACCACATCATGCCCGCCGGCGCCCGCCTCAAATATCGCTCCAACGTGCCCAAGTACGCGCAGTACGTCTTCGAGCAGGTTGACTCCACCTTCCCCGCGCGCTGCCTGGAAAACCGCAAAAAGGGCATCCACAACGTGATCGTTGCCGGTGAATCCTACGGCCAGGGTTCCAGCCGTGAGCACGCCGCCATGTGCCCCATGTATCTGGGCGTAAAGGCTGTCGTCGCCAAGTCCTTCGAGCGCATCCACGCGGCTAACCTGGTAAACTTCGGCATTTTGCCGCTGGTCTTCGCCGATCCCAAGGATCATGATCGCATTGAGGCGGGCGCGGCTGTGGAAGCTCCGGATTGGCGCAAGTGCCTGGAGCAGGGACAGCCTGTTCTGCTTCAGATTCCAGGCCAGAAGCCTGTGCCGTGCAACTATAACCTCTCCGAGCGTCAGCGCAAGATCCTGCTGGCCGGCGGACTTCTAAATTTCACCAACCCGGCTTCAGCCAAGTAAAAGAGGAGCAACGAGCATGACCAAGATTCGCGTAAAGACACCGCTTGTCGAGATGGATGGCGACGAGATGACCCGCATCATCTGGGCCAAGATCAAGGAAACCCTGATCCTGCCCTACCTTGACGTTAATTTGCGCTACTTTGACTTGGGTGTCACCCATCGTGACGCTACGGACGACAAGGTTACCGTGGAAGCCGCCGAAGCTATCAAGGAGTTAGGCGTAGGCGTGAAGTGCGCCACCATCACTCCCGACCAGGGGCGCATCCAGGAATACAAGCTCAAGAAGGCTTGGCCGTCCCCCAATGGCACCATCCGCAGCATCCTGGACGGCACCGTTTTTCGCAAGCCGATCATGACCAAGAACATCACCCCAGCCGTGTCGAGTTGGAAGAAGCCTCTCATCATCGGCCGTCATGCCTATGGCGACATCTACAAGGCAGTGGACTTTGTCGTTCCCGGTCCGGGCAAGGCGGAGCTGGTCTACACTCCGGCCCAGGGCGGTGAGCCGGTCAAGCTGCTCATCAAGGATTTCAAGGGCGGCGGCGTTGTGATGGGTATGCACAACACCGATGCCTCGATCCGCTCCTTCGCCAAGGCGTGTATTACTTGCGCCCTTTCAGAGAAGATGGATCTGTGGTTCGGCGCCAAGGATACCATCAGCAAGAAATATCACGCCCGCTTCAAGGATCTCTTCCAGGAAGAGATCGATGCGCGCAAGGCAGACTTGGAAAAGGCCGGCATCAGTTACCGCTACCTGCTGATCGACGACGCCGTGGCGCAGGTCATGAAGCACCCCGGCGGAATCCTTTGGGCCTGCATGAACTATGACGGCGATGTCATGTCTGACATGGTCGCTTCTGGTTTCGGAAGCCTTGGCATGATGACCTCCGTGCTTGTCTCTCCTGATGGCAAGTTCGAGTACGAGGCAGCCCACGGCACGGTGCGCCGTCACTACTACGAGCATCTGAAGGGGAATCCCACCAGCACGAATCCTGTGGCCTCGATCTTTGCTTGGAGCGGTGCCCTGCGCAAGCGCGGTGAACTGGATAAAACTCCAGAGGTGATGGCCTTCGCCGACGCCTTGGAGCAGTCAGTCATCGAATGCATCGAATCGGGCTTGGTCACGAAGGATTTGATGGCGTTAGTAACGCCCAGACCTGCCGCGCACCAAACCACAGATTCCTTCCTTGCCGCCGTGGCCTCGAAATTGAAGGCGCATCTTGGCAGCAAGGCCGTCTAAATCGAGCGTATTCCAGGCGGCCCGGTTTCCGGATCAGCCTGGGAGAACGCTGAGGAAGAAAATCCATGGACGAAGAACTGGACATTGAAACTCTGGATCCCCGCAAGGACGTGCGCGGAGCGGCTGAAGTGAAAGAGCTGCTCCGCACCAGCGGCCTGGACGTGGAGGCGGATATCCAGGTCTTCGTCGTTGCCCGAAACCGAAGCCGGATCGTGGCCTGCGCCGGCCTTGCGGAAGACGTTGTCAAATGCGTGACCATCGCGGCCGAGTATCGCGGCTCGTCATTGGCTTTGAGGCTGATGAACGAGATTCATCACTTGGCCATGAAACGCGGTCAAAGCCATCTCTTCCTTTACACAAAGCCGGGCAATGCAACTCTTTTTGCGGGCTGCGGCTTCCACAAGATTGTCGAAGTTCCGGGTCATGCCTGTCTCATGGAGAACACCCCCGTAGGCATCAAGGACTATTGCGATAGCTTGAATGCTTTTCGTCAGCCAGGACAGCGGATCGGGTGTGTGGTTCTCAATGCGAACCCCTTCACGCTGGGGCATCTTTATTTGGTTCGCCAGGCTCTGCGGCAATGCGACTGGCTGCACGTTTTTGTGGTCTCAGAGGATGCTTCGGCCATCCGCTACGCGGATCGTTTGGATATGGTCCGCGCGGGCCTGGCAGGAATGGAGCGGCTGACGGTGCATGGCGGCTCCAGGTACCTGATCTCCAAAGCTACCTTCCCGAGTTACTTCATCAAGGACGCCTGTGTGGTGGAGGCGTGCGGTACGGCGATTGACCTGCTGATCTTCCGCAGGTACATTGCTCCGGCCCTGGGCATCACCCACCGCTTTATAGGCAATGAGCCTTTCTGCCGTCTGACCCGCAAATACAACGAGGATATGTTTGAGTGGCTGGAGAACGTATCCGAGGTGGGGCAGCCGGTTCATGTGGTTGAGATTCCCCGCTTCGAAGTGGCCGGTCATCCCGTGTCGGCCTCAGAAGTGAGGCGTCTGCTTGCCAAGGGCGACTTTGTGACGATGGCATCTCTGGTGCCTCCAACAACCCTTGCGTGCCTGCGCGCCAAGTATGCTTTCCGCACCCAGCCGCAGGCAGACGATTGCGCAACCGAAATCATCGAGGTGGAATAAATGAAAATCAAGAAGGAAGCCATATGCGGGACATTGGAGTCCAATGATCTGCTGGTGAAGGTAGTGCCTTTTGGAGGGATGCAAGTGAGCATCTACAGCGAAGTGATGCGCCAGTTCGGCGCACGCATTCGTGAAGTGGTTGATGAGACCCTGAAACAGATGAATGTCTCCCAGGGCAAGATTGTGATCGAGGACAAAGGTGCGCTGGACTGCGCCATTCGTGCTCGGGTTCAAGCCGCTGTACTGCGTGGATGCGATTCTGAAGAACTGGACTGGAAGGGCTTGTGATGAAAAAACTGCGTCGTAGTATGCTCTTTATCCCTGGATCCAACGCCGCCATGCTCAGCACGGCCTTTGTGTACCGGCCAGACTCCATCATGTTCGACTTGGAAGACGCGGTAGCTCTGCGGGAAAAGGATTCCGCCCGTCTGCTGGTCTTCCACACGCTGCGGCTTACTGCGTATCACGGGATTGAAACAGTGGTGCGCATCAATCCTCTGGACACTCCCTACGGCCTCAAGGATCTGGAAGCAGCCGTGCGAGGCGGCGCGGAAATCGTTCGCCTCCCCAAGACCGACTGCGCCGAGGATATTCAGAGATTGGAGCGCGAAGTGGATCGCATCGAGCAAGAGTGCGGCCGGGAACATGGTTCCACGCGCCTCATGGCCGCCATCGAAAGCGCATCCGGTGTTGTGAATGCCGTTTCCATCGCCACCGCCAGTCCGCGCATGGATTCCATCGCCCTGGCCGGCTTTGACTACGTGGTTGATATGCAGACCCAGCGCGGAGATGGCACGGAACTCTTCTATGCTCGCTGCGCTATTCTGCACGCCGCCCGCGCCGCCAAGATTGACGCCTTCGATGTCGTCTTCTCCGACGTCAACGACGACGAGGGCTTCCTGAAGGAAGCCAACTTTGCCAAGCGTCTGGGCTTCAACGGAAAATCACTGATCAATCCCCGGCAAATCGAGCTTCTTCATCAGGCTTATGCGCCCACCGAGCAGGAACTGCTCAAGGCAAAGCGGATCGTCAATGCAGCGGAAGAAGCGGAGCGCCAGGGACTCGGC
>Ga0224559_1001434_pt1 | contig 13143 bp, 8 predicted proteins | sample 714S33034metaG_FD_180676 | JGI IMG/M metagenome (GOLD analysis project Ga0224559, IMG submission 180676) | Peat soil microbial communities from Stordalen Mire, Sweden - 717 S3 30-34 | ecosystem: Environmental > Terrestrial > Soil > Wetlands > Peat | place: Sweden: Norrbotten County, Stordalen... | reverse complement strand
GGCGTGCTAAAATTTGGCGTAACGAGAAATCTATTCACATTGGTCGCTTCAAAACAGAAATAGAAGCTGCAACGGCTTATGATCTTAAGGCCCTTGAACTTCAGGATGACTATGCCTGCTTAAACTTTAAAGAGTGTAAACAGGAATATCTAGATCGGCTTAAACAAAACGTTCCTACTTAACAGTTACCCAGTCCAGAGGTGCTTCAATACAAACATCATTGGCTTCGTCACATGTCATAATAGGGTTTTGGTAAACAGGGCTAGATTCCTCGGTGTCTGGCACCCCAGCTTTAAAAGAGTTTATACTGACTTTATGCTCAACATGCCATGGCTCTCTAAGGTAGGGGGCAAATTTCCATTTATAAGCATTTGCAACTATCCACGCATATATTTTAGTTTTCTTTTGCTCTGGAATCGTTTTTGAGTCTGGCATTAAGCCACCCGATCCCGCATCAAGTGCCAATCCCGTTTGGTGCGCTGAGGCAAAAGCTCTCCATTTTTGACCTTCTTCTACCGAACCGTACTGCTTGATCATATCAGCTTCATATGCCTCTCTAGTATCCCAAAGAGGCGGCCTGTGACCAGAAGCAATAAGAAATGGAATTCCCAGATCTGCTTCACATGCAGCGGCCATGCCTAAAAAATCTGGCAATATTGCTTTATGAATGTATTGCTGTTTATGGCCAGGGGCCGTAGCAATTGGAACAAGCAAATTAGAGTCTACGGGTAGCGTTGCAAAATCCTTTACATAAACCCTATTTTCTACATAGCTCATTATTCTTGTGCCTTAGGTACATAAACCTTGCTTGACATTTTAAGTACAGCTTTATGAATAATGTCCATGGTGTCTTTTAGAAGCTTAAAATCCTCTCTAACATCATCAAGGCCGCGTTTTAATAGTTTGACCTCTTCTTTAAGGCCATCAAGTCCGCATCTTAATAATTCAACTTCGTTTGTTGACATTTTATTAAAAGCTCGATTAAGCTGTAATTGTAGAGCTAGCCCCAGGTTCTACTGAGACAACTTGAGCATAAAAGTAGATCTTACCACCATTATATGTACTTAAGTCCACCCCTCCCGCGTTATTTTTATTAGTATAGGACTGACATAGGAAATTTGAGCCATCAATAACCTGACTAATAATAACCTGTAGATTCCCTGTACCGTCAGACTTTACTGCCCAACCCTCTTGGCCGACAAAAAGACCCGTTGTACTTGCACAGGTCAAGGCGCTTGAACTTGCTGCAGTAATTGCAATTGTTATAGCTGGAAGTGATAGTGCTGGCATATTTTATCCTAATGTTAATGGTTCTATATAAAGATTGTATTGATAAAAGAAAGGTATTGACAGCAGGGAATAGTTGAGATATGTTATTCATAAAGGAGACACGAACATGAAAAACACAACTTTTATCATTATTTTTGGACTTTTGGCAGGTTGCAGTACTGAAGGGGTTGGTTTGGGTTCTTTTTCCCAAACAGATACAACAACGGAAACTGCAACTGAGACTGTAACAGCTACCCAAACTGGAAAACTGCCTACCAGCGGACCTAGCAGCAGCACAAAGACGGATACTAGCAGCGATACGGGAACTGCAATTAACACGGATAGCCAAACAGTTGTACAAACGGGAACGGCAACAAATACTCAAAGTACGACAACCATTACGGAAACTAATAGCGTAACTGTAACTGACACTGGGAGTGCTACTGGGACTACTACAGCTACTAATACTGGAAGTGCTACTAATACAGCTACTAATACTGGAAGTGCTATTAATACAGCTACTAATACTGCTACTAGTACTGCTACTACCACGGCTACTTCATCGCAGAGCGATACGGGGACTAAGGTACAAACTGGAGTGAATACCTATACTTACACAGCAATTACTTCTAAAAATATAACGGTAACGGAAACCATCACGACCACAAAGACTGAAACCTATACGGTTACTAAAGTTGCCACAGATTCAACTACTTCTACTCAAACGGAGACTTCCCTTGGTACAAATGTAATTGACATGTGCAGCGCATCATATCCCTATAATGATATTGGGTATGGAAAGACAACTATGGAGGATTTTCCAGGGACTTCATTTGTTTTTATTGACCACTCATATGGAGAAGAGAATGACATCGTTCCATCAAACTTTGTAGATGTCTCTGGGTTTTTTGCTACTGACTTAACTTGCACAGATTATTATACAAAAGTAGAAAAACAATCCTCTGTCACTAATGTCACTAAGAGTAACCTGTGTGGCACGCCATCAGTTTGTGGATATTGCAAAATTTTGTGTGGCAAGTAGTTTTAGTATTCCGAATTGAACACTTGTACTGCAGCGTCATAGATAGCCTTTGTTACTGTTCCCGTGAATTCTGCAACTAAGTCATTGGAAAAAATGAGCACTGTCCCAGGATTCCCATTCCCGCCCCCAGAAGAGGTTCCACCTGCACAGAGTATATAGCTACTAGAACTGGGCCATTCAACCTCTCCTGCGACGAGAACAGAGATCCCGGCACCCCCTCCACCACCCGTAGTTCCATAACCTCCACTTACATCAATACTGCCTCCGTTCATTATGAGCTTGCTACAGGAGATGAAGGCCACCCCTCCACCCGCCGCACCACCACCAATCCCCGATGTTGGGTTATCGCTCGCTCCGCCGCCCCCGGCCCCGCCGCAAATTTTATAAGGGGCCAATGCTGTTGCTGGAGAAACCATATTGTTTTCATAGATCATTGCGTCTAGATAAACAGAAGGTTGGAAAAAATTGTTTCTATTTAAAGAGGGGCTGCAAACTCCACCTCTACCTGGGCCTGATACGCCAGAGATCTTACCGTCACCACCGCTTCCACCCCAGTATAGAGACGTTTCTGGGCCGTAGGTTGTAAGAGGGGTTCCATCAATACCTTTTCCTACAGATGTTGCGGCCCCGCCACTACCAGAACCACCTAGCGTCCCACCAGGAGTATTTGGAGTGGCGTGGGCAAAGGGGGACAAGAAGCCTAGGCAACCAGATGAACTCACCCAGCCTTCTCCACCTGAACAAAGAGTCCCATCACAACGAATTCCTCCACCGCTGTTAAGCGTCAACGTATCCCTTACTATTACTTTGAAGGTTGCTAGTTGATCGGGAGCCCCTTCTCCATAGAATCCCGCAACTGGGAGAAGTTGATTATTAACAATAAGACTTCTACAGATGATATCTTGTGGCCCAGAGTATAAATCAGTATATCCAACTAGACCCGCCCCTAAAACATTATAGATATCTGTTGGGGTATTGATAATAAGATCTGGACTGCCACCCGATCCTGTGAATATTCCAGGACCAAGCATCAATTTATCTTGATAAAAGCCTCTTTTAGTAAAACCCGGTTTCCTCATATTTTCCTTAGCTCAAACTCACTGTATAATCTGGCCCCGTAGCAATTACTGTATAGTCCCCAGATGACCACATAACACACCATTGGTCTGCTGTAACGCCATCAGTTAAGCCCCATGTGTTGATCTGTGTTCCATCCAAAACAACACTTCCAGCTTTTTGTTCAGCTATTAAAACAAAAGATTTGCCGCTATAAGATGAACCAGACTGAACATATACTGCGCTACCATCGAACAGATCATAGCCCCAGCCCAAAAGCGTAGCGCTAGCAGGCCCCCCAGCGTCTACCGTTCTTTGCAAAACAGTATAGTGACTGCCATCTCCTGCAGAAACTACTACATAAATTCCGTTCCAATACGAACCGGGAGCATCTACTAAAATTCTATCTCCTAAAACAACACCTACTCCGTCTGGAGAATAGTTAACGTTTACTGCATGTGTCAAAATTTGATTTGATGAGTTATAAGACCAGTTTCCATCAAGTGTAGTTGCAACATATTGCACATCCTGCTTCCACGTCTTTGTTTGTTTGCAAAAGTATTTGACAGTAGAACCAATCGCGTCCCCTAAAACTGGGGCCAGTGGCATTACATTAATAGTATTTAATGACCACGCCCTAGTTCCCTCTAGATTGCAGACCCCATCTAAACTTAAAATCGTAGAATTGGTAGTGTTAAAACCTGTTCCTTTTTTTACCGTCAAGTAAGGATGGTTGATATCACCTTGACCGTTTATAGTTGTCCCAGTTCCACTAGTATCCGTTTTAATAATAACATTTTGATCGCCAGCACTGTTTCCACGACCAATTATGATATCTGCAGCAGACAGAAGTGTAGAAATTCCCAAATCATTATTGTGACTAACTCCACCACAAGTAGCTGTATAGTTTCCAGAAATAGAGTCAGCTAGACCAACAGCAACAGGGTCTGAAATTGTACCGTTTGCATTAATTGTAGTTCTAATAACACCTGCGTGGGATATCGTAGCTAAACTAAATGCAGATCCTACAGGATAACTTTGATCTTTAACAAAAATCTGATTATTAAGCCTGTTCGCAATAACCCAACGCTGTCCTGGAACTGCAGATCCACCTAGAGTAGCTAAAATAGCCTTTTGTGCAACCAATGAGTTGCTGCCTGCAACCGTATGATTTGAACTTCTGTCTAAATCAACATAAATGCATTCCCCTTCGGCTAAGTCAGTAAGCCCTGCACTATCAACCGTTTGATCTGCAACCTCATTGAGCCACGAAGTGGAATTATCAAAAACAAACTTGATGCTCTTCCAGTGCAGATTCGTTCCATCCCACTCAAACGACTCGCCATTGCTAGTAAAAAATGGACCCCCTTGGGTCATTCTTACGTTTCTGTCTGCTGTAAGAGAGTACCAAAATTCCCCACCACCAAGCTCTTGAAATCTTGTAGAAACTGCACTTACGAACTGATTCAAAGACTTGATACTCTTATCACCTGCAGTTAATGCAGTAAATCCAGTTGGTTTTCCTCTTCCACCGGGCCATCCAAAGGGATTGTTTAAGCTAGGCGAATCTCCACCACTAAAGTTACTAAAAAGCAAGTTCCTAGCATCAGTAATTGCAGTAATAGTATTTGTAGTATCAGTAGTTACTATTAAAAGAGGACAAATGCTTGGGGTAACCGAAAAGGGAACAGTTGAAATCGTAATTACATAATCCATCGTCCTTGCTAAAGGAACGTATTTACTGGTTTCTGTGTCTGGATTGGTTGTAACAAATCTTACCGTAGTTGCCGTAGTAGCATCTGCAGTTCTTAAAAGGTCAACGCCAACGTAGTTTACTGTCCCTGCAGCCCATGCACCCTTAATTCTTGGGTTATTTGTAGTAATAGTTTCTGCAGCACGATTGGCTGGGACTTGAAAAAAGGAACCAGAATCAGAGGCTAAAGGATGAATAATTCTAGAATTTGCAGTATTTATAATAAGGTTTGTAGCAAGAGTCCCTACTACTGTATTATAATTCCCTACATCAAAGCCGTTAACAACGCAGGGCAGTCCCCCAGTAACCATTAAAGCTACTGCATCAAAATCATAGCAAACTGCAGATTCTAAGCTTCTGATATGGGGAACATCAATTCTCTGTTGCCCTAGTAAATTTAATTGACGATTAACAGCCATTATATCCTTTAAGATTGCTAATTAAACAAAGTCTCAGAATCATTAGAATAATCAATACCTTGCCAGCTTACCTGACCCATGATAAAGCCTCTGTTAACTCTCCAGTTTTGCCCGGTCACAAGGTTTTTCTGACTTTCAAACATAACAGTAGAAGTAATCCTGTCCATGATAATTGCAGAAAAGTACTTACCTCTTGTAGCGTTATTCCACATAGGTACAAAACCATCACCCTCAATCCCAACACTTCCCCTATGTCTATAAATTTGAGCAGACACGTTATAACTAAGAGGCCCTGGAGCAGCTTCTAGGGGCTGCAGATAGTCTATCCCATGCAAAGGTTTTTGGGGGCTTGCAATACTTACATCGATATCAGAAACATATGCATAGGGCATACCATTGATATAAAGAACTGCATGGGCTCCTACAATTAAGTTACCCATCGTTTCGCTCCGCGTTTAAAAAGGTGTCAAGATCGTCTGGGCCAAAAAGTTCAATAATATCAGATAGTTTGTAGTTTTGTTCAACAGGTTTACCTTCGTTGCCCAAACCTCTGTCACCTGGGTATCTGACATTTATTATTAAATCAAGTCCAGCAGCAGAGATGTCTGTAATATATTCTTTTGCAGCTTCCAAGCCTGCATTAGAGGCTGTAATTAAAAGACCACCTATTTGAGTATTAACATCAGGAAGATATGGAGCCTTTTGGGTTGCTAATGTTAAAACAGTGTTTATGCTAAATTCTGTATGGAAAGTAAATGCAGGGTCTAGAATGATTGTATGGGTGTCAATGACAGAATAGTTGATTGGCCCAGCTTGATCTTTATAGCCAAAATGAACTACAATAAATCCAGTCTTAGGATAGTTTGATAAATCTTCATTAACTGTAATTGCAGGACACCCTTTGCCTCTAGGAATTTCAGCTGCCGTTGTAAGCTCTTGATCTGAGATGCCAAAAATCTGATTAGGATCGTAGATATAAGAACCTATTTGATTGTTAGTTTCTGGGACTGAAGTAACTGTAAACGATTTACTAGAAGTATCTGATTTTGTCCAACCTAATGTTGATTGGTATTTAGTAGAGGAAACAACCTGTTGAACCCCATTTATTCCGCTACCCCTTGCAGTTTCATTGTAGAGCGATATAAAAAGTGTTTTCCCAGCCTCAGCTTCTGTAGTGGTAAAAACACTCCCATTCGGCCTTACGACAATAGGAACTGTTCCACTAACAATAGTACTTGTCCCTCTAAACGAAGTCTGAGGTAACTTAGCAATAGAATAGTGCCAAGTCATAGTGTCTAACTTTAGATATTCAATTGCAGTTGATTTTGCTCCACCACAAACGTAAATTCCATTTGTATTGGGATCGTAGTGGCAACTGCAGTAACTATGTTTTTCTAACATATCGGGAATTGGATACCAAATACCTAAAACGGGATCATAGACTTCACAAGAGGACAATTCATGATTCTGTATTAACTCGCTTGCGCTGACTGTTTCATTTGATTTGTACCCGATACCCCCAACAACTAAAATTCGTCCATCTGGCAGCTTCGTAGAGCCAAAGGCGAAGCGTTTATAGCCCATCGGGGCGGTAAACTTGGGTGCAATACTAAAACCAAAATTGGGTTGAATGATTTCGCAGGAATTGATAGGAAAACCAATAGTTGGTGTAAAGCTGTTTGTACCATTAAAAGCTCTACCTCCAATTACTAAAACTCTCCCTCCGCCCAAATCAAACCCTTGACATTGAGATCTGGCTACTTTTAATTCAGTCCCCGCCCCAGAATACCACTGACCTAGGACATTCCCCGCAGCATAAGAAGGATCCCACAGAAAGCATTTTGTCGTAGAATCACCTGAGTTATCGTTCCCCCCGATAATTACAGCTTTGTTATAAGGATTTTCCATCCAAATAAGTGCAGCGTCTGCAACATATCCAGGGAACGATCCTGTTATTTCTTTATAGGTATTAGTATCTGCATTATAAAGACAGGTTTGGTTTTCTGCATAACCAAATCCTGAAACATGAGTAGTTCCATTAGGGTAGCCGCCTACAATTAAAATGTTATTCCAGAATCGAGGATAGTCTATAACAACTGCAGAACTACCCCAACAGAATCTACCTGATTTAGTGACAGGTGTTGTCCAGGTATAATTAAAGTAGGAGTTTAAGTTGCTATCAACTGTTTTACTATTAAATTTGCAAACTGAAATAGAATGCAATCCCGTATCAGTACTTTCATGCCAACCGCCAATTACTGCAACATTTCCCTTAAGATCTGCAACACAAAGAGGGTTTAAACTTGAAGATGAACTGCTTAAATAGGTATCTGCAAAAGTTCTGCTAAACATAGAGGAATCAGATGTTCCCGTAGAGGTACTTGGAGTTGCAGATGTCCCAGCAGAGGTAACAAAGTCTGCAGCAACTGGAAGCTTCGCTAGGAACTCAGTGATCTCAATAAAGGAATTGCTAGGATAAGAAATAGTAGTACTAAGTTGTCCATCGGATCTCCGATAAATAGAAATTTCAGTGTTTTCTATAAATGTCGGTAAGTAAGCTGCATCATTATTGGTTCTGCTAACAATTTCAGTATTTACAGGAATAGAAGCCTTTGAAAAACCATTCTTTGTTACTAATTGCTTGTCTCCCTGAAAAACACTTTGGTAGTTATTGTTTGCAATATAAGCATAGTCAACATTGTCAAAAATTTGCTTGACAACAGGATGATATATTGTTATGTTATTAGATGATGGACTAACCGTTTCGGTTACTGCAGTTTTGTTGGTTATTGTAAAAAGCCCATTGTCCTGATCTACAGCTTCAATAACAAAACTGCCTCTATTATTAACATTAAATTGGGAACCAATAATGTTAATATAATCGCCTACAAGAGTTTCCTGAAAGATTTCAATAGCTTGTGGTGATATTTGAGAAATTGCAACAGATGCTTTATTCAATGGAAGATCTGTAATTGTTACAGAAATACCAGGAGATGTTGTCGTATCTATATTATCAAAAAGTAAATTGTCAAATTGGAATGCAAGTTGTGCAGATCCACTTGTCACTGCAATACTGGAGTGCAGTCCTTTAGTTCCTGAGTAGATTTTAATATAAGTTTCGTTTGTCTCTTCATCAGTATAAGGTACAGCAAATGCAGTAGAATTGAAATCTCTAAAGAATTTGTTAATAACAAAGCAGACCTCTTCAGCTTTTGCAATTAAAGAATTAACAAAATCTGACCAACTAAAAACCACAGGAATATTAAGTTTTTGATCTACTAATATATTAAGTGTAGCGCCATCAAACAGCCGATACGGCTCTACGTTGGCGCTAGTAATGTTAGCCCTGGTTGCATCAGTTCCATAGAGGAGATCTAGTAAGTCTAAATTGGCATTTAATGTTAATTTATCATTAAGAACAGTTATTGCCAACTTCCTAAAAACATCGTCTGCCAACCCAAGAATAGTAGGGTGTGAAATTCCATAATCAGCAGCTCTGGTTACTAAGTATTTATCACTAGCCGTGGAAATAAAGCATTGATCGAATATTTTATTGACGGTATCTGTTAGTTTTGTTCTATTTTCTTCTAAAGTTGCAACCGTTGCTTCCCAGTTAGGCTGATTTCTCTTTAGGAAAGCTGGGTTTAAAAACTTTTTAGTAAGATTTATATCAGTAGCAAGATCGCTGTTAGGTTTATTGGCATTGACAATATTAAAAACATATTGCGTGTTTGACGCTAGATGTAAAGAATCAGTGTCATTACTGACAATATTTGAAGAGTTAAAAGAAAGGGTGTATTGCCCTGCAATTAAAGGACTAACAAAGGATAAATCAATAGATCTTGAATCAATTCCATTAGTAGAAGCAAGTTTAATGGATGTAGGATTAGGACCTACTATTGAATAGCTATGAGAGTCGTTTGCCTTATTGGTTCCTAAAGCTGGAGATCTAGTATACCAAATCCTAATAGAGCTATCGTTTAGAAGTTCAACGGTAGCTACTAAAAAGTCTGTCCCTATTTCAGGAACCCCAACATTTGATGCGCCATTGCTTATTGATAACATTAATTCACGAAAACAATAGAGATATCATTAAGATTGAGCACCATTGTCTTTTCAGACGCCATCACAGGAATCTGATCTACCTGAGAGAGACAGGTAATAGAAACAACGTTATCAACTCCACCACCTGCAGTAATCAAATCTGAGATAGAAAGGTTTTGTCCTGCTGGGTTACTGTTAATTACACCAGCGATTACAGACGTGATTTTGTCGGCTAAGGAGGAATCGGGATTTCCAACCGCTCTTACATAAAAACCTAACTGGATGCGTTTAATTGCAGGGCCGTCAATTAAAACAGATGCTCCATTGGAAACCCAGCCTGGGTAAGTCACAGGGTCTGACTCAACTCCATAAATTACCTTTTGAGCCTCTCCAATTAGCCCAGTGTTATATCTATAAGCTGCATTTCCTACTTGAGTTTCTGTTGGAAAATCAAGTTTATTCATACTAGAAATTACAGATCCTGCAGATTCTGAAATATAACTAAGCTCTTTAGGAGAAATTGCTTGATTTGGACAGATGTTACTGCAAAGAACTAGTTCAGTTAAATTAACATTAGAGGCGTTTGGATTAACTCCAATTAACTTCTTATAGAAAGTTCTTGGGGCTCCATCTGACACTAAGGCTGTTGAGTAATTAAATAATTGAGGAGAAGCAATAGAAGAAATTGATTTATTAGAAATATCTACGTTTATTGTATTTAAAACAAACTGCTCTCCATCGACTCTAGTACCAACGCTTGTAACCTTCCAAGATCCTTTGTTTGCTTGACCAAATCCATTATCAATTAAAGTGATAATGTCACCAGGAACAACAGAGTCGCTTGTAACAAATGTAGCATTTAATACAGCCTTTTCGGTTACTGCATCACTATTTTCAATCCAAATAACCGTATTGTTATGAGAAACGTTGATAATCCTAAAAACGCCTACATTTAATTTTGAAATATCCCCTAATAACGAAGTTAAAGGTTCATCTTCATACTTAGGAGACGATAGGTAAATATAGTCCCCTGGAGAAATAGTGTTCTTTTCTGCATAGGGTGGAACAGAAGGCGCAGTGGCTAACCTAATTACAACAAAGTTTCCAGCTTTTTCAATGCTACCTGTAGTGGTAATATGTGTTCCACAAGAATAAGGCACCTGACCAGAGAAAGAAATGGTACCATCTTTAGAAATTTGAGTTACTATAGAACTGATATTTATATACTGTTTTTGGGTAGCTGTTTCATTGGCAATTTTAACCATTGAATTACCAATGAATCCTGCAGCATTTGCAGTATTAATGTTAACAATAAAATTGGGATAGGTTGTAGGAGTGTCCCCTGTAATTAACGAGGCTGCCCCAACAATAGAAGCTTCACATTGATTTGCCCCTGCTCCAGAAACCTGCACGCTACTAGTATTCCCTACCGTTTTTGACATTATTTGAACGCCAGTGCTACTATTGCAGGTTTCTACGTCAGCTAACGTCCAAAGGCCCGTAATACAAGGAGTATTAAACCATTTAACAACATCCCTTGCATAAGCTGGACTTAAATAAACCTGTTCGTTAATCCAATCTGAATTTGAAGTCAAATTGGTGTTAATTGACCTCATCAAGTTTAGTTGATAGTTATTATTAAGTCCAGAAGGTTGCACTGTGGTATAAACTTTATTATACCCATCAGTCAACGCAACTCCTGCATCCCAGTAGTTACTGGAATTCCAACTTGCACTTCCAACCGATGCGGGAACTCCAATCAAAGTAGCAATTATTGGTGCATTTGTTAAAGCGTTAACTGCAGAAACAATTAAGTCTTCCGTAATTGAAGAGGATTTGAAAGTTGCAATTGAGGTTGTATCTGTAAGTGTTGAATAATACTGAAAGTCGTCAGTATCAGAGGCTCTTACTCTAAGCTGCAACCATTGCTTTGTAGAATCGTTACCAATAACGGGGAATCCTTGACCAAGCAAAGGAGCATAGGTAGGATCCACTTGAGAAGCGGGGATGTTAATCGAAACCAAGTCCCCGTTAGTAATTCCAGAGTCAAACTGAATCCTCGAAGTTGCTGCGGGGTCTAAGCTAATCCATCCAGGGTTATTAACCAAAGACATTGCAGAAGTCCCATCATCAAGAGAGCCTGCTGTAATATAAATGTCCTGATAGTTGCTAACTGGGGCAGATACGCTAGAAACCTGTGCCTGCCCAGACAATAAAGTAGTTGGTGTAGGGGTTACTGCATCAAACCTAATAAAATCACCAGCTTGAATAAAAACGAAGTCTGTTAGAGTTGTACTAGGATACCCAATTCTAAGTCTAGTGGTCCCGCCAATAGATGTTCTTTCAGCTTGGGTTACTGTAAACCCTAAAACTAAGTACAGATCTGCAAGCCTGTTATTATTAGTAAGCCCTAGGTTTAGGTTTCTTTCTAGAATTGCAATTTTAGAAGTCGGATTTATAACAGCCCCGGTGTAGGGAGTTGAAGATGGTAGTGTTACATTGATAAGGCTTTTTTGCAGATGCCCAGTTGCATTAGTCCCAGTATGTTTCCAAGTGTGATCAACAGTTACTGCAATTGATGCATTTGCTGCACTCGGATATTCATATCTGACAACATAGTTTTCGCCTTCAGGTCCTGGACGATAGAACCTGTATAAAATGTTTCCTAGTTTGTTCCTAGCCCTCATAGAGACATAGAAATTGGAGAAATCATAGGAACTACCGAACATATCTTTTAATGAAGCGTTGCCGTTTTCTGCATCTGTTACTGTAATTAAAGAAGCATAGCTATTATCATAAGGCTTTAACTTCCTTGACGTGGGGATATTAAACATCCCAGAAGTTGAATCATTGTCAATAGTTACAGATAGTTTTTCCCCAGGAGAGAAAAGGAACGGAGAGCCACAATAAATAGCTTGATTTGGGGTAATAGTTGTGGTACCATCTGTTGCAACTACGCTGCTGTCTGGAATAGTGTTGTTAGCGTCGAAAGCAAACTGGTTTTCTTTAATAGAAACAGACAGTCTACCAATTTCATTCTTAAGGTTTCCAAGCTCTCTTCCATCGTTGCTGGAATCTTGGATTAAAGTTGGCCAATTGTAGGGAGGAGACGTAAGCGAATCTTCCCAGTAGTTTTTCTTATAAAGACCGCAAAGAGTACCATGGAGGGGAAGATACCCTCCAGTAATTTGAGGATCTGCTGCAGTTCCTGCAATTTGTTGACAAGGAACTCTTAGAACAGGACCTAAAATTTCTCCTATTTGATAAAGTCTAAAATCTACAGGGTTGGATAGCTCTGTATTATTTGTGGCAACAGAGGCTCTTGTGTTAGGAGAAGAAGTCTGTAAAACTTCACTTTGAATATTTTGAACAGTAGGACCTAATAATACGATATCTCCTGCATTATCGTTGGTTCTAACCCTTAAAATGGAATTGTTAAAAGAAGATGCGCTTAAACCAGAAATGTTAATGTTCGCAGCAAGAGTGGTTGCACTATAATTGTTTGCTGGAACCGTATTTTCAAAGGTGGGTTTGGTTGTATTGTAAATAACCCAACCTTG
>Ga0224559_1001433_pt1 | contig 13148 bp, 13 predicted proteins | sample 714S33034metaG_FD_180676 | JGI IMG/M metagenome (GOLD analysis project Ga0224559, IMG submission 180676) | Peat soil microbial communities from Stordalen Mire, Sweden - 717 S3 30-34 | ecosystem: Environmental > Terrestrial > Soil > Wetlands > Peat | place: Sweden: Norrbotten County, Stordalen... | reverse complement strand
TCCGAATGCAGCAGCACCGGGCGGTTTGAAGCCAACTCCTGCAAGCCGACTCCGGGAGGCCTACTCCCATCTTTGGTACAGCATCACGAGCTTTCACTCGTGTTCGTGACACACTGCAAGAGGCTCGAAAGCCAAAAGATTGCGTAGAGCGTGCAGGATCATGCGTGCCTTGCAGGACCGACTCGTATGGAATAGGCGGGGAGGCAGATTCAGATCGGATGGCGGACCGCCATGGCGGCGATCCAGACGGCGGGTCTTGATCCCGGCAGGCTCCAGCAGAACTGGACTCGGCTGGCACATCAGCAGATCGAGCGAAAAAATAGGAGTTCCCAGGATACATGGAATCCATGCAGCCTGGGAACTCCTTTCCCCAGATCTGCGTTGTTTCTGGATTCATATTGCGGATAATCGTGGATATTGCACAAGATTACAGATAACGTGTAGATTGAAGTAACCTGCACTGTTTACTCGTGAGTAATGGGCAGCGATTGGATGTCCAGATAGCGGCGCCGCTCACCGTAGCGGCGCTCAACCTGGCGGCGTTCATCCAAGCGGCGATCCTTGATGCCGGCGGCCTCCAGCAGAGCCGGGCTTGAGGCGCGCATGAGAAGATCAATGCGATTGTCGGCGCCTGTCTTCCTCATCAGACGTCCAACGTGCGCCTGCACGGTGCGTTCCTCGATGCCCAGTTCGCGGGCAATCTCGCGATTGGAGCGAGCCGTGAGGATCAGATCCAGCACCTGGCGCTCACGTTCGGTCAACTGCGGCGGATTGTTGGTGAGGCTGGTGTCCGAGCCGCCCATCAAGCGGTCGATCAGCGTGGAGAGCAGCCGCCGCGAGGCCCAAATGGAGCCGTTGGTGACGATTTCGATGGCCTGACGCACAATCCGCGGGCTGGCCTTCAGATCGAGGTAGGCGCGCGCGCCGGCCATGATCGATTCCAGAACCAGATGGTCGTCATTCTCCGGGCCGATGACGATCAAGCGCATTTTGGGCCGCTTGGCGCGGATCACGTCCAGGGTTTTCAGGCCGCCGGAGGAAGCGTTCAGGTCGACAATCATGTATCCCAGCGTGGGATCGGCCAGGAGTTCATCGAGTTTCCCAATGACCGGAGTCAGGGGAACGTAGCCCTCGCCCGGACCCTGTTCAAAGATACTGTGGAGGCCCACCAGACGGAGCGGCTCATCGGTCAGCACGCCAACACGAATCGGTTCAGCATTTTGAATCAAGGACATAATGCGACTCCCAAAGATTTCAAATGATGCAGATTACGGGAAAATGACCTGAATTGCGCCTGTACCGGCGCTTCAATCCTTCGCTCCGTGAACAAGGCGAGCGATCGTTCAAAGTTCTCTGCAACTGTTGACAATATGATTCCTTGTTGAATTTAATACTTGTTTTTGCGGTCGCCGGCCTCTTCATGGAGGATTCGATCCTCCAGGCATATAGAGCCTGTTCGGATCTCTCGATCGCCCTGAATCGGCCAGCATCATCTCAAACCAGGCATCAGTCATCCGAAAAAGCGATTCCTTGATGAAAAAACGTGACTTTAACGGCTATCTTACGTAATCTTTCTGGCTTTATCAATGGGTACGCAAAATAAATGTTGCGAAGATGCAAATCGCCGGAGTCGAATGGCGGCGCTTTGGGGCAGAGGCCTTGGGGGCAAGCCCTTTTCAGGGGAGAGAAACGGAGATTCGGGAGATCGTTTGCCCATGATCTTCCACATTTTCTTCAAATGCAGTAGTATCAAAGCGGTAGATGGTAGTAAAGTTAAATCAGTTGAGCCAGTGAGGATACCCCATTGATTAAGCAGGACATCGTCCATCATGTGATTGAGCGCACGGGCCTGCCCCGCATCAAGGCGGAGGCGGCCGTGGATACGGTTTTCGAGGGCCTCAAACAGGCTCTGACGGCCGGCGAGCGCATTGAATTGCGCGGATTTGGCGTCTTCAGCGTGCGCGCCCGCAAGACGGGCATCGGTCGCAACCCACGCACCGGGACCGAGGTCAGCATCACCCCCGGCAAAGCCGTGCGCTTCAAGCCGGGCAAGGAACTGCACACGCTGGAAGTCGGCGCGGCAGCCAAGTAAGATCGCGCGAAAATCCATGCGAGTTCACAATCTGCACGAGCGCGAGTTCACAGCGCCGCCAGCGGATGTTGGCGCGCTGATCGACACCCTTGCCAGCAGCAACGATCGCCTGTGGCCCGTCGGTAAGTGGCCGCCGATGCGCTTTGACCGTCCACTGGCGGTTGGCGCGGTTGGCGGGCATGGGCCTGTCGGTTACACGGTCGAAGAGTACCACCCGGGCCAATCGATTCGCTTTCGCTTTACCGCTCCGCGCGGCTTCGACGGGACTCATCGCTTTGAAGTCGAGGAACGGGAGGGGAAGACCGTTCTGCGCCATATCATCGAGATGCGCGCCACGGGTCCGGCTCTGCTGAGCTGGCCGTTGGCAATCCGCTCCTTACATAATGCAGCCATTGAGGATTGCTTCGACCGGGCGGCAATTTCGCTGGGAATTGATCTTCCTCATCCGGCGCGCTGGTCGATCTACGTGCGCCTGCTGAGCGCCGTGATGCGTATCGTTCACATCCATTAAGGTTCAACGTGGTAGAAATCCAAGAAAATCGATTTCCGTGGCTCAATTGGGCTACAATCCAAGCATGGCCACAAATGCAGTTGTTCGCTCCCGAATCAGTGTTGACGTGAAAGATAAGGCGACCGCCGTGCTCGATGAGATGGGCCTCACCGTCTCTGACGTGATGCGCATCGTGCTGACGCGTGTCGCCAATGAGCATACCTTGCCCTTCGACTTGAGGCCCAACAAACTCACATTAGAGACTATGCGCAAGACTGCCCAAGGCGTGGAAGTTCATCAGGCCGAGGATGCCGCCGATCTCTATGACAAACTGGGAATCTGATGCGTTCGCCGAGCTATTCAAGCCAATTTCAGCGCGATATGAAGCGGCTGCAAAAACGTGGCAAAGACCTTGAAAAGCTGAAGAAGCTGATCGAGCTTCTGCTTGCGGCGGAGCCCTTGCCTGCACAATATAAGGATCACCCCCTCAGACTCAATTGGGCCGGATACAGAGATGCACACGTTGAACCAGATTGGGTGCTGATCTATTTTGTGACCGCAGAAAGAGTTCACCTGGAACGTACCGGAACCCACGAAGAGATCTTTGAGAGCGATTGATGACCACAACCATGCCTGCCCATTCCGTTTTGTTCGAGAATCAGCCGATGCGCCGCGTGTACGACGAAGCCACGGAGACATGGTGGTTTTCGGTCGTCGACATCGTCCGCGTCCTCACGGAGCAGACGGATTCCACCGCTGCCCGGAAATACTGGAACAAGCTCAAACAGCGGCTGCGCGAGGAGGGAAGTGAACTGGTGACAAATTGTCACCAGTTGAAACTGACAGCCGAGGACGGAAAACAGCGGCTCACCGATGTTGCGACTGCTGAAACACTGTTGCGTCTGGTTCAGTCCGTTCCCAGTCCCAAGGCCGAACCCATCAAGCTCTGGCTTGCGAAAGTGGGCTATGAGCGGCTACGGGAGATCGCCGATCTTGCCCTGGGGTTGGAGCGGTCGAGGGAGACTTGGCGCAAGCTGGGGCGCAGCGAAAAGTGGATTACCCAGCGCAGGACCGGCCAGGAGACTCGCAACAAACTGACCGACTACTGGGCGACCCATGAGATCAAGCAGGGCGAGGGGTTCGCCATTCTCACCAATCTCATTCACGAGGAGTGGTCCGGCGTCTCGGTCAAGCAGCATAGAGACCTGAAAGGCTTGGAGAGCCGGAATCTTCGCGATCATATGAGCGAGGCGGAACGGATCTTCACGGCCCTGGCCGAGCTTTCCACCCGCCAGATTGCGGAGACGGAAGCGGCGGTAGGTTTGCCCGCCAACAAAAAGGCCGCCAAGACCGGCGGCGGGATTGCCCAGCGCGCCCGCGTGGAGCTGGAAAGCAGGACCGGCCGCAAGGTCGTCACCGGTGAGAATTATCTGCCACCGGGGAAGAGCAAAAAAACGCTCAAGCCTTGATGGAGGACCGCGCATCGGGTCGGGCTCTGCTGAGTTGGCCGCTGGTCTTCCGGCCTCTGCATGATGCCTCCCTGGAAGACTGCCGGGACCGAGCCACGGTTTCATTGGGAATCGGCCTTCCTCATCCGGCGCGCTGGTCTATCCTTCTCCTCATACGCGGCATAGATCGCGCCGAGGTCCAGCGTCTCCACCACATCCACCCAAAGGCGCGCAAGATGTTTTTCGGGAAGCCAATCGTGCAGCGAAGGCGGCAACAGCAAAGCCTGGTTCAGATCGTCGAAGCGAAAACTCATTCCCATGTATCTCATTATAAATGCGACACATGGGAATTTCTCTACATTTTTATCGTTCGCCGAAATCTACTCCTGACAGACTCCTAGGGCTTTCCAGCCTTGACCGGCGCGCTTCCAGGAGCCGCGCCCGCCTCCGCGCAAGGCGCTCCGCCGCAAAGCGCTCCGGATATTCCCTCGCCTTCTTTGATCGCATAGATGCGATTCACCGCGGGCAGCTTCACCGTCTCCTTTTTGCCCGAAGGCCAGTGAATCTCGGCGGTTCCGGCATCCTGCGCATCGCCCAAGCCGAAATGCACGCGCGGATCGTTGGAAGAAAGATAACTTCCGCCGCTCAAGACATCGTCGCGCATGCGCAGCCCGTTGGCGGTCAGATAGACCGTCGCTCCAACCGCGTCGCGAGGACTCTTGGGGCCGCCGATCAGCTTCATCTCAACCCAATTGTGATGGTCGGGATTTACATTGCGCAGCAGCACCGGAACGCCGTCCATGTTATTGATGACCACGCCGATCTTGCCGTCATTAAAGATGTCTCCGAAGGCCGCGCCGCGGCCCACGCTGACCACCGCAAGCCCGGTCCCCTCCACCGCGGAAATCAAGTCAAACTTGCCATTCTTCAAATTGTGATAGAGCAGCGGGCGCTCGGCATAACTCGTTCCCCACTCCGGATGTTTGTCAACCTCCGGGTAGACATGGCCATTGATAACTAATAGATCCTTCCATCCGTCGTTGTCGTAATCAAGAAATCCATCGGCAAATTTGACAAATGGAATCGATGACTCGGCGATTCCCGCGCGATAACTGACATCCGTGAAAAAACCTTTTCCGTCATTCTGGAAAAGAACCGTGTAGTCGTCGGAAAAAGTTGTGCTGACGATAGATAAATGGCCGTTGTTCTCGTAATCTCCGGCAGCCAGGCCCATATTCGCAACCTCGCGCCCGTCGCTGTTCAGCGCAAAGCCGCTTTCATAACTCTGATCCTCAAAGGTTCCATCCTTCTTGTTGATGTACAAGTAATTCGGAGTGGAATCGTTGGCCACCAGCAGGTCCGGCTTGCCGTCCCCGTTCACATCGGCGAATAAAGCTCCAAGGGCGTAATATCCGTTTTTATCATCCACGCCCAGCTTGACGCTTACATCGGTAAAGGTGCCGTTTCCGTTGTTATGAAATAGATGATCCTGCTCCCCCTTCAGGCCGCGCGGCCCGCATAGCACCTCCACGCCGCGGTACTGGCAGAAAGCAAAGCCGATGGCCTTTGTTCTAGATATTGGAGGATTATCCAGGTCGATGCGCGCATAACCGCCCACGAAAAGGTCAAGATTCCCATCCCCGTCGTAGTCGCCAAAGGTGGCGCCCGTGGACCATGTGCCGACCATTACGCCCGCGGTTTCCGCCACATCCGTAAAGGTTCCATTGTGATTATTCCGGTAAAGCCGGTTCTTTCCATAGTTAGTAACATATAAATCCGGCCAGCCGTCGTTGTCATAGTCGGCAACCACGCATCCATATCCCCAGCGGAGGTTGGCGACACCGGCTTTTTCTGTTACATCGGTAAATGTGCCGTCGTGATTGTTATGATACAAGGCAGCGCGCGGCGCAATTTCTTTTCCGGCCAGCGCGTCATAATTCGAGCCATTTACAAGATAGATATCCAGCCAGCCGTCATTATCGTAATCCAGCAGGCAAACGCCGGGGCCTTTTTCTTCCAGAATAAGTTTCTTTTCCGGAGTTCCCGCCGTGTGATGCCAGCTCGTAAGTCCAGCGGACTTGGCGATGTCCTGAAAGACAATCGGTCCCTCCTTGACAAAGCCGCCGGCGGTGATGGGCCGGTGCAGGCTGTCAAACTCTGCTTTTTGCGGGCCGGCATTGGCCATCCCGCCCTGCGCCATCCCCCCCCGGGGAGACTGCGGGCCGTCCTGCTGTCCTTGCGGAGAAGCGCATGCGACAAAAGCCGCGGAAGCAAAAAAAAGTATAAGAGCGGAAAGAGCAGCCCGCGAACCGGCCCTGTGCATTAAAGAGAATCCTCCACGCCTTGAAGTATATCGCAGCCGCGGGTGGCTGCGCTCCGGCTGCGATTACTTCAATGCGGACGACCATGCGGCTCAGTTGAACGGTGGTTCTTACGTCGGCATTCCACGGTCTCTTGCGAGACCTGGCCACCCGCCTCAAAGTGTTTTTTTTATTAAATTTATGCGTCTCTGATTGGAGTTTTACTGGCGTACAATGATTGAGACACGCGATTTACGGAATGGGTCGTAAAGCATTTGAAATGACGGTTTTCAGGGCGGAGATACTGGAATACTTATCCTGTATGGACGGCGGTTGTTGCCTTGCAAGTTGCTGAAGAGAATGTGGTTGACTGGCATTTACAGGCGCACAGGACGATATTTCACTTTTTTCCGTGGTGAGGCCGGACGGGTTCTGGGTCGTGGCTGCGGTGATATTTCTGACAGTTCGCATGGTCAGGTTCTCCAGAGATGCTCAGGAATTTCGCTATATTTACAGTGTGCGCCGGAGGCGGATAATTATCGGCAAAGTGCGTGCAGAAAATTCGTGGTCTCCCGACAGGGAACAGGGAACAGAAAGACGTTGGTTGGGGTTCGTGGTCTCCCAGGTCCGAAAATCCGGACCTGGGGCACCCAAGTTTTATGTAATTGATACTATGGGACATGGGCCACCCGCCGTTGAACCAAACACGCGCATCTTTTGAACATTTCGCCTGAAGATCATAGTCGAGCGCAAGATGTTCCTTTTCCAGTTTTGCCTTCAGTTCTACGTTTTCCTTTTCGAGTCGATTGATTCGCTCACCCGTATCGCATCCAATCGTCGCAAGGACGATCAAGGTGATACAAGCTATGTGCAGTCGTGCCATCGCAAATACCTCAAGAACTGAAAATACTTTGAAAGCTAATTCTAGCGCTTCCCAACGACTTTTCACTCGCGCAGATGCGGCCTAATTAACGGAGATGTGTCTACGCTCCTGCCTTCTTCTCGATCTTCGCCCAGGCGTCTTTTAAGGGCAGCGTCCGGTTGAAGACCAGCTTGCCTGGAGCAGAGTCCTGGTCCAGGCAGAAATATCCTACGCGCTCGAATTGATAGCGGTCCTCTACTTTGGCGTTGGCGAGGGACGGTTCCAACTTGGCGGTGGTCAGAATCTCGAGCGAGTTGGGGTTGAGATTGTCGAGCACGTCCTGGCCTTCTTCCAAGTCATACGGATCGGCCTTGGCGAAGAGGTTACCGTAGAGGCGGATTTCGGCGCTGATGGCGTGGGCGGCCGAGACCCAGTGCATGGTGGATTTGACCTTGCGGCCGTCGGGCGAGTTGCCGCCGCGGCTGGCGGGGTCGTATGTGCAGTGGACTTCGACGATGTTGCCCGCAGCATCTTTCACCACGCTATGGGCGGTGACAAAGTAGGCGTTGCGCAGGCGGACCTCTTTGCCCGGAGAGAGGCGATAGTACTTGGGTGGAGGCACCTCGCGGAAGTCGTCCTGCTCGATGTAGATTTCGCGCGAGAAGGGAACCTGGCGCGTGCCGGCGGTGGGGTCTTCGGGGTTGTTGGCGACTTCGACAAACTCCTCACCCTCGGGATAGTTGTCGATAACCAGCTTCAACGGATGCAGCACGGCCATGGCGCGGCGAGCTCTATGGTTGAGGTCGTCTCGCTGGAAGTGCTCCAGCATTTCAATGTCCGTGCTGCCGTTGGTGCGCGAGACGCCGCTGGCGGTGACAAAAGCGCGGATGGCCTCAGGCGTAAAGCCGCGGCGGCGGATACCGCAGAGCGTGGGCATGCGCGGATCGTCCCAGCCGCTGACGCGATTCTCCTTGACGAGCTGCAGCAGTTTGCGCTTGCTGAGCATGGTGTAGGTGATGTTGAGGCGGTCAAACTCAATCTGCTGCGTGGGGAAGATGCCGAGCTGCTCGATATACCAGCGGTAGATGGGCTGGTGGTCGGTGAATTCGAGGGTACACATGGAATGCGTCACGCGCTCCAGCGAATCCGACTGGCCGTGCGCGTAGTCGTACATGGGATAGATGCACCACGCATCGCCAGTGCGCTGATGCTCGGCGTGCAGGATGCGGTACATGACCGGATCGCGCATATTGAGGTTGGGCGAACTCATGTCGATTTTGGCTCTCAGGACGCGGCTGCCGTCGGGGAATTCGCCGGCCTTCATGCGGGTGAATAGGTCGAGGCTCTCCTCGATGGAGCGCGAGCGATAGGGCGAGTCTTTGCCCGGCTCGGTCAGCGTGCCGCGATGCTGGCGAATCTCGTCGGCGGAGAGGTCGTCAACGTAGGCCTTGCCGGCTTTGACGAGCTGCAAGGCCCACTCGTAAAGCTGGCCGAAGTAGTCCGAGGCGTAGCAGAGGCGATCCCACTCGAAGCCCAGCCATCGCACGTCGGACAGGATGGAATCGACATACTCCTGCTCTTCCTTTTCGGGATTGGTGTCGTCGAAGCGCAGGTTCGTCTTGCCGCCGAATTCGTCCGCGAGGCCGAAGTCGATGCAGATGGCCTTTGCGTGGCCGATGTGCAGGTAGCCGTTAGGCTCGGGAGGAAAGCGGGTCTGGACGACGGCGTCGCCGTACTTTTTGGTGCGCACATCTTCGGCGATGATCTCGCGGAGGAAGTTGGAGGGCGTTGCGGCGGCTTGCGTTTCCGGATTCGTGTTGGTCATGGCTAAGCTATTATAAATTTTTTCCCGAGTAGGCACGAGATTTCAAGGATCTGGATTCAGGGCATCCGCTCAAAAAAATGCTCCAGCCCCGCGCTTCAGTGTAGAGTGGGTACCACCAACCATTCATCCAGAGTCAAGGAGCGACGGGGAGGGCAACGCTTCGACCGGCTACAATCTGGAGCAGACCATCCGGCGGGTGCAGCAGATCTCCGGGCCGGTCATCTACACGATTGGGCTGCTTTTCGGCGACGAGATGAGCCACTCCGCGGTGAAGCACGCGCGGGCGGCACCCGCAGCGAAATGTGAGTCTTCCCTCCCCGGTCCCCAAAGCGAGGGACCGGGGGTACCCGCAGCGTGGTAGAGAAACGTCACTGAGACCGGGGGCACCCGCCGGGGCCTTCGAGTACGTTGGGCGCGAAAAACGCGCCCAACTCCGCTCAGGATGACAGAGTTGTTGGGTTGCTCCCTATGAACAAGGCCGTTAAAGAGAGCGTATTTGGGACAAAAACAGCAGGTTAGCTTCCGCTTCGCGGAAATAGCGGGTTAGCGAGTTAGCGGGTTAGCGGCAGTTCATTCCAGCCGTAATTCGCCGCCACGAGTCGGGCTGGTGAGGATGACAGAGTTGTTGGTTGGTTGACAAAAAACAAGTGCAAATACTGTTCCATCGTGCATTTTTTTCTGCTTGTGCAACGTGCGGCGTGGACCAGGAGGTCCACGCGACAGCGGGTCTGGAGACCGGCGCTACCTTCTGCTCACTCATCCTCGGTACTATTCCCTATTCCCAGTTCCCTATTCCCTATTCCCTATTCCCTACTCCCTGTTCCCTGCTTCTTCCGTCTCCAGCGGGTCGTTGTCGCGGTCGGTGGCTTCCGCCAGCGCGGCCAGACGCGCGGCCAACTCCGGCGTCCAGCAAGATTCCGGGGCGCGCCAGTGCCAGTTGCCGTTGGCGACGGCGGGGGTGTTCATGCGGGCCTCGGAGCCAAGCTCCAGCAGATCCTGCGCGGGAATCACAGCTATCTGCGCGACGCTCGTTTCCACCGTGCGAATCAGCGGCCAAACCGGCCGATTGTCCTTCATGCCGGTGTATGTCTCGACGGTGGAGCGCTCCTCGGCGCTGACCGTCTGCCACCAGCCTTGCGTGGTGTTGTTGTCGTGCGTGCCGGTGTAAGCCACGGTGTCCGGCGTAAAGCGATGCGGCAGGTGGATGTGCGCGCCTTTGTTGCTGAAGCCGAATTGCAGCACCTTCATTCCCGGCAGGCCCAGCTCGGTGCGTAGCGCATCGACCTCCGGCGTGATGACGCCGAGATCCTCGGCCAGCAGCGGCAGCGGACCCAGCGCCGCCTCCAGCGCGCGGAAAAGCTCCAATCCGGGCGCTTTGATCCACTCGCCCTTGACGGCGGTCTCTTCGGCGGCGGGAATCGACCAGTAGGCCTCGAAGCCGCGGAAGTGGTCCAGGCGCACGATGTCGTAGAGCTGGCAGGCGCGGCGCAGGCGCTCGATCCACCAGCCGAAGCCCTGCTCGGCCAACACATCCCAGCGATAGAGCGGATTGCCCCAGCGCTGGCCGGTGGGCGAGAAATAGTCGGGCGGCACGCCGGCGACGTGCGTGGGCTGCAACTTGGCGTCCAGCTCAAAGAGCTCCGGATGCACCCAGACGTCGGCTGAATCCATGTTGACGAAGATGGCCACGTCGCCCAGAATACTGATTCCCTTGCTTTCCGCGTCCTCGCGCAGGTCATTCCATTGAGTGGCGAAGGCGAACTGCAAGACCTTCTCCTCGGCGATGCGGCGGACGTGCTTTTCGAGGGCGTGGGCCAGCGCCTCAGGCTCGCGGCGGCGGAGCGGCTCCGGCCAAACCGCCCAAGCGCCGGTGGAGAACTGACGGCGCAGCTCGGCGTAGAGGGCGTAATCGTCCAGCCAAGCGGCCTCGGCGCGGCAGAACTTCTGATAGTGCGCCCATTGCAAAGCCAGCTTCGGATCCTTGGGAGCGTGGTCCAGGAAGTTGATTGCCGCTTCATCCAGCAGCTTGACCTTGCGCCACTCGATCTCCTCGAAGTTGACCGGGCCGCTGCGGCTGCCTTGGTTTTGGATGCGCTCCGGGGCGATCCATCCCCATTCGGCCAGAATCTCCAGGCTGATGAGAAAGGGATTGCCGGCGAAGGCCGATGTGCCCGCGTAGGGCGAGTTTCCGTAACCGGTGGGGCAGAGCGGCAGAACCTGCCAGACGTGCTGCTTGGCTTCGGCAAGGAAGTCAAGAAACTCATGGGCGGCCGGACCAAGGTCGCCGATGCCGCCCAGGGAGGGCAGCGAAGTGACGTGCAGCAGAACTCCGGAGGATCGTTGAAATTGCATCCTCTTATTATCAGCCCGCTCGGTTGGCTCCATGCCATTGTTTTTAATGGGGACGGCGGCTGGAGTTCCCTTTATTGAGACTTTCCCATTTTCTGCAGGCGCGCAGATGCAAAAACGGGACGGCATTGCTGCCGTCCCGTTCTCGTTGATCCGATTCAAGCTGCTTCGGGTTGGAAGCTTAGATGGCCTGAACGTTCTCTGCCTGCCAGCCCTTGGGGCCCTTGGTGACGTTGAACTGGACGCGTTGGCCCTCTTGCAGCGAGCGGAAGCCGCTGGACTGGATGGCGGTGTGATGAACAAAGACGTCCTCGCCGTTTTCGCGGCTCAGGAATCCAAAACCCTTGGCGTCATTAAACCACTTGACTGTGCCTGTTTCCATTGTGTGATACTCCTGTGAAACTGATTTACCGCGAACGCAATGTGGAAGTTTGCGAGTAGGCGGTAACCGAAACAGGCAAGAACTTCAGATCGAATTCTACGATTGAAACGAGTATAGCACGGATTTGGCTGGCTGCGAGGAATAATCCCACCCTAGCCGCAAAAACAAGTGCGCGGCGAGGGTGGGGCACCCAGCAAAAGATCAAATTCCGTCTTGCGCCGGGCGCGCGGAAGCCTCAGAAGAGAATGCGGAAGGGCGCTGGGACAAGGTAAACTCATCTCTGGCCGGGAGGATTTGTTTTGGCAAATGAGATGAATCGGGTGCTGGTGCTCAATCCCGGAGCCACGTCCACAAAGTTTGGCGTCTACACGCTGGATGGCGCCGAGTGGGTTTACACGATCCGCCACGGGGATGAGGAGATCGAGCGCTTTCGCGGGCGGCCGATAGTGGACCGGCTGGAGTACCGCGCGGAACTGATCGAGCGTGCGCTGGCCGAGGCCGGGTTCGCGGAGGCGCGGTTTGCCGCCGTGGTAGGCCGGGGCGGGCTGCTGCCGCCGCTTCATTGCGGGACGTACCTAGTGGATGAGGCGATGGTGGAGGAGCTGCGGGCGGCGCGGCGGGGACAGCACGCCTCCAATCTGGGCGGGCTGCTGGCGGTGCGCTTTGCGCGGGTGAGCGGCGTCAACGCCTACATTGTGGACCCGGTGACGGTGGATGAGTGGCAGGAGTGCGCACGGCCCTCCGGCTCGCCGCTCGTGGAGCGCACCGCGATGGGCCATGTGCTGAACACCAAGGCGGTGGCGCGCCGCTTTGCGCGTGAGCAAGGCTGCCGGTACGAGTCGCTGCGGCTGATTGTGTTGCATCTGGGCAGCGGCATCACTGTTTCGGCCCATCAGGAGGGCCGGATGATCGACAGCAGTTCTCTCGAAGATGGTCCCTTCGGCGTGGATCGCACCGGCGGGCTGCCGGTCCGCGCGCTGGCCCGGCTCTGTTACAGCGGGCAGTTCACCGAGGCGCAGATGGACCGCCATCTCTTCGGAGACGGCGGCCTGGTGGCCTATCTGGGTACGCGGGATTTGACGGAAATTGAACGGCGGATCGAGGCCGGTGACAGCAAAGCGGCGCTGATCTTCGACGCGATGGTCTATCAGGCGGGGAAAGAGGCGGGAGCGATGGCGGCGGTGCTCAAGGGCCGGGTGGACGCGGTGCTGCTGACCGGGGGAATGGCGCACTCGGAGCGGATGGTGCGCCAGCTACGCAGCTATGTGGAGTGTATTGCGCCGGTGCGCGTATACCCCGGCGAGGATGAACTGCAAGCTCTGGCCGAGGGCGCCTTCCGCGTGCTCAACGGAGAGGAGCAGGCCAAGAGGATGGGAGCTTGAACGGGGGCGGGAAACAAT
>Ga0224559_1001431_pt1 | contig 13150 bp, 9 predicted proteins | sample 714S33034metaG_FD_180676 | JGI IMG/M metagenome (GOLD analysis project Ga0224559, IMG submission 180676) | Peat soil microbial communities from Stordalen Mire, Sweden - 717 S3 30-34 | ecosystem: Environmental > Terrestrial > Soil > Wetlands > Peat | place: Sweden: Norrbotten County, Stordalen... | reverse complement strand
ATCATAGCGCTGATCTTGCTCATTCCTCCTCATCGGGCAAACGGGCAAAAGATGATCCACAGGATGACACTCGAAGAAGCTCTGCTAATAGCAAGAGAGAGGTCAATTCAGGCACTGATAGCTAAGCAACAATTTAAAGTCAGTTTTTGGGATTACCGGACATTTAAGGATGCATATCTTCCGCAATTAAGTGCCAATGGTACACTTCCTGATTTTCAACGCTTTATCCAGTCTTATACAAATCCTGATGGGACGAAGACTTATCTTCTCCAGCAATATGTTAATTATTCAGCAAACCTAAGCTTAAGTCAGCAAATCGGGTTTACCGGGGGTAACATATCTCTGAATTCAGGATTGATGAGAACCGATAATATTGGCGACTCAACAACTACATCTTACCTGAGCACCCCAATCAACATTAGATATACACAACCTATTTTCAAATTCAACTCCTACCGCTGGGAACGAAAGTTAAAACCTCTACAGTACGATCAGGCAAAACGAAAATACCTGGAGTCACTCGAAGATATTAGTATTGCCACTACCAACTACTTTTTTGCCCTGTTAGAAGCACAAGTGGGGAAAAAAATCGCGGTCACTAACTATCTGAATTATGATACACTTTATAAGATAACACAAGGGCGGTTCCAGCTTGGAAAAATTCCTCAAAACCAGCTCCTCCTCTATGAACTTAGCTTGCTGAAGGCAAAACTATCCATTGAAAATGCTGACCTCGCCTTACAGGATGCCTTATTTAATTTCAAATCATTCCTGCGAATCCAGGATGCCGACTCGATTGTACTTGACCCTCCTGTCGACATAAACTATTTTAAGGTTAACCCGGTGACTGCCATTGAGGAAGCTTCAGCAAATACTTCCTCTGCCGAAGATTTTCAACGGCAACTTATAGAAGCTGATATGAATGTGAATATGGCCAAAATGGATGGAAGATTTGATGCAGATCTTTCTGCAATTTTTGGCTATAACCAAACCGCTCCAAAGCTTCCGGATGCTTACAAAAATCCCCAGGACCTGGAGCAATTGACGCTCCAGATGAATGTTCCTATCGTTGATTGGGGAGTGGCAAGGGGTAAAATAAAAATGGCGGAGTCTCAAAGAGAGATTGTGAAAAATCAGGTTGAACAGGGTATGATTGATTTTAAACAAAGTGTTTACCGCGATGTTATGAATTTCAATATGCAGCAAAATCAACTTGAGATCGCTGCCAAAGCTGATACCGTAGCAAAAAAATCTTACCAGATAACCCAGGAGCGTTACATGATTGGGAAAATAACCGACTTTCAGGAATTATACACGGCCCAGACTGAGGCAGACAATTCTGAGAATTCTTATTTTACAGCTTTACAAAATTACTGGCAACGCTACTTTTCTCTTAGGAAGGAGACATTATATGATTTCCAAAAATTGACCCGTCTGCAGTTTTCACTTGAGGATGTGAAACCGTAAAAACTTCCCCTTATCGATAACCTTTCTAAATTAATTTTTATATTTGCATAAAATTAAAAGAATTAATTATTCATTAAAAAAATTGAACTATGTCAGTATTAGTTGGTAAAAAAGCTCCCTCTTTCGAAGCAGATGCAGTAGTCAATGGGGGTGAGTTTGTTGAGAAATTCTCTCTTCAGCAGTATATTGGGAAAAAACATGTTGTATTTTTCTTTTATCCATTGGATTTTACTTTTGTTTGTCCTACTGAGCTTCTGGCCTTCCAGGAAAAACTACAGGAATTTGAAAAACGGAACGTGGCAGTTATAGGCTGTTCGATCGATTCCAAATATTCACATTGGGCCTGGTTAAATACAGAGAAGAAAAAGGGTGGAATTCAAGGAGTTAAATATCCTATTGTATCCGATCTTACAAAAACCATTTCAGTAAATTATGATGTGTTAGCCGGTGAATGGATGTATAATGAAGATAATACCATGGAATTTGATGGTGTTGCACAAGCATACAGAGGGTTGTTTCTGATTGATAAACAAGGCATCGTGCGCCACCAGGTAGTCAATGATTTTCCGCTCGGACGCAGTATTGATGAAATTCTTCGTATGGTTGATGCCCTTCAGTTTTTTGAAGAAAACGGAGAGGTTTGCCCTGCCGATTGGCATAAAGGAGATAAAGGAATAAAAGAGAATTCTGAATCTATAGCTAATTATTTATCAAACCATTAATAAGATTTTACCTGACCCGGTAAATTTCTGAACAGTAAAGACGGTTCCAGATAAATGGAACCGTCTTTGCTTTATATCAAGTTAATTGAAACGGTTTGGGTTACATTTCTTCTGAAAAAAATAATAAATTTTATACGCCTCAGGAACCTTGAACACCATTGGCGTTGAGTACCTATCTGAAAATTCTTTCAATAGATCATTACTTTTATCCACAACCTCAGGCCATTCTTCAAATAGAATAACGGAGCCATATTTTTTAAGGATACTGTCGGGAACCTGGTCAGGATGATTGACAGGAAAAACCGCCATCTTATTGAGATCTGATCGGAGGTTCCCGTAATCTTTAAAATACTCCTGGTTATAATAATATGTGAATCCAAGGTCAAGCCATTCAGGACAAATAAAAACTGTCGTCTCTTTATCTTTCAGATTCTTAATTATTTCAACCGCTTGTTTGAGTCTGCGATGATTATCCTGGTTTGGATGAAATGTCAATAGCATCCCTCCCACCCCAATGAAGGATAAAATATAAAATAAGGACTTTTTTGATCCTGATAAATAAACAATGGCCTGTCCAACAAGTAAATAAAAGGCAATAGAAATAAAAATAAGGTAGCGATCAAGAAACATTGGCAGTTTGAACGACATCAGAAAGATTGCGAAATATGGAATAAGGAACCAGGCAAGCAACACTTTTTGACTGGAAGTTACATTTTCATTAACATGTTGTCTTTTAATAAGATATTTTATTGATGCTGCTAAAAACAACAAAAGAAAAAATACTGTCATCACAGGGACATTACTGAATCTCCACACCATCGTGTAAAGATCACTAACCAAAGGCATGGGCACCCAGGTACCGCCAGAGGATGCAGAGAACCGCCTTAAAAGAATTGGGAAATAGGGTAAATAAAATGACAGGGTTATAATCAGTGAGATGAAATAAGGCTTACGTATCTTCCCCATATTTGAAAAGATCAGGCAGGAAAGCGCCTCTATTACGATCACATAAAAGCCAAAAAAATGTGAATAGATCAATAAAACGTTGACAATGATCAGCATGTACAATGAATTTCTTCTCCCCGGATTTTGAATCAGGCTGAAAAAGAAAAACATCGAGAGGCAGCTAAGGAGTGAAAATAACGGGTAAACCCTTGCTTCATGAGAAAATGCTAATTGGTAATTCGAAAAGGTAAAAATCAAAGATGTAATAAGGCCTGCCTGGTTTGAAAAGAATCGTTTTCCCATCATGTAAATTAATGGAGCCGTCATCGTACTGAAAAGAAGAGGCAGGAAACGAACTGAAAAAGCAGAAATGCCGAACACCTTGATCCAGAAATGCATAAGTATAAAAAATAGAGGCGGATTATTCTCGGTTTTCAGCATTTCAAACAAAGAAGAAAATGGAGCCTGGGAATAATAAATGGTAAATGGCTCATCCATCGCGATGTCTTGATGCCCAATGAAAATAATTTTCAGAACGAAATTTATAAGGACCAATCCAATCGGGATCGACCAGGTCGCAATGTTCTGTCGTTTAAAGACTCTCAATAGAAAAGTATTAAATAGGCTTCCACGTTTTAGCTTCCTCCCAGAAAACATCCATTTCTTTAAGTGTCATTTCATTAAGAGGTTTGTGAAGCTTCTTGGCATTTCCCTCTAGGTACTGAAACCGCTGAATGAATTTCCGGTTTGTCCGTTCAAGTGCATCTTCAGGATTAACATCTATAAATCTGGCATAATTGACGATAGCAAATAAAAGATCCCCCAGTTCATTCTCTTTTTCTTCAACCGGTGAACCCTTTTCAACTTCAGTTTTTAACTCGTTCAACTCTTCCATTACCTTATCCCAAACCTGCTCAGGCTTTTCCCAATCGAACCCCACTCCGCTCGCTTTCTCCTGTATCCGGTATGCCTTGACAATTGCCGGTAAAGAATTCGGGACACCCGATAGAACTGATTCATTACCTTTTTCTTTAAGCTTGATCTTTTCCCAATTATCCTTGACTTCTTTGGCAGTGGTTACGTTTACATCTCCAAAAATATGAGGATGACGATGGATCAGCTTCGTAATGATCCCATTCAGAACATCTGTAATATCAAAGCTACCTGATTCAGATGCAATTTTAGAATAAAAGACAAGGTGGAGCATCAGATCTCCCAGTTCCTTTTTAATCCCATCCATGTTTTTCTCAAGTATGGAATCAGATAATTCATAGGTTTCTTCTATGGTTAGGTACCTCAAACTCTCCAAAGTCTGCTTTTTATCCCATGGACATTTTTCCCTTAGTTCATCCATGATTTCTAACAATCGTCCGAATGCCGCAACTCGTTCTTCCATTTTTATTTTTTTTGCAAAAGTAAGGAATTCCCTGTTTTTGCGTTAAGATTGTAAACCAGCTTAATGAATAATAGAATTAGAAAATCCTCCTACCTTTGCATTAAGGAAATCCAATAACCATCCTTGATTTGAGGACAAATACATTACACCCAGCCAGATCGGTATCCATTCTCATTTCTTTGGTTATTTTATCAATATTTCATTCCACCCCTCTCCAATCACAAGAATATGAGCATAAGCTCTTTACATCAAACATGATGCTGGAAGGACGCTTTTACTATGGATTTCTATATGCCCAGCATATCGAATTAGAAAGATTCAACGGGCATTTCCCTGTTTTTGAGATCAATTTACAGCAGGAGACATTTGGAAAACGCATATGGGAACGAATATTTAATTATCCTGAGATTGGAGTGAGTTTTCTTTATACAGGATTAGGGAAATCACCTGAACTGGGCTCTGCATTATCGGTATTTCCATTTATTGATTTCCCGCTTGTACGAATTAAGAACTTTTCAATTAATTTCCGTTTTGGGCTGGGCATAGCTTATCTTACAAAGAGATTTGACCGTCTAACGGATTATAAAAACCTTGCGATCGGATCACATATCAATGCTTCAGCCAACATCATGTTCAAGGCAAGATACAAACTGAACCAAAGGCTTACTTTATCGCTGGGGTTTGGGCTTCAGCATTTCTCCAATGGTTCATTGAAACTACCCAATTATGGATTAAATATCATTGCCCTGAATGCAGGAGTAGCTTATAGGCTGGCAAGAGAAAATAAATCTCTTGGCGACCGATTCATACCTCCGACAGAACCCTACTCAGCCATTATCCGGCACAACATTGAATTTGACGCTGGATTTGCTTTGGGATGGAAAAACATGAAGGCAGTACTTGGACAAAACTATATGGTTTACCACCTCTACGAAAACACCTTCTTCCCAGTTAAACGGAAAAGCAAATGGGGATTTGGACTTGATTTATCATATGATGAATCACATATAAAAATATTGGAAAACGAAGGAATTCCGGTTACCAATAAATTGAATATTATCAGACCGGGTATTAATGGGGCTTACATGCTCGTTCTTTCAAAACTGGATTTCATCTTTAATCTTGGCTATTATCTTGGAGGACAAGAAAGAAGTAATGGCCCGTTTTATGAAAAGCTATCTTTTCAGTATAAATTCTCAAAGTATTTTTTCGCTAATGTAATGCTTAAAGTTCACTGGGGACGGGCTGATTATATCGGCTGGGGCTTTGGTGTCCATATTGAAAGATTTTATGGGAAAAAACTTATTAAATAGAATGTTAAAACCATTCGCATTTGCAGTGATGACAATTTTCATACTGTCGTCATTTTTCTCATCCTGCAATAAATCCGGTGGTGATTGTTTTACAAGTTCAGGGACTATCATACAACAATCTCGTCCTGTAACCGATTTCGATACGATTATTGCCAGAGAAAATGTTGATATAATTCTGACACAGGATTCTATTAACAGCATTGTCGTAGAAGCCGGTCAGAATATCATCGAAGGCATCAAAACGAATATCACCGACAGACAGCTCGAGATTGACAATACCAATAAATGCAACTGGGTCCGTAGTTACAGCAAGCCATTGATCGTACATGTTCATGTAAAGAACCTGAGAAAGATTTATTACTTATCTGCAGGGAACATCAGCTCGACCAATGCCCTGACCCCCGGATCTTTCTTGTTGGACGTTTGGGGAGGTTGCGGAAGTATAAATTTGACACTTAATGTATTCCAGGGATTTATTTATGAACATCTGGGTACAGCAGATATCACACTCAAGGGAAATGTCACATTTAATTCTGTCGTATCCGGGGATTATGGACTACTTCAGCTTAAAGATCTGACAACTGATTATACTTATGTTGCAAATAGCGGGTCTAATGATTGTTATGTAAGTTGTAGAAAATATCTGGAAGCCACCATCCGGTCAATTGGAAATATATATTATACGGGTAATCCGGACACTGTCCATGCTCATATCTATGGAGCAGGCCAGGTAATTCCTTTTTGATCAATATGCTCTGGCAAATATAACACGCTGGTGAGAGGGCTTCCCGGAATAAATGCATTTTCCTTCTTCCCTTGGGTTATCTAAAGGAATGACCCTTATAGTAGCTTTGGTTTCTTCTTTGATCTTTTCTTCAGTCTCAGAAGTACCATCCCAATGTGCATAAATAAATCCTCCGGTTGTGTCCAATACCCTTTTAAATTCCTCCCAGGTGTCAACTCTGAACGATTTTGCTTCCCGCATATCGAGCGCCTTATTATATAGGTTCTTCTGGATCTGGTCGAGTAGATGAACGACTTTGTTTTCGATATCTGTCAGTTGAAAGATCTCTTTTTCGAGTGTATCCCGGCGTGCCACCTCAACTGTTCCTTCCTCAATATCTCTGGGTCCTATGGTAATTCTCACCGGTACTCCCTTAAACTCATATTCTGAAAATTTCCACCCGGGTTTATGTGTATCTCTGTCATCATATTTTACAGATATCCCTTTTGCTTCCAGCGCATTTTTCAACGGAATTACTTTCTCGGAAATTATATCGAGTTGTTCCTTTGTTTTAAAAACAGGTACAATAGCTACTTGTATTGGGGCTAATTTTGGAGGAAGTACAAGACCGTTATCGTCTGAATGCGACATTATTAGCGCTCCCATAAGTCTGGTGGAAACTCCCCAGGAGGTGGCCCATACATACTCAAGCTGATTTTCGCGATTCAGGAATTTCACGTCAAAGGCCTTGGCAAAATTTTCTCCCAGAAAGTGAGAGGTTCCTGCCTGCAATGCCTTACCATCCTGCATCAATGCCTCGATTGCATAGGTCTCTACTGCACCTGCAAAGCGTTCTGCAGGGCTTTTTGTGCCTTTGATAACAGGTACCGCCATCCAATTCTCAGCGAAATTTGCATAGACATTCAACATTGTCTCCGCTTCCTTTATGGCTTCTTCACGGGTCGCATGAGCTGTATGCCCTTCCTGCCATAGGAATTCAGTGGTTCTAAGAAATAACCGGGTTCGCATTTCCCACCTGACGACGTTGGCCCACTGATTGATAAGCACCGGGAGATCACGATATGATTTGATCCAATTACGATAAGTATCCCAGATGATGGTTTCAGAAGTCGGACGTACGATTAACTCTTCATCCAGTTTGGCATCCTCATCAACAACCACTCCTTTTCCATCCGGAGAAGCTTTCAAACGGTAATGTGTGACTACTGCACATTCTTTTGCAAAGCCCTCAACATGGCTGGCCTCACGACTAAAGAATGACTTCGGAATAAAAATCGGGAAATAAGCATTACTATGTCCGGTATCCTTAAACATTTTATCCAGGGCAGCCTGAATTTTCTCCCAGATGGCATATCCGTATGGCTTGATCACCATACATCCACGAACTGCAGAATTTTCAGCCAGGTCGGCTTTAATTACAAGGTCGTTGTACCACTGTGAATAATTTTCGTCTCTTGTTGGAAAATCTTTTGCCATTTTATGAGTATGGTATAATATTTGCTAATAATAGGGTTGAATTAGATGTCACAAAAGTAATAAAATTATCATGATCCTAAGGAAGCTCAAAACATTCCAAATTTCAAAAGGAGAAAAGTCTATGAAAAAGTTAATGATGTTCAGCCTGCTTATTATAACATTCTTTAGCGGTTGTACAACTCAGCAGAAGACAACCGGTTATACATATGATGATGTATATTCCAACCAGTCAAAGTCTTCAAAAGATCCGTCAAATTCGAAGATAAAAAGCAATGACCTTGCATCTTCCAACCGTGTCGTAACTGCAGATAGTTCAACTAAAAGTACCAAGGTGGCTTCTTCGGTTGATTATAGCAGCAATTCCTATGCCACCAAGGTTAAAATTAGTAACGGAAACAATGCCGGACAAATTTCTACCATTTCTTCCGACTCAACGTCTTCTTCTGGTGGATCTTCTCCAAATGTTAACCTTTATCTTGGAGATAGCTGGGGTTATCCTTACTATAGCCCTTATTATTCATTTGGAATGGGCTTTGGATGGGGGGATTTTGGCTATGGCTGGGGGTATCCTTATTACTATAATCCATACTCCTTTTACTGGGATTATCCTTACTGGGGATATTCAAACTGGGGGTATCCTTATTGGGGAGGCGGGGGACATCACCACCACTATTGGGATTGGAATAATGGATCTTTCTACGGACAAAGAACTTTTGCCTCACCCGGGGGAGTAAGAAATCCACGTACTGCATCAAATATTAATGCCCAGGCATTATCACCCGCAAAAAATACAAGAACAGGTAATCCTGGTAATGTCAACAATTCTGCTGTCCAACCACGCTCCGGAAGGGCAGTTATTACTCCTGTTCCACCTGATAAACAAAGATATAGCTACAGCCGTAGTGCTGCTCAGACGAATGCCAGAAGCAGAACTACTCAGAATAATAACCCGGTCTCAACACGTACTTATGTTCAACGCCAACAACCTGCCCCAAGGTACACAAGGCCTGTAGCTCAGCAACAGATGAACCGCTCCAACACCCAGGCTTACTCATCTCCTGCTTACAGACAACCAAAATCAAGTCAGGAGTACATTAACCCACGTCCACAACAGGCTCGTACTACAACCACTAATGAAAATTCCAACATAAATACGAGATACAGCAACCAGGGTGCCTCCAGCCGGAGATATTCATCCCCTTCAAATAATGGAGGAAACTCAAGAGTCTACTCAAATCCTTCAGGGAATAACCGCTTTTACAGCACTCCCTCAAGGTCTTATTCTTCACCCATGCATTCCTCACCATCGCGGTCATTCGGCTCTGGCTCTTCTGCCCCCTCACGTTCATATTCTGCTCCATCACATTCAAGTGGAGGAAGCGGCGGTGGCGGCGGCGGTGGCGGAAGACACAGATAACAGAAAATGGAACTGGTCTTTTGTTAAGAAGAGAGAAAATCATTTCAGAAATTAAAACTTAAATATCCTATGAAACGATTATTGATAATTGTCTTACTTATCGGTTCTGCAACAACCTTATTTTCTCAGACTTCACTGGATGCTTTGCGATATTCAAGGATTTTTGAAAACGGATCAGCACGATCTCAGGGGCTGGGAGGTGCTATGGGTGCAGTGGGCGGAGATTTTTCCTGCATCACAACCAACCCGGCCGGTCTTGGATTATATTCAAGTTCTGAATTCACGATCAGTCCTGCCTTACAAATAGCGCATTCTAATTCCAGCTTTAACTCTGAAACGAATACCGATAATAAAGTAAATGTGGCAATGGGTAACCTTGGTCTCGTTTTCCATTTAAATGGCAGTGATAAAACCACATCAGGATTTAAGGGATTTAACGTCGCTTTCGGGATGAACCGTGAGAGTGATTTCAACAACAAAGTATTTATGGAAGGAACAAATAATAAAAATTCAATCCTGACAGGTTACGTTAATACTTTGAACAACACACCCGGAGGAATGACACCTCAAATGATTAATGACAATTACCCCTTTGATATTGCATTGGCATACAATTCTAACTTAATCTATCTTGCAGATTCAGCCAATAAAAAATATGCAAATGATGCTCCAAATGGCGGTGTAATTCAATCAAAATCAGTCACTACCGGTGGTTCAATTAATGAATTTGATATTGCATTCGGTACCAATTATAATGACCGTTTATATATCGGTGCCACGATTGGCATGCCTGTCATCCGCTACTGGGAGAACACCCAGTATAGGGAAGTCAGAAATGATACTGCAATACACTATTTCCGCTCAATGACATTCAACCAGCAATTGGAAACTCATGGAACCGGAATAAACCTTAAAGTCGGAATTATATACCGTCCTGCAAACTGGGTCAGGATCGGGGTTGCAATTCATACACCGACCTACTATGGTAATATGAGAGATAACTGGAGCAGTGACATGACTGGTGAACTTACCTTTGGGACCACCACTGCATATTCGCCCTTAGGAGCTTTTGACTATCAGCTTGTTACCCCCTTCAGGGCAATCGGAAGTGTGGCTTTCATCATTGGAAATTTCGGACTCATCAGCGGAGAATATGAATACGTGAATTATAGCCAATCTTATTTCTCATCAAGTGAGGCCAGTTATTCTGATGTCAATACTCAAATCAAGAACCAGTATAAAGCCCCGGTGAATATACGCTTTGGTACAGAATGGAGAATAAAAAACTTTAGAGTAAGAGGTGGGTTTGGTTATTATGGAACTCCTTATCAATCAGGACCGAGTACTGCCGAAATGTATGTTGCCTCAGTTGGTTGGGGCTACCGGGTTCATCATTTCTTCGTTGATATGAGTTATCAATGGACGCAGACAAAAGAAGACTATTATTTCTATGATCCGACAGTGATAGATCCTTCATTGAATACCTATATTACCAGCAGGGTAACCACGACATTCGGATTTCGTTTTTAAGGAAGGTATGGTTTGATCCTTCTTAATCCCAGCCTGGCCTTTTGGTCCAGGCTGTTTTTATATTCCGTATTATTCATTGTCAGACATAATCTATAAAATTTTTGAGCATCAGGGTATTTCTTGTTCTGTTCAAAGATAATACCCGACTGCAATGCAGCATTTTCGGCAAAGTAGGAAGGTTGATTTTTCCCATCGTGAATTACATTTCTGAAATATTTCAGAGCTTCAGTGAGGTCACCGGATTGCTGATAAATCCGGCCAAGCCGGTAATTATACTCCATCAATTCCTTTGGAGTCTTAATGAAACTTCTTAAGCTCTGATCCAATAGCATGTGAATTGCACGATCCGTATAACCGCCATCAGACAATAATCGTGCTTTTAAAAGAACTACATTTGGAAGTTGACCGGATTTTGCCTCCATATTTGCCTGGATGTCATTGTCAATAAACAAACCACCGCTTTCCAGGACCTTTTTAATATTCTCTTCATACTTTGGAATGTTCCCTTGAACAAGATATATCCACGCCAACTTCTGATAACAGGACTTAATATAATTTTGGCCTCTGAAGCTGCTCAGAAACCTCATAAAGTAAATGTCTGCATCAGGATCTAACCGGTTTAATTTATTCAAACCGGTCATATAGTAGAGGTAATAAAATGGGAATTCGCCGGAGACCGGATGATATTCCTGAAGGTTCTGTAAAGCCTCATCCGTCTTTCCTGCTTTTGAAAGAATAGAGGCCCTGATGAAAATTAACAACGGATTTGTTTTCCCCAGGAGGGAAAGATCTTTATCATCAAATTTTTGCAATATCTGTAAAGCACTTCGGGGATCTTTACCCAAAGTTGAATTCAGGAATGCAAGATAAAACAACGATTCGGTCTTGAACATACTGTATGTCAAATCATTTCCTGAATATCCGGCCACCTCTGATATTTCATCTAATCCCTTCTGAACATTGCCTTCAATATCCAGCAACTGCAAGACCCAGGAATAGTTATCCGGGATAATGCCGGCCAGAACATGAATCAAGCCAAGTCCTGTATTTTGCAGAAGAAAATCAGGATACAAACGGGAATTCTTATTTAAGTCATTATTTGCATGACTAAAATCCAGGACAGCCGATCCGTATTCTCCAAACTTCAGCCTGCATATTGCTAACTGAAGACGCATATTGCCCAGGCAATAATAATAGTAGGGCGAATTTTTGCTCCCTCTCTTAATGATATCATAACGACTCTCAAACTCTTTTTGAAACTTCTCAATGGCAGTCGGTTCCTCCCCAATAAAGACAGTAAAGAAATCAATATAATTTCCAAGATAAAAAGGGATAAGATTTGAAGGATTTATTGCCTTTTCAACACCAAGAACCTTTTCTGCTTCATTAAACTGCAAAGACAGGATAGATTTATATGCTTCCCGGCAGTTGTTGTTAAAATCGAATTGGGCAGAAAGGAGAATTGGAAAAAAAAACAAAGCATTGAAGAGAAACACATGTTTTCTGCCCAATGCTTTGCCGTTTCGGTGGCTGAAATGCATTAACTTACTGCGTTGACAATCCCATCATCAACCAGGATTCTTCCGCAATATTCGCAAACAATGATCTTTTTGTGCATTCTGATATCAAGCTGATGCTGAGGAGGGATCTTATTAAAACATCCGCCACAGGCATCTCTTTCGATTTGCACAACAGCAAGGCCATTACGGGCATTTTTACGAATGCGGGAATAAGCGGTAATCAGTCTTTCTTCAATATATTTACGGTTGATCTCTGAATTCTTTATAAGGTCATTTTCTTCTTTTTCAGTCTCAGCAACAATATCGTCGAGCTCATTTTTCTTTATTTCCAGGTCATTCTTCCTGTCTGCAAGGAGAGTCTGAAAACGGTTGATCTCTTCTGCCTTGGCTTCCGCTGCCAATTGAAATTCACGAATGCGCTTTTCTGAAAGCTGGATTTCAAGGCTTTGTATTTCAATTTCTTTGGTCAGAGAATCATATTCACGATTGTTCCTGACATTCATTTGCTGTTCTTCATATTTCTTGATCAGCGCCTGGGAATCTTTTATTGCGATCTTCTTTTCAGTGATGGATTTTTCCAATGCACTGTTTTCCTGAAGATAATTCTCAATACGGGTTT
>Ga0224559_1001430_pt1 | contig 13155 bp, 15 predicted proteins | sample 714S33034metaG_FD_180676 | JGI IMG/M metagenome (GOLD analysis project Ga0224559, IMG submission 180676) | Peat soil microbial communities from Stordalen Mire, Sweden - 717 S3 30-34 | ecosystem: Environmental > Terrestrial > Soil > Wetlands > Peat | place: Sweden: Norrbotten County, Stordalen... | reverse complement strand
TAGATCATTGATATCACAAAAATAGATAAATTTAATCAAATATTAAGTTATATTCTGATTCAGTTATAACGTCTTTATGTTTTAGGAGTCTACCTAATTTATCATAACTATCTGATGTATCACCTATAACTTCGTTATCTGGTTACTTTTGTGAATTTTGCAACTTATTTACTGCCATCATCCATCTTCTAGTTCTTCTTCTAGCTCCTCCGCGTCCCATTGGTCCTAAATCAAGCATATTTTACAACTCCTATTTTATAATTAATTATTAATATAAATGTACGATTATTCTATGTTTTTGTTTCTAAATTCATATTTAAATAGATATCGAAAATAAAAATTATTAATATATAACAATCATTTTCAAAAACTAATTTTCAAATGCATGAATTGATAATATGACCAATAAAAGAAGAAATCAATTATTTAAACTAAAAATAAATTAGAAAGTGGCACTGAAAAATTAGAAGGTTAAAAATACCTTAAAAAGAAAAGAATTTAATAAAGCTCAAACAATAGTAATTTTTCGATTTTAGTGATTAAATCCTGTTACTATGAAATCCACTTGGACAGAAGATGTTTTCAACATATTTGATTTTCGAAGCTAGAAATATGGATCTCAGTTATTACTATGAAAATGTTAATAATGTGTGAAACTCAATTTGAAATTCATTCTGATTTTTTTGAATAATTACAAGGTATAGTATTGGTGAAAAAATATCATATCAAAGGAAAATATTAAAAAAAATTGAAAAATAGCATATCCTTCGTAGAAATAGAAAAAACTCGAAATTGGATGGAACTATTATTACAAACTGAGTCAAGGTGAAGTTACAAGAATGACAATTGTAATGGTGAATTAGATCATTACTACAAAGACCAGATGGTTTCATTTTATATATAAAGCCTGATTTTTGGCTATATAACGTATGTAATATGCTAATATTGCACAGAATATTATTATAGTTAAAATTGGGATTAAAATTATAACTCATTTCTTCCACCATAAAATTTAAAAAGTCTTAAAAATTATTAATATTAATCTTTATTTTTATCTCTAAAGATGTATCGAAGAGCATAATATATTAATCCCAATAAAAATAGGATTGATGCTAAAACAATAACATATGTGACTATTAAACCAGTCATCTTTATTCCTCCTAAAAATGTTTTATAAATAAATATATCCATTTAGTTTGTTTTTTTAAAATGTGATATAACATGGGGGGATTAATAAACATGTTTTAGTTTATTTGTAGCAGATATCAGTTTAAAATATTTTGCTTCTTCCCATTGTTCTTGAATCAGATATTTTTACAATTCTCAATTTTATCCATATACCTCATGTATAAATGTGCGATTATTATATTTAATAGTTACTAATTGAAACTTTTAATTGAACTATTTTTAATCTTGAATTTGATTATAAATAGAGCTAATGAAAATAAGAAGGTTAGAACTTGCTTTAAATGGAAATAAAATAAGAATATATTTATCCTAAAACAAAAATGAATACTGTGTTAGAAGTATAAGAAATAAAAAATTATAATATTATCATGATAAACAATTTGGCAGAATTTGAACCAAATAAGATACATTCTAATTTAAAGATAAATCTTTAAAACTTAAATGATGAAATTAAGGATTTAGCTGCTGTTAAATCCAGTAAATGGGTTATAAACGATAAAAGAACGTGTTTTATGATGCAAAAGTCGAAAAAAATAGTGGTTGCAGGAGATGTAGCATTTGATTTTAAAACCTGTTGCAGAAGAAAATATACCAAATTGGAAGTCCTATCCAAGTTTTCATACTATAACTAAAGAGGGTGGTGCTTTACTTTTAAAAAATATGATAAAAATCGCAGTTTCTAGTGAAATTATATCTTATGATATCCCTAGTTCACTAAAAAATTTAAATTCAGATAATTTAATATATTCATATGCTCTTTTAGGTGAATATCCGTATACTAAAAAAGATGACAAAAAAGTTTATCGTATAAAAGAATTTAATGGCTTTTCTGGACCTAAAGATGATACTCAATTTATTAATTTCCCTCTAAAAGATGACAATGATGCGGACTTAGTGGTTTTAGATGATGCAGGTAATTATTTCAGAAAAAATAAGGAAAATTGGCCTAAGATAATAAAATCTAATAAAAACCCAATAATTCTACTAAAAATGAATGGAGATCTTTTTAATGGTGATTTATGGGATTTTCTTATTTTAAAACATTTAGATAATTTAGTAATAGTATTGAATGCTAATGAATTGCGTGAATATGGGGTAAATATAAGTAGAAAATTATCATGGGAAAGAACTGCACAGGACGTTATGTTAGAATTTAAAAATAACCCAAAATGTTCGGAAATTAAAAAATATCCCCATGTAATTATTAGATTTGGGTTAGAAGGCGTTTTATATTATAAAAATCTTCATGGAGAGATTCAAGGTAAGTTATTTTACGATCCTTATGTTTCAGAGGAGGGATATTATGAAGAAATTGAAGGAATGATGCAAGGTTTTAATAATGCATTTATCGCTGCATTATCATCAAAAATCATAGAAAATGGAACTCAAAATATACCTGATGGAATAAAAAAAGGAATTATTAGCACAGTCAATCTTTTAAGATATGGTATGGGATTTATAAGTACAAATAATGAAACCATACCAGATTATCCTTTTGAGAAAATTTTTAATTTTCCATTATCGAATATCAAACGTATTAAAAGCGTACTGATTCCTGATTATGACTCAGATAAAAATTGGACAATTCTAGAGTCCCAAATTAATAATGTGATCTACAGTAAATCTAAAGATCTTGCTGATTATCATAAAAATAAGAAATGTGGCTTATTTTCAAAAGAATCATTAGCTTGTGAATATATAACCAAGGGCAAAACCTCTTATGTTGGATGTATACCCACTGGAATTTTCGGAAAATTGAAAACTGCAGATAAAAATGAAATTGAAAATTATCAAAGCGTAAGAAATCTGTTAAAAGAATATATTGCTACTAAAAATCCCAAATCTCCCCTTTCAATAGCAGTTTTCAGACAGCCCGGGTCTGGTAAATCATTTGGGGTAACTCAACTGGCCAAAAGTATAGATTCGACTAAAATTACAAAGATGGTCTTTAATGTATCTCAATTCACTTCTCAACAAGACCTAATTAACTAGTTGCACAAAGTAACTGATTAAGTATTAAGAGACAAAGTACCTTTAGTATTTTTCGATGAATTCGATTCTAATTATGAAAAAGAACAGTTGGGATGGTTGAAATTCTTTTTAGCTCCAATGCAAGATTGTAAATATAAAGATGGAGAAACTATGCACCCTATTGGTAAATCTATCTTCGTTTTTGCCGGTGGAACAAGTCCGAGCATTCAACATTTTTCTAGGGAACAATTTGACTGACAAGTAACAGATGAGGAAATAGAATTGGCGCAGGAGAAATTTAAAAAAGTTAAAGGTCCTGATTTTTTAAGTAGGTTAAGGGGATATATTAATATTTTAGGTCCTAATTGGGCAGGGGGAATTGATTCATCATATATTTTTAGAAGGGGAATATTTCTTCGTTCAATATTAGAAATGAAGAATAAAAATATTTTCAATGGAAACAAACTTCAAATTGATCATGGGATATTAAGAGCATTTCTAAGGATACCTCATTATAAACATGGAGTTAGATCTATGGAAGCCATTATTGATATGAGCATTTTAGCTGATAGAAAGAAATTTGAAGTTTCCGCATTACCCATCAATCATTTAGATTTACATGTTAATAAAGAACAATTTATGAGTATAGTGCTTCGTGATAGATTATTTAAAGAGTCAATAGAAAATTTATCTATAGAAATTTATCAACAATCCTTACAAAATAATATTCAAAAAAAGGAAAAATATAGAAATATACTGAAATGGGAAGAACTTGATGAGAATACTAAAGATTCTAATCGACGTAAAGCACAAAATATTATTGATAATTTACATAACATTGGTTACGATTATATTCCCAAGCTTAAAGGGAAATCAAATTTTGTAAATTTTACGAAGGAAGAGTTTGAGATATTAGCAGAAATGGAACATGATAGATGGACTTTGGAAAAACTGTCCAATGGATGGATTTATGGTCCTAAAAAAGATGTTAAACAGAAAACCACACCGTTTATTGTACCTTGGACTGAATTAGATGATCTAAAAAAATCTAGAGATCGTGACAGGGTCAGTAAAATACCTGCCTATTTGGAAAAATTTGGATTTGAATTATATTCCTTGAAATAATAATTATAAATAGGAATTAACATACAACTGGATTATATTACAAATTAAACATATTGGTATCTGAGTTTATCTAGAGAATTCATATGAAAATTATAAGAAATAAATTTAACTTTCCCTCCAATTGATTATACTCACAATAAACTCAAAGGTATAAATGTTATTATAGCTTTGATGTTAGCAATAGTAACTATAGATCTGGAGAACTGATATTTTCAGAGGCAAGTATTTTTGGGCATTGAAAATCGGCTTTATTTAGCTAACCAAGGTTTAACACCATATGGTGAAATAAGTGAATTAATTGAAACAATTGAACCATTGATTTTGTTTTGTTCTTTAATGATCCTATTTTTTTTAATTCTAATAATCGAACTTTAAATGTTTTGGCTCAATGAATATATCTATGTTTCAATGTTTTAGATTAATTCTAATGTTTATTTAATATATGAACAATCCTTCCATTTTCTTACGTGCAATTGCATATTGAACTGCTCTTACTAATAATTTCCCGTTAAATTCTCCTTTTATGAGATAATCCTGTACACCATATTTAATTGCTTCAATTCCTATCTCTTCATCTGCTAAGCTGGTCAAGATAATAATAGGTATGCTTCGTATATATATCTTTAAAATTTCTTTAAATGATTCTAATCCTTCATCATTTGATAAATCCAGATCCATGAGTATTATATCAAATTTGTTTTTTTCAAGAATTTTTAATCCATCCTTAAATGTGGAAGTATTTATAACTTCAAATTTGGTATTATTACTTTTATCAAGCATTCTTATAATAGTAGAATACATATTCGAATTCATTTCTATTAATAGCACTTTAATTGGTTCTTTACTCATAATTCTCAAACATCCTTAATTAGATTATTTGACTTTCAGAATTTGTTATTAAGTTTCGTATTGATTTCATGTATTAATTTTTTTGATTTTATTAAATAATTGTGGAAAATATGGTTTGAAATAATAGATTGTTTAACTCAATATTTAAATTTTTTTAATAACACATTTAAAACATAAAAGTATTTATATATTCTTTTTACTATTTAATAATGTAAATGTATTTAAATGGGGGGATTATTTGAAATTTGGAATAGCAATTTTAGGTATTTTATCTATTTTAATTGTTGTAGCTGCATCAGGGTGTATAAGTAACGAAAAAATATTATACCAATACAATTTAACAGCGGGCCAAGCTCCTAATTATATAGGGGTACAGAATGTAACTATACCCAACGGAACAAATACAATTAAAATTGAAGCTCAAAATTTGACAAAACTTAATTCTGATCTTAATAAGTCTTCTGTTGGTATATATGCTTTAAGTACAGTCCCAGTGACTATTGCAGCAGCTAATAACCAGACAGCAATCATCAAAACTTACAATGCAAGTATAGTAGTACAAAGAACCTTTAACCTAACTAATGAAACGAGCCAATCATTCAACTATACATTTAATGATACAACAATCAAAGGTTTTTTAATAATAAACGTTAACTCCAAGGGAATTATTCAAATATTCACATCCTAATTCCAAATACTTTCCTATTTTTTTTCTTTTTTTCTAAATTGGAGGCTGTCTCACAAATATTTTCTGCACTTTTAATATTCAATTATTTCGAATTTAAAGGCATATAAATACTTATTTTTTTTTAGATTTTGAATTATGAGACAGCCTCAATTGTTTTCAAAATCTTAGAGCAAAGGTAATGTATTAACTAAAAGATATGTTAATCAAAATTCTCTATTCCAATCGAGCTATGAAACCAGTTATAAATCTTAATATATAATTTACTCCCTATAAACTAAAAAATTGAATTATACATATAAATATGGGTAATATCATTAGGATAGCTCCAAAAATTAAAATTATATCATATTGAACTTTAAAAATATAAAAAAAACGATAATATCCAGTATAACCCATGTAAATCTTACAAATATCTGGAAATAATAATTTATTATTTTAAAGATTGTTCAGGTTTTCTGTGATAATATATATCCTTTGAATATTTTTATTTTCAAGATTTTTACCAATAAAATTAAACAATTTCCACTAATAAAATTGCTAATTTTTATAAAATAAAAATAAAGATGGAAAAATTATTTAGAATTCAGTTGAGATTTAGAGTAGTTAAAATGGTATTATACGCAGATTGGGTTTGATTAACAGTATACGGGGGACATATGTATGTTAAAACATAATAATAATTGTTTTTGTCAATTACAGTGTATTTTGATGCCATATTGGTTCCAACATTTCCAACTTGAGATGCTGTAATATTATCAACAGTTACCGATGATGTTGTAGAATTAGTTGTGTTCATTGGTATTGTGTTAGTGGTTGGAAGGTTTAAAGTACCTACAGCTTTTTGTTGCATTTCAATTGTGATATAAGCCGGTTGATTTTGTTCGTTTGCATCAGCGATGTTGCTTATTAAAGTAACTGAAGAATACAATGAAGTGCTACTAAAATTTCCTATCACTTGGCTGGCAAAAACAGAGTTTAAATAGTCCATGGTAGTGGTTACAATATTAGTTTCGTTTGTTGTGTTATTGGTGCTTGAGTTGTCTAATATCTTCCCGTTCGATGTTCCTGACTTCTCAACGATACTATTTATTCCCATCCCCGAACTTACAAGTATGAGTAGGATTAACACTCCAAAAGCAATTCTTAAAACAGCAGAAAGGTTTCTTAACCTGTTACGTCGTAAATTATTTAAAGGTAAATTATATATTCCCAATTATCCCGCTCCCCCCTTTAATATGTAATATATCCTAAAAATTTATCCTGTAAAATAATTTACAGTTCAAAAATTCTATGTAATCCATTTTTCTATTAGTTTAATGTTTAAACTGTTTTATTATTCTAATTCTAAATTTATTTTTAATTGTACATTTAAATAGTTAATTATTTATTACATTAACCTTACAATATTCGTATGAGAATTTTTATTCCAAATCAAGAGTTAAATCTTTCCAATTGTCCCTCATGATTAATTTAAATCTTTTTAGATTTTTAACGGTGATATATTTCTCCCTTTAGCAAAAAGAAGTTATTAAATCATTAAATAATTTTCAGGCATTTAATATAATAGTATCTGGGGAAACAGCTATAGATAAATCAGAATAAACAATAAACTATAAAATAAATTACTTTACGATAAATTTTAATCATAAATTTTTTGTGGCATTTCACATTGTAAAATTACCATTATTCCATTTGAAAAAGCAAATTTTTAAAGGAGGAACAAAATTATGGAATATAATAAAAAAAAACAGCGGTGACCCAATCGCCTGTTCTCCGGGAAACCTCACAGCAGGGAATGTTAACATGTCTAAAGAAAACAAGAAATTCAGTACAGTACCCATGGATTGGAAAGAAGTTTACTACACCAACTGCCACTTTGTATCAGCAAGCAATGTTGACCAAGAACTAGGTTGGACCAGAAAAGAGTTTAAAATGGGAATTAAGTACGCTTTTCTCTGCTCACGCCGTGAGAACAACTGTATCCACATTATGTCCACAACCTTGATAATCTAATACGTTTCGGAGGGTTGTTCCCACCAATACATGTCCAAGCTGATGTACGTAGAACCAGACTACTAGGGGCAACTCATGTATATGAAGGGGGTTGCATGATGGTTCGTTCCAGGGACAACATTTACCGGATGAAAGATCTGAAAGGCAAGAAGATAGGACTTACCAAAAGTATGGACAAAATCAAAAGTGACTGGTGGCGTATCCAAGAAGAACAAGGTATTGAACTAATGCTAATGCTTAACGACATGACTCGTGATGATGTAGAGATCGTTGAGTTCCCATATCCTGATGACTGGTACGATGATCCTGAAATGTTGGAACCTATGGAAAACCCATCTGAATTATGGCTTAAACGGGACCACAATCATGATCTAGCATTCGCCCATTAGAGACAGCACTAGAACAGGGCTTAGTTGATGCTATATATAGTCAGAGCGGTCCTTTTCAACATCTACAGGAGGCTACAGGTAATTTCAAAGCGATCGAGGACCTATCCAAATATCCTGACTGGACTTTACAAGTTTGTAATGTACAGGCAGTTATAACATGCAGTAATGTAATGGCCGAGGAACATCCTGAACTCGTTGTTGCATTCATGAAGGGTATGATTAATGTAGGTAAATGGGCAATGAGCACAAGCACGCAGCAGCAGCGATACTTAACAAGCAAACTTTCTACTTGGATGTCGAGGATACCTTCAGAAACATCAAAAACATTGACATGGTTCCAAACTTGTCGAAACAAAACTTAACGGCTCTTGAGATTGGTAAAAATTTCATGTTAAGTCATAATTGTATCCAGAACGACTTTGATGTTTGTAAGTGGGCAGCACCACAGTTCCTTGAATAGGCAGCAGAAGAACTAATAGAAGATAAATGGCAGAAAATGACCTCAGCCAAACTTCCAGAGTCAACACCTCTGGATACACATGCTACACGGTTTGGATAAGTCATTACAACCTTAAAAATTGAAATTCATTAATCTAATATTAAGGGGGATAATAGGATGAAAGTTAATATAAAACCAAGTTCACAGACAAATATCCAGATACCTGAAAAAAAACAAACTAACTTGGAACTTTATGTAACTGCACAAGAAGCTTATGAGATATGGAAAAATGAACCAAAACAAGTCAACATAATTGATGTTCGTACTCCTGAAGAATACGTTTTTGTCGGCCATGCAGAAATGGCGTGGAATATTCCCTTTGTTTTTGTAAAACACGAGTGGAATGCTGAAGCTAAGATGTTCGCTGTCGAAACTAATCCAGATTTCATAACTCACGTAAAGGAACTTTTTGAGCCTACTGACACACTTCTGGTTATGTGTAGATCTGGAGGCAGAAGCGCCAAAGCAGTTAATACACTTGCCAAAGCCAGTTTTGTAAATGTTTACAATATTATCGATGGCATGGAAGGAGACAGTGTGGAAGATACTGGAAGTATGTATCATGGAAAACGTATGAAGAACGGTTGGAAGAATTCTGGATCACCTTGGACATACGATACAGACCCAGATAAGATTTTGCTTAAACTCAATTAAGTTTTCGCAATATTTTTCTAATTTTTTTTAAATAAATTGTTAAAATTACTTTTATAAATAGTATTAAGTGATAATATGGAAACAAAAAACCAGAATATGCCTGAAAGAGGGGCTGCAGTACAGAGGGATATGGAAAGTTATGCAATAATTCCATACATCCCTGGTGGTTTATTAAATCCTGAAACCTTACGTAAAATAGCTGATGTAGCTGAAAAATATCGTGTTAAAACTATTAAAATGAACTCAGAGCATAGAATAGGATTTTATGGGATTAATGAGGAAGATATTGAGTCTATATTCAATGATTTGGGGATGGAACCTGGGGGTTTTATTGGTAAATGTGTAAGGGCAGTTAAATTTTGCACTGGCAACACTTCATGCAAGAAAGGATATCAAAACACTGTGGAGATGGGTTTGAGGATAGATAATACATTTCATAAGATGGAAACTCCCCATAAAGTAAAAATATCACTTTCAGGATGTACCAGTTCTTGTGCAGAATCGAATGTTAGGGACATAGGACTAATTGGAACACCTAAAGGATGGAAAATGCTTGTTGGTGGAACATGTGGACTTCAAACTAAAAAAGGACAATTACTAATCAAAGATCTTTCCGATGACCAAGTAATTAACTATATAAGTAAAATTTTGGATTATTATAAAGAGATGGGTATCGAAAAGCGTATGGGTGCATTTATTGATAAGATAGGATTTGAAAAGTTTTCTCAAGACATTCTAGAAAAATAAAAAAAAATTAGCTAAATAACAGGTCATATTCTGATTCAGTAATGACGCCCTTATTTTTCAGGAGTATAGCTAATTTCTCTAATTTATCAGAGCTTTCAGGAATGACTTCATTTTGAGGTTCCTCTTGTGAATTTTGTATATCATTTATAGCTGTCATTCGCCTTCTTGTTCTCCTTCTAGCTCCGCCTCTTCCCATAGGTCCTAAATCTGGCATGGTCTAACAACCCCTATTTTTTTTATAAAATTTTTAATACTATAAATAAATGTACGATTATTTTATATATTCTTTTCGAAAATATTTAAAGTTATAAATACAATAAAAACAAATAATTATATAGATATTTATCATAAAATGTCCCTCATGAATTATTTATATGAAAAATAAAACTATAAATAAACAATTTAGTCCAGAATTAGATTGTAATAAATCTTTTGATAAAATTAAAAGATTAGAAACAGCTTTAAAAGAAAAAGAAGATCAATTTTTAGAATCTCAAAAAATAGCTAATTTTGGCTTTTGGGAGATAGATCCAGTAACTCAAAAATCAACATGGACTGATGGAGTTTATAAGATTGTGGGTTTAGAAAATAAAAATGAGGAACTTAACTATTTTGTTTTAAATGAAATAATACACCCATTAGATCGGGATCTTTTTTATAATGCTAAAGATGAAGTGCTTACAATTGGGGAAAATGTTGAATTGGATATTAGAATGAGGAAAACAGACAATTCTTGGTGTTATGTCCATATTATTGCTAAACCCAAAAAAGATAAAACAGGAGAAATTCTGGGTTTAAGAAATACAGTACAAGATATTTCAGATTTAAAAAAATGTTGAAAAGAATCTCAAAGAGTCTGAGATATTTTACCGTACTCTTTTTGTAAATAGAGAACTGCAAGTATAATAATAGATGATGATATAATTATATTAATGGCCAATAAAAAGTTTGAAAACTTGTCTGGTTATCCTAAAGAAGATGTGGAAGGTATTAAAAGTTGGAAAGAAATGGTTTCAAAGGAAGATCTTCCAATATTAGAAAATTATCATTATATGCGTAGTTCTAATATTGGAACTCCACCAAATAATTATGAAACAAGGGTAATTGATAAACAAGGAAATATACGAATTGTATTAATGGAAGTCGCTATGATTCCAATTACTAAAATGAGTATTATTCCGTTTATTGATGTAACTGAACGTAAAAAGATCGAAAAGGAATTAGCTGATAGTAAAAGAAAATACAAATATATTGTTGATAAAGCTAAAGCAGGAATTTTTATTCTAAATAAAAATGGTATGATCAAATATTTAAATGATCATATGGCCGATATGTTAGGTTACAACATTAATGAAATGTTAGAAACAAATATAAAAAATTATATAGATAAAGTAGAAGATTTTTACAGTCCTAAAAGACCATCAGAGAATCAAATAGAAACTTATTATTGGTTTAAGTTTTTAAAAAAACATGATGATATATTTTGGTCAAATTTAACAGTTTCTCCAATCGTTAACTCTAAAAATCAATATAAGGGCTGTCTTGGAATTGTTACAGATATTAATCTGCAGAAAATGTTACAAGAATCATTTTTAGCAAGAGAAGAAATATTAACAGATATAATTTATCATATGATGGAAATGATCAACCAGATAGCTAATAACAAAAATAAATCTGAATTAAATGAAAATGAACTACCCACCAACAATAACTGGGATAATAATTAAGTTTATATGAAATAAAAATAATAAAATTTTAGAACGTAAATGTATAATTAAAAAAGGTTGTTTTATATGACTAAGTCTAATTTAAAAAGTTCAAATGATCCATATTTCAAAAATTTTATTAAAACAAAAAATCTTTCTGAATCTACAAAAAGAGTGTATTCCGGAAGATTAACTGCTTTTTGTGATTTCTTAGGAAAAAGTCCTTCTGATTTAATTAAAGATGCTCAAAAAACAAGTGATCATAAAATAAATGAATATTTCAATAATTATATAGAAAATTTAAAAGAGAGTGGTAAATCAACTATTACCATTATTAATCGTTTAGATACTGTAAAAGCTTTTTATAAAGAATATGATGTTGATATAGAAGTTTTAAATAGTATAATATCTCCTAATGAATATTGTTTTTCACCTAATGAGATTATATCCCAAGATCAGATTAAAGAAGCAATTGAATTAAGTAGTTTAAGGGATAAGGCTATTATTTTGCTTCACATGTCTTCTGGAATAGAAGCAACTGAATTAAGATATTTAACTTATGGTGATTTTATTAATTCTGTTGAAGAATATATAGATTTAAAGCCTGATGAAATATTTAACATAGAAAAATTAGCTGATATCCTTTTTAAAATGGATGAAATTGTTGGGACATGGAAAATAAGAAAAAATAGAACTGGAAAACCTTATGTTACTTTCAATACTCCTGAATCAATTAAGGCAATATTAAGTTATTTATTAGATCGCAAAAGGAAGAACAAAGTAATAAAATCTCGTAAAGATCCACTTTTTGTTAATTCCCAAAATCAAGCACTAAATGTTTCTGCCCATGGTGCTATTTTTAAACGTGTAAATAATAGAGCTAATTTTGGATATATCACAAAAAAAAGAAGGTTTTTTTCTTCTACAATGCTTCGGAAGTATTTTAAAACTAAATTATATGAATCTGGTGTCGATGAATCTACAATTAATGCTATTCTAGGTCAAAATTTAGATTCAAATATAAATTATCATTCTAATGCTGAAATTAAGCTTCTTAAAACTAAATATATGGACATATTAAAGAATATATCCATTGAAAAATCTGATATAGAGATAGTGACTAGTAAAAAGTATAATAACCTTATTAAAAAACTTAAAGAGAAAGATAAAGAGTTAGAAGAGATTAAAATACATTTAAATCATATAAAACAAATTATGGATTAAGAATTATATTCTTTTTTTTTTTTAAATTTTTTAAAAAAAAAAAAAATTTAAAATTTTAAAAATTATTTTTTTTTTATTTTTCTTTTTTTAAATATAAAAAAA
>Ga0224559_1001429_pt1 | contig 13159 bp, 15 predicted proteins | sample 714S33034metaG_FD_180676 | JGI IMG/M metagenome (GOLD analysis project Ga0224559, IMG submission 180676) | Peat soil microbial communities from Stordalen Mire, Sweden - 717 S3 30-34 | ecosystem: Environmental > Terrestrial > Soil > Wetlands > Peat | place: Sweden: Norrbotten County, Stordalen... | reverse complement strand
CGGCGTTGAGTTCGGCGCGGTCCGCCACTTCGTCGAGCCGCTCCTCGCGCACCATGTCGATGGAGATATCCACCAGGTCGCGAATCATCGACTCCACGTCCCGGCCCACGTATCCCACCTCGGTGAACTTGCTGGCTTCCACCTTGAGGAACGGTGAGCTGGCCAGGCGGGCGAGGCGGCGTGCCAGCTCGGTCTTGCCGACTCCGGTGGGGCCGATCATGAGGATGTTCTTGGGCATCACCTCTTCGGCCATTTCGGGCGCCAGTTTCTGGCGGCGGATGCGATTGCGCAGGGCGATGGCCACCGCGCGCTTGGCTTCCGCTTGCCCCACCACGTGCTTGTCCAATTCGCGAACGATCTCGCGCGGCGTCAGCTCGTCCAGCAACGGCTCCTCGTCCACATTCGAAGGGAGATAGATCACCATGCTATTCGAGCTCCTCGTAGGTCACGTTCTGATTGGTATAGATACAGATGTCGCCGGCGATCTTCATGGACTCCTCGACAATCCGGCGGGCGGACAGTTTGGTGCAGCGCATGAGCGCGGTGGCCGCCGCCGTGGCGTAGGGACCGCCCGAGCCGATGGCCATCACGCCTTCGTCCGGTTCGATCACGTCGCCAGTACCGCTGACCAGGTAGGTGCTCTTGGTGTCCGCCACCAGCAGCAGGGCTTCCAGGTGACGCAGCGCGCGGTCCGTGCGCCATTCCTTGGCAAGCTCCACGACGGAACGCGGAAGATTGCCGTTAAACTGCTCCAGCTTGGTTTCGAAGCGCGAGAAGAGCGCGAAGGCATCGGCCGTGGACCCGGCGAAGCCCGCCAGAATCTTGTCGCTGTACAAGCGGCGCAACTTGCGGGCGGTACCCTTCAAGACCTCGCCGCCGAGGCTCACCTGCCCATCGCCGGCCATCACGACCTTGTTGTCGCGGCGAACACAAATCACCGTCGTCGATCGAATTTTCTGTCGCATTGTAAGTGTGACCCTATTTTAACGCACCGGATCCAAAAGCCCACCAAGGTGGGGCAGGCGGACCCAGAGGGTACCCCGCCTGCCAACTCCCGCTTGCCGGCGTGTCTCTATCGAAACGCGACATCCGCCTCTCGGGCGACTACCGAGTGCCTGGCGAAAGCCTCCCGGGTTTCCGGATAATCGGTACGGAAATGCGCCCCTCGGCTCTCCTGGCGCGCCAAAGCGCAACGCGCGATCAATAGCGCCACCTGCCGCATATTGTGCTCCTCGGGCAATTGCGGCGCCAGCGCTTCCAATTGTACGGCAGCCTCCCGCAGACCGTCCGCAGACCGCACGATGCCGCAATTCTCCCAGGCGATCCGCTGGATGTCGGCTAAGAGGCGACCGCTCCCTAACGGTCGCGGCTCCGATGCGCTGTCAGAGCCGCGACCGTTAGGGAGCGGTTGACCACCTTGGTCAGTCCCCGGGGCCCCCCGCATGGCGCGGCCGGCACGAATCCCGAATACCACGCCTTCCAGCAGCGAGTTGCTGGCCAGGCGATTGGCTCCGTGGACCCCCGTGCACGCCGCTTCTCCCGCCGCAAACAAGCGCGCCACGTTGGTGCGCCCGTCGAGATCGGTCCGCACGCCGCCCATCGCGTAGTGCGCCGCCGGCGCCACTGGCGCCGGGTCGAGGCCGATATTCACACCGTAGCGCAAGCACGTCTCGTAGATTCGCGGGAAGCGCTGGCGGATGAAGGTCTCGCCGCGATGGGTGAGGTCCAGAAAGACGTGCGGCGCCCCGGTGCGCGACATTTCGCTGACGATGGCTCGCGCCACCACGTCGCGTGGCGCCAGTTCCCCGAGCGGGTGGTAGCGTTCCATGAAGCGCTCGCCGCGCGTGTTGCGCAACAGCGCACCTTCGCCGCGCAGGGCTTCCGAGAGCAGGAAACGGGGCGCGCCCTCCACCGCCAGCGCGGTGGGGTGAAACTGGACGAACTCGATGTCGCCGATCTCGGCGCCGGCCCGGTACGCCATGGCCACACCGTCGCCGGTGGCGACGTCGGGGTTGGTAGTATTCAGAAACACGCGGCCCAGGCCGCCGGTGGCTAGCAGAACCGCGCGCGCGGAAATCGGGAACTCGCTGCGCGCGTCGGCGTCCCAGATCATGGCGCCGGCGACACCGTCTTCCAGCAGCAGTTCGGTGGTGGCCGCGTAGCTGCGAAAGGTCACATTGGGCAGCGAACTGGCCTTGTGGTAGAGCGTGCGGGCGATCTCGCGCCCGGTGGAATCGCCCTGCGCGTGCAGGATGCGGTTGCGGCTGTGCGCGCCCTCGCGGGTGAACGCGAGCTTGCTGCCCGCGCGGTCGAAGGCGGCGCCCCATTCGATCAATTCCTGAATCGCCGCCGGGCCCTCTTCCACCAGGGTGCGCACGGCGATGGGGTCGCACAGGCCGTCGCCGGCATACAGCGTGTCCTGTTCGTGCAACTCGACCTCGTCGTCGTCACTGAGGGCGACGGCGATGCCACCTTGCGCGTATTCGGAGGAGGATTCCCGAAGGCTTTCCTTGGCGACCACCAGCACCGTACCCGCCTCGGCGAGTTCGATTGCGGCGCGCAGACCGGCCACTCCGGCTCCAATGACAAGAAAATCCGGATTCATCGGTTACTGCAAGCATAGCAGGAGCATCTGCGTGTACACTCCCGTCCGTGCCGCTGGCGCTCACTCGGCCACAGAGCTACCCTGATAAGTTCCAGTATCGAGAGCGGGAGGTGGCAGTTGAAAGTTCTCAATATCCACGAACGCGAGTTATCTTCGCCTCTGGCGCGCGCCGGCGCACTCATCGACTCCTTGTCGTCACGCGGGGACGCCCTGTGGCCAGGGCACTGCTGGCCCCGCATGGTGTTGGACCGTCCCTTGAGCGTGGGCGCCGCCGGAGGGCATGGTCCGGTTCGCTACTTCGTGGAAGCGTATACTCCGGGCAAGAGCATCAGATTCCGCTTCACTGCCCCCAAGGGTTTCGATGGTTACCACGAGTTTGACGTACGCGACTCCGGGCCACAGAACTGCGTGCTGCGGCACACTCTGGAGATGACCGCCCGCGGCCCAGCCGTGTTTTCCTGGCCCATCGCCTTCCGTTACCTGCACGACGCGGCGCTCGAAGATTCACTTGCCCTCGCCCAAGCCTCGCTGGGCCTGCCCCCACAGGTGCGGAAATGGTCAGCGTGGGTCAAGCTTCTCCGGTGGGTGGTCTCCAAAGGCAAGATGCAGGCCCAAGTGACACCCGGCATTTCCAGCGACCGCGTGGCCGCGGGCGAGCCGCGGCTGTGAAGGTTGCCCGCGGCGCCGGGCACCCCGAGATGGCCGCCGAACTCGACCAGTAACTGCCCGTGGTAAAAAGGTTCATGCCCACTTTCCAGGTCGAAACGCCGCAGCGACGCTATCCCGCCATCGTGGAGCGCGGTGTCATCGGGCAGGCCGCGCACTACATTCCGCCCAAGACCGGGAAGATCTTCGTGGTCACCACCGAGGACGTCTGGCTGCACGCCGGCGCGCAACTCGCGAGCGGGCTGGCGGGGGTTTCGTACCACGTGCTCCACCTGCCGGGCGGCGAGGAACAGAAGCGCCTGGCGCACGTGGAGCAACTGGCCGAGGAGATGGTGCAACTGGGCGCCGACCGCTCCAGCATGGTGATCGCTTACGGCGGCGGGATCGTCAACGACATGGGCGGATTTCTGGCGGCGATCTTCATGCGCGGCATCCCCGTCCTGCAGATCCCCACTACGCTATTGGCGCAGGTGGATGCCGCCATCGGCGGCAAGACGGCGGTCAACCTGGTCAGCGGCAAGAACCTGATCGGCAGCTTCCACCAGCCCGTCGCGGTGCTCATCGATCCCGCCATTCTGGACACACTTCCGGAACGCGAGTACCGCGCGGGGCTCTACGAAATCATCAAGGCGGGCATCATCCGCGAACCCCAACTCTTCACTTTCCTGATGGACTCGCGTGCCAGCGTGCTGGAACGTAAACCGGCCGCGGTGGACCACATCATCGGCGAAAGCGTGCGCATGAAGGCGGAAGTGGTGTCGAGCGACGAACGCGAAGGCGACCTGCGCCGCATCCTGAATTTCGGACACACCTTCGGGCACGCTTTGGAGGCGGAGACCGGGTACAAGATGTTCCTGCACGGGGAGGCGGTAGCGTGGGGCATGCGCGCCGCCGTATACCTGGCCGAATCCACGGGCCATCTCTCGGCGGAGGACAGCGTGGATATCCTGGAGATGATCGCCGCCTACGGTCCGATTCCGCCGCTCACGGGCATTGCCGCGCAGAACCTCTTCGTACGCCTGGTACACGACAAGAAGACCTTGCAGGGCAAGGTGCACTTCGTGCTGCCGGTGCGCATCGGCGAGGTGACGGTAGTGTCGGGCATCGAGGACCGGCTCGTTTTGGACGCCATACGGTTCGCGCTCATATGAGCGGCAGCACGCCCCTGGGCGCGCGCAGCGACCAGGACGCCGCTCGCGGCGAAGTGGAGGCGGCCCGCTGGGTGCGCGGCATGTTCGGCCGGGTGGCTTACCGCTACGACCTCGCCAACCACCTGCTCTCCTGCAATATCGACCGATACTGGCGCGCCCATACGGTGCGCCGCACTCGGGAGATTCTGCTGCGTCCCGAGGCGCGCGTGCTCGATATCTGCTGCGGCACCGGCGACCTGGTACTGGCCCTCGCCAAGGTGGGGCGGCGGGTGCTGGGCAGCGATTTCTGCCACCCCATGCTGGTGGCCGCGCACGCCAAAATCGCGCGGCGGCGCGCTCCGGCTGTGTTGTTCGAATCCGACGCCTTGACGCTCCCGCTGCGCGATGCGTCGCTCGACCTGCTCACCGTCGCCTTCGGTTTCCGCAATCTGGCGAACTACGAGTCCGGCCTGGTCGAAATGCGGCGCGTGCTGGCTCCCGGCGGCATGGCGACGATCCTGGAATTTTCTCAGCCGCCGAATGCAGTGTTCGGCGCCCTCTACAACTTCTACGCGCGCCGCATCCTGCCCTGGATCGGCGGCGTGATCTCCGGTTCGCGCGAGGCGTACACCTACCTGCCGGAGTCGGTCCGCAAGTTCCCCTCCGCCCCGGAACTGGCTGCCATGATGCGTCGCGCCGGCTTCGCGGAGGTGAGTTTTGAATACCTCACCGGCGGGATTGTAGCATTGCATATAGGACGGATACCATGAGCGATCGAGACCAGTTAATGGCAAGTCTGAACGCCGGCCGCGGCGAGCTCCTGGCGGCAGTCGAAGGGATGACGGACGAGCAGGCGGCCGCCAAACCGGCGGGCGGCGGATGGTCCGTATTGGAGAACGCTGAGCATGTGGCGATTGCTGAAAAGATGCTCTTGCGGTTGCTCAAAACGCGCTCCGTGGCGGTGGAGGAAGAGCTGAGCCGGGAGCGCGAGGCGGTGCTTTACGAGCGCCTTGCCGCCCGCGGCAGGAAGGTGGAGGCGCCGAAGTTCGTGCGTCCCAGCGGGCGCTATGCGACGCTCGGCGAGGCCGTTGAAGCCTTTCTCGGCGCCCGCGAGCGCACCGTGGAGTGGCTGGGCAAGTGCGACTTCGACCTGCGCCGGCGCACGGTGGAACATCCGGTGGCGGGCCAGGTGTCGGCCTACGAGTTTATCCTGATTATGGCGGCGCATCCGGCGCGTCACGCGAGGCAGATTCAGGAAGGACGCGGGCAGTAGAGTCAGTGCAGGCGGCCAAGCCGTCGTACCGTTTGCGAGTCATCGGCGAGGGCGGCCTCAGCGGTGCGCAGCCGGCCCTCCAGGAGTGGTATAACAGTCATATCAGATGCGCTTTAGCTTCGATCCTCGAAAGAGCAGCCGCCTCAGGGCAAATCCCCGGCGCGGAATCGGGTTCGAGGAGGCGCGGGAGTTGTTCTCCCAGCCTTATTGGCTCGATCGCCGATCCGACGTTCCGGAGCAGTTTCTGGCCATTGGCTGGGTGGGTGACCGGCTGTATTCTGTCATATTCGAAGCCAGGGAAGACGAAGAGGGCGAGATCCTGCATCTCGTCACACTGTGGAGATCGACCAAGGAGGAGATCCGATTGTATGAAGAAAACTCGTAAATCCGCCAAACCCGTTTCCGCCGATGCTATTGCACGACTGGCCGATCAGGGCAAGGACGTGTCCCATTTCTTCAAGGGCCAAGGCCGGATGGTCCAGCCCATTCAGCGCGTCAACGTGGACGTTACTGCCAGCATGCTGGAGGAACTGGACAGGGCTGCTCAAGACCTCAACGTGAGCCGCCAGGCGGTCATCAAGACGCTGGTCCGGTACGCTCTCGACCAACACTACCTGGCACAACGCGCAAGGCGGCCGCAGCCGGCGTCGTAACCGCGACCGGTGAGAAGCGCGCTCAGCTCACCACCGCCCCCGCCTTCGCCAGCGCCGCTTCCACTTCTTCCTTGTTTAGGTCCGTGCTGATGAATAGTTCCTGCCTCGCCCCGGCGCTCAGCGCGATCGCCTTCCATCCGTTCTGCGTCGGCACCGTCACGTGCACCTTCACCTTGCCGCGCGCGTCGCGCACCGGACGGATCACCCCCGGAATCACGGAGCGGATCTCCGGAGTCGCCTTCAGCAGTTCCTCCAGGATGCCGCGCACGCCATCGATGATGCTGTGCTCGATCTTCAGCCGGTCCTTCGCCGTACGCAAGCGCATCTACTGCCAGCCCTCGCCACCGCGCAACGGCACGAACCGGCACAGGGTGGGCACGCGGCAATCGACACGTCCGTCGCGCAGGGTCAGCACGCGCAACTCCTGATCGTCCAGTTCACCCACCGGAATCACTAGGATTCCGGGATCGTTCAGTTGCGCGAGCAGCGCCGCGGGAATCTCCGGCGCGCCCGCCGCCACCGAGATTGCGTCGTACGGCGCCGCCGCCGGATAGCCGCCGGAGCCGTCGCCCGCCACCACCTGCACGTTGCCGTCGCGCGCGGTGCGGCGCAGGTTCTCGCGGGCCTGTTGCGCCAGCCGGGGAAGGATCTCCAGCGTGATCACATGCGCTGCCAATGCGCCCAGCACGGCTGCCGCGTAACCGCAACCGGCGCCCACTTCGAGCACGCGTTCGGTCCCCCGCAACTCCAGCGCTTCGGCCATCAGTGCGGTCATGTAGGGCTGCGAAATGGTCTGCCCCTCGCCGATGGGGATGGGTGCATCCTGATAGGCCACCAGGCGAGACTCCAGCGGCACGAATTCCTCGCGCGGGATTTCCAGCATGGCGGCGAGCACCCGCTCGTCGCCAATGCCCCGTCGCCGAAGCTGCGTGTCCACCATCCGGCGTCGTTCCGAAAACCAATCGGGGACCAAGTCCACCCCCACCTTATAATAGCTATAGATGGCCCACCTGATAACACTCATCCCCGGCGACGGCATCGGGCCCGAAGTGGCCGACGCCACCGTCCGCGCCGTCGACGCCACCGGCGCTGCAATCGAATGGGAGCGCGTCGAAGCCGGCCTGCGCGCGCTCGCAGAACAAGGCCAGTTGATTCCCGACGACGTCTTCGCTTCGCTCGAAATGACGCGCGTCGGCCTCAAGGGCCCCACCGCCACGCCCATCGCGGGCGGTCACCAGAGCATCAATGTGGTGCTCCGCAAGAAGCTCGGCCTCTACACGAACTTCCGCCCGGTGCGCATGCTGCCCGGGCTCAAGACGCGCTACCACGATCTGGCGCTCGATCTGGCGATCTTCCGCGAGAACACCGAAGATCTCTATTCCGGCCTGGAACACGAAGTGGTGCCCGGCGTGGTGGAGAGCCTGAAGATCATCACCCAGAAAGCCTCCACCAAGATCGCGCGCTCGGCCTTCGAATGGTCTCTCCGCGAGAGCCGTAAGAAGGTGGTGGCCATCCACAAGGCCAACATCATGAAGTTGAGCGACGGCCTGTTCCTCAAGTGCTGCCGCGAAGTGGCGTCGCACTTCCCCGGGATCGCGTACAGCGAGCTCATCGTGGACAACGCCTGCATGCAACTGGTGATGCGCCCCGAGACCTTCGACGTGCTGCTGCTGCCGAATCTCTACGGCGATATCATCAGCGATCTGGCGGCTGGCCTGGTGGGCGGACTCGGCATCGTGCCGGGCGCCAATATCGGCGATCAGCACGCCATTTTCGAAGCCGTCCACGGCACCGCGCCCGATATCGCGGGCAAGGGGCTGGCGAACCCGACCGCGCTGATGCAATCCGCCGTCCTGATGCTGGCGCACATCGGCGAGCGCGCGGCGTCGGTCCGGCTGCACAACGCGATTTACCAGACGTACGCCGAACGCGATTGCCTTACCGGCGATGTGGGCGGAAGCTCTTCGACTGGCGAGTTCACGGACGCGGTGATCCGCCACCTGTGAGCGGTCGCAATAAGTTGCTCATGACGCCAGCGGCGTCACAACGAATGATGAAAATGTGCGCAGCTTAGTGGGGCAGCCAATCCTGGCTGCAGCCGGCTTTCAGCCGGCCTTCTGCCGGCCACGAAGGCTCGCTCATGGCCCAAGAGCCGCCTGAAAGGCGGCTGCGGGCAAGATTGCCCGCCCCACGTCTATTTTCGAGGAAGGCTCCGCCTTGTGCATCCGAGCGCAGCTCGGACGGTTGGCAGGCGGACCCAGAGGGTACCCCGCCTGCCCCACCAAGTGACTCAGTGCTTCGGCACGCTCACCAGCACCATGCGTCCATTTTGAAAGTCGAAAACCGTCATCTTCGCCAGTTCTTCCGCCGTCATCGGCGTCTGGTGTTGCAGATGAAATCTTAGGGTCTTATCGCGGAACCACAGCTCGGCGATGAAGGCCATGTCCCATCCGTCGAAGGGATCATGCAGAAATGCCACATCGGTGTCCGATTTCAGATGGGGGTCCAGCGCCCGCAGTTGCTGGATTGCATCCGCGGTCGGTCCGCCAAGATCCGCCATGGCAACCTGGACGAACTCGTGTCTGTAGTAATCGTTCTTTCTGGCCCAGAGAAAGAAACTGGCGCAGAGGACAACAGCGAAGAGCACCGCATATCCAGCGCGGCGGAAAAGGGGGTCCTCCGCCAGGAAACGCGCCACGGCGCCGGCGACGTCCGTCAGGATGATCGTGGCGAACACCGCCCAGCCGGCAGCGGGATGTAGAGGCAGGCGGCGCCGCGCCCCACCAGCACCGCCAGCGGCAGCGGCGTGAGCATCAGAAAGACCCAGCAGAAGCGCAGCACGGGACGGGGCCGCCGCCATGCCAGGCAAGCCAACAAGACCCACACTGCCACCACGCCCCGCCAATCGAACTTTCCCCAGGACAGGAATAGATCGCCCATCGCCGACTTCTCGAACGCAAACACCCGGTGCAAAGACAGTGCCGGACGGTAGGCGGCATTGTGCATCAGGGCGTCGGGCCCCAACGCCTTGCCATAAAGGTAGACCAGGTTCAGCAGCGCGGCATATAGCATCACGCGTCCCGGGCCGCGCAGCCAATGCGCAATCTCCCGCGGTGTCCAGGCCACGGGCCACCCGTCTCCGTAAATCCACTCATACGCCAGCAGCACGATGGGCAGCGTAAGCGCCATCTCCTTCGAATCCAGGGCACAGAGGTATAAGCCCATCACCAGCGCGGTTTCGCTGCCGCGCAACAGGCGCCCCTGGGCGCGAACCCGTGCGTAGCACAGAAACGCACCCATATAGAACGCGAAGCAGAGCACGTCGTAGATGAAGGCCGTGTTGTAGTAGAGCATGCTCAACCCGGCGTGATAGGCCACCAACAGGGTGGCGAGCCCGGCCTGCAGCTCGCCGCATCCGATGCGTAGCGCAAACCGGTACATCAGGTACAGATTGCCCAGCAGGATGGCCAGCATCACCGCATGGTAGGGAAGTGGATTCAATCCGAAGAAGTGGTGCAGCGGCAGGTAGAAGAGACCCGCCATGGGACGGTAGGCACCGTGCCAGGGCAGTAAAGCATCCAGCAACAGGCGGGCCGGTTCCGGCCTCCAGCAGTGCGCCATATTCTCCATGTCATCGGCCCCGAAATGCACCCACAAGCCGTTCCAGTTGAAGTAGAGAAAATAGGCCAGGGTGAGCAGGGCGAAAGCAAGTTTTTGCCAGGGCCGGCTGCCCGCACTCTTCTCGCGTCCTGGCGCGGCGGATGCCATGGGGCCATAGTAACTGACGCGGCACACCTTCCGCTGGCGCTATCGTGCGGGCCACTCGCGCCGTTAGGCGGTTTTCGCGGCGGCGCGATCGCCTCACCGGCGACGTGGGCGTGGCATAAAGCTCCGCCTTGTGCGCGCGGGCGGAGCCCGTCCCTGGAGTTTGGCCATTCCCAGGTGGCTGCGACGGATTGGTGGGGCACGCTTCAGCTTGCCATCCGAGCGCAGCTCGGACGGCGGCCTATCGACTCAGTGCGGCGGCACGCTTACCAGCACCAGGCGTCCATTCTGAAAATCAAAAATCGTCATCGTCGCCATATCTTGCGTCGACAACGGGGCCTTACTTTGCAGATGAAACCGCAGGGTCTTATCGCGGAACCAAAGTTCGGCGATGAACGACATGTCCCAACCCTCGAAAGGGTCGTGCAGAAAGACCACATCGGTGTTCGATTTCACGTGCGGGTTCAGCGCCCGCAGTTGATGGATCGCATCCGCGGTCGTTTTGCCAAGATCCGCCATGGCGGCCCAGGCGAACTGGCGTCTCAGGTAATCGTTCTTCTTGGCCCAGCAATAGAAGCTGGTGCAGAGGATGGCGGCGAACAGCCCCGCGTATCCGACGCGGCGGAAGACGGGCTCGTCCGCCAAAAAGCGTGCCGCCCTACCGGCAACGTCCGTCAGAACCACTGCGGCGAAGACCGCCCACCCGGCCAGCGGAATGTACAGGCAAGCGGCGCCGCGACCCTCAAGGACCGCCAGCGGCAGCGGCGTGAGCATCAGAAAGACCCAGGAGAAGCGCAACACGGGACTCGGGCGCCGCCATGCCAGCCAGGCCACCAAAATCCACACCGCCACCACTTTTAACGAATTGAAGGTATCCCACGAGAGGAACAGATCGCCCATCGCCGTCTTCTCGAACTCAAACACCCGGTGCCAGGACAGTTCCGGACGGTAGGCGGCATTCTGCGTCAAGGCGTCGGGCCCGAACACCTTGCCGTCGAGGTAGAGCAGGTTCAGCACCACGCAATACAGCACCACGCGCCCCGGACCACGCAGCCATCCGGCGATTTCCTTCCGTGTCCATGCGGCGGGCCAACCGTCTCCGTAAATCCACTCATACGCCAGCAGCACGATGGGCAGCGTGAGTGCCATCTCCTTGGAATCCAGGGCACAGAGATACAGGCCCATCACCAGCGCGGTTTCGCTGCCGCGCAACAGGCGGCCCTGGGCGCGAACCCGTGCGTAGCACAGAAACGCACCCATGTAGAACGCGAAGCAGAGCACGTCGTAGATAAAGGACGTGTTGTAGTAGAGCATGCTCAACCCGGCGTGATAGGCCACTATCAGGGTGGCGAGCCCGGCCTGCAACTCGCCGCACCCGATGCGTAGTGCAAACCGGTACATCAGGTACAGGTTGCCCAGCAGGATGGCCAGCATCACCGCATGGTAGGGGAGCGGATTCAGTCCGAAGAAGTGGTGCAGCGGCAGGTAGAAGAGACCCGCCATGGGACGGTAGGCGCCGTGCCAGGGCAATAGCGCATCGAGCAACAGTCGGGCCGGATTCGGCCTCCAACAACCCACCATGTTCATCATGTCATCGGCCGCGAATCGCGCCCACAGGCCGTTCCAGTTGAAGTAGAGGAAATAAGTCAGAATCAGCAGAGCGAAGGCGGGCTTACGCCACTGGCCTACGCCGGCCCTCTGCTCGCGTTCCGTTTCCGCTGCTGCCATGGGCTAATCTTAACCGCTTTCCGGCGCTACAGGGCCAGGCGGCGGGAACGCGGGCGGGCCACCCGCGCCTTGAGGCGGTCTTCGCGGCGGCGGATCTCCGGCGTGTCTTCGAACTGCAAGGCGTTGCGCGTCATCTCGAGCGCCATGGCGTAGTTTTTCTCACGATGCTCGTAGTGTTTGGCGATCTCTTCAAAGGCCCGCACGCGGTAGGGATTGCGCGCACTGGCGAGTTCGGTGAGCACGGCGAGCGCGGCATCGTCACGGCCCGCGCGGCGTTCGATGGCGGCGACATCCCACATGGTGCGGAAGGACAGGTCGTCGGGCAGCCCCATCTCCAGCGCGCGGCGGAAGAGGCGCAGGGCTTCGTCCTGGCGCTCGGCCTGAAGCAGCCAGCGGGCGAGGCCAATCAGGTCGGCGCCGTGGCGGATATCGGCCTCCTCGGGAGCGCGGAAAGCGAAGGGCACGATGGCGGTCAGGCAGGCCAGCGAGAGAATGTCGATGGCGTTGTGGTGGAAAATGGGGACTACCTGGAAGGCCTTCTGGCTGCGCAGATAATCGAAGTACACGTAGGGAATCATTTCGCCGGGGAGATCGCCCTGGCGCTCCACGCCGAGGATGCGGTTCTCCAGGTCCACCAGGCGGCAGCTTTCCAGGCGCAGCTTCCACAGGCGGCGCGCGCCGAAGAGAAGATCGAGGTGCTGCATGCGGTCGAAGGGATGGCGCGCACGCACCATGCGGAAGCGGGTTTCCAGCAGGGGTTGGTCGAAGGACTTGCCGTTGTAGGTGATGAGCACGTCGAACTGCGCCAGGTACTCGTGGAGACGATGGAGCAGCGACGCTTCCTCGCCGTAATCGCGCATAAAAAATTGCCGCACGCGGAAGCCGGTATCATCGATGGACCCTACGCCGATGAGGAAGGCGTAGGTGCCGGTACCGCCGGCGAGGCCGGTGGTCTCGGTATCGAGGAAGGCCCACCGGGTGGGATGGGCGCTGGTCACGGTTCCAGCGGACAGCGGGTGGAGCAGGTCGTCGGGGAGTTCGGCGAGGTCGGAGATGTAGACGCTGCCATGCCGGCGGTGGCGTTCCCAAAGCTTTTCGGTTTCGAAGTGCTGGCCCAGATGCGTGGTGACCACTTCGCCGGAGAGGAGTTCCTCGATGAATTTGGCGTCGGGTCGCAGCGGTGGACGCGGTGGCGGGGCTGCGTTGGCGTACTTGCGGTCCACGCGCGCGATGCGCTGGCGAAGGGCGGCGAGTTGTTGCTGGATATCCTCCATTCGCTTTTTCTTTGCCTACTATAGCATCGCACGCAAACCGGGACAGCCACCATAATTCCGGCGCA
>Ga0224559_1001428_pt1 | contig 13162 bp, 8 predicted proteins | sample 714S33034metaG_FD_180676 | JGI IMG/M metagenome (GOLD analysis project Ga0224559, IMG submission 180676) | Peat soil microbial communities from Stordalen Mire, Sweden - 717 S3 30-34 | ecosystem: Environmental > Terrestrial > Soil > Wetlands > Peat | place: Sweden: Norrbotten County, Stordalen... | reverse complement strand
AGAGGACCCTTCCTGGCGAACGGGCACCCTCCGGCGACGAGGCGACTGAGGACCGTTCGTGGTCGCCCGCCGGGCAGGAATCAGTTCTGCTCAGTGTTTAGGAACGGTTGCAGAGGGACACCGTCATCCGCGTCGGCGCTGGGGACGTCGCCTTCCTAACTGCCGCCTTCGTGTGCCGCTCGGGACCAGGATTCAGTGGTCCCTCTGGGCCGTCCGGCCCTGAGCTAATCCGCCAAAGCTGAACCTGAGGTTGAGCTTGAGGGTCGGATGGATGGCGCACACGGGTGCTTCGCTCCCGATCGACCAGGCAGGGGCCTCTTCGGCGCCGAGTTGCGGGCCGGGTTGACCAGCTCGTGCAGCGACCCCCAGGCCGAGGGGAATGCCGGGGGTCGCGCACATGCGGCTAGGCACCTTATGTATCGACCCCGATTGCAGCACCTTGAGCTTCGCCTGGTCGCAAGCCGCGGCGCGGCACGTGGGTCGGTCGTGTTTCGCCAATTCTGTGGGAAGTGCCGGAACGGTCTCACTGCCAGTACCGCGGCTCAGCCGCGCCCGGCGTCGACCGCACAGCTTCGAGTCGGCTTGCGAAGCGGGAGGCCGTACCACGCCGCGCCAGCCTCAAAGCTCACCGTCGGTGGACCCAGCAGTTTCGACAACAAAGCGATCCCGCGAGCACGGACGGCTCCTGTACGCGTGCGGAGAACGAGCGCATCGACCGCGTGAGCGCGCACAACAGCCTCGAGGACGCGACAGACCCTCGCCAACGGCACGCCGGCGACCGCCGAGGGCTCGGTGAGGAGATCGGACAGCTCGCTCAGGTCCGGAGTTTCGGCGACGTAGTAGCGGCCTCGACCCACCGCGCCCGGGACGAGCGCGTAACCACCGATTAGCCGGAAGCTCATCTCATCCTCGGCTTGCCAGAGCATGGGCTCGTCGTTGTGGGCACGCGGATACGGGAAAGCCAGTACGACGCCGCCACTTGGAACCGAACGCCCGAGCGACGAAGTGAGCTGCGGCGCGGTCGCGCGCTGCTCGCGGACCACGGGGAACTGATCCAGCAGGGGGACGAAGGCCACTGCCACCAAGACGAGCAGGGCAACGGTGTAAAGGCGTGGGTCGATCCGCATCCGGGACGTGAGGGGCTCCACCCGGGGCTCAACAAGGTGCTCTGGCAACCTCTGAGCCGTCCGAGAGTGCTCGTCTATCCAGGTTCTCGTACGGTCGAGGCCGACGGCCAGGACGACGGCCAGGAAGAGCGTCTCTATGCCCGAGATCCTGACCGGCTCGAGGTCGACCAGGACCGGGACGTGCTCGAAAAGTGCTTCGGGAAGCCAGATCCCCAAGGTGTGCCCGTCGACGGTGAGATGAGGACCGAGAGACAGCAGGAACGCGGCGCACGCGCACGCGACCGCGAACCGGATCGTTCCCAGTTTGCGCCACCACACGGTCAGTATCACCAGCCCTATCAACAGCGGTATGCCCAAGTAGCCGGATGGGTCGGTCAGTTGTGGCGTCGATCGCAGGATCGGTCGCAGAAGATCGACCCGGAAAGCTGCGATCACACCAGGTGGCTGAATGCCGTTGGGGATGCGTCGCGGACCGGAGAGGAAGTACCAGATCGCATAACCGGCGACTGCTCCGAAGCAAAGGCAGGCCGTGAGCAGCCCGGGCGCTGCCACGCGGATAGCCGTGACGATCTCGTGCCTGTGCGTCAACGCGAGCAAGACCAGCCCGATCGCCGCCATGATGGCGCAGTACGCCAGTATCTCCGGATCGATGAGGAGCTGGGCGGCGCTTAACAGTCCGAGCAGGATGCCAACTTTGAGCGGCGACCTTTGCCTGGTCACGAATAGCTCGTCGAAGCACCAGAGCAGGAGCGGAGGGATCACCAGGAACGCGAGGTCGAGATGAACCGAGCTCTCGAATGTCATGTACGACCCGAACCCGTAAAGCAGCCCAGCTGCGAAGGCTGCAGGCCACCAGCTCACCCATCTTCGCGAAACGAGGAACATCGAAGTGGCTGAGCCAGCTAGCGCTATGCGCATCAAGAGGTTGAACGACGCGACAGGGCCGAGCGCGAGCGTGACCGGAGCCGACAGGATGCCCAGCAGCGGGACCGAGGTGTTCGAGGCGAGGTTCACGCCGAGCGGAAAATCGACGTAGTTGGTGAAAAATGGGTTCAGACCGTGCCCGAGAGCGAACGGTGTCCAGGCAAGGAACCACGACATCTGCGCCGGATCCCCAGCGCCTGCCCCTAAGGGGTGCGGCAGCCTGCTTGCGTCGAGGGGTAAGACCGGCCAGTACGCCAGGACGGCGAGCACGACGTAGGCGCCGACGGCAAGCGCGATCAAGGCGCCCGGTCTCCGCACCGCCTGCCTATCGCCCGAAGGCCGCATTGGCACGTCGTTCCCTTTGAGCCGAGCCTTCGGCTTCGCCGCCATCCGCACACCGAAGCGTTTCTCCGATGCGCTGGTGCAGAAGGATAACGGTTCGGACACCCTCGTCGGAGACGCCAGGTACCGTGGACTCGGGTCGTTCGCAGCGGCCGACAATTGGCCTGAGCACCGTTGGCCGCGTCTATGGTTCAGCGGAACCCATGGTGCACTCCCCTTCAACTGTGACCCTCGGTCAGCGAGACCGGGCTGGAATAGACGCTCCGGGGGCCATTCCCCGGCGATGGTCACTCGTCGCGCGAGCCGACAAGTGGGCGATCGCGCTCTTCGTCGCGATACCCGTGTTGATCGGCGTCCCACCCGCGCTCGTGGGAAGACCCCTGTTCCCCGGTAGCGGCACAGCGGACAACTTGACGCAGAACTATCCACTGAGAGTGCTGGCTGGCGAGTTGCTGCGGCACGGTCGACTGCCCCTGTGGGACCCGTACATATGGAGCGGAACGCCGCTGCTCGCTGGATGGAACGCGGGAGCCCTGTACCCCGGTACGTGGTTGTTCGCCGTTCTGCCCGCCAGCGCGGCGTGGACGATCAACGTGGCTTCAGTATCGGTGGTCTGTGCCGCCGGGATGCATGTCTTTCTGCGCCGTCTCGGTTGTTCCCCGCTCGCCGGCCTGCTGGGGGCCTTGACGTTCACCTACACGGGGTTCATGTGGGGCCAAGCTGTGCACCTCGGGCTCGTAATGGGAATGAGCTTCACTCCCTGGATGCTGCTCGCCGTCCATGAGCTCGCCACTTCTCCCGAGCCGCGAGAGGCTCGGCGCTGGGTCGCCCTCTTGGGCGGGTGCGGCGGGCTAGTCGTGCTCGCTGGTGATCCTCGCGCCGCATCCAGCATCGCCTTCATTGTGGTGACGTACTTCCTCGCCATCTGCTGGCGGGCATGGCGGACGGGCCGGAACATCAACGTCGCCGGTATCGGCCTGGTGGTGGCCGCGCTCCTCGCCGTTGTCCTCTCCACGGCGCAGTGGCTGCCAGGCCTCAGCTTCCTGCACGAATCCGAGCGCGGGGCGGTCACTTTCACTCGCTTCGCGGCAGGATCGCTCTCGTGGCACGACTTCGAGCTGCTGTTCGTGCCGTTCCTGGTCGGTGGCAACGGCACCTTCGGCCTCCCGGGCTATCTCGGCTCGTACAACCTCCCGGAACTGAGCTACGCCGTCGGTATCGTGCCTCTCGTCGCCGCGATTGTCTTCATCGGACGCGCGATGCGCCGGCGTGCCGGCGAGAAGCCTCTCGGGGTCTGGTACGCCTTGATCATCGAGGGCGTCCTGCTATCTGCCGGTGCCAATACCCCCCTCGGCCACGTCCTAGTGGCAATACCGCTTTACGGGGGCCAGCGCCTCCAGAACCGAAATGCGGTGATAGTGGATCTCGCGCTCGCCGTACTGCTCGCGGTGTTCGTCGACGTGCTGCGGCCACGTGCCCGCTCACTCGGCGCGCTACCAGATCCGGCAACCGAAGCAGACTCAGGACTCACCTTCAACGAACGCCTGGCCGGCCTGGTGCCCATCTGCATCGTTGCAGTCCTCGTCCTCGCGGCTTACGTGGTCGGCCGATCGATCCAGCGCGGCTTTGGCGTCTCGGGCTACCACTCGGGGCTCGCGCTGCACTTGACCCCGTACTTCGCAGTCGTGCTCGTCATCTCGGCAGGTGCCGCTCTCCTACTCGTGGGTGCGCCGCGCCTCAGCTCGAGCGGTCGGCGGCGATTGGTGACCATCGTCGTGGTCGCGGACGTTTTGATGTGCGTCGCGAACGGGTCATACACGTTCCCCGCCAAAGCCACCATTGCAAAGACGAACACCGCCATTGTCGCCCTCTCGAAGCTGCTCGGGGCTCAGGGCCGCTACGCGATCTTCAATCCCGCCCAGAGCCTGCCTGCTGGGCTCCGCGGGACAATCCTCGCGCTCGGCCCTTTCAGCCTCGGCATCCTGCATCAAGTCCCGAGCGTCCAGGGCTACTCCTCGGCTGTCGCCGGTAGCTACCAACTTGTCACCGGGGCCCACGACGTCGAGAACTTGCAGCCGGTCGCCCTCACCCGTTCTGACCTTGACATCTTGAACCTGAAGGAACTGGTCACACTTCCCGAATACCTGGTGGAGGCGGTCCCGGGAAACCGACCGATTCCAGTCGCTCAGGGAACCCCCGTCGCACCCGGAACCGAGGCGGAGGCAGAGGCACTCGACGCAATAGCGCCGCAGAAGCCGCTACACCCGCTTCCGCCGTTCCTCCTCTCCCCCGGACGGTCATCGACTTGGATGTTGCCAGGCCCGATCGCGCTCGACTCGGTGACGGTGGTGCTCGTGCCCTACAACGATGAGATTGCCCGAACCATCTCGGTCGGCATACTCAATGCCAAAGACCAGACAGTGCAAGACCGTCAGGTGACGGTCTTGCATTCACAGGTCCAGGTCTCCTTGAAAGGTCAGGAGGCCTACGGGATCCGGCTCGGTGCGTCGAACGCCACCCCGGTCTCCATCGGTGCAGTCGCAGTGACCACGGTGCACGCGATGGCAGTCAACTCGGGACCCTTGACCCGCCGCCTCGTCCTCAACCAGGTTCTTCAGGGAGTCCTCGAACCGCCGCACTGGCGGTACCAGACCGAGATCGGCGGGCTGTCTGTGTTCACCAACACGCTCGCCCGAGGAGCCTCCTGGATCGAGCCGGCTGGTTCCAAGACACCGTTGGCTCCCGAGCTTCCTGCCGCGCGCGCAACTACGCCTCGCGTCCAAGGATGGCAAAACCCGGAGACCATCGTCTCGACACCGAGCGCGGCAGTGCTGGTCCGAAGTGAGGCCTACGACAAGGGTTGGGTCGCGCGACTGACTCCGGTCGGTGGTGGCTCGTCGGTGACCGTGCACGTGAGGCCGCTCGGGATACTCCAGGCGATCTCGCTTCCAGCGGGCAAATACGTCGTGACCTGGATCTACACTGCCAAGCTCGCGAAGCTTGGTGTCATTGTCAGCGGAGTAGGTGTGCTCGCACTGGTTCTCCTCGTATTCGCGCCGAGTCGACGCCGCCGACCAAGATCCGTCAAGAAGCCCGTCGGCTCGCCGGAGCCGGGAGCTTCGGCCTAGCTCGAGACCGTACAGAGTGCGGGCGTGGACCGCCGGGCGGCTCTGGCGGAAACGTCGGGCTTCTCGCCCGCAAGACCACGGCGTCAGCGAAGAAGCTTCAACCGGCAGGACCGGCGGCAAGAGGCACCGACGCTCTGTGCCGGCTACCGGCGGAATCGGTCCAACCCACTTGCACGTGGTCACCCGGGTGATACCCCTGCATCCGCGACGTGAGAGCCGGGGCAGAATCGACGGGGTTTCCTCCGAGCGACGTTATTACGTCGCCCTCGACCAGTCCCGCGGATGAAGCCGGCGAACCCGACAGCACTTGGTGTACGAGCGCTCCGGACGGAGAAGAGCTCGAGGTCACCGAGACGCCGAGGAACGCCGTCGGGCCGATGTGCACGCTCGCGGAGGCTTGACCGGACTCGATCTTCTTGGCGATCGCCACAGCCGAACTGATCGGGATGGCATAGCCGTCAGTACCCGTCGTCTGGAACGAGAACCCCACCGAGGCCGCCGTGTCCATCCCGACAACTTTCCCTGAGGTGTTCACGAGCGGTCCTCCCGAATCACCGGCCTGGATATAGGCGTTGACCTCGATAAGGCCAGTCAACTTCTCGGGGTTGCCGCCATCTTGTTCCGTAGCGGTGATCGACTGGTCGAGAGCTGTAACCGAACCGCCCGCGGCGCTGGGGGTTCCGCCGATACCGCCGGCGTTGCCAATCCCTACGACCGCTTCGCCTCGACGAACCATGGACGAGTCGCCGAGCGAAGCGACCTTCAGCCCCGCGGCATCCTTCAGCTTCAACACGGCGACATCACTCGAGCGGTCGTAACCGACGACCGTGGCTGTGTAGACCCGTCCGTTGCCGACGTCGGTCACTCTGATGCTCGTGGCGCCATCGACCACGTGGTTATTTGTGAGCACTTCGCCCGTGGAGGTAAGGACGATTCCCGTGCCGGCGGCCTCCTCGTTCGCGTATCCGAGGCTCGTATCAACATCCACAAGGCCAGGGTCGACCCGCAAGGCAATCGCCGCGCTGTCCGCAGGGGCTCCAGATGCCGACGGATTGGATCCCGACGAGCCCGATCCGAACGAGAAGCCTCCCGATCCAAAAGGCAAGGTGCCCGATCCATATGGCAAGGTGCCCGATCCGAACGGGAAATTCGGCGAGCCTGACGACGGCGAGTTCGCCGAAGGAAGTGAACCCGACGCGGAATTCGACTGCCAGACGACATGGCCGATGCCGAACCCCGCGGCAATGCCGATCAAGAGCAACACCACGACGAACAAGACGGTCGTAGCGTGACGTCTGGGTGGTTGGGGCGGCGGCGGCACGGCCCAGTACGGTCCTGGAGGGCCGACCCACAGTGGTCCGTCACCCGTCCCGGGCGCGCCGGGAGGAAGTGGAGGAGGTACCCACATCCAGCCGCCGGATCCAGCGTCGGGCCCAAGTGGCGTGGCGGGAGTGTCGGCACGCTCCGGGGCGGCAGCCTCCTCCGATGTCACCTCGTCGACCCTCCTCACCACAGGTTCGCCACTCTCGTATTCCTCGTCCATCACCCTCTCCTCCTCAGGGACGGTAACGCACATCCAACTACCCATATTCACTACACCCGGTGCACCTGTGGATTGCCTGAGTTGCGCCTAAGCAAAAGCTGAGAGGGTTCCGGGACAAGGCCCCCGCCGGTCTGCAATTGACCTGCGTGCAAGCTGGGAGAGCTCAGTTGCGGCTGGCTAAAGTGGTGCTGTTGTGCCCGGTCCGCGGCGCGGCTCCGGCACTTCGCGAGTAGACGGCCCGCAAGCAAGGGACAACCGTGACGAGCACGACCAGTGTGTGGGGAGCCAGCAGTCGGCAGCAGACAACCGAAGCCACCGGCCACGGTGACGAGGAGACGGCCAACTGGACGCGCTCGGAGCGAAGCTCGATTCGCAAAGGAACAGCCGAGGATCGATGAGTACCTTCGTCTCTGGTCCCGAGAGTGCCGGTGCTTCACGACCGGAGTCGCCAGAAGCGACCCTAGGCTCGGGGACGCCAGGGGGATCGGCTGGCGCGCCGATCCGCGATCGTCGGCTCATTCTCGCGGTGCTATGCGTGAGCCTCCTGCTCGTGAGTCTCGACAACACGATTCTGAACGTGGCGCTACCGGTCATCGTGCGCACACTGCACGCCTCGTCGAGCTCGCTGCAGTGGATCGTCGACTCCTACGCGATCGTCTTCGCCGGCTTGCTTCTCGTGGCTGGCAGCCTTGGTGACCGTGTAGGACGTAAGTGGGTCTTCATGGCGGGACTGGTGATCTTCTCGGCAGGCTCGGCTGTGTCGGCTTTCTCCGGATCAGCCGATCGGCTCATCGCGGCACGAGCCTTCATGGGGGTAGGAGGAGCAGCCATAATGCCCTCAACCCTGTCGATCCTGACCAGCACCTTCACCGAAGCGCGTGAGCGCGCCCGGGCCATCGGAATCTGGTCGGGCACCACAGGACTTGGCGTGGCAGTTGGTCCCGTGGTCGGCGGCTGGCTGCTCGCTCACTTCTGGTGGGGCTCAGTATTCCTCGTCAATGTGCCCATCGCTGCGGTCGGACTGTTCGCCGCGGTCTGGCTCGTGCCCAACTCGAAGAACCCTGACACCAAGCGTCCCGACCCGATCGGCGCCGCCCTCTCCATCGTGGGAATGGGATTGTTGTTGTGGGGGATCATCGAGGCACCCGACCGCTCCTGGACCTCGCCGCTCATCCTCGGTGCCGTCGCCGCGGCAGTAGTAGTACTGGCCGCGTTCATGACTTGGGAGAGGCACTCGTCGCACCCAATGCTCGAAGTCTCGTTCTTCGCGTCGCGTCGTTTCTCAGCAGCAATGGGTGCCATGGGGCTCGTCATGTTCGCGTTGATGGGAGGCCTCTTCCTCCTCACCCAGTACCTCCAATTCTCCCTCGGCTACACGGCTTTCCAGACTGGCCTGCGGATTGCGCCGATCGCCGCGGTGCTACTGGTTGTCGCTCCCCTCTCGAGCCTGGTGGACCACATAGTCGGGACAAAACCCGTCGTCTTCGGCGGAATGGCGTTCATCGCCTTGGGATTCGCGCTCTTGACGCGGGTTACTGTCCACGACGGGTACATGGACGTGTTGCCCGCTTTCTTGCTGATTGGCCTCGGAACGGGCCTCGCGTTCGCCCCCTGTACCGAGTCAGTGATGGGCTCGCTGCCCATCGAGCAAGCCGGAGTGGGCGCGGCCACTAACGGCGCCGCGTTGCAGACCGGTGGGGCGCTCGGAGTGGGTGTGCTCGGAAGCTTGCTCAACACCCGGTACCAGGACCGGCTGGTGCCGGTGCTCGCCCACTACAAGATGCCGGAGTCGATACTGCACATGATCACCGGCTCGCTGGGCGGTGCTCTCAGTGTCAGCCAGAAGATCGGAGGTGTGCTCGGCACCAATCTTGCCAACTTCGCGCGCCAGTCCTTTGTGAGTGGGCTGGACCTCGCTGTCACGGTCGGAGCTGTCGTTGTCGGCACGGCGGGACTCGTGGTTCTCATCGTGCTGCCTAACAGGAGTGCCCAACCCGAGCTGGACCAGTCGCAGGAATCGACGCCGGAGACCCCCGCTCCAACGGGAGAGAATTAGGGGCAGGCACGCGCTCGGCAGGATTCTCGACCACGCACAGTCGACACGCAGCGGTGCCGTTACGATCGCATCATGCCAGCTGACCAGCCGACAATACTTGCGACCTCTGGTGGACTCAAGCGAGGGTCTCGTACCGACTTCGAGTTCGCGCCGCTAGTCATCCATGCCATCGAGCTCTCCGGCGTGAACGCACGACGCCCACGGCTGTGCCACATCGGAACCGCTGGCGGCGACCAACTTTGGTGGAGCGAATTGTGGAACGAAGCAGGGAATGCCGCCGGGATCCATGTGGTGAACCTGAACTTGTTCCCGATGCCGAACGTCGAGGACGTGACAGGGCTCCTGCTCGACCAGGATGCGATCTGGGTCGGCGGTGGCAGTGTGGCCAACTTGCTCGCGATCTGGAGACTTCACGGTCTCGACCGGATCCTTGCCAAAGTTTGGCAAGCCGGCGTAGTGCTCGCGGGAGTCTCAGCCGGATCGTTGTGCTGGCACATCGGCGGCACGACCGACTCCTTCGGACCCGAATTGCGGCCTGTGACCAATGGCCTGGGCCTGTTGCCCTACGCCAACGGAGTCCACTATGACTCTGAACCCCAACGCCGCCCACTGTTCCAGCAGCTCATCGGAGATGGTGTACTGCCCAACGGGTACGCGTCCGACGACGGGGTCGGTCTCGTCTATCACGGGACCAACTTCGTCGAAGCGGTAACCGAGATCCGAGGAAGAGGCGCCTACTTAGTTCGCCGAGAAGGCAACCAGGCGACCGAGGAGCGCATCGAGCCGAGGAGCCTACCGGAGGCCATCTGAGTCTTGGCTGGGCCGTCGACGAGTGACGAGGAAGTCGCGCTCTTGGCCGAGGACGCCCATGCGATGACTTGAGTACCCGTGTCCCGGCGCCCCTGTTCGCAGGTGTCACGAGGCGCACCACGCCAGGTCGTCCCACTATGCGCCCGGGACGCGAGTCCCATTAGCCTGCCCTCTGTGCCCAGAGAGCCATCCGAACTCCGGTTCCCAACCCGTGAGATTGTGCCACCCAAAGGACTCTGGCAGTTTGTCATCACCCGCGTGCTCGCGGTGGGAGCCCTGGGATTCATAATGGCCGTCGGACTCAACCACTCGTCGAAGGTCATCGTCGCAGCGACGATCTTCCTCGGCGTAGTGGCCCTTTTAGCCGCGATTCAAGTACCGCTGCTCAAGCGGAGGTGGCTACGACTCGAAGAGAGCCGGCTCAGGAGCCTTTCGGGCGACGCCATCTATGCCGGCCCTGCGAGGGCCGAGAATTTGCCGGGCGCCTCCGGGAGCCGCCAGATAGGCGGGGAACTCGTGCTGAACAGACAGGGCCTCTCATTTACGCCGCGCCGCTCAACTGAAGTTCCCGCTCTCAACATCGCTTGGGCCGACATGACCCATATCCGTCTCTCGCCGATCTCGAATGCCCCGGTTGCCGGCTCGCTCGAGGTCACCTTGTTCGGAGGATCGACTCAGAGGTTCGTCGTGCAGCGATGCGAGTCTCTAGCCAACAAGCTGCAGCACTTGCCGGAACGACTGTGAGCCATGAGGGATCCTCTTCTACCTATTTAGGCCGGTGCTGACCAAGCGGACACAGGCTCTTCGGGTCCCACTGAGCCAGGCACACTAAAGGGCGCCGTTCAACGGACCATTTACGAGTCCCCTGCGATGTTTTTGTCACTCATCTGCCAGTTCAGTGGAGCTAGCTATTGTCTATAATCGGGCTAGCCAATAAGGCAGGCCGAGTCAAGGGAGGTCGGGCACGATCATGATCAAGAAGCGGAAGCTGAGCAAGCTCGCGGTTGTGGGAACGGCTTTAGCATGCGCGGTGTTCGTGCTAGCGGTCGGTGCCACCAGTTTCGCGACCACGTCCAAGACCGACCTAGCCCAGGCCACCCATATGGTAAAGGTCCCTGGGGGCACCATGACGATCGCAGAAGGCGCTGCCGCCGGACCGAACTACATCTTCCCGATGATGGGCCTTCAGTACTTCAGTGTCACGAACTTCGACCTGATCTACCTCATGTTCCGCCCGTTGTACTACTTCGGCGTCGGCAACACGGCCGACCTCAACGAAGGGCTCTCTGTCGCGGACACGCCGGTGTACTCGAACAGCGGCCGAACGGTCACCATCAAGATGAAGGGCTACAAGTGGAGCAACGGTGAGACCGTGAACGCCCAGGACGTGGTCTTCTGGATGAACATGTTGAAGGCCGACGCCACTTCGTGGGCTGGCTACGCGCCCGGACCAGGGCAGTTCCCCGGCGATGTAACCAACGTTGTGGCGAACAACAAGACCGACACGGTCACGTTCACACTGGACGCGACATACAGCTCGTACTGGTTCACCTACAACGAGCTGAGCCAGGTCACGCCCCTGCCGGTCGCTTGGGACATCACCTCAGCTGGCGCAAAGCCGGGTTCGGGCGGTTGCTCGGGCGCCTCGTACACCTCGGTGAAGGCCCCCATATCGGCGACCACCGGCGCCCTTGCTGACGTCTCAACTTCCGCTAAGGCGTGCGCTGCAGTGTTCGCCTTCCTCTCCGGCAAGACCGAGGCGGGGGACCTCGGGACCTACGCGTCGAACCCGTTGTGGCAGGTCGTGGACGGGCCATTCCGTCTGACCGCCTACGACGCGACCGATGGCGGTGCGACAGTGGTGCCGAACAAGCAGTACTCGGGCCCGGTCAAGCCCTCCCTCGACAAGCTCGTAATGGCTCCGTTCACTACCGACTCGGCTGAGTTCAACGTGCTGCAAAGCGGCAACAAGATCAACATCGGCTACGTACCGCCGCAGAACGTTCCCGTTTACAGGGGCAAGACCTGGTGCGCAACCGGACCGTGCGTCGGAGCGAACAACGCGCAGCTTGCAGCCAACTACAACCTGTCGCCGCTGTACGGCTGGGCGATCAACTATTTCCCCCTGAACTTCACGAACCCGACCTCGGGGTCGATCTTCAAGCAGCTGTACATCCGCCAAGCAATGCAGTCGCTGATGAACCAGACGCTGTGGATCCAGCTCTACGAATCGGGTTACGGGGTTCCGGACTACGGTCCGGTGCCGGTGATCCCACCGACGGATTTCGCCTCTGCACAGGAGAGCACCAACCCCTACCCCTACAACCCTGCACACGCGAGGGCACTGCTCAGCTCACACGGCTGGAATGTAGTCAAAAACGGTCTCACCACCTGCGTGAAGCCGGGAAAAGCGGCCGACGAGTGTGGTGCGGGGATACCGAAGGGGGCTCCGCTGAGCTTCAATTACCTCTACTACAACGGCGCGGTTTCCTTTAACAGCCAGATCCAAGAGCTTCAGTCGAGTTGGGCCCAGGCTGGCATCAAGGTGATCCTCGCGGGCAAGTCATTCGGGGATGTCGTCGGCGTCGCGTTGCCATGCAGTTCCGGCAAAGCCTGTCCCTGGGACATCGCCAACTGGGGCGGCGGTTGGACCTACGCGCCGGACTACTACCCGACCGGCGAGGAGATCTTCACCACTGGCGCGGGGTCCAACAGTGGTGACTACTCCGATGCGACTGCTGACAAGCTCATCGTGGACACGAACGTCTCGTCATCGCTGTCGTCGCTTCACACCTATGAGAACTACCTGTCGCAGCAGCTCCCCGTCATCTGGCAGCCGGAAGGGGCCTACCAGTTGACCGAGATCGGGAAGAACGTCTGCGGCGTCCTCCCCCAGAACATCCTCCTCACCTGGGTAGCTGAGGACTGGTACTTCTGCAAGGCTGCCAAGTAGCCGTCAGAACCCGTCGTCCTTGACGGCGATGGGCTCTGTTCTCCCCCGGGCCACGGCGTTCGTCGTGGCCCGGGGCCTTCTCTCTACCCAAAAGGGGCTCAGAGAGGTTCTTGACGCTCAGAGCGGGAGCGCTAAGTAGAGGGCGGGCACCATGTCAGGCAGATCGCGTCCGGTGTTCCGGGACACAATCGCGTATGCCACTTCGAACGCCGCCCTGGCGGGCGCGCTTGACCTTCTTCACGAACAATTCGAGCCCTTCGGTTGGTCCTCTCGATGCTC
>Ga0224559_1001426_pt1 | contig 13172 bp, 5 predicted proteins | sample 714S33034metaG_FD_180676 | JGI IMG/M metagenome (GOLD analysis project Ga0224559, IMG submission 180676) | Peat soil microbial communities from Stordalen Mire, Sweden - 717 S3 30-34 | ecosystem: Environmental > Terrestrial > Soil > Wetlands > Peat | place: Sweden: Norrbotten County, Stordalen... | reverse complement strand
AAAACAAACATTAGAGCAATTATCGTATTTTGTCAAAATGCTCATCAAAATAACTAAATATCGCATTTTCAGTCAAAGTTAGTTACATCTCTAATCATCCTTGTCCCCGGTTGTCCTGTTGCGCAGGCCGGAGACCGTCAGGCGCACTGCGATGGATTGGACTGTCATCTGACAAGTAAAAGGTTTATAGTCAGCATGATAGAGTTTAACATATCTACGAATTGCCTCTTGAAGCAGAAACTGGCAGGGGAAGGTGATTTTCCGGCATGATCACCACATTTTGACCGTGCTAAACCGCTTTATTTTTCACAATATTGACTATTTCCGCGGAATCTTGTCATTTTCCTCTTGCAAAACACATAGGATTTGTAATAAGGTTTTCACGTCTCCCAGTTGAGCGTTTTGTCGCCAATCAATCATTCAGATGGTAACGGCTCACAAGTGGGGCAGGAGCGGGGAGGGTGACTTGCCACCTCAAAGATTGAGGCAGAAAAGCAAGGCCCAAATCGCTACCCGTTCGATTCGGACTTCCGGCGGCGCGGAAGCGCCTGTACTTCCAAAGCCAAGGCGTGATCTGCAAGTGCCTTGACTCTCGAGGATGCCGGAGTTTGAATCGCAGGCTTTGTGCAAATTAGGAGGCGAGCATTTTCCCGGCCTGGATAGTGCTCCATGGTTTCAACGTCATCCGTCAATACGTACCGGCGTATGGACATCAACTGGACTTCAAAGAGAGGTGCGACGACAATGATTGATTTCAGAGGGTCATTTGTTGAATTCTTTCGAACGAGACGCGGGCCAGTGCTGCTCAGTTTGTTGGCTGTGGTGTTTCTGCTCAACCCTGTATTTGCGGGCGCTCAGGAACTCTCGGCAACGCTCAGCGGCGTTGTTACCGATGCAACCGGGGCTGTGATTCCTCACGCCTCAGTGGCGATTGCGCAGAATGGTGTCAACGCAGGAGCACGCTCTGTGGAAACGGATGGCTCCGGCAACTACGTGGTCACCAACCTCACGGCTGGAACCTATTCGGTCACCATAACGGCTGTGGGCTTTGAGACCTTCAAGGGCAAGAACATCGTCCTGAACGTCGCCGAAAAGCACACCTTTAACGCTCAACTGAAGGCCGGCTCGACCAGCACAACGATCACTGTGGATGACAATCCGGTTCAGGTCGATACCGAGACCAGCGGTCAGGCCGGCACCATCTCCGGAACCCAGATCCGCGAACTAGAAGTTGCCAGCCGCAGTTTTGCTCAGTTGGTTACCCTGCAGCCGGGCGTTGTCAATGCCGGCCTGGGTGATGAAGCCGCCCCTCAGGCCAACGACTGGATGACCGTCAACGGCGCGCGCGCCTCCTCCAACAACTGGACGGTAGACGGCGCCGACATCAACGACTCCGGCTCCAACCAGACCATCAACAGCCTCCCCAGCATCGACGCCATCCAGGAATTCACCCTGCAGCGCGGCAACTACGACGCCGGCTACGGGCGTTCCGGCGGCGGCCAGGTTCTGGTCCAGACCAAGAGCGGCACCAGCGCCATACATGGAGACCTCTTCGAGTTCGTCCGCAACACCGACTTTAACGCCAACGAATGGTTCACCAAACAAAGCGAGATTCTGAATAACGCGCCAAACGTGCCCTCACCCTACCACAAGAACGTCTATGGCTTTACCGTTGGTGGCCCGGTCTACATTCCTCGCGTCTACAACACCGACAAGAAGAAGACCTTCTTCTTCTATTCTGAAGAATGGACCAAGTGGATTGAGGCGGGCAGCACCATTAGCTTGCCCGCAGCCACGCCAGACATGGTGGCCGGCAAGTTTGTCGGCGTATATACCGCTCCTTCCTGGCTTTCTGCCGCGGCACAAGCTACGGAGAATGCCTGCCTGACATACGCTGGGACGGGATCAGCCGAAACAACAACCATCAATCCTTCGTGCTGGAGCGCGAACGCGAAAGTCTACAACACGAACATCCTTGCGGCAAACGAGGCCAATGACGGCCCGAATTATGTCTACGCCGCCTCCACGCAGAACAACAAGCGCGACGATATTATCCGCATCGACCACTACTTCAACGACAAGGTTCACTTCTACGCGCGCGGCATGCGGGACGTTATTCCCGTTGTCGATCCGGGCGGCATGTCTTGGGGTTCCGGCCTGAACTATCCCGGTGTGGCTAACACCATGGTCAATAACCCCGGCTATAACGTGGTCGGCAACCTGACCTGGACCATCTCGCCCAAGGCTGTCAACGAGTTCGAATTTGCTTATGGGCAGGGCACCATTACCGCAGCCTATACTTCGGGACAGCTTGCGGAATCATCCACGCTGAATTCAGCATTGACCGCGGGCACCGCGTATTTCCCCGAGGCCCACGGCCGCGTTCCCGCTGTGTACATCTATGGAGCAGGGGCATTTCCGGGGATCAATGTTCTCAATGCCGATTACGCTCCGTATGGCGAGCGCAACATGAGCCGCACCTACTTCGACAATTTTTCATACTCGGCGGGCAAACACACTATTCGCGCCGGCTTCCAGTTCGAGCAAATGCTGAAGACCGAAAACGCCTCCAGCGGCGGCCCTCCCACTTGGGGCGCTCCTGGTCCCATCCCGGTCTATGCCTTCAGCACGATGCCCGACTTCCTGCTGGGCAATGTCTCGCAATTCTGGCAGACCAAGTACGACGTCACTCCCGACCTGCACTTCGTCAACAGCGAAGCGTATGTCCAGGACGACTTCAAGTTCAACCACAAGCTGACCATCAACATGGGCATTCGCTGGAGCTTCCTGCCCTCGACCACCGATGTGAACAACAAGATGGATAACTTCGATCCGCAGTATTTCACCCCGGCTGACGCACCCCTCATCACCGCTGGCCTCTCCGGCGGCACCTTTGCTAGCACCACCGTCACCAGCCCGCTCAACTATGCCAATGGCTTGATCTTCCCGCAGGGCGCCAACTGCATCAATGCGCAGCTCGCTGGCAAGTATGCCTCCTGCTCGCCTTATGGCGCCTATGTCAACCCCAACCGCAAGGCCAACTTCGCACCGCGCGTCGGCTTTGCCTATAATCCCGACGGCCAAGGCAAGACCTCAATCCGCGGCGGCTTCGGCCTCTTCTATGACCGCACCAAGGACGCAATCTGGGAGAACAATGCCTTCTCCAATCCGCTTGCGACCCCGTCCGTCACCATCCTTCACGGCTCATTTGATGCCATCGCTGGCGGTTCGGCCGCTGTGCCAACCGGCCCCGCGTCCATCGTCGCCACCGGAAACCCCACTTACAGAATTCCGACCTACGCCAACTTCAACCTGACCGTCGAGCGTCAACTGGCGCCCACCTCGGTTCTTTCCGTGGCTTATGTGAGCAACGAGGGCCGTCACCTGCTGGGCGCATTCGATATGAACCAGCCTTCGGTCGGCGCATGGGAAGGTCAAACGGGCGGACCAGGGGCTAACGAACTCAACTATATTCGCCCCTACGCTGGTTTTTCGACGATCACCAGCCACGCAACCATCTTCACCAGCAACTACAATGCCTTGCAGGCTTCTCTCAACCATCGCACCAACAATGGCATGACGGTTGGCGTGGCGTATACCTGGGCGAAGAACCTGACCACCAATGTCTCTGACTCCCAATCGACGACCGACACTTACAACATGAAGCTCGATTACGGTCCGACGAGCTACGATCAACGCCAGACCCTGATGGTCAGCTACGTCTATGTCCTGCCCTTCTACAAGTCGCAGAATGGAGCGCAGGGCAAGCTGCTGGGCGGCTGGGAAGTCTCCGGCATCACCTCGGCGACGACCGGTCAGCCTTTTAACGTGACGCAGGCTGTTGGCAACTTCGATCCACTCAATAATGGCTCAGGTATTGGCGCCGGCAGCCGTCCGGATCAGGTTGTCAAGCATATTCCGATGCCCAAACAAGTTAACGAATGGTTCGATAACGACACGTCAGCGAATGGACCATTCCAACCCGCGTATGGCCACTTCGGCAGCGAAAGCTCGGACTCGATTTACGGTCCTGGACTGCAGAACTGGGATATGGCAGCCATCAAGAACACCAAGATCGTTGGCAACGTCAGCTTCCAGTTGCGCGCTGAGTTCTTCAACGCCTTTAACCATGAAAATTTCAACAACCCCGACGCCGGGATGGCCGATGGCAGCTATGGCATGATCACCGGCGGTCACGCGCCGCGCAGAATACAGTTCGGCAGCAAGCTGTACTTCTAACCAGCGCGGTTCAAATAGCGCACAACCGAAGGCCGGGGCGAAAGCCCCGGCCTTCTTGCGCCTGGTGCATGTGAGTCTTGCCGGCACGCGACCTGCCCCAAAGGCTTCGTGCCCCATCCTTGCAGACGCCCTTAGCGAAGCGGAGCACCTGCTTCTTGCAATTCTGGCGCAAGGGCAGGAAATCTCGAATCTCAACCGGCCTCGCCCATCAGGAGCGAGCGCAGCGAACTACTTGTTGACCGGTGCGGCTGGCGGCGCACTGTCAATGTGCTCTCCGCCGGAAATCTTCTTGACAATGGACTCATACTCGGTCTGGTGAAGGGTTTTGGAGACGGCGAGTTCCGCATTAGCCTCAGACGTCCTGCCTATGGAGCGATAGAGTTGCGCTAGCCGCCAGTGCGCGGTGGCATCGGTGGGATTGAGCGTCTCAGCCTGCTTCAACTCGCGCAGCGCATCTTCCTTTTGGCCAGCCTCGCTGTAGACGATACCAAGGTCGAGATGCACAACGGAACTGGCGGGGTTGCTTTTCACCACTTGTTCCAGTAACGGCCGGGCAGCGCCAAACTGATTCATGTGAACCTCGGCATCGGCCAGGTAGAGCGTAGCCTGCGCGTGTCCGGGGATGTTGGCGAGCTCCGCTTGAAACTCTGGCACAGCATCCTGAAACTGGCCCTCGGAGAGCAGCAGGTAGCCCAAGCCGAAGTGCACATTGGGCTCCTTGGGGTTGGCCTGGACGGCGATGCGAAACTCCCGGATGGCGCCTTGCGGATCATTCATCTCGTCCAGCGCCTCACCGGCCAGCATGTGAGCCTCGGCCGAGTCGGGACTTAAGGCGATAATGCGGTGAAACTCATCGAGCACGCATTGGTACTGCTTCGAGAGCAAACAACTGTGCGCCAAAGTCAACAGCAGTGTAAGATTCTGCGGATCGCCCTCCGCGGCCCGCTTCAGATAGGGTGTTGCCGCCGCAAATTCGCCCAGCCCGAAGTGCGACATTCCGATCAGGACCGTCAACTGCTGCGCCTCGTCTGAAGAGGGCGGTTGCGTCTTGAGTAGCGGTCTGAGTTGCAGAATTGCGTCCTTGTATTCCCCCGCCTTGAAATATGCAAGGCCCAAATTGTAGCGCAAACGAGGCATGGTGGGATTCAACGCCATGGCCTTGCGATAGAACGCGATCGCCTCGGTGTAATGCTCCTGATGGGCCTCTAGCAGGCCAAGATGAGCGTAAGGTTCAGGATTGGATGGGTGCGCAGCGGACAGCGCGCGCCAGGCAGTTTCGGCCTCTGTAACTTTGCCTTGCTGCTCCAGTGAAAAGGCCGCCTGCCTCTGGTCGCTCTGAGATAGCGCGAACAATGCGCAACCGCCCAGAATCGCTGCCATATACATGAATCGCCCGCGCTCGGGAATAAATCTCACATTTATCTCCGTTGTTATTCTCACCGAGCGATAGAACACCGCGCAACCGCAACTTATCCAGAAGTTAATGAACGCATCAATTCGATAACAGCTCCCAGGTCATTTCCGTAATCGGGCGCAAGCAATGAAACTCAATGTAGCAAGCTTCCTGCCTTACTCCGCAGGATCGTCTGCCGTGAAGGGCGAGCAGCATGGCTTCTGCGTTGCATGGAAGTTCATTAACTCCACGCGAACTCCGTCGGGGTCGTAAAGGTTGAACTGGCCTTTGCCATCTTTGCCAATCTTGGTGTGCTCATCATGGACGCCGGTCAATCTGTTGCCGGAAGAGAGCGTTTTGAAAGCCGCATCAACACTCACTACGCCTATGGAGAAGTGGTCGAGCACGCCGAGTTGGTGCTGAAAGATGCCGGCCGGGATGCCCTGGCTTGGCGCGCCGCTGATGAGCATGTATTCGAGCCAGTCATGGCTGTCCGGCGTCTGCTGACTTACCCAGTCGAGCTTGCCCTCCGCCATGCCGCCAAACCAGTAGGGGCGGAAGCCGAGAAGATCACGGTAGAACGTGTCTTCGACTGCCCTGTCGTGGACCAGAAAACCAAAATGAATCATGTGGCGGCCAATGGCGTTGGGAACGTCGATGGCTTCGAGGCTGGGAGGCGGCTGGACGAACTCCACCTTGTTGCCCTCGGGGTCGAGCACTGTGAACCAGCGGCTGCCGTCAGCGCCCTTTTCCACCCTGGCCGGTGTCTTCCATGCGTGGGCAGCAAGGTATTTGCGCATCCCTTCAGCATTGTCGGTGTTATAGGCCGTGTGGTCGAGCCGATTGATGCCTGCGCCCGGAGGCAGCGGGAGAACTTCAATAAACTGCCTGTCGTTGAAGGCGTAGCGCACGCCCTGCGGATTTTCGGGGTCCGGCTGTCTGGCCGCTCCAATGACCTCACGGTAGTAGCGATCGGTGGCTGCGGGGGCAGATGTGTAAACGGCCATGTGCGAGATGCCCGTAATTGCTGGCCGGGTTGGCGCAGTTTGAGCAGTGGCTGTAACGGCGAAGGCAACGGCACAAGCAGTGGCAAGGACTCTCAAATACATTCTGCACCTCGAAAAGCTGCGGCGAGTCAACGATAAATCGATTGACGCAGATGCGCAAACTGGCAATATTCTCCCTTCTCCGCGCGGCCGTCGATTGTCCGAATGTGCCGGAACCCTTTCTCTGTGTGCGTTACCGGAAGATAGCCAGAGCCGTTGAAATCACTCCCCATGTGTTGCGAAGGGTGTTACAACAGGAGTGTATGGCCAAACGAGCAAGATCAGGGACCGAATCGCAGCCGGGGCAACCTGTTGGCCTGCGGACGCTGGGTGAGTATCTCAACTTGTCGCCAGCCACCATCTCTCTGGTGCTGAACAATGCTCCCGGCGTGCGCTCCATTCCGCAACAGACCAGGGACCGCGTGAGGGAGGCGGCAGCCAGGTTTGATTACCGGCCCAGTTTTTTTGCGCGGTCACTGCGCAAGCGGCAGTCTTATTCCGTGGGCGTGCTGATGCCGGAATTGAGCGACAGCTATGCCACGCAGGTGCTGGCCGGTGTTGAGGAATTCCTTTTGGAGGAAGGGTACTTCTACCTCATCGCAAGTCATCGGCGCAAGCCCGACCTGATTGAGGAGTACTCGAACCTGCTGATGGACCGCTCTGTGGAAGGATTCATCTTGGTCGACACGGTGCTGAAACACAGCATGAAAGTGCCGGTGGTGGCCGTGGCCGGGCATCGCAAGATCGAGGGCGTCACCTATGTTGTGCTGGACCAGCGGCGCGCCGCGGAACTGACGCTGAGGCATCTTTACCAGTTGGGACACCGCAAGATCGCCTTCATGCGCGGCGGCAGCCACAGTTCCGACGCCGATGACCGCTGGGAATGTTTGATGGCCGTGGCCCGGGATTTGAAGCTGGAAGTTGCGCCCAAATTGAGCGTGCAATTGCAGTTGAAGGTGTCTACACCAGAGCTGGGATATGGTCCTGCCAGTCAGTTGCTGGACGGCGGCGCTCATTTCACCGCTTTGGTCTGCTATGACGATCTGGCCGCAATCGGCGCGATCCGCGCCTTTATGGATCATGGCCTGCGGGTGCCGGAGGACATCTCCGTGGTGGGCTTCGACGACATCCAGGGCGCGTCATACAACAACCCCAGCCTGACGACCATTCGCCAGCCGTTGCAACAAATGGGCATAGTGGCCGCGCGTATGCTGTTGCAGCGGATTCGGGGAGAGGGAACATTTTCAGATTCGGTGCCGATTATGCCGGAACTGGTAATTCGCGAGTCCACATGCCCACCCAGTCCCCGGCGCGCCCGCTGGAAGCGAAGTTGAAGATTCGCAAGGTCAATGGAACGTAGACTGTTGCGGTCCGAAGGATCCCCGTATACATCCGACGGCTCATTGCGTTATTCTTTCCGGGTTATGAGAAAATTGCACAATCCCTCTGCTCAATCGTTTGTCCTGCTGGCAATAGTCTTCCTTTTCACGCTGCTCTCGAGCTGCGCTCTAACCGCCTTCGCGCAGGCGCCTGTGGCGGACTCGCCTCAAATCGAGGCCCGGGCCCAAGCTCTGGTAGCCAGGCTCACGCTCGAGGAGAAGGTTCTTCTGCTGGGCGGCGTTGACCAGATGTTCACGCAAGCCGTGCCGTCGATCGGCCTGCCGCGCTTCAAAATGTCGGACGCGTCGGTCGGCGTGCGCACCTGGGGACCGACCACGGCTTATGCCGGCGGAGTGGTGCTGGCCGCCAGTTGGGATCCGGCTCTGGCGCGCAGAGTCGGCGAAGCCCTGGGCCAGGATGCCCGCGCCCGGAGTGTGCATTTTCTGCTCGGCCCCGGCGTTAACATCGCGCGCTCTCCACTGGCGGGGCGCAACTTTGAATATCTTTCCGAGGATCCGTTTCTCAACTCGGCCATGGTGGTTCCATTTATCGAGGGCGTCCAGTCCCAGGGCGTGATCGCCACAGTCAAGCACTATGCCCTCAACAACCAGGAGTACAACCGGCACAATGTGAGCTCCGATATTGACGAGCGCACCATGCGTGAGATCTACCTGCCGGCATTCGAGGCTGCCGTCACCCAGGGACACGTGGACGCGGTGATGAATTCCTACAATCTGATCAACGGCATCCACGCTACACAAAACGAGTTTCTGAACCTCAAGGTGCTCAAAGGCGAGTGGAGCTTCCAGGGGATTCTGATGTCGGACTGGGACGCTACCTATGACGGCGTGGCAGCGGCCAACAACGGCCTCGACCTGGAGATGCCCAGCCCTCGCTTCATGAACGCGGAGACTCTACTGGCCGCGGTCAAAGCCGGCGCAGTGAAGGAGTCCACCATCGATGACAAGGTGGTGCGACTGCTGAGAACTGTGTTGCGCTACGGTTTCCTCGACCGCCCGCAATTTGATCCGGCAGATTCGACTTACTCAGTGGCCGATCGCGCGGTTGCTTTGGACGGCGCTCGCGAGAGCCTGACACTGCTGAAAAACGAAGGCCACCTGCTGCCGCTCGATCCGGCCGAGGTCAAGACCATCGCCATCATCGGCCCCGACGCATGGCCGGCTGTGACCGGCGGCGGCGGCTCCTCCGAGGCTCACGCCTTCGAGCCGGTCAGCATTCTCACCGGCATCGCCAACCAGGCTGGACCTGATGTGCATGTGCTTTATGCCCGCGGACTGCCGGAGATGAACGACGTCTTCCGCGGTACCCACTGGGAGAGTGGCGTAACCGTAGCAAGTTTTCCAAGCAACGACTTCAGCGGCAAACCGGAGATCGCCACTCAACCGTACATCGGCGACTTCCAACGACAAAGACGCGGGCCGAAAAGCGAGACTCCTCAAAGCACTCGCTACAGCGCCAGTTACAAGGCGGCCAAGACCGGCAGTTACATTCTTCTGGAAGCCTCTCAATCCTGGGACGGCGACGAATTCAAAATCACGGTCGACGGCAAGCCGTTGCCGGTCCCGCCTCACGTCGAGGGCCAGGCTCCGCAATTCTGGACGCTCGATCTGAAAGCCGGCCAGACAGTGAATATTGTGGCCGAGTGTGTTCCATTTTCTTCCAGCGTGCATTTCGGTTTAGGCATTGCTTATGAGCCGGAGCTGGTCTCAGCGGAAGCCAAACAATTCGCGGCTCTCGCTGACGTTGTGGTCGTCGCTGCGGGCTTCAACCCGTCCACCGAGGGCGAGGGCTACGACCGCGCCTTTGCGCTGCCCTGGGGACAGGACGCGCTCATCGAGGCTGTGGCTGCGGCCAATCCGCGCACCATCGTTACACTCACCAGCGGCGGCGGCGTGGACACGCATCGCTGGCTCGACAAAGTTCCCGCGCTCTTGCACGTCTACTATCCCGGCCAGGAGGGCGGCACCGCCGTTGGCGAAGTCCTCTTAGGCAAGCACAATCCGGAGGGCAAGCTTCCGGTCAGCTTTGATCGCAGTTGGGAAGAAAATCCTTCGGCGCAGTACTATTACCCCATCAAGGGAGCGGATGCTTCGCTGCACGTGACGGAAAACGGCAAGCCGCCGGTGGATTATGCTATACCCCACGTGAAGTACGAGGACAAGCTGATGGTCGGTTACCGTTATTGGACCACCACCGGCAAGCATCCGCTCTTTCCCTTCGGCTTCGGACTGAGTTACACCAGCTTCAGTTTTGCTAACTTGCACGCGCCTGCGACCGCAGCTTCCGGATCGAATGTTGCAGTCAGCTTCGACGTGACTAACACCGGCAGCGTAGCCGGGGCTGAAGTGGCCCAGCTCTACGTCTCCGATCCCTCCACCAAAGTCGTTCGCCCGGAGCGCGAATTGAAAGGCTTCGAGAAGGTTCGCCTGGCTCCCGGCGAAACCCAGCACATAACTCTCAACCTGGACGCGCGCGCTTTCAGCTACTGGGACGAGGCGGCGCACAAGTGGGCCATCGATCCGGGTAAATTCATTATCCGCGTCGGCGACTCCAGCGAAAACACTCCGCTCCATGCGGATTTGACGATCAATTAGATTCGCCCACTAACCAACCGCTCGGCCTGCCGCTTGCATTGGGCAGGCCAAGCACTCTGGGCCAAGGCGTCCAGCATCGGAGTTGCTCCCGCTCCCTGCTATCGGCTTCATCACCAAGATCAAGTCCGCAAACCTACTCCATTTACCTGACCTGTTTGAGCGCGGGCAAAACGCCCGATAAAGTCTACATAGCGGGTGATCTCTCCGGCATGAAATCGAGCGGCAGCGCGGTCATTTAGGCAAGTCCAGCGAACCGGTAATGGTGAAGCCTGCTTCGGATTTCGCGCTGGTGTCCTGGGGTTGTGCGCCCCCTAAGGTCAACACATATTTGCCGGGCAGGATAGCGCGGTTTCCCTTGTCGTCTACGCTCGACAGCGCGCGAGGGTCGATGCTGATGGAAACTGCGCGCGTGACTCCGGCTGGGACGCGAACCCGCTGAAAGCCGGCCAGAGAGCGGATGGGGCCATCGGGTTGCGGCGTCTTCAGGTACGCTTCGACGACCTCATCGCCAGCGATGGTGCTGGTGTTGGTGACGGTGACGGTTGCGGTTAACGGTTCGCCTGCCTTCAGAATTTCCGCGGAGAGTTTAATGGGTCCGTATTTGAATGTGGAGTAGCTGAGTCCGTAGCCGAAGCCCCAGAGCGGCTTGCCGGTGAAGTAGCGATAGGTGCGGCCCTTCAGGGTGTAGTCGGTGAAGGCCGGCAAGTTGTCGAGACTCGCGTAGAAGGTGACGGGCAGGCGGCCAGCGGGATTGTTGAGGCCGGCCAGTGTGCGTGCAATGGCTTCTCCGCCGGCGACGCCGGGATACCAGGCTTCAAGAACAGCGTCTGCGTGCTCGTTGGCCCAGTTGAGCGCCACCGCGCTGCCGCTTTGCAAAACCACAATGAGCGGCTTGCCGGTGGCGGCCACGGCTTCAAGCAGTTTCTGTTGCGGAGCTGGCAGTTCGAGGCTTGTGCGGTCGCCGCCCTCAAAGCCGTCGATCTTGATCTTCATCTCCTCGCCTTCGAGTTGCGGAGAAAGTCCGACAAACGCTACTACAACGTCAGCTTCCTTTGCGCGCGCCACTGCCTCATCGAGCTGAGCCTGGGCGGGCGCTTCCCACTTGAGAGTCAGGCCGCCGCCTGACGCATCACCGGCGTGCGAGTACTCGAGGCGGAAGTCATGGGGCTTAATATCGGCGAAGTCGACCACGATGGAAGATTTTTTCGAAAAATGTTCGATAGGCGGAGCGGTGGGTGAAGCGCCCGGACTGGTTCCGAAGTTGCCCATAACAGAAAGGTCGGTCCCTTCGCGCAGGCTGCCTTCCGAGAGTACTTTGCCGTCGAGGATGAAGCGGTAAGTTTCAACGGGCGAGTAAGGAAAGCTGTCGCCCTGTTCGAGAGTGAAGACGTAATGGCCGGGGGCGGGGACAGCGAGCGTGCCGGTCCAGCGAACAGAGTAGTCGTGTGTGGCCAATTGCGGCACAGGCTCGGCGTTTTCCCAGTCGGTCTGAATCGCGGGCTGTGTAAGTGTGGCGACGGGACGGCCGGTCCAGTCGGGCGTGGCGAAGAACTCCGTCTTGAGGCCATGGCTGAGGCTGAAGGCAGTGCGGGGAACGGGCACGCCGGCGCCAACAGCAAGCGTCGAGCCTTGTGCATAGAGGATGGGCGAACTGCGGAACTGCCGCAAGATACCGTCGAGCGGCGTAATCGGATCAAAAGGCGTGCCGTCATAGTTTCCCAGGATGGACGGCAACAGGTCGGCCGTGGGACCGATGACGGCAATGTGTGCCGGCGCAACTTTGAACGGCAAGGCTCCGTTGTTTTTGACCAGGACGATGCTCTCTTCCGCGGCCTTCAGGGCAGCCGGGCGGTCCCTTTTGAGCAGATCGTCGGAGAAACTGAGGTTATCCAGCGGATTGGAGCCCTGCGGGTCAAAGAGGCCGAGTTGGAAGCGCGCCGTATAGAGCCGCTCGGCTGCCTGTGTGATGAGATCTTCCGAGATCAGGCCCTGGCGAGCCGCGCCGGCTAGTGTGTTGAAACCCGGATTCCATATGCTGCACGAGAGGTCCGTTCCCGCATCAAGAGAGAGCACGGCGGAGTGCTCCACGTCTGGAGTTTTCTTGTGGCCCTTGTTGATGTCGACAATGGCGCCGCAGTCGGAGACGACGAAGCCTTTGAAGCCCCATGCATCGCGCAAGTGCTCTTTGAGCAGCATCTTGTTGGTGCATGCCGGCCATTCGTCGATCGAGTTGTAGGCGCACATGACTGACTGCACATGGCCTTCAGTCACGGTGGCGCGAAAGGCTGGCAGGTAAGTTTCTTCCAGGTCGCGCGGCGATGGATCGACGTTAAAGCCGTGGCGCAGGGTTTCAGGACCGCTGTGTACCGCGAAGTGCTTGCTTGTGGCCACTGCGCGCAGGTGGTTCAGATCGCCGCCCTGCACGCCGGAAACAAATGCCACGCCCATTTTGCCGGTGAGAAACGGGTCCTCGCCGTAAGTCTCCTGGCCGCGGCCCCA
>Ga0224559_1001425_pt1 | contig 13172 bp, 13 predicted proteins | sample 714S33034metaG_FD_180676 | JGI IMG/M metagenome (GOLD analysis project Ga0224559, IMG submission 180676) | Peat soil microbial communities from Stordalen Mire, Sweden - 717 S3 30-34 | ecosystem: Environmental > Terrestrial > Soil > Wetlands > Peat | place: Sweden: Norrbotten County, Stordalen... | reverse complement strand
TTCAACTTCCAGTGGGCGTGGGCTTCGGGGGTGGCGGCGGGGAGGGCGGTGTAAGGGCAGGAAGCGGGAAATAGGGGATAGAAAAACAGCAAGTTAGTCAGTCAGCGTGGGCCGGAATCTAATTTCCAGGTGGCGGATCGGCAACGGGCTTGGGAGGATTGGCCTTGTCCAGGCGTTCCACAAATTCATAGAGAACTTCTGGACCGGGACCGGCGACGGCTTCACCGGGATGGACGCCGGCCTTCATCCACGCAAAGAGGAAGACGAGCGGAATCCAGCCGCGCGCATCGTGTTCGAGCTCCGCACCGATTCTGTTGAGGATGCGTGAGAAGTAGAGTGGCAGGCGGACGGGAACGACCTTCAGGGTGGCCGGATCGACGCAGTGCTCGGGCGCAGACGTAACGAGGTACTCGCGGCAGATGAGCGGGCGGATGGGGTGAATGGAGCAAGACTCATCCTCGAGGAAGGGGCATGGGACGCGCTGGTGAAGGTAGTCGAGGGCTAACTGGCGGGCGGAATCGGTGTCGGCGAGCCAGTCTTCGTTGACCATGCGGTCGATAAGCCCGGCGGCGGCGAGCTTGAGGAGGGTCTGGTGGAAGCGTTGCGCGAGCTCCTGCTGGCGGGATTCGGGAAGGCTGCGAATCCATACGGTCAGTGCTTCTGCCTCAAAAATGTTAAGGGGGACAATCTGCCGGCAGCAGGCGCCGCAGCCAGCTTTGCAGGAGACAGTGCGGCCCGCGTCGGCTAACTGCGCGGTGACGCCCTCAATGAGTGAGTTCTCAAGCGATTGAATCACGGGCAAAATCTGGGTGAGGTTGGTTGGGCCGGCTGGGACTACGGCTGTCGCGGTGAAATTGCCGTCGCCAATGCCGACAGCGAACTCGACAGATACGGTTTCCGGTGGCGTGAAAGACGGCTCGGTCATAGCTCAGCATTGTAGCGAAACAGCATGAAGCCGGCTTTGTACCCCCTGCATTCCTTCTTTGAAAGGCGTCGAGGGACCGGGCTCCCAAAGCTCAGTCACAGCGGATCTACTGCTCGGCGGGTTGAGCGGGGAGCTGGGGTGGAGCGGATGGCTTGGCGGAAGGCGTGAGGACGAAGCCTTTGCGGACAAGGGCGAAGCCCGCCTGGGGGAGTTCAGCCTGGAGGAGCTGGTTTTCGGGGCCGGAGAAGAGATCGGTGTCGGCGCCCGCGATGGTGGCTACCAGGTGGTGAACGGTGATGGGCTTGCCGTCGAGGGTTCCCTGCATGTCGGCGTGGCTTGCGAGCCGGATCGGTTCGATGGAGCCGGCTTGCTTGGGGATGATGGCCCAGAGGTCGCGGTTGTTGCCGGCTACGGCGAGGGCGACCAGGGTATCGAGTGCGCCGGGGTCGAAGTCGGCAAGGAAAACGGAGGCGGGGTGCGCGGCCAGACGAGTGGTTGTGCTGTGGCCGTTGGCGGAGATATTGAGCAGAACCTGGGCGGCGTCCGGAGCGGCATTCACGTTGACCGCGGAGCCGTTGACGGTGGCGCTCAACTGGACATGCTTGAGGCTGTTTGCAGAGGTGAGCCGTTCGGTCTTGGAGAGATTGTAGTCAAGGCCGGGCATGGCGACGCGAACGACCGACGTGGAGTTGTAACCATCGGGGGCGGCGATGAAGGTGACGGTGGCGGTGCCGACGGAGTGGCCATGCTGGGAGATGATGAAACTGCCTGACTGGGCTCGGACGGGAAGCGCATGCGAGGCAAGGAGAACTGCAAGCATCGGGAAAAGGGCAAATCTGGGCGCAGGTATATTCATCGACTCTGCTTAGTTAGACACTGAATTCCGGAAAGGGTTGTGCGAGAGACCGGAGGTCAATGGCCTCGAGTGGTTGGAGTTTGCGCTAGCCCACCCTAGCCACAAAAACAAAGACGTGGCGACCCAGAGGGTGCCCCGGTGGGGCACCCAGATTCTGATATCGGCACGGGGATTGGAGAGTCTTTCTGATCCCTGATCCCTGATCCCTGATCCCTGTTCCCTGCCCTTATCCTTTGGCGACGGCGAAGCGCTTGTTGACGTCGGCCCAGTTGACGACGTTCCACCAGGCTTCGAGGTACTTGGGGCGGAGGTTCTGATACTTGAGGTAGTAGGCGTGCTCCCAGACGTCGTTGCCGAGGATGGGATATAAGCCCTGCGAGAGGGGCGAGTCCTGGTTCGCGGTGGTGATGACCTTGAGCTTGCCGCCGGTGAAGACGAGCCAGCCCCAGCCGGAGCCGAACTGCTTGGCCGTGGTTTCGTTGAAGGCCTTCTTGAAGGCGTCGAATTCGCCGAAGTCGGCGGCGATTTGGGCGGCGATTGCGCCGGTGGGCGCGCCACCAACGCCAGCGGAGCCGACCGGGCCCATCAGGTTCCAAAATGCTGTGTGGTTGGAGTGGCCTCCACCGTTGTTGCGGACTGCGCCGCGGATGTCTTCAGGGACCGCAGCCAGGTCGCGAATCAGGTCGTCGACGGATTTGGCGGCCAGGTCGGGATGGTTGGCCAGAGCGGCGTTCAGGTTGTTGATGTAGGCCTGATGGTGCTTGTCGTGGTGCAGGTGCATGGTTTCTGTGTCGATGAACGGCTCGAGGGCGGCGTAGTCGTAGGGAAGCGGTGCAAGTTCGTAAGCCATAGGGGAATCTCCTCAATTCGGATTGTACTGCGGTGGTTGGGCCTTGCGTGGAGCGACGTACGACGGGGGCCGAAGGACGGGCGCTCTTCCACGGAATCTTCGCACCCGGAAGTACTTCCGTGTGTTTGGATGGATGCGCCAGCGAGGGGTTAAGGTTCGGGAAAGTTATCGACCATGAAACCTTTGAGCCTGACAGAACCCTGACAGAACATCAAAGTTAGTTCGGATAGCAACGAGCGGCTTCCCCAATCTGCCCGGCGTTTTCAGCTTCCCCATTCGGAAAAGAGCTTCTTACCCATGAGCGACCAGCCGCAGCCTTCGCTATGCGGGCTCGCGTGCCGATATTGCGGCGGGAATTGAGAGCGGCGAGGCGGAATGGACACTACATTGGATTGTGCAAGACGGGCTGGGGCAGGACGGCTGGCTTGGTTACAATGTGAAGGTGCGGGCCGGGGCTCGTTGATCGGACACGATTGGCGGATGGGCCAGTTGATGGAAAGGACATTCTGGAAATGACTGCTACCCTTGAAGATCTATCTCTCGACGAACTTTCCATCGACACGTTGCGTTTGCTCGCCGTGGATACAGTGGAGAAGGCGAAGAGCGGACATCCCGGCGCGCCGCTGGGCTGCTCGCCGATCGCGTACCTGCTGTTTCACAAGCTGATGAAGCACAACCCCGCCAATGCCAAATGGCCCGACCGCGATAGATTCGTGCTGTCGAACGGGCATGCCTCGGCGCTGCTTTATTCAGTGCTGCACCTCTCCGGGTATGACGTGACGCTAGACGATCTGAAGAGCTTCAGGCAGTGGCATTCGCGGACGCCGGGGCACCCCGAATTCGGCGACACGGACGGCGTGGAAGCGACCACCGGACCGCTTGGCCAGGGTATTGCGATGGCCGTGGGCATGGCCATGGCAGAGAAGCATCTGGCGGCGATCTATAACAAGCCGGGATTTGAAGTGGTGCACCACCATACCTATGCGCTGCTGGGCGACGGGGACCTGATGGAAGGCGTCTCGCACGAGGCCTGCGCGCTGGCGGGAACGCTGGGGCTGGGCAAGCTGATCTTTCTCTACGACGACAACCTGATCTCGCTGGATGGGCCGACCGAACTGAGCTATTCGGACAATGTTCCGGAGCGTTTCGAGGCCTACCACTGGCATGTGCAGCACGTGGCGGATGGGAACGACCTCGAAGCCATTGAAGCGGCGATTGAAGCAGCCAAGAAGGAGACTGCCAGGCCGTCGCTCATCGCTGTGCGGACGGTGATCGGCTACGGCAGCCCCAAGGCCGGGACCAACAAGGTTCACGGCGAGGCGATGGGCCCGGAGAACGTTGCGGCTACGAAGAAATTTTTCGGCTTCCCCGAGGATCGGAGCTTTTATGTTCCCGATGCGGCGCTGGCCAACTGGCGCAAGGCAGTCGATCGGGGCGCGAAGCTGGAAGCCAAGTGGAAGGCTGAGTTCGAGGGCTATGCGGCGGCGAACCCTGAGCTGGCGGCGGAGTTTGAGCGCACCCAGAAGGCCGAGTTGAAGGCAGGTTGGGAGAAGGCGATTCCGAGTTTTGCAGCGGACAAGCCGCAGGCCACGCGCAACGCAGGCGGAGCGGTGATGAACGCGATTGCCGGTGTTGTGCCGGAACTGTTTGGCGGCGCGGCCGATCTGACCTCATCGACGAGGACGATCTTCAAGCCGGGCGAGAGTTTCCATGTGACACCAGCGGGGCGCAACGTCTTCTTCGGTGTGCGCGAGTTTGGCATGTGCGCTGCGGTGAACGGAATTGCGGCGCATGGGGGGCTCATTCCGTTTGGGTCGACCTTCTTTGTGTTTTCGGATTACGCAAAACCGGCTATCCGGCTGGCAGCGCTGATGCAGGTGCACTCGCTGTTTGTGTTTACGCACGACTCGATCGCGCTGGGCGAGGATGGACCGACGCACCAGCCCATCGAACACCTGATGGCGCTACGCGCGGTTCCGGGGCTGACGGATTTTCGTCCGGCGGATGCGAACGAGACCGCCGCGGCGTGGAGGCTGGCGCTTGAGCGGAAGGGGCCGAGCTTCTTTGCGCTGACCCGGCAGGATGTGCCGGTGCTCGATCCGGCGACTCATGACGCGTATGCCGCGGTGAGCAAGGGTGCGTATGTCCTCGAAGATGCATCGAAGCCTCAGGTGGTGCTGATTGGCACGGGCTCCGAGGTGTGGCCCGCCCTGGCTGCCGCGAAACTGCTGGCCGCCGATGGGATTCAGGCACGGGTAGTCAGCTTCCCGAGTTGGAAGATCTTCGAGGAACAGACGGCGGAGTACAAGGCCAGCGTTCTGCCGCCGGGCGTGCCCAGACTTGCGATCGAGGCAGGGGCCACGCTGGGGTGGTGGAAGTATGTCGGCCTGGACGGCGACGTCGTCGGACTGGATCGGTTCGGAGCATCGGCGCCGGGGCCGAAGGTGCTGACCGAGTTTGGATTTACCGCGGATAATGTGGCCGCGCGTGCGAAAAAGCTGGTGAAGTAAATACAGTGATCAGTGGTCAGTCTTCAGTTAAGCAAATGTCAGTCATCGAGATTTGGGATCGAGTTCGCTTCTTTCTGAGACTGATAGCTGACAACTGATCACTGACCACTGTTTTCAAGGAGTGCATCGTGAAACTCGTCATAGCATCCGACCATGCGGGATTTCCTCTTAAGGAAGAGGTTCGCGCAAACCTTGCGCTTGCCGGTCACGAGGTGATCGACCTGGGAACCTACCAACCTGATCCGCAGGACGACTACCCTGATTTTGCCGAGAGGGTTGGCTTGGCTCTGAAGCAGGGCGAGGCGCCGCGCGGGATTCTCATCTGCGGCTCGGGAGTGGGCGTGTGCGTGGCGGCAAACAAGATTCCGGGGATTCGCGCGGGCATGTGCCACGATACTTACTCGGCGCACCAGGGCGTGGAGCACGACGATATGAACGTGATTGTGCTGGGAGCGCGCATTATCGGGTCGGCGCTGGCCTTTGAAGTGGTGCATGCATTTATCGGCGCCAGGTTCATTGCTTCGGAAAAGCGGTTTGTGCGCCGCTACAAGAAGGTGCTGGCCATTGAGGCAAAGTATATGTGCGGAGACGGCTCGGCGAATCCGGCATGAAACGCGGTCGCGGGATTCGGCAAATGCCGAGGCCACGATCGGTGACAAATCCCCAGGAAACTTCATTAGGCATTCACGACTGAGACGCATACTGAAAGGCGCCGATGTTCCCCTTCGACGTGATCCTCTTCGATGTTGGCGGAGTTCTGCTCACAAATGGCTGGGACCACCGCGAGCGCGCGGCGACGACGGAGTATTTTCACCTCGATCCCGCGGCTTTCGAGGCCAGACACCCTGCGCCTTACGATGCGTGGGAGCGTGGCGCCATTTCGCTGAAGTCTTATCTTGACGCGACCGTTTTCTATGAGCCGCGCCACTTTTCGCAAGACGACTTTTTTGGATTCATGCTGAACCAGTCGAAACTCCTTCCCAATGGTGCGCTGGGAATCCTTGAAGAGATTGCCGCATCCCATAAGTGCATGGTGGGAGCGCTGAACAACGAAGCGCGAGAAACCAACCAGTTCAGATTCGAGAGCTTTGGGCTGCGGCACTATTTCGATGTTGCGCTGAGTTCCTGCTACCTGGGTCTGCGCAAGCCGGAACCGGCCATCTATCGTCGCGCGCTGGATATTCTAGGCAGGCCGGCGGAGCGGATTCTCTTCATCGACGATCGTACCGAAAATGTGGCCGGCGCTGAGGCTGCGGGGATGAAAGCTATTCAGTTTAAGGGATCGGATTCTTTGCGGGGCGAGTTAGTGAGTTTAGGGGTTTTGTAACATGGGACTCTTGGCTTCCCACCCATTCCGCAAGAAAACCGCGGAATGGATGGGGCACCCAGCTTTGTGGGGGAGTTTTGGGAGTTCTGTAACGAGTCGGCATGGGAGGTCTTATGCAGCTGGGACTAATTGGACTGGGTAAGATGGGCGGTAACATGGCGGAACGGCTTCGGCTGGGCGGCCACCAGGTAGTCGGGTTCGACTTCAATGCGGAGGCTGTGGCTAAGTTGACGGCGACAGGAAACGTGGGCGTGTCGACGCTGGGTGAGTTAGCCGGGAAGCTGGAAGGACGCAAGGCAATCTGGATCATGGTGCCACAAGGCGATCCAGTGGACCAGACCATCGCCAAGCTCGAGCCGCTGTTGAATCCCGGCGACATTCTGATTGACGGCGGTAACTCGAATTACAAAGATTCAATGCGGCGCCACATGGAAGTTACAGCCAAAGGATTCCAGTTTGTGGATGTCGGCACATCCGGCGGAGTGTGGGGACTGAAGGAGGGTTATAGCATGATGATCGGCGGCGACAAGGAGCCGATCGAGTATCTGCGTCCTATCTTCGAGACACTGGCTCCAGCCGCCGGCAAGGGTTGGGGACACGTGGGTCCGGGCGGCGCGGGCCATTTTGTGAAGATGATTCACAACGGAATCGAGTACGGCATGATGCAGGCTTATGCCGAGGGGTTTACGATCCTGGAGAAGAAAGAGGAGTTTGGCCTGGATCTGGGCCAGATTTCGCAGATATGGCGTTACGGAAGCGTGGTGCGTAGCTGGCTGCTGGATCTTGCCGCCGATGCGCTGGCCAAGAATCCATCGCTCGAGGGGCTGGAGGCGTTTGTCGAGGACTCCGGGGAGGGACGCTGGACGGTCTTTGAGGCTATCGATTTGAATGTCTCCGCGCCGGTGATTACCGAGTCTCTGATGCGGCGCATCCGTTCGCGGGAGAATAATAACTTTACCGACCGCATGCTGGCCATCATGCGCAATGAGTTCGGCGGACATGCGGTGAAGAAAGAATAGTTGTCAGTTGTCAGTGATCAGCGGTCAGCGAGTTACCGGATTAGTTGGAAGGAGTTAGGGATGGCGACGATAACAGCGAGTGTGCGCGCGGAGGACCTTTCCCACGTCCCGCATGGCACGGAGAGGATTCCCGATCCGGGGATTCTGGTGATCTTTGGCGCGTCGGGCGACCTGACCAAGCGGAAGTTGCTGCCGGCACTGTTTCATCTGCGGCAGAACGATCTGCTGCCCAAGCAGTTTGCGATTGTCGGCGTGGCGCGCCGGCCGCTGGGCGACGAGTTTGCCAAGGATATGCGCGAGGGCATCGTTTCGTTTGGCGCAGTAGATACGAGCGACGCGAAGTTAGATGAGTTTGTGGCGAACATCAGTTACTACCCGCTTAACTTCGACGATCCCGAGGACTATGCGGGGTTGAAGGTCGAGTTAGAGCGCATCGCCAAGGAAAAGGGCATAGGCGGCGACCGTCTTTTCTACATGGCGACCGCGCCGGAGTTCTTTGCCGGCATCATCGAGAACCTCGGCAGGCAGGGGATGGCGCAGCCGGAGCAGGGCAAGGCGGCGGTGGTGATTGAGAAGCCATTCGGCCACGACCTTGACTCCGCGCGGGAGTTGAACCAGCAGGTGAACGCCGTCTTCCATGAGAGCCAGGTCTTCCGCATCGACCACTACCTGGGCAAAGAGACGGTGCAGAACATTTTGGTTTTCCGGTTTGCCAACGGAATCTTCGAGCCTATCTGGAACCGGAATTTCATCGACCATGTACAGATCACAGCCGGCGAAACTCTCGGTGTGGAGGGGCGCGGTCCGTTTTACGAGAAGGCGGGCGCGCTGCGAGACGTGGTCCAGAACCACGTGATGGAGTTGCTGAGCTTTGTGATGATGGAGCCGCCGTCGAACTTCGAGGCGGAGAGCGTGCGGCGCGAAAAGCTGAAGGTGTATCAGGCCATTCCGCCGATACCGATTCTGAACGTGGTGCGTGGCCAGTATGGGCCGGGAATCGTGAATGGACAGCATGTGGTTGGCTACCGGGACGAGGATCGGGTCAACCCCGAGTCGGGTACGGAGACTTATGCGGCGGTGCGCCTGCAGATTGAAAACTGGCGATGGGCGGGGGTTCCGATTTATCTGCGCGCGGGCAAGCGGCTCAGGAAGCAGGCAACGGAGATCAGCATCCAGTTCAAGCAGCCGCCGTTGTTGATCTTCAATCGCATGGCGGCCGCCAGCCCCTGCCAGGAGATTCAGCCCAACTTGCTCACCATCCGCATTCAGCCGGACGATGGCATCGCACTGCGCTTCGGGGCCAAGGTGCCGAACACGCCGGGGATGAATGTCTGTCCGGTGAACATGGACTTCGACTATGCCGCGGTGTTCGGCAACTCGAGCGCCAACGGCTATGAGCGGCTGCTGCTGGACGCAATGCTGGGCGACCAGACTCTGTTCGCGCACCGCGATGGAGTGGAGACGACCTGGGCGCTATACACGCCGATCTTGCAGGCCTGGGCTGGAAAGAATCCGGAGGTGTTTCCGAACTACTTTGCCGGGACCTGGGGCCCGCAATGTTCAGATCGGCTGCTGGAACGCGGTGGGCATGTGTGGAGAAACAATCTGGGACGACAGGTGTAAAGACAGAGATCAGAGATCAGAGATCAGGGATCAGGAGAGGCTATAAAGGGCGATAAAGAACTGTAGTTGTAGATATCCCACCCTAGCCACAAAAACAAGAACGTGGCGAGGGTGGGGCACCCGGCTCCCGGCCGCCTTCAATCGCGCTTAATATTCCAGTCCTCCATTTCGATTTCCCCTGAAAGCTGTCGGATTAGTGCGTTACACCGATCCGCATCCTTTATAGTCTCACTATCTTTGTTCTTGATCGCTCGTTCCCAAATCTTCCAGAGGATCCCGTCAAGTTCTTTCCATGTCTTGGCGCTCATTTCTCTATTCACCGTTTTGCTGGTTCCTCCAAGGTCGCACTTCAATACACTACCGCGAATAGTGTAGCGTGGAATTGTTTCCGAAGGGGGGAAGGGCAATGAAAGAAATCCTCGTGACGTTCGGTTCGATTGTCGCGATACTGTTTGGTGCGATCCTGATTTACGCAAACTTCTTTACTGGCACTTTCTATGAGCTTGGGTATATTATCGGCACTTTTTTCGGAGTCATCTTTCTTGCGGCTGGGATCACGGGGCTGTGGATGAAGGGTCGCTTAATGCCCAAGTAGGCGAGTACCCCGTCCTTGACGCGTACTGTGCGGCGAGGGTGGGATACAGCGAAATTCGCTTACCCGCCGACTCGCTACCTCGCCGCCTTCCCCATCCCCCGGTCCATGGCATCGTTGGCCAGGCGGTCGGCTTCCTTGTTGCCGCCGCGCAGCGTGTGCCGCATCTCAAATCCCTCCAGTCGTGCAGCCAGCCGTTTGGCTTCCTGCCATAGCGGAATCAGGCCGGGACTTTTCACCTTGTACAGGCCTTTCATTTGCTTGACCATCAGCTCCGAGTCGGAAACCACGCGGAGATGCTTCGCGCCGTTTTCGATGGCCCACTTCAACACGGCCAGCAGTCCGGAGTATTCGGCGTAGTTGTTGGTCTGGACGCCCAGGAATTCGCTCAGCCGGGCGACGACACGGCCTTGAGGGTCTTCAATCACTGCGCCGTAGCCGGCGGGGCCAGGGTTGCCGCGTGAGCCGCCGTCGCAGTGGGCGGTGTGCCAGCTTTCTGGGGCGGCTGCGGGGAGATGGTCAAAGAGGTTTCCGGTCATTGGTTCCAGTGTAGCGGGCGAGGTGACCTCGGCGTGCGTGATCTGCTTACCAAAACGACCAGAATCCGTCTAGCCTAGTACGGACGATTCTCTATCCACCGGAGCAGAGAACTGATGGCAACGGATGCGGTGAGTTACCCACTATCCCCGGTTGCGGGGCCGGCGAGTTTGGCTTGGCCGGCGGCGCGGAAGGTACAATCCTTCCCAGGTATGTCGGCGACTGAAGCAACGGACGGGACAAGTCGGGAAACGGGCGGAAATGGGGCCAATCGCGCCGGTGCGGGCCGGGCGCAGGATCGTTTGCAGGCGCGCGCGCCGGAGATGGAGTTGATTCGCGAGGCGCAGGCGGGTTCGCGGGCAGCCTTCGACGCATTGGTGCGGCAGTATGAGCACCAGGTACTACGGCTTGCACTGCAGCTGACGGGAAGCGAGCACGACGCCGAGGATATTTACCAGGAAGCGTTTTTGAAAGCCTACCGGTATATCGGGAACTTCCGCTTCGAGTGCTCGTTTTATACGTGGATTTACCGGATCGTGACCAACCTTTGCCTGGATCAACTGCGGCGCAAGAAGACGCGCCGGGAAGACCATGCGGTGGTGCTCGACCACTCGGGAGACGAGATCGACCGGCTGGCGACGGTGAGCGATGAGCGGTCGTTTTCAAACCCGGCCAAGGAGCTTGACCGCAAGGTGCTGGGGGAGCGGATTCAGGCGGCGCTGGTGAAGCTGACGCCGCGGGAACGGATGGTTTTTGAACTGAAGCATTACCAGGGACTGCGCTTGCGCACCATTGGAGAGATGCTCAGCACCACGGAAGAGACCGCCAAGAATACGCTCTTCCGGGCGACAAAGAAGTTGAGAACGCAGTTGGCGGGATTGCGGTAAGAAGCCCTGGCAATCCCTTGAGGGGATGCGGATTTTCGGGGCCGAACGCGGACGCTTTGAGGCTGGAAGGACGTAGCGATGAATTGCGAAATTGCACATGAGCGGATCGTGACGGCGGCATACGGAGAGCTGCCGGACGAACAAATCCACGAACTGGAGCGGCACATGGCAGGCTGCCCGGAGTGCCAGACGGAACGGGATCAGCTGCTGGCGCTGAAGGTATTTGCGGATGCGCATCCGGTGCAGGAGCCGGCGCCGAATCTGGTGGCGCGGTCCCGGCAGCGGCTAGCGGAGGTGCTGGATGCTCTGCCTCCCAAGCGCTGGTATGAACGGCTGAGCCAGCGGATGACCAACAACTTTGCCAGTATCCAGGCCGCGCCGGTTGCGGCTTGCCTGCTTTTGGTGGCGGGCATCGGGGCGGGCAGTCTGGGCGGCTATGAGTATGCGCAGAATCGTGCGGCGCATGTGGCGGCGATGCAGACGGCGAACGCCAGTCAGAATTTGAATGGGCAGGCGCCGGTGGCGCAGGCGGAAATTGCCAACATTTCCAGCATTGTGCGTGAACCGAACAGCGAGATGGTTGAGGTGCGGTACAACCAGGTGGTTCCGCAGCGGATGGAGGGGTCGCTGGACGATCCGGCGATTCGGCAACTGCTGATGCTGGCCAGCGAGAACTCGGCATCGGCGGGGGTGCGGGACGACTCGGTGGGCCTGTTGGCGGCCGAGTGCCGCGCGGGGCACAGTTGCCAGGCCGCGGGCATTCGCGATGCGCTGATGGTGGCGCTGCGCTACGACAAGAATGCGGGCGTGCGGCAAAAGGCGCTTGAAGGGCTGGAGCCTTATGTGGCCCAAGATGTTCGGGTGCGCGATGCGGTGCTTGAGGCTCTGCTGAACGACAGCGATGCCCGGATTCGCACCGCGGCGGTCAGCATTCTGGAGCCTGTGGAGGGCGACACAAGCGTGCGCCAGGTTCTGCACACGGTCGCCAATTCGGACCAGAGTCCGCAGATCCGCACCGTTTCAAGACAGGTTTTGCGGCGGGTACCGGAGATTCAGTAGGGATGCTTTACCTTCCGGCTACTGCAGCGTCAGAAAAGAGTGCGGAGCCGGGGAAAAGAAGAATGGGAGAAGAAGAGATGAAGCACTTTTTGGGGCCGTATCGGAGTTTTGGGGTTGCGTTGTTGCTAGCCGCGGGAGCTGGGTTGGCGATGGCGCCGCCGGGAGCGCGGGCGCAGTCGAGCGAGCTTGTGCAGTTGATGGGGCAGGAGCCGAGTCCGCTGCTTGGTCATTCATCGATCTCGCAGGGCTACCTGGGCGTGGATCTAGCCGACCTGGATCAGGAGAAGGCGCAGACGTTGAAGCTCAAGGATGTGCATGGCGCGGTGATTACGCTGATCGACCACGATGCGCCGGCGGGGCAGATTGGGCTCAAGGTCAACGACGTGGTGCTGCAGCTGAACGGACAGACTGTCGAGGGCGCCGAGCAGTTGCGGCGCATGCTGAGAGAGATTCCGGCCGGGCGCAAGGTGAGCATGCAGATCAGCCGCGACGGAAATATGCAGACGGTGACCGTGGAGCTTGCAGACCGCCGGGTGATGGAACACGAGGTGTGGGACAGAATCGGCAATGGCGGCGACGTGTTTGCGCAGGGAACGGGGAAAGGAATCCTGACGGGCGGCGGCGATGAAGGGCTGCCGGGTGGCTTTCACATGCCGTTCTTTGGCAGCACGCTGAATGTGGGCGCCATGGTTGAGCCGCTCACCTCGCAGATGGCCGAATACCTGGGCGTGGCCAGCGGGGTGATGGTGAAGCAGGTGGCGCACAAGAGCGAGGCGGCTACGGCCGGGCTGAAGGCGTTTGACGTCATTCTGAAAGTGGGCCCCGAGGCGGTAACCACGCTGGCGGATTGGGACCGTGCGCTGCGCGCCAACCAGGGCAAGCCGGTGCAGGTGACGGTCCTGCGGGACAAGAAGCAGCAGACGCTGACCCTGCAGGTGGACTCGAAGCGCAAGCAGGGAGAGCTCGATCTCCAGGATCAGCGTCTGC
>Ga0224559_1001424_pt1 | contig 13174 bp, 12 predicted proteins | sample 714S33034metaG_FD_180676 | JGI IMG/M metagenome (GOLD analysis project Ga0224559, IMG submission 180676) | Peat soil microbial communities from Stordalen Mire, Sweden - 717 S3 30-34 | ecosystem: Environmental > Terrestrial > Soil > Wetlands > Peat | place: Sweden: Norrbotten County, Stordalen... | reverse complement strand
CAGCAAGTCAGCGAAGTTTTGAGTGAACAACCGCTCAGAATGTCGCGCCGCGCGGCTAGCTTGCTAATTCGCAATTCCTTTCTTGCAGGCTATCGCTTAATATTGCCCCATGAGCTACTTCCTCTTCAAAACCGAACCAGATGTTTACTCATTTGGCGATTTTATGCGGGACAAGGAGACCGTGTGGGATGGCGTGACCAACCCCACCGCTGTGAAGTATTTGCGCGAGATGAAGGCGGGGGCGAAGTGGATTTTTTACCACACTGGCGAGGAACGCACCGCAGTGGGAACAGGGACCGTGGTGAGCGTAGACCCGGCTAATCCGAAGGTGCCTATTGTGAAGGTCAAGGTCGGCAAATGGCTGCGGCAGCCGAAAACGCTGGCGGAGATCAAGGCTGAGCCGCTCTTTACCCAGTCGCCGCTGGTCATCATCGGGCGGCTTTCGGTTGTGCCGCTGACCGAGGTGCAGTGGAAGTGGTTTGTGGGGTGAGGGAACAGAAATAGGGATCAGGGAAGCTGGAACAACAAAATCTGCTCTTTTGCGAAGATCTGGTGACGAGCGACGAGGATTTGCTGGCGCTGGCGGGGCAAACGGCATTTATCACTGAATTGCCGGAGAAGTATCATCGCAGAGTTTTCAGAGACTGACAGAATACGTAATCCGACGATCCGTTAACGAACTTCCAAGTCTCAAAAATCGAAACCTGGCACCCAGTACTTGCCAATGATCCTGTGTGACAATTCACTCGCAGTGAATCATTTGAGATTCGAGAACGCGTATTGATAAACAGACACTAGGGCGGCCACCAGTATTTCTCGCCCGTCAGCGGTTATTCTCGCCGCCTGTCAAAGTTAGAATTTCGCGTGCTTAGCGATCAGGCTCTCTGCGAACTCCTGGCGGCCGGATAGAGGTTTTGGATTCAGCTCGCGCTCGAGCGCGCAATCGCTGAGACTACCTAGCGTAAACTCGCCTCCTTCGATGCGGCACCCCAGTTCGGCGCTCCATCCCTGATAGCGTTCTTTGCGCAAGTGCATGAGCCGGCCTTCCGTCACAATGCCGGCAGCGGCGAGCAACGCGCGAGCGAGTGTGTCGATTCCGCCAATATGGACCAGGTAACGATCGGCCGGGTCAACCGACTGCCGACGCAGCTTGGCGTCAAAATTGAAGCCTCCAGTTCCTATACCTCCTTTCTCGATAACCTGAAGCAGGGCCGGCGCCAATTCCTGCGCATTATTCGGAAATTGATCCGTGTCCCAGCCGTTGCGCGGATCGCCACGGTTGATGTCCAGGGATCCGAAGATTCCGTATGCCCGTGCGGCAGCGATTTCGTGCTCGAAATCCAAACCCGCCAAAGCAGCGTGGTTCACTTCGATGTTGACCTTGACCTCCTTCGTCAACCCATAGCGTTGTAAAAAGGCAAAGAAGGCGGTGGTGTCGCGATCGTATTGATGCTTGGTTGGCTCGAAGGGTTTCGGTTCGATCAGAACCGTTCCCTTGAATCCGAACCTTCGTAACGAATCGGATCAATTCCTGAAAACAGGCTCATTTTGAAAACTCCGCAAACGTATTTTTTAGGTCGCGATACAACTGCGTGAAGATTCGCCGGCGATCGGTAAATAGTTTGCTAAGCTCGCTCTCTGGCTCGACGATGTGCGTGACTACGGGCGCGGGACAACTGGCCTCCGGCTCTTCGCCCGTCAGGGCCATTCGCGCGAGGCGCGCCGCTCCGAAGGCCGCTCCGACTTCCCCTCCCTGCCTATAGGTGAGAGGACGATTGAGCGCAGCGGCGATCAGTTGGCCCCAGTATAACGAGCGTGCACCGCCACCCGTGACGCTGATCTCGCCGATCTCTCCACCGCCTTCGAGAAGCACCTCCAGGCCGTCCGCAAAGGCGAACGCCACCCCTTCAAGCACTGCGACTGCAAGGTCGGCATCCGTGGTATCGGAGGTCATTCCAAAGAAAACGCCGCGGCTGTACGGATCGTTATGAGGAGTGCGTTCCCCAGACAAATAGGGCAGGAAGAACGGCGCCCCGGTATGCAGCCCACGATCTTGTGCGGCTGAGAGCAGGTCTTGCGTACTTGGCCTTCCAGTTAGTCGCACTACCCAATCGAGCGCGCTGGCCGCGCTCAGAATCACGGCCATTTGATGCCAGCGGTTGGGAATGCAGTGACAAAAAGCGTGTGCCGCCTTGTTGGGATTGGGCCGAAACCGGTCAGTCGCCACAAAAAGGACGCCGGAGGTCCCGAGCGACAGAAATGCCTGGCCGGGTTTGACGACGCCCATACCCACCGCGCTGGCTGCATTGTCTCCTCCGCCGCCGGCAACTACAACCCGTGGCAACCGCAAAAGATCCGCGACCTCTTGACGCAGCGTTCCCGAAGGCGCATTACCCTCAACCAACCGTGGCATATACGATCGATCGAGCCCCGTTGCGGCAAGCATCTCGTCTGACCAATCGCGTTTGGCCACATTCAGCCATGAGGTTCCAGACGCATCAGACATCTCGCTGACTTTTTCGCCGGTCAATTTCAGCCGCACGAAATCTTTCGGCAGCAGCACGCATGCCGTGCGCCGAAAGATCTCCGGCTCGTTGTGGCGCACCCACAACAGCTTGGGCGCGGTAAAGCCTGGCATCACGATATTGCCAGTAATGCTGCGCGCGCGCGGTTCCAGGCTTTCCAACTCAATACATTCTCGAGCCGAACGGCCGTCATTCCAGAGAATTGCGGGGCGCAACGGATGGTCGAACTTATCCAGCAGAGTTGCACCATGCATCTGCCCGCTGAGTCCGATGGCTCGCACCGCACGGCGCAATTCCTTCGGAAGATCGCCAATCGCGCTCACCGTGGCTTGCCACCATGCCTCCGGATCCTGCTCGGAATACAGAGGCTGCGTCCGGTCGACCGTTAGCGGAGCTGACGCCTGCGCTACAACCTTTTCGCTTTCATTAACGAGCAACACCTTGACAGATGAAGTTCCAATGTCGATACCGAGAAACACTCAGCATACCTCCTATTCAAAGCGGATTTCCATACGGATTTCTCTATGCGCAGCATATAAAACTCAATTGCCAGTTATCAGCGTTTGCCTGATTTTACGCCATTCGGCCCGGGTGGATTCTCTCCCAGCAGCAATCGCGCTTGCTTAAAAATGACAGGAAATTCAAGGATCAACATACGAAGAAGGCGCAAAGGAAACTTTCGTTGTTTCTTGTCCTGGAAAAAGCCGTACACATCGCCCTTGTGTTTGGCAGGACAGTCAAGGAAGCCCGGGAGTTTGAATCATATCGATGAGACCCTTGGCTAACTGGAGGGTGGCTTGGTTCCTTGAGGAACGGTCTTGCGGCCGATCAAGAGGAAGATGATGGCCGCCGCGACACAGAGCCAGCCGAAGAGGTTGCCGATGCGGCTGTAGAGAGTGGGCACAGGGTTGGCAACGATTACTTTTGCGAGCAGAGAACTGCCGGGCATCGCGCTGCTTGGCTGTTCCGCCAGAATCCGGCCATAGGCATCACTGACAGTGAGCAATCCTTCGCGAGAGGCGCGAACAATCAAATAGCCATTTTCGATGCCGCGCACAACGGTGGTTCGAGCCTCCATCCAGCCATCTAAATAATCGAAGTCCCAGGCAGGAACGAGCATGACGGCCGTGTGGCGCTGTCCATAGGCGCGGCCAAGCGCGGCGAAATGCATATCTTTGCAAATGGCGAGACCATAGGTATATCCGTCGATGGTGGATACTGAGTAATCGGCGCCAGAAGTATACCGTTCGCGGCGTTCAGGCGGAGCCATGTGATGCTTTTGATAGCTGGAGGCAAGCGCGCCTTCCGGCGTGAAGAGCCATGCCCAGTTCGTCGGCCTTTTGCCATCGTCAATTCCAACGCTGACTTCCAGCCAGACGTGGTTTTGCGCAGCAAGAGCGCTGAAATGCTGTTGCCATTGCTGTGCCACGGGCGGTGCGAGAAACGCAATTTTTTCAGGGAGAACGATGACTTGAGCGCCCTGAGCGGCCAGCGAGGCAATTTGCTGGTCATATCCCTGAAGGATATTCGAAGAATAGGCTACCGATGCTTTGAGCCCGATTGCATCGTCAATAGAGACGATTCCAAAGGTGGTTTCTGCGCCCGTAACGGGATTATGCAAGCGAATGTAACCAAAGAAGATTGATGAGACGAGCAGCAGGACCGTGATTGCATAGGCGATCCAGCCGCGGCGCAGGGAACGGCGGTGGGAAATTGCCAGGGCCAGGGCAGAAGAAACCAAGGCGAGCAGGAACAATAATCCGGAAACGCCAAGCAGCGAAGTGATTTGGAGGATGGGCAGAATATCCCCTTGAGAGTAGGCGAGGCTGGCCCAGTTGCCGTCGGGCAGCAGAGCCGCCATCAAGGTATCCGCAGCCACACAGAGAACGGGATAAACAAACACTGTCCACCAGGCCCTATAACGCACAACCAGGCGGCGAGTAGCGAGGATGAGGAATGTCCAAAGCAGGGTTTGCATGGCGATGACTGCAAGGACCGCAGGCAGGGGCATGACCAGGCGGAAATAGTGGAAATTGACGCTGGACCCTATTGCAGCGGCGAGAGTGACAATCCAGCGCGCTTCGCGGGAACTCAAGCGAAAGGCCAGCACGAGCAACGGCACAGGCGCATACCAGACCAACCACCAGATGGGATGCAGATCGAAGACAAAGCGCAGAAGGATGCCGCAGGCCACGGCGGCTGCAATCTGGAGGGCGATATGTTTTTGGCGAAAATTCATCCTAGCGGTTTATAGCTGAAATAGAAAAGAACGTCAACGCGAGTATTCCGCGCAGGGGCTGAGAGATGCGAATTCACATTCCCACTTACGTTCGGATCGATTCTGCAATTTACTGATTCAAATCTGTGCAGAACTGAAGTCTGAGACCCTAGAAGTCATCTCATAAACCCTGCATTGCACACGAACGACTTCCCTCAGGGGCTAAAGCCCCCGAAAATTTACGGCTTTTTGCGGCACGACTGAAGCCGTGCCCTTTCAAAACAGGTTTATGAGATAGCCTCTAGTGTTCGTCCTTGCCGGGGCGGAGCATCAAATCCTTGATGGCTTCGCGGGGGTCTTTGCCTTTGTCGAGAATCAATTCCATCTGTTCGGTAATGGGCATTTCTATGCCGTGCTGCCGAGCGAGACCAAGTGCGGCGCGTGTGGTGAGGATGCCTTCGGCAACTTTGCCGCCCAGGCTGGCGAGGATATCGGGAAGCTTGCGGCCGCGGCCCAATTCCTGGCCTACCGTGCGATTACGGCTGAGCGATCCGGTGCAAGTGAGGACCAGGTCGCCGACACCGGAGAGGCCGGCGAGGGTTTCGCGGCGGGCGCCGCAGGCTACGGCGAGGCGGGTGATTTCGGCGATGCCTCTTGTGATAAGGGCGGCTGCGGAGTTAAATCCCAGGCCTACGCCGGAAGCAACACCGGCGGCGATGGCGATGACGTTCTTGAGCGCTCCGCCGAGTTCGACGCCGATGACATCTGTCGAGGTGTAGAGGCGGAGGGTCTCCGAGGAGAGCTCGGCCTGGATGCGGGCTGCGATGGCTGGGTCTTTAAAAGCGACGGTTACAGCGGTAGGTTGGCTCTGGGCTACTTCCAAAGCAAAACTGGGGCCGCTGAAAGCGCCGATGGGAATTGAGATTTTCTTATGGGCTAAAGCCTCTGTCGATGCAGCCGCATTTGTATCCGACAGGCTGGAAGCGATGACCTGGGTCATGCGAAGAAAGGTGCGGTCCTCAACACCTTTGGTGGCGCTGACGATGATTTGGCCGGAGTGAAGATAAGGGCGGAGACGGGTGAGCGTGGGGCGGAGAAACTCGGAAGGAATGACGGATACGACAATCTCGGCGTCGCGGACTACGGCATTGTCGCCGGTGACAGTGAGGCCTGTGGGGATGGGAAAGCCGGGGAGAAAGAGCGCGTTTTCGCGGGCGGCAACAATCTGCTGGGCTTCCTCGAGGCTGTGCGCCCAGAGAGAGAGCTGGTGGCCGCCGCGGCGGTGGAGCGAGAGAGCGATGGCGGTTCCCCAGGCTCCGGAACCTAGAATTGTGATGCGACTCATGCGGGCTTTTTAGCTCCTAGTCGAGATTCGGTCCCGGCGATCAGGCGGCGGATGTTCTGGTGGTGCTTGGCAATGAGCAGGAGGGCGACGGCAATCTGAACGGCGATGAAGAATGGGGGCCGTTCCCCGTGGCCGAAGTAAAAGGCAAAAAACGGGAAACTGGCCGAGCCGAGGATGGAGGCCAGCGAGACGTAGCGGCTGAGCACAAGCACCAGGATGAAGACGGAGATGGCGGCCAGCGCTGCCCAGGGCGCCGCGACGAGGAAGACGCCGAAGCCGGTGGACACGCCCTTGCCGCCATGGAAGCCCAGCCAGACCGGAAAGATATGGCCGAGGACGGCAACCAGGGCGGCCAACGCCATCATGTTGTCGGGCGCAATATCCGGAGCGAACAGGCTGCCGATCAATGCGCCAAGCGCGACAGCAGCCGAGCCTTTGAGCATGTCGAGCAGGAAAGTGGCGGCGGCCAGGCCCTTGCTGCCAGAGCGAAGAACGTTGGTGGCGCCAATGTTACCGCTGCCGGATTGGCGAATGTCCTGGTGGCGAAAGATGCGCACGAGCAGGTAGCCGCTGGGCAGGGAGCCGAGCAGGTAAGCGGCGACTACGATGAGCAGGCTGGCAAGGATCATAACGAGGGTGAGTTTAACAGGTTGAAGTCAGAGATTACCTCTTCAGCTTTATTCAGCGGCACTCCGCGCAGCAGGAAGACCTTGCTCCGCGATAACTCGCCAGTGATCAGCTCGACTGCATTTTTTGGCACACGAAATGTTTCGGCAAGAAAGACGATGAGGGCCTGGTTGGCGCGGCCTTCGAGCGGTGGAGCGTGAACGGCGACTTTGAGTTGCACCGCCTGACCCTCGCCATAGAGGCCGGTGATGGCGGTCTTCTTGGCACCGGGCTGAGCGCGGACTGCGAGGGTGACACCGGCCGGAGTCGAGCGCAGCATCAGACGGGCTCCGTGTAGTTTTTGCGCGCGCCGAATATGGCTGTGCCGACACGGATGCGGGTTGCGCCCTCCTCGATGGCCAGCGCAAAATCGCCGCTCATACCCATCGAGAGCGCCTCGAAGGAGAGCCGGGGATACGCGGAGGCCCAACGGTCGCGCCACTGGCGGAGGCTGCGGAAACAGGCGCGGGTCTCGGCCTCGGGAACATCAAAGGGAGCAATCGTCATCAGCCCGCGCGGGTCGAGATGAGCCAGGTCCGGCAATCGCTCAAGCAGTTGAGCAGCCGCGGGGGAGTTGGGGTCTAGACCGGCTTTGGTCTCCTCTGGGCTGAGCTTGACCTCGATCAATACCGGTAGCCGCCTGGCGCACTTGCCTGCCGCTTCGTTGAGCCGCTCGGCGAGGCGCAGTGAATCCAGCGAGTCGATGCCGTCAAAAAGTTCTACGGCATGCAGCGCCTTGTTCGATTGCAGATGGCCGATGAGATGCACACGGACGGGGCTCGCGGCGTGCTTGCGCAGAGGGTCGATTTCAGCAGACTTGGCGGCGAATTCCTGCACGCGATTTTCGCCAAAAAGCGTAAGGCCGAGCGCTGCTGCTTCGGCGATGGCGGCGGCTGGGCAGGTTTTGGAGACGGCCATCAGTTCGACTTCGGCGCGCGAACGGGCAGCATGGCGGCAGGCTTCCGCGATTGCCGCTTCGAGCCGTTCGAGATTTTCCGCCAGTCCTGTCATTGCGTCCACTTCTGATGAGCCGTTGCCGGTTGATATTTGCGCAATCCAACCTTGCCACAAGAATAAGTGCCCAGAAAGGTGAGGCACCAATCGTAATGGCTGGTCGCTGATCGCTGTTCCCTGCCCCTAGTTTAGGAACTCGGCAATCGTGGCGACCACCGTTTTTTGCTCGTCTTCGCGCAGTTCTGGGAAGATGGGCAGGGCCAGGACTTCACGTGCGGCGCGCTCGGCTTCGGGGAAGCTACCCTCCTTGTATCCCATACTCTTGAGTGATTCCTGCAAGTGCAGCGGTACGGGGTAGTAAATCTCTGAACCGATTTTGCGCGCGGTGAGGAAAGCCCGCAGATCGTCGCGACGGGCGGTGCGGATGACGAATTGGTGCCAGGCGTGATGAGTGCCGCGTACCTCCTGAGGAAGAACGATGCCGTGGCTCGGATAGGGACCGGTCTCCGCTAGCCCCGCAGCATGAAAGAGCGCATGATAGCGCCGGGCCACAGTGTGCCGGAGCTGATTCCAACTGTCGACGTAGCGGAGCTTGACGGAGAGAATGGCCCCCTGGAAACCATCCATGCGCGTGTTCCAGCCAATCTCGTCGTGATAGTAGCGGCGGCGCATGCCGTGCTGGCGCAGCATACGCGCCCGCTCGGCTAGCTCATCGGAGTTGGTGGTGACCATGCCGGCGTCGCCTGCGGCGCTGAGGTTTTTTGTGGGATAAAAGCTGAAGGCGGCGGCATCGCCGAGGGCTCCGGCTTTCGTTCCCTGCCATTCGGCTCCCCAGGCCTGCGCGGCGTCTTCGATGAGCTTGAGGTTGCGCTCTTTTGCGATGCGAGCGAAGGCCGTGAAATCGGCTGTCTGGCCATAAAGGTGGACGGGGAGGATAGCGCGCACGGCTGCGCCTTGCGGACTATTCAGGAGGGCTTCGGCAGCTACGGGGCTGAGGTTGAAGGTAGCGGGATCGATGTCGGCCAGCAGTGGCGTTGCCCCTGCGCGGAGAATGGCGCTGACCGAGGCGAAAAAGCTGAAGGGGGTGGTGATGACAGCCTGCGCGGGGCCGATTTCAGCGGCAGCGAGCGCCAGCCAAAGGGCGTCAGTGCCCGAGGAACAGCCGATGGCGTGGGCCACGCCCAACTGCTCGGCAGCGGCTTTTTCAAAGGCGGCAACCGGCTCACCCAGGATGAATTGCTGTGTAGCCAGGACAGATCCGACGGCTTCCATGAGTTCCCGGTAGAGGGGCTGATACTGGCGCTTGAGGTCCAGCATGGGAACCGGCTGGGCGGCGGAAGCGGAATTTTGCGGCGAATATGACTCTGTTTTCACACCATTATGCTAGCAGTCGGGCGGCCGCCGATGTATCAAAACATGGCTTGGGGCATACTGCAACAGCGAATTTCAGGTCCAAAAAGAGGTATCTGGTCACCCAATTGACGGAATTGCGAGGGCTCAGGCTTGAAAAGGTCAGTAAAGCCCTATATTGTTAATGCATTGCGGGATTTCGCGGCTCCGGGGCTTCCGTCGCCGCTCCCGTTGGCTTGTATGAGCACATGCTATTTAGTTTGCATCCAACCCCCAAGGAAAGCAGGAGATCGGCAAATGGAGAACAAGCCGGCACAAAATATTCAGGACACGTACCTGAACACCGTTCGCAAGGATAAAACTCCCATCACGATCTATCTGGTCAGCGGCGTCAAGCTCACCGGAAAGATCCGCTCCTTCGACAAATATTCCGTGCTACTGGAGAACAACAGCCAGGAGCAACTGATCTTCAAGCACGCTATTTCGACCGTGGTTAGCAACCGGGGCGTGCTTCATAGCGAACACCGTCCAGTCACTGCGTTCAGCGAGCCTGGCCCTACCGCAGTCTCTGGCATCTCTGCGGTTCCAGCCGTTGCGGAGCAGCGATAGCAGGCGGGGAGCGGTCTTACTTGGCCGTTGAGGCGAGCAAGACAGGCATTCGGCCTTCCAGCCTGGCGACAGGAGGGGGAGGCCCGGAGCGGGCAGTTTTGGTGGGCGTGGACTTTAGTGGGACCCGCTCACGCGTCAATCGCGCAGCCCAAATGGGCGCGCAGCAAACTGTTGTGTGCCCAGAGCCGGACACTTCTGATTTCACCCTCGGTGAAGATGCGGCGGAGAACCTTCATGGCGCCGGGATTTCCCCGGCCAGGATAGCTGCGATCCATTCATCTACCGAACTGGATGCGGAAGAATCCCTTGCCGAGTTTCGCGAGTTAGTGGCAAGCGCCGGCGGCGTGGTTGCTGCGGAGATCATGCAGCGCCGCCTGCGGCCCGATGCGGCCACGCTGATTGGCTCCGGCAAAGTGGAGGAGATAGCCGGCATCGCCGCTTCGGTTGAAGCGGACCTGGTGCTCTTCGACCACGATCTGACCCCAACGCAACTGCGCAATCTGGAGGCCTCGCTACCCTGCCGCGTGCTGGACAGGACGCAGTTGATCCTGGACATTTTCGCGCGCCATGCACACACACGCGAGGGACAGTTGCAGGTGGAGCTGGCGCAGCTTGAGTACATGCTGCCGCGGCTGACCGGCAAGGGCAAGGCGATGTCGCAGTTGGGCGGCGGTATCGGCACACGCGGCCCCGGCGAAACCAAACTGGAAACCGATCGACGCCAGATCAAGCGCCGCATCGACCACCTGAAGCTCGAACTGGACTCTGTACGCCGCGTGCGCAAGCAGCAACGGCAGCGCCGCGAGTCGGTTCCGGTGCCCACGGTGGCTTTGGTCGGCTACACCAACGCCGGCAAGAGCACGCTCTTCAATCAACTGACTGGCGCGGCCGTGCTGCAATCGTCGAAGATGTTCGCGACTTTGGACCCAAAACTGCGGGCCATTGAGCTACCCAGCCGTCGCAAGGTCCTGCTCTCGGACACGGTCGGCTTCATTCGCAACCTGCCGCACACGCTGGTGACCAGCTTCCGCGCCACGCTGGAAGAGGTGGCGCAGGCCGAGGTGCTGCTGCACATCCGCGACGCCTCTTCGACGTACGGAGAGGAACAAAAATCGCAAGTCGAAAAGGTCCTAGGCGAGCTCGACTGCCTGGTCAAGCCGCGCGTCGAAGTACTGAACAAAATTGACCTGCTGGGCGAGCACGAGCGGCAGGGACTGATGGTACGCTGCGAGGGCAGCGGCGAAGTGGCTGTTTCTGCGCGCACTGGCGAAGGCATGGAGGCGCTGCTTGCGGCCATTGATCAGGCCTTGCACTCCGACCCGATTCTCTCCGCCGAATTACGCGTTCCCCAGCAGGAGGGCGCGGTGCTGGCGGCGATTGAGGCGGGGATGGTGGTGCATCGCCGCGAGTACGAAGGCAACCTCGTCCGGCTTACAGTGAGCGGCCCGGCTTCGCTGGTAGGCCGGCTGCGGCAATACCGGCTGCGCGACGAGTAGTGCGAAGGAGACTCCTTGAATTCCAACTCCGGCAAGAGCATCACCACGCTCGCCAGCCATGAGGTCTATCGCAACCACTGGATGCGAGTGCGGGAAGATGAGATTCTGCGCTCCAACGGCGAGCGCGGCATTTATGGCGTGGTGGAGAAGCACGATGCGGCGATCATTCTGCCGATTGACCGGGGGAGGATCTGGCTCGTCGAGCAGTTTCGCTATACCATCCAGGAACGCGCGCTGGAGCTGCCGCAAGGCGGCTGGGAGATGGAAGTCGAACATCCCGAAGAGCTGGCGCGCGGTGAATTGAAAGAAGAGACCGGCATCTTCGCCGCGGAGATGGTCCAACTGGGCGAGTTGTGGATTGCCTACGGTTTTCTCCGGCAGAAGCAGCATGTTTTTCTGGCCACCGGTTTGACGCACGCTGAAAAAAAGCCAGATGCCGAGGAGCATGACCTGGTGGTTTGCTCTTTTTCGGTTAATGAATTTGAAGAGATGATGCGCACCGGCGTGATCCGCGACAGCTGTACTTTGGCGGCGTGGGGTCTGTATTTGTTGTGGAAGGGGCGGCAGGGGTGAGGGAGCGCCAGATCGACAGGATCGTTACGGGCGTGATGGCTACCGATCAGTCCTCTTGTAAACCAGGACGGCCGAAGGCGACTGCACCCGGTAGCTTTCCGAATCTTCACCCCACCGGTATTCGGTGTGATCCTGCGAAATGACGTCGGCCAATCCAACTAATTGTTTATAGTGTTGCGGTTGGTAAGCGGCCCACCAGTCGAAAATTTCCGGCCGCGAGTCCAACTGCCGCAACCAGGACATGGAACATGTCACAATCACCACATACTCCGGCTGGGACATTTCCACTTCGCGTATGAAATCTTTTTGCATGGTAAGCGCGTATGGCTGGGATTCCATCAGGCCATACATGTAGATGTAGCCCGTGGCGGAGCGCCGGTGGGCATAGAAAGGAATTTCGGGTTCAGAGCCGAGGATTGCGATGCTGGAGCCTGGCGCCGCGTGCGTTTGAATATAGTTTCCGATTTGCACGGCTTCCGGGAAGGGATTAGGCCCATACGTCGCGCGTGAAATCTCCTCTGGGCTCATTTGAAACAGATACTTCTCTTGCCGCACAACCGAAAACAGCAGCGCCGCGACAAACACGCCATACGTCAGCAAAGTAGCGCGCGGCCATTTTTTCAGAGCAGTACCGACGGCGGCTCCGGCCAGTAAAGCGACAGCCGGCAGGATGAGAACGAAATAGTGCTCACGAAAGAAAAGGCCAGGGCAGAGAGCCAGAAAAGAGAAGGCCAGGAAACCGGTAACGAAAATCGCAACAATGCGATCCTCATTCTTCCTTCTGATCAGAACCAGCCCCGCCAAGGCGATGATCCAAATCGGCAGGTTCGGTCCTATGACGCCGGGGATGGTTAAACGGAAGAGGGCGAACCCAGTGAAAAACGGCACTTCCTGCGCATACGCGTGTGCGTAGGTGAATGTCCAAAACCAGAATTTACCCAGCACCCCGGTCCGCCACAGAGCAATAACCGTCAGTGCCAGCGGCACCGACACTCCGCAGAGAAATACAGCCAGGTCTTTCACGCTCGAACGCCACCCGTGGCGGAGTTGGGCTAAATGGTGCCAAGCCAGATACCAGACGCCGAACGCCACAAACAATACGCCGTGCTGCTTCATCAGCACAGCAACGCCGAAAAGTATTCCGCTCCCAAAAAGTGTTGAGAGTCGCCGGGTATCGATTGCGCGCAACAGCAGCACGGTTCCGCCCATCGCTGCCAGCGCCACAAAGTGGGTGGCATGAGCCTGGGCTCCAAAAACGCCTTGCCCAATCGAAAGCAGAGCGTACGCGGCAGAAGCTGCAACCCCGGCCGCTGGCGTAAACAGCCGCCTTCCAAGCAGAAAAATCAACACGATGGTAGCGGCATTGACCAGCAGGAATCCCAGGTGGATGCCAACTATTGTTTGCCCAAACACGGCCATGATTGCGGCGTTGGCTGCA
>Ga0224559_1001423_pt1 | contig 13175 bp, 9 predicted proteins | sample 714S33034metaG_FD_180676 | JGI IMG/M metagenome (GOLD analysis project Ga0224559, IMG submission 180676) | Peat soil microbial communities from Stordalen Mire, Sweden - 717 S3 30-34 | ecosystem: Environmental > Terrestrial > Soil > Wetlands > Peat | place: Sweden: Norrbotten County, Stordalen... | reverse complement strand
GAGGGCGTCGATGCCAAAGCGGGCCCGGCCGTACTTGAAGAAGTTCTCTTGGCGCCAGCGGGAGAACATCGCGTGGGCGACAAGGCCCGGGTCGGGGTCGTCGCGCGTCGTGACGATCTGGGTCTGGTGACCGCTCTCCTCGTCGAGGCGGGTCACCTGCCGGCAGGCGAAGTAGCGCTTGTGGGAGTCATAGGCGATGCGGACCCGCCGGTCGGCGAGCAGATAGTGGTGCTCGTGACCGGCCTCGTCAACAAAGACGTGCTCAACAAAGGCTGAGCGGTCAAGCAGCGCCGAGGGGCCCTTGCGATAGGTGAGGATGTCGAAGCCGGCATCGACGAGCTGGCGGAACAGCTTGGGCGACCAGCCGCCCCGGTCGAAGCAGATCGTCGGGCGGGCCGCCTCGCCGAGCAGTTCGCGGACGTAACGCACGACTTGTTTCAGCTCGCCCGCCAGGCTTGCCCCCGGTGGCGCCTGCCAGACAAGGAGGCCGTCGCCGAAGCGGTCCGAGACGTAGGTGTCCACCTCGGCCGGCATGGAGATGCGCATGCGGGCGAGGTGAGCCTTCGGCAGCTCGCCCTGGCCGTGATAGGCGCGGACGTGGCCGTCGACATAGAGCAGGCCGATTGCCTCGGGACGGTGCTCGATGTGGCGGCGGGCAAGGGCCATCTGGAACTTGTCGGCCCGTCCCTCGGCGGCGAGCTCGGCCATGTGGGCCCGCAGCCGGCGGACTTCGGGTGCCCGGTCGAGGCCGATGAGCCGGCCGATGGCGACCGGGTCGAGGCGGGTCATCCCCTCGGCCCGTGGCTCGCCGAGCAGGCAGGCGAAGACGATCGACAACATGAGCGCCCTGATGCCGTAGAAGGCGGCACGGGCGGTGCCGCCTATGTGTCGTCCGAGCCCGTAGACCGTCTCGGCAACATCGACAAGACCCGTCGCGGCGAGCACCGGCAAGACGACGAGGGCCCCGGCGAAGGGGAGGTGGGAGCCCTCGCAGACGACCGGCTTCGCCTCGGTGATCAGTCCCTCCCGTGCCGCCCACCGCTCGGCCGAGCGGTCGCGCGGCTTGGCGAGTGGCTCGAGCGGCCCTGGCGTCGTCTGGGGCGGAGTGCTGTCTTCGAACAGGCCGACGATCGCTCTCTGGACGCTGTTGAGCGAGACGCCGGTGAGAGAGGCGATCTCCCGCAGCTTGTTTCCTTCCCGCCGCAGCTGGCGGATCTCGTCCACCTTCTCCTCGGTCAGCACCGAGGGGCGCTTTGGTCCCTTCTTCTCATCGAAAAGCGCGATGAGGCCATGCGCCTCGTAGTCCGAGCGCCAACGCCAGAGCGTCGTCTCGTTCACCCCGAACCCAGCAGATGTCTGGCGCTGGCTGGCGACACCGGTCGACACCAGCTGGACGGCTGCAAGCCGGCGCGAGGCTGAGTCCGATCGCGACCAGCTGAAGCTCGCCCGACCCCAGATGAAGACGACTCCTCCTTCCTCGTCCTCGAGGAGGGCGACGCCATCGGTGATACGGACCGAGCCGGAGGGCACGAGAGGAAGCGGTTGCATCCACCGAAGTCTCTTCGATCGCGCAGCCTGGACCACCCCTGCCTCCCCTGACTCGACTACTCTGCACGTATTCTAGTACCGAGCAGCTCAGAGGCGGTGGATTTCACCTTTGATTACAAGGCCTTTGCCTCGCTCATGTCAGGAGCTGTGGAGTCTCGGTACGCGAGCCGTCTGCTCTGTGAGGCAAGCAGCGTGGAGGAAGTGTCGCATGGGTATTCGACACATTGGCGCGGCGACGGCCGTGCTAGTCGCGATGCTGGCGGTTGTTGCTGTCGGCTGCTCGGCGACACCTACGAGTTCACCGTCGACAACGACCTCGACTCCGTCGAACAAGATTCCGTCGTCGTCGACGGTTGCCCATCCCTGGAGCGCTTACTGGACGTCGGTCAATCCCGGCAGTGCGATCGACTTTGTGACAGCGCGGACGGGATGGCGCGTCGACGGTCAGCTCTGGGGTCCGCGCCTCGATGGCAGCCTCGGAAGCGGAGTGGTGGATAACGGCTCTGCGTGGCCCGGCACCTCGATAGAAGAGACGACCGATGGCGGGAAGAGCTGGTCGACGATCTTGCGCATCACCAGCGGCATCTGGGGGATGGACCTCGTCTCTAGGGACGTGGGCTTCGCTGTCGGGGTGACTTCCCTGCGCATAACGAGCGACGGCGGCAAGCACTGGCGACAGGTTTCCGAGCCGGCTGGCCATCCACTGGTATGGGTCGAGTTCAACACGAGCGAGCTCGGCTACGGGCTCACCACGACGGGGACGCTGGTGCGCTCGGTCGACGGCGGGTCATCGTGGAGCTCCACAGGGATGACCACAACTGCCACCGCCGCGTGCTTCGCCTCGGCTTGGGTCGGCTACGTGGCCGACCGCTCGGGTGACCTCTATGCCACCCACGACGGTGGGAGATCGTGGGCCGAGGTCGAGCGCGCGCCCTCCCGTCCGGAACAGTTCGTTGGTCCCTGGAGCGACCTGTCGTGCAACGGCACGAACATCTGGCTCGGCCTGCAGCTGATCTGTGCTGCCGCCTGTGCTGCAACCAGCCCGTACCTCGTTACACACAGCGCCGATGGAGGCTCCTCGTGGTCGACAATCGCAAGTGACTGGCCCACAGCCTCACCGACAACCGCACCTGTCGCCTACCTGGCTGCTGTCGCCGCGGGGCGGTCGGACCGCGGGGTGGTCGTGGACCTTCCGACAGAAGATTCATCACCGCCGGCAAAGCTTCGTCTCATGGCCGGCCAAGGGCCAGACGGCACGTACACCACTGCCACGATCCCTGCTCTGCCCGCATCGTCCTCGGCCGCCTTGGAATTGCATATCCGCGGCGTGACCTTCGTCGGAGTGACGGGCTGGCTGTACATCGACGACACGGGCGTCGGGTCGCCGGCGAAACCTCTAGCTGAACCCCTGGTGTGGAAGACGACCGATGGAGGATTGTCCTGGCAGAAGCTGGCCGCGGGCCCGTTGCAACCGCCACCGCCGGCGCTGAGTGACTAGAGATTCGCAGACGAGGACCGACGTGGGTGCGGGCGTCGGAGCGGTCGCGCGCGGCCACTGATTTGCCCAGCGCCCAGGCACAGACGGCGAAAGGTCCTGCCAGCCGTTCAGCTTCCGTGCGTCGAAGGCGGCGTTCTAGGTGGTGCTCGAGCCCAGATGTTGTCGGGCTCGACGACGTCCCTGGCATGATCGACCTCGGCTGCGAGAGCGGCAAGGGCTCGCTGTGCGGATCGTTTGTTGCCGGTGAAGCGCTCGTAGCGATGCTTAACCCGTCCGGACGGGTCGCGACCTACATAGACGCGCAGCTCGTAGACGTCGGGCGCTTTCACAAGCCCTAGGCTTCCCGCCACTCACTTCCTCGGAATTGTTGGGTGGCAGATAGCAGGCCTGAGACAGCCTGAAAAAGAGTGCTCTGAAATGTGGCTTAATCGGTGGGCCCGGTGGGGATCGAACCCACGACCAAGGGATTATGAGTTGACTCCTGTCTGTGCCGAAGCGTCTCGCAGCGTCTGCTGGCGTTCTCGACAAGCCATGTGAACAGGCAGTTCTGCCCCGGATTGGGACGCCCGTAGACCGTGCCGGACGAGTTGGGAAACCCAATGTTGGGTGAAAGTTGGGTGGCGCCATGTCGATTTCCAGCCCTTCGGCTGTCAAATCTGAACCGCCGGAAAGGGCCAAGGCCCGGTGCAGAACGCCCCACCGAAGCGACGACATCTGGTTCGACAGGCAGACCTTCGCTACTGCACCATGCATACCGATGACCATGAGAGTTAGCGGTACACTAACTTTCATGGCCTTTAGTACGCGCTTTGCTGGCCTTTGGGACGAGTTCCTCAGCGAAGGGCAGGTAACGCTCACCCAGGAGCAGATTCGCGACCGCTCAGGGTCTTCGCCGGGGTCGGTGCGAGTTGCCGTCGCCGAGGCTCAGCGACGGCACCTGCTCTTCAGCCCGGTAAGGGGTCTCTACGTCCTCATCCCGCCGCAGTACCGGCACGAGGGCACCGTACCGGCCGATTGGTTCCTCGACGACCTCTGCCGTCACCTCGGCCGGAACTACTACCTTGGCTACCTATCTGCTGCCGCCCGTCACGGCGCTGCACACCAGGCGGCCCAGGTAACCCAGACGGTCGTCGACCGTTGGGTGATCGACAGAACGTCCGAGCCGAGGCTGCGTTTTTATACTGATGCCCAGATGAGGAAATGGCCAGTGGCGATGGCGACTGGTCCCACCGGGACCCTTCGGGTCGCGACACCGGAGACGTGTGCTTTCGACCTCGCCCAGGCCCCGGGTCGAGGGGGCGGCGTCGGCAACGTAGCAACTGTCTTGCGTGAACTCACCCTTGACGCCGACAGACTCGCCGAGCAGACGTCGCAACGGTCGCGGGCGGCTACGCGCCGACTGGGGTTTCTACTCGAGAGCGTCAAGAGCGACATGGAACTGAGCGCGCTCGAAGAGTCCGCCAAGGGAGACCGGAACTGCACGCTGCTTAACCCAAAGGAAGGGGCCCACGGCGCGATTGACCGACGGTGGCAGGTGATAGTGAATGTGGCAGTGGAGCCCGACGAGTGATTCCGCCGCCTGTCCTAACCCAGTGGCGTCGCCAGCATCCTTGGTCGACCGAAGAGCAGGTAGAGCAAGACCTTTTGCTCTCACAGCTGGCAATCCTCCTCGCCAGCCACGACGAGCTTGGCCGTTGCCTCGTGTGGCGCGGCGGCACATGTTTGCACAAGCTTCACCTGATAAGAGCGAGGAGATACTCGGAGGATCTCGACTATGTGCTCGTCGGCCGCGCCGGACCAACCGGCTGGCTTGTTGACGCCATTCGGTCCGCGGTCGTAGCGAGCCCTCTCAAGGAGGTGAGTCGCAACGTCGTGCACGGGAGCGTAAAGATTCTGCTGGAGGGTGAGGCCAATTCTGGCGTTCGGCTGCGGGTCAAGATCGAGATCAACACCGACGAGGTTCCGCCGGCACTTGCGCTAACCCGGATTGCTCACAGCGTCGACACGCGTTGGTGGTCAGGCGAAGCCGAGATACCGACCTTCCAGCCCGGCGAGCTCGTGGGGTCAAAGTTCCGTGCCCTTGCGCAACGACGAAAAGGGCGCGACCTGTGGGACATGTGGCTCGCCCGCCGGGAGCTCCATATCACCGATACCGACCTGGCCGTTGCGGGTTACCACTATCTGAGTGCTTGCGGCGTATCGCCGGCCACGTTTCGTCAGCGCCTTTGGGCGAACGCGGCGGACCAGCAGTTCCGTGAAGATCTTGAACTGCTGGCAGTCGACGGACCGGCTGAGTACGAGGTCCAGCGCGCGGCGACCGAATTGATCCTTTGGAGTGACCAGAATCTGGATCCGCTTTATGATGCCCGACGTTCGGCGACGGCTATCGCTCGCGAACGCGCCAAGTGGGAACGAAACGGATGGGCACCGGGCCACCTCCGGTGTCCTCATCACGACCTCGCAACGGGTGCCGCGATTCGTTGCCCGTACTGGTACCCGCCTCGTGGCAGTTGTCCCGACCATGCTGAAAGCTAAGAGGAGCTGGATCTACGATCAACGACCGCTCGGGTGAACGTCGCCCAGACGACGACCTTACTGAACGGGTCGCGGAGCTTGAGGCGGAGAACCGTCGTTTGCGTGATCTTCTCGGCCTAGGGCGCGAAGACCGTGCCGCGTCTGTAAGTGCTTGGGAGCCGACTCTGTTTCCGGCGGACCGTCCAGCCTTGGGCTCGGGTGTGACGCAACGCTCTTCGTCGCAGCAAAAGGTCGAATTGTTCCGAGCATTATTCCGAGGCCGAGACGACGTCTACGCGCTGCGCTGGGAGAGCGTTCGGACCGGCAAGTCGGGGTGGGGGCCGGCGGTCAGGGGCGGATGGTCGAACAGTCGCAAACCCGACAGGGAGCTGTTGTCCCTGCACGGAGAGGTGACGGCGGACCATCTCTCCGGGACGATCAGTGTCGGTCTCTATCCCCTGATGGGTGACGATTCGTGCTTCTTGTTGGTGTGTGACTTCGATGGCGCGGGATGGACGCTTGACGCTCTTGCCTACCTAGATGCCGCGCGAGCCGCCGGCATTCCCGCTGTGCTTGAGCGGTCTCGATCCGGAGATGGCGGTCACGTCTGGGCCTTCTTCAGTGAGCGGGTACCCGCCAGTTCGGCTCGACGGATCGGCGCGTACCTCCTGCGCGAAGCCATGACGGCTCGCGCGGAGATGGACCTCGTGAGCTACGACCGGCTTTTCCCGGCCCAGGACTTTCTACCGAGGCAGGGCTTCGGCAACCTCATTGCTCTCCCGCTTCAGGGCGAATGTCGCAACAAGGGGACGACCGTATTCCTCGACCCATCGACGCTGGGCCCCTACCCGGACCAATGGGAGTTCTTGGCGTCTGTCGACCGCCTGAGTCGCGAGGCCGCGCTCGCGCTCGCCGAGTCCCTTGGCGATGTGCCAGTAGGCCCGGACGCGCGGACCTACCGCCGTCCCACTCGCGCCCCGGGTTCGCCCCCTCCGCCTGCGTCGATACGGGCGTTGGCTTCCGCGATGCTGGCGGTAAACCGCATCGGGCTGCCACCGTCCTTTCTGGCCGCGTTGAAGCATGTCGCGTCATTGCACAATCCCGACTTCTACGAAAAGGAGAGGAACCGGTTTTGGACCGGCAACACGCCACGGTTCATCCGCTGTTACCGAGAGACGCTCGACCAGCTACTACTCCCGAGGGGCGTTCGTCCTCAAGCGGAAGCGATCGCGACCGAGGCCGGGAGTCGGCTCGAGATCGTCGAGGCATATGACTCGACAGAAGCGGTCGAGTACGAGCCGCTCGCGACTCTTCGTCCGGACCAGCAGACCGCCGTCGATGCACTTGTAGCTCACGAGCTAGGCGTACTTGTTGCGCCACCGGGAGCCGGAAAGACCGTTATCGCATGTGCCCTAATCGCGCTTCACCGTGTGCCCACTTTGGTGATCGTCGATCGCCAGCCCCTCATCGAACAGTGGCGAGACCGCTTGACCACATACCTCGGTCTCGACAAGAAGCGCGTCGGACAAATCGGTCCGAAGCGGAAGGCGAGTGGTGTGGTCGACCTGGCGATGGTTCAAAGTCTTGCCCGCCGAGACGACCTCGCGGAGGTAACGGCCTGCTACGGGCTCGTGGTTGTCGACGAGTGCCACCACGTTCCGGCCGTTACGTTCGAGCGCGCAGTTGGCCAAATGCCTGTGCGCCGATGGCTCGGTCTGACGGCGACACCATATCGACGAGACGGACTTCAAGCCATGATGACGATGCAGTGTGGCCCAATAAGGCACCGGATGCAGGAACCGTCTGGGAGTCAGCTGTTGCAGCGAGAGCTTGTCGTCCATCAGACTGCTCACGCTGAGGGCCCGGGTCTGCACTTTCAAGAGACACTTCGAGGCGTTGTGACAGACGCCAATAGGACGAGGTTGATCTGCGACGACGTTTCGACTTCGGTCAACGAGGGACGAAACAGCCTCGTGCTCACCCGTTGGACCGAGCATCTCGACGCGATCGTGGAGGATCTCGTAACTCGCGGAATTACTGCCCATGTGCTCAAAGGAGGCATGAGCAGGAAGGCAAGACGAGCGGTCGTCGATCGACTCGCTCAGCCTGGGCTGGTCGGCACCGTCCTCGTCGCTACCGCTAGCTTCCTTGGCGAGGGATTCGATTGCCCGGCACTGGACACTGTCTTCCTGGCCTTCCCCGTCAAGTTCAAGGGGAGCATCGTCCAGTACGTCGGTCGGATCCTACGGCCGACACCTGACAAGGCACGCGTTGTCGTGCACGACTACGTCGACGTCGAGGTTCCGGTGCTCGCGCGGATGTATCGCGAGCGTGCCCGCGGATACGTGAGCCTCGGCTTCATTGCACCTAAGAAACCACCGAATCGGTAAGTCGTCGTCCGACTTGGAGTGGCGCCAGGAGGAAGATCGAGAAGAAGAGTCTCCAGTGAAGTCCAGCGGGATTCTCTCAACTCGGACTCTCGTATCTGTTCACACCAGGATCTGTCTCCGGGACTCGTCGGGATTCTCCGGGATTGTTCTCTGGGGATTTTGGGGGTCTTTGGGAGTTTGTTGGGTGAATGTTGGGTTGGAGGTGTGGCGGATCCGGTCCAATAATTAGGCTCTGACCTGCGGCTTAATCGGTGGGCCCGGTGGGGATCGAACCCACGACCAAGGGATTATGAGTCCATGCGGACCGGTGCTGAGGCGTCTCGCCGCGTCTCGTCCCGTCTCAGATATGCCGTCTGAGCAGGGCCTGAATGTTTCGAACGAGACGCTCAGGGACGGTCGCAGACGCGTTCGGAAGCCGAATGTTGGGTGGATGTTGGGTGGGTGGAGGCGACTCGGCCGGGATGGTCAGACCTCCATCGACGTCTTGGGACGGCTCGCCGGCTCGCCCCGGGCATAGGAACAGCGACTCGTCGCACGGTCTCTCAGGCGGGCGGGAAACAGTCACATCTCCGAGGCAGCGTGCGAGCGGAGGTACTCACGCAAGTACGGCAGAGCGAAGTCGACATAGCCACGACGAACAGGCTCGATGAGTTCAGCGGCGATGAGGCGGAGGCGGTACTGACTCGCATAGTTGACATCGACGTTTAGCCGCCCTTGAATATCTGCCATCTTCGACGGCCCGTCGTCCTTTGCCATCGCGAGCAGGAAGGACTTGTCGATCTCAGAGGCGTCAGCGATTGCTGGCTCGTGCACCAGGGAGCCGAGCCGTCTGAGCGCGTCCGAGACCCCGAGGCGGGCGTCTTCCATCGAGATCTCTGGTTCCGACGGGTGATGGCGCCATACCCGCGCCCCGACCAGCTGGATGAGGAATGGGTATCCGCGAGTTCCCTCGACCATCTCGGCGAGCACGTCATCGGCGAGGCGACGCCCGTTCGCCTCCACCGGTTCCCGGATCGCCCGGGCCACATCATCACCACCGACTGACCCGAGGTGGTGGCGCTCGGCCCGGCGTAGAAAGGTCAGCACCTCGTCGTTCACGACGTCGCTCACCGCCGACGCAAGGCCAGCACCGACGAAAGCGACCTCACGTTCCTCCCTGAAGGCATGCTGCACCGTCGTAGCGAGCTCGCGGAGCTCGCCGATCTGGTTGCGATGGATCTCATCGAGGGTTATGAGCAAGCCGGTGCCGTTCTCGGCGAGGAGATCGGTGAGCAGTGTCACCTGGTTCCGCAAGCCGACACTCACCAGATGGGCCTCGACGACGCTCCAGGTCGCGCCGCCCGAGCTGAGCGGTCCGGTGATGCCGCTTAGCCGACGTCGCACGGCTTTGGGATCGAGCTCCCTGAGCAGGCCAGGAAGATGCTGGCGGACGATCCGATCTACGAATCCCGGTGATGCCGTATCACTGATGATCACCCAGCCGTGGTCACGCGCACGGTCTTCCACGGCGTTCAGCATCACCGTCTTCCCGGAGCCTCTTGCCCCCGTGTAGATCGTCGCCCGCGCCGCAGAGCCAGGGCCGTCCTCGAGCGCTTCGGCGAACTCGTCTACCAAGTCGTCGCGTCCGACGAGCAGCGGCGGGCTTACGCCGAAGCTCGGTCTAAAAGGGTTGGCCACCGCCGGATCATACCTGCCTTTTAGAGTCCTTTAGAGTCTTTAGAGATCGTTAGAGATGTACAAAGGGGGTGACCGCGGAGGGCGGGCCATCGCCATTCGGCGCCGGATCGCCGCCGAATGGGACGCCGCCCACGGAGCGGAGCCGTACGACCCCGACCGCTTCCGGCGGGACATCCTGCCCGGCCTCGCCGACGTGAAGCTCGTCGACATCATGGCAGTTACCGGGTGGTCGAAGAGCTTTGCCTCGCGGGTGCGTGCGGGTCGGTCGGTCCCGCACGTGTCGACGTGGAGGGCTCTGGCCGAGCTGGACGACACCACGCCCTAACCACTGTGGCGACCAGTCACCGGCCGACAACCACAAACCTGTCGGTCGCGATGTCACAGCCGGTCTCCCCGGTGCTATGACTCGCGACGGTGCGCAAGCTCGCTGTAGCCGTGATCGTAGCGGTGGTCTTGATGACTACGGCTGCCGCTGCTTTCCCACCACCGACAATCTGCCGCAGCACGCGCGGTATCTCGTCTGTCGTACCGACCGCCAAGGGCCGGCTCGCCGCAAGCCGCCTTGGATCATGGGGTGACGCGGAACAACTCCCCGGCTCCCGATGGCTGAGCGCGCAGGGACAGCAGGTGCGAATCACGGCGCTTTCCTGCGCCTCTGCGGGCAACTGCGCTGCTGGCGGTCTGGCGGGTTCGGAAGCCTTCGTAGCCAATGAGAAGGATGGTACCTGGGGCTCCCCGGCGAAGGTCCCGGGATTGGATCGGCTCAATCTGCGCTACGACGCGGCGATCACCTCTGTTTCGTGTGCCGCGCCAGGTGACTGCAGCGCCGGGGGCTACTACAGCGCGAGTCCTGGTTACGCAACCGGCAGCCCGATGGGGCCCGACTTCGGCCAGGCCTTTGTCGTCGACGAGCACAACGGCGTCTGGGGGGATGCCGAGGCGGTGCCGGGCCTGGTCCGACTCAACGTGGGTGGGTATGCCGACATCACTTCTGTGTCGTGTGCCGCTCCGGGCGATTGCAGCGCGGGTGGGTTCTACGGTTCGGCACGGACAAGAGATGCCATGGGCGCAGGGCCAACGGAGGCCTTCCTCGTCGACGAGGTCGACGGTACCTGGGACGAGGCGGAAGAGGTCCTGCACATGGGCGCGCTAAATCGCGGTGGGCGGGCAGAGGTGACGTCCCTGTCGTGCGGAGCTATCGGCTACTGCAGCGCCGGCGGACACTTCAACGACGGCGAGCGCCAGCGGGGCTTCGTCATCAGCGAGGATCAGGGTGCCTGGCAGGGCGCGCAGCTCGTTCCCGGTCTGGCACGCCTTAACCCGGGCGGACCAGCCACGGTCAGCTCGGTGTCCTGTTCGGCAGAGCGATACTGCGCGGCGGGCGGCTACTTCGTGGCGGGTTCCGGACGCGCCCTTGGCTTCGTCGTAACCGAGGTCAAAGGACATTGGGGAGACGCGCAGCCGGTCAAGGAGTCGGCGTCGCTCACCGGCCAGCGATACACCTTCATCACTCTTGTGTCGTGCCCATCGAGTGGCAACTGCGGAGCAGCAGGCTATTACGGGGCGAAGACGATGCGGGCCTTGGTCGTGGACGAACGCAACGGCGTGTGGGGTGCGGCACAAGAGATCCCGCACTGGCCATGGCTGGACGCGGGTGGGTACGTTTCGATCTACGCACTCTCGTGCGCCTCGGCCGGCAACTGCGCTGCCGGAGGCCTTTACGTGGACGGGACCGCCGCCAGGAAGCAGGAGGCCTTCGTTGTGGACGAGACCGACGGCACCTGGAACAGGGCCGAAGAGGTACCGAACACCGCGAGGCTGAACAGCTTCGGCTTGGGGGCAACCACGTCCGTTTCTTGCGCGCCCAATGGCGGCTGCACCGCGGCCGGGTACTACGCCGATAGCTCCGACCAGCTCCACGCCTTTGTGACCGCCTACAAATCCCATTTCGCCTCGAAGCTCGTCCGGAACCGCAGGGACGATCCGAAGCTTCTCGCACTGATGTCGAAGATCCGATCCGATCCAGCGCGCGCAAAGGGACGGCCCCGCGGAACTAAAGGAGGTGGGGCATGATTCACCCGTTCGCAGCGACCACGATGACCGTCCTTGCCATGTCGGTGCTTGGTACAGCCGGAGCGCAAGAAGGTCTCGCCAAGTCTCCCGCTTCGGCCGAGCGTGCCACGACGATGTGCGCCTCGGCCACCTGTATCGCTAAGGACCAATACTGGTCGGCCGCGGGCACGAACCCAACCGAAGCGCAGTTGCAACAGTTCGCGCCCGAGTCGGCGACAACCTGGTGGGCTGTCGTCCAGAGCATGGCAGGGGCCGACTATCTCGTGCGGACCACTGACAGCGGGACACGATGGGAGGAGGTAAGTTCACCTGCTTCGGATACTTATTACTTCCTCAACAAGAGTGTCGCCTGGAAAGTAGCCGACGCTTCCAGCGGGCTCTGGCGGACCTTCAACGGCGGCGCGACGTGGCGAAAGATCGGGACCATTCCGCGCCTATGCGAGACGCCCGACTTCGTCGACGACGTTCATGGCTGGTGTGCGGAAATCGGGGCGGCGGCCGGCTCCTCGTGGGTTACCCTCTACCGCACGCTCGATGGCGGCGCAAGCTGGACGATGGTCTCACGCACCGCGCCACCCACTGGCGGCGCGTCGACACCGGAGTCACTGCCGGCGGGCTGCGACAAGACGCTCAGCTTCACGTCGCCAAATCTCGGCTGGGCGCCGGAATGGTGCAACGGAGGTTCGGCGGTGCTGTACACGAGCGAGGACGGAGGTGCTCGCTGGTATGCCCTTTCCACGGTGCCGCTACCGGTTCGGGCTGCTGCGCCAAGTGACGGGCTCTGCTGCGGCGAAGGGATCAGCGCCCCAGCCGGGGCATGGCCCGAGCTCGCCAGCATCCTCAATATCGGGACGATGACCGGAACGATCACGGCCATCGCTACCAGCTCGACCGGTGGAGCAAGCTGGCGAGCAGTACTCGTTCCGGGAACGCCACGGTACTGGAGCACAGCTCTTGTCGATTCGAGGCACTGGCGACTGACCGACGGGAGAACCTTCATGGCCACCAATGACGGCGGGCTCCACTGGCGAAGCTGGCGACTCTCGGTCTCCATGCGAGACGCGACTAGTAGCGTGCTCTCCCTGCAGTTCCTCACGCCCGACCTTGGCTTTGCCTACTCAGTGGGTGACGATGGACCACTCTGGTGGACAAGAGACGGTGGCGCCACATGGCGGCCGTTCCGGATCATTGCCGGACCCTTCGTTTTGCCCGCTCGCTGATCGGGCGCAGGCGCGTACCGAAGCGGTGACGCGTAAGAGCGCCACTCGGAGGTTTGCCGCGCGAAGAGGTGTTCGGGTGTGTATGTCAATGTGGAGTCCGTGAAGGTGTCGGTTCTGACCGACTACGATGAGTTCTTCACACACATGCGCCCACCACTCGTCGGACTCGGGTTCACGCTGACAGGCGACCTCCAGGTTGCCAGCGATCTCGCTCAGGAAGCTCTCCTGCGGTCGTGGGTCCACTGGGAGAAGATC
>Ga0224559_1001422_pt1 | contig 13195 bp, 9 predicted proteins | sample 714S33034metaG_FD_180676 | JGI IMG/M metagenome (GOLD analysis project Ga0224559, IMG submission 180676) | Peat soil microbial communities from Stordalen Mire, Sweden - 717 S3 30-34 | ecosystem: Environmental > Terrestrial > Soil > Wetlands > Peat | place: Sweden: Norrbotten County, Stordalen... | reverse complement strand
CGCAGGTCGATGCGCCCGACCGGCTGATAGTCGGGCAGGAACATCGGAATGAGCCCCGCGTCGGAAGCGCCCTGCACGTTGTTTTGGCCGCGCAGCGGATGCAGGCCCGTGCCGGGCCGGCCGATCTGACCCGTGATCAGGGCGAGCGCGATGAGACAGCGCGAATTATCCGTGCCGTGGATGTGCTGGCTGATGCCCATGCCCCAGAAGATGATCGCGGATTTGGCGGTTGCGTAAAGTCGCGCGACCTCGCGCAGGGTCTCCGCCGGAATGCCGCAGATCGGCGCCATTTTCTCCGGCGTGAAATCGACGATGCGCGCCTTCAGATCCTCGAAACCTTCCGTGAAGCCGGCGATATACTGATTGTCGGTCAGACCTTCCGTGACGATCGTGTTCAGCATGGCGTTCAGCATGGCGACGTCGCTGCCCGGCTTGAACGCGAGATGCTTGTAGGCGTGCCGGGATAAAATCTGCCGGCGCGGGTCCATGACGATGAGCTTGGCGCCATTCTTCGCCGCGTTCTTTATGAAGGTCGCGGCGACGGGATGATTGACCGTCGGGTTGGCGCCGATGACGATGATGACCTCGGCCTCGAGGGCCGCCGAAAACGGCGCCGACACCGCGCCCGAGTTGAGGCCTTCCATCAAGGCCGCCACCGAAGATGCATGGCACAGCCGCGTGCAATGATCGACATTGTTGGAGCCGAAGCCGGTGCGGACCAGCTTCTGGAAGAGATAGGCTTCCTCGTTCGAGCCCTTCGCCGAGCCGAAGCCCGCGAGCGCCTTGACGCCCTGCTCGTCGCGTATCCTGACGAGGCCCTTCGCTGCTATATCGAGGGCTTCCTCCCAGGACGCCTCGCGGAAATGCGTGAAGGGATTGGCCGGATCGACCTGGTCGTTCGCGTCCTTCCTGGCGTTGGGGAGGCGAACCAGCGGCTTCGTCAATCGATGCGGATGATGAATGTAGTCGAAGCCGAAACGGCCCTTGACGCAAAGCCGGTTGTGGTTCGCTGGGCCGTCGCGTCCTTCGGCGTATATGATTTGCCCGTCCTTGACGTGGTAGGTCATCTGGCAGCCGACGCCGCAGAACGGACAAAGCGAATCCACTTTCGCGTCGGCGTAAACGGTGCGGGTTTGATGCGCGTCGAGAAGGGCGGCCGGCATGAGCGCGCCGGTCGGACAGGCCTGGACGCATTCGCCACAGGCGACGCAGGAGGATTCGCCCATCGGATCGTCAAGGTCGAAGACGATCTTGGCGTCATGGCTGCGATAGGCCATGCCGATGACGTCATTGACCTGCACTTCGCGGCAGCCGCGCAGGCAAAGGCCGCATTGGATGCAGGCATCGAGATTGACGCGCATGGCGGGATGGCTCGCATCGCCAATCCAGCGCGCCGCCGCCGGGAACCGGCTGACGCTTACCTCGACCCGGTCGGCCCAATGCCAGAACTTCGAATCCGGGTCGTGCGAGGTCGCGCGCGCCGGCTGATCGGCGACGAGAAGCTCGATGACCATCTTGCGCGCCCTGGCCGCGCGCTCGGTCGCCGTTTTCACCTTCATGCCGACCGCCGGCGTCCGCTTGCATGAAGCGGCGAGGACGCGCTCGCCCTCGATCTCGACCATGCATGCGCGGCAATTGCCATCGGCGCGATAGCCCGGCTCCGGCGCATAGCAAAGATGCGGAATTTCGGTCCCCAGCCGCTTGGCGACCTGCCAGATGGACTCGCCAGGAAGCGCCTCGACCTGCGTTCCATCGAGCTCGAAGCTGATCCTATCGGTCATTTCGCGGCTCCTTTCGGCGCGAATTCTTCCGGGAAATATTTTATGACGGTCGTCAGCGGATTGGAGGCGGCTTGACCGAGCCCGCAGATCGAAGCGTCGCGCATGACCTCGCTCAATGCGCCGAGCAGGTCTTCATCCCACGCCTGCGCCTCCATCAGCGCGGCGGCCTTCTGCGTGCCGACCCGGCATGGCGTGCATTGGCCGCAGCTTTCGTCCTCGAAGAATCGCATGAGGTTCAGCGCCGCGGCTTTGATGTCGTCTTGCTGCGAGAGAACGACGACCGCGGCCGAGCCGATGAAGCAGCCGTATTTTTCGAGCGTGCCGAAATCGAGCGGGACATCGTCCATCGAAGCCGGCAGGATGCCGCCCGAGGCGCCTCCCGGCAGATAGGCGCGCAATGTATGGCCCTCGGCCATGCCGCCGCAGAATTCATCGATCAACTCGCGGATCGTGACGCCGGCGGGCGCGAGCTTGACGCCCGGCGATTTGACCCGGCCCGAGACGGAGTAGCTGCGCAGGCCCCGCCGGCCGTTGCGGCCATGGCTGCTCCACCACGCCGCGCCCTTCTCGACGATGTCGCGCACCCAGAAAACGGTCTCGACATTGTTGATGAGGGTGGCGCGGCCAAACAGGCCGACCTGAAACGGAAACGGCGGCTTGTGGCGCGGCAGGCCGCGCTTGCCCTCGAGGCTTTCGAGCATTGCGGATTCCTCGCCGCAAATATAGGCGCCGGCGCCGCGCCGCAGATGGATCCCCGGCCCGCCCGGCGGCAGTTTGGCGATCTCCCGCAGCAGAATCTCGCGCGCCGCCGGATATTCGTCCCGCAAATAGATGTAGATCTCCGTCGCTTCGACGACATGGGCGCCGATCAGCGCGCCTTCGAGGAAACGATGCGGATCGGTTTCCAGATAGAAACGGTCCTTGAAGGTGCCGGGCTCGCCTTCGTCGGCATTGATCGCCATCAGACGTGGGCCCGGCTCGCCGAGCACCGAGCGCCATTTGCGCGCCGTCGGGAAGCCGGCGCCGCCGAGACCGCGCAGGCTCGCGGCTTCGAGCGCTCGCAGAAGCTGCTCGCCGGAAAGGCCGCCGGACCGCAGGCGTTCGAGAAGGCTGTAACCGCCTTGCGCGACGTAATCGCCATAGCCGACATAAGCGGGAATATGGGCGTGCGTATCGCCTTGCTCCGCCGCCGCGATGACGGCCGCGGGCGTCGCGCGATCGACGAAATGATGGCCGACCTCGGCGACAGGCGCCGCGTCGCAGCGCCCGACGCAAGGCGCGCGGACGACGCGGACATGCGGACCAGCCCCGGCGCGCACCGCATGGAGCAGCTTCTCGGCGCCGGACAGAGCGCAGGTCAGCGAGTCGCAGACCCTGATCGTCAGCGGCGGGACCGGCGGATCATTTTCCTTCACAACATCGAAATGGGCGTAAAAGGTCGCGGTTTCGAATGCCTCGGCCAGAGACAGCTTCATCGCGTCGGCGAGCGCCGCCAGATGCGCGGCGGAGATTTGATGATAAGCATCCTGGACAAGATGCAGATGCTCGATGAGCAGATCGCGCTGCCGGGAGCGTCCGCCGAGAAGCTTCTCGATCTCCTCTTGCGCCCTGGGATCGATCTGTCGCCCTTTCGGGACAGATTTGGCTCGCCTGACGCCTTCGCCCGGATGGTCGAACTGGCGAACGATCTGATGATCGGCTGACATCCGCGGCGAGATCCTTACCCTTGGGCCACAAGGCCTGACCTTGATCTTTTGCTGCGCGAGAATATCGGAAAGCCCCCCCACTGAAAAGGGGACTGCCTGGAACCTTGGGGGCAGGCCGTCGATGCGCTATGTGATTGTAGAACAACGGCCATCCCGAATCGGGGACCAAACCGCCCGTTCAATAAGGCGGCGCAAATGCTGGAGCCGCTCGCAACTCAATCTCGTCGCAATCCATTGCTGCTGTAGACACGCCGCCATTTCGGCCCTGCGAGAAACGGCATTTTACGCAACGCGCGGACGTCCGAGCCCGCCAGACCCTAAGCGAAGAGACGACCATGCGAATTCGGTGGCGAACGCTGACAGCGAAATCCTGGATCGCCTCCCGATGGGTCTATCGGATTCACCGCCTGGAGCTGATTGGGCGCCCTTCGGACCGCGTGTGGTACTTCGCCTATGGCTCAAATATGCACGAAAGCGTTTTTGTCGGGCGCCGCGGGATGCAGCCTCTCGAATTGCGGACCGGCAGGCTCAAGGGTTACCGGCTTCGGTTCAATCTCGACGGAAGGCCCAAAGGAAAAGCGGCGCCGGCGAACATCTGCCCGGATGCGTCTGCGGAAGTATGGGGCGTCCTTTACCAAATCACGGCTCAGGATATGCTTCGTCTCAACGCGACGGAAGGCGTGCCGGGCGGAAGATACCGCCCAGATTGGCTGACAATCGAAGACGCCGAAGGGCGCTCAATAAGGGCGATGACTTATGTGGCCGTGGGAAACGCCGATGATGGGCGCCCCTCCTTGCGCTATATTTCACTGTTGCGCGCCGGAGCGCGGTGCCACGGTCTGCCTGAAGCGTGGGTTCGGTTCCTGGACAGCGTTGAACCGGCCGAATGATCTCGCGCGCATCGTCCTCGCGCCGCGGCGCCGGGGCGTTCACAGCTTCTGATAACGGCGGCAGCATCTCTGGCCGAGCCGCGTCAAAACCTCGTAGCCGCTGATGCCGGCCGCCGCCGCGAAATCATCGATCGTGATCGACGGCCCGATCAATTCGACGATGTCGCCGCGCTCGATATAGCCGGAATCGCTGGTGTCGACAGCGACGAGATCCATGCCGACGCCGCCGATGTAGGGGCAGCGCTTGCCTTGCACGATCGCCGCGCCGCCGGCGCCGTTCTTGGTTTTGGTGAGGCTCCGCGGGATGCCGTCGGCCGTTCCCGCGCTGATCGTTGAGATGCGCCTTGGCCCGCGCGCAACCCATGCCTGATCTTCGCCGACACGTTCGCCAGGCTCCAGAATGCGCACCTGGATCACTTGCGATTCGAGCCGCACGACGGGCTTCATAGGATTGGGGCGTCCGGGCGCCGGATTGCCGCCATAGAGCGCATAGCCCGGCCGGACCACATCGTAGAGCGGGTTGGCTTCGAGAAAGATCGCCCCTGAATTGGCGATCGAGGCGCGCGCGTTCGGCAATCTCGCCCGCATGATCTCGAATTTCTCGATCTGCTTGGCGATCGTCTCTTCATGCTCGGGGCGGGCAAGCTGCGTCATGACGAGCTTCACGTCGAAGAGATGAGAAAGATGAATGCCATGCTCGAGATCATATGGCTTGAGGCCAAGCTGATTGAGGCCGGTTTCGAAACGAAAGGCGGCGGGAAGCAAGCCGCCTTCCGGCGTGCGCCGACGCGTCATGGCGCAATATTGCCCCCAATCCTCGATCTCCGGCACGGAGCAGAGCACAGGAGCCAGATTGAAATCGGCGTAAAGCGGCGCGGCGCCGGGCAGCAACCCGTTCATCACGAAGATTGCGGCGTCAGGCGCAATCGCGCGGGCGGCGCGGCCCTCAAAAACATGCGCGACGAAAAACGTCTTGCAACCAGCCTCATAAAGCGCCCCGACGACGGGTCCCAATCCCATGCCATAGGCATCGGCCTTGACCACCGCGGCGCATTCGGCCTCGCCGCATACGACCCGCAAGGTCTGCCAATTGGCCACGATCGCATCGAGGTCGACCGTCAGGATCGCGCCGGCTTCGCCGGGGCTGACTTCCGTGGTGAGATCCATTCGCGTCCGTTATTCCGCGCTTGCCAACCTGGCTGTGTTTTACAGTGCAAAAAGTCTGCCGCTCTATGCAGCCGGCGCAGGCAGCTTTGTCTCCTGCGCCGCTCGGCGCCAAAAAAAGAAAAGCGACCGCACAAGAAACTCGAAAGCAGCGCCCGCCTCCTCGCCTTCAAATCAGCGGCGCGTCGGAATCGCCCGAGAGCAAGCGGGGGAAGAGTTGGCGGAAGGACCAGGGCGCCCCGGGCGCAGCGCGGTCGAGGCGCAGCGCGACGTCGAACCGCGTCCCATCCCATTTCTTCGGCAGGCCGTCGATGCGCTGCTCGCCGACGAGAGCGGGAAGCAGGGTTGTGACGATCGCCTTGTGCTCCCAGCAGACCAAAACGACGCCGGAGAGGGTCGTGAGTTCCGCGGCCAGAGCGGGTTCCTGGCCGACGCCGAAGGCGGTGATCGGCTTGAGGCCGAGCCGCGCGGCGAGCGGGAGGATTGTCTCATAAGGGCGCTGGCTCGGCTCGATGCCGGTTTCGGCCCTCGGGTCGGCGGCGTAGACGGCCGCGGGTTGCGGGAAATCGACGCCGCCCAGTCCCGCGCCAAACAGCGCCGACCAGCTCCCGGCGCGCTCCCAGCCGCGGATCACCAGGGACTTTTTGTCCGGCGAACCCTCGGGCGTGAGGCCCGGGCCCGGCCAGGCTTCGTCCGGCTTTTCGGCGTGGCGGATGATGAGAAGGGTGAGCTTGGCGCCCTGCCCGAGCGCCGGCGCCGCGATCGCCGCGCCGGCAAGGAAGAGAAACTGGCGACGGACAAGCTGCATGGCTTTACTCCCTCAACGATCGTTGCGATGGGCGCCTGTTGCCGGATTGCATCTTGTCGGGCCCGAAGCAATCGCGCGCCGGGCGACCGATGGCGCGCAGGACGCAAGCTGAAAGAGGCAACTCCCTTCCTTCGGCGGCCTGATCGGACGCATTGAAAGCCAAGTCGCGAAATTCGGCAAATCACTCGCTTCATCTTCTTGAGATAAGGCGTAGGGTTCCCCAGCCCGAACTTATCGAGACGAACGCGACCTGCGCGGCCTGCTGACTCAGCGAGTTCTTCCGCGGCGCTCTGAGGCTATTGCTTAACTATGTCGCAAAAGATCGCGCCATGGCGGTCAATCGGCGGAGCATGGCGGAGAGGGAGGGATTCGAACCCCCGATAGGCTTGCACCTATGCCGCATTTCGAGTGCGGTGCATTCGACCACTCTGCCACCTCTCCAAGGTCCCGACGCTTCCGTCGCGGCCAGCGGCGCAGATAGCATGGCGCCCCGGCGCTTACAAGCGTTCCGGCCGGATCGTCGGCTCAGAGCGAGATGCGAAAAAGCGGAAGCCGGTTTTTCGCGTCAAATCCCGCTCTCTTGTTAAAATCCGATCATTTTTCATGCTTTTGAATGTTTCCATCCAAAAGCATGAAACGTGATCTAGGAGGCGTCGTCGCCGGTCTTGGCTTCATTCGCCTTCATGTCGTCTGGATGCGGCATCGAAATGATGTTGTAGCCGGCGTCGACATAATGGATCTCCCCCGTCACGCCGCTCGAAAGCCCGGACAGGAGATAGAGCGCGGCGCCGCCGACATCCGTTATGGTGACGGTGCGGCGCAGCGGCGCGTGCGTTTTCTGGAAATTGAACATGAAGCGCGCATCGGTGATGCCCGCGCCGGCCAGCGTCCGCACCGGACCGGCGGAGACCGCATTGACGCGGATGCCCTGCGGTCCGAAATCGGCGGCGAGATAGCGCACGCTCGCCTCCAGCGCCGCCTTGGCGACGCCCATGACGTTATAATTGGGCATCACCCGCGTCGAACCGCCAAAGGTCAGCGTCACCATGGCGCCGCCCTCCGCCATCAGCCGCGCCGCGCGGGCGGCGGCCTCGGTGAAGGAGAAGGCCGAAACCAGCATGGTGCGCACGAAATTCGCCCGGCTGGTGTCGGCGTATTTGCCCTTGAGCTCCGTCTTCTCGGAAAAAGCGATGCAATGGACAAGGAAATCGAGGCGTCCCCAGACTTCGCGGATCGCGTCGAAGGCGGCGTCGAGCGAGGCGAGATCCTCGACGTCGCAGGGCAGCACCAGTTCGGAGCCGAGCTTCGCCGCCAGCGGCTTCACCCGCTTGCCGAGCGCCTCGCCCTGATAGGTGAAGGCGAGTTCGGCGCCCTGGTCGCGCAGCGCGCGGGCGACGCCATAGGCGATCGAATGATCATTGGCGACCCCCATGATGAGGCCGCGCTTGCCGGCCATCAGGGAGCCTTGCGCAAGCCCCGGTTCAGGCGTCGACATGTTTCAGGACGATGCTGGCGTTGGTGCCGCCGAAGCCGAAGGAATTCGACAGGACGGCGCGCAGGGTCACGTTGTCGCGGCGCTTGCGCACGATGTCCATGTCGGCGAAGGCGGGATCAAGCTCCTCGATATTGGCGCTCTCGCAGATGAAACCGCTCTGCATCATCAGCATCGAGTAGATCGCCTCCTGCACGCCGGTCGCGCCAAGCGAATGGCCAGTCAGCGATTTCGTGCCCGCGATCGGCGGCGAGCCTTCGCCGGCGCCGAACACTTCGCGAATCGCTTCGATCTCCCTGAGATCGCCGATGCCGGTCGAGGTGGCGTGCGGATTGATGTAGTCGATCGGCGCCTTGACGTTTTCGAGCGCCATTCTCATGCAGCGCACGGCGCCTTCGCCGGAGGGCGCGACCATGTCGTAGCCATCGGAGCTGAGGCCATAGCCGGCGATCTCGGCGTAAATCTTGGCGCCGCGGGCCTTGGCGCGCTCATATTCCTCAAGCACCAGCACGCCCGCGCCGCCAGCGATGACGAAGCCGTCGCGGTTCTTGTCATAAGCGCGGGACGCCGCGGCCGGCCTGTCATTATAAGCGGAAGACATCGCGCCCATGGCGTCGAAGAAGACCGAGAGGGTCCAGTCCAGTTCCTCGCTGCCGCCGGCGAACATGATGTCCTGCTTGCCATACTGGATCATCTCATAGGCGTTGCCGATGCAATGATTGGAGGTCGCGCAGGCCGAGGAGATCGTATAATTGACGCCCTTGATCTTGAACCAGGTGGCGAGCGTCGCCGAAGTGGTCGAGGACATCGCTTTCGGCACGGCGAAGGGACCGACTTTCTTCGGGCCCTTGGTGCGGGCGATGTCGGCGCCCTCGACGATGGTCTTCAGCGAGGCGCCGCCCGAGCCCATGATGATGCCGGTGCGCACATTCGACACCTCATCGAGGGCGAGCCCAGAATCGGCGATCGCCTGATCCATGGCGACATGATTCCAGGCGCCGCCGCGGGCGAGGAAACGCAGCGCCCTGCGGTCGATCATCGGGTCGGGATCAAGGGTCGGCGCGCCATGCACCTGGCTGCGGAAGCCGAGCTCGGCGTATTTTTCGGCCCGCACGATGCCGGATTTCCCCTCGCGGAGAGAGGCCAGCACTTCCTGCGTATTATTGCCGATCGATGAGACGACGCCCATTCCGGTGACTACGACACGTCTCATTTTTACCAACTCCCGCACGTTTCGAGGCTCGTTGAGTCTTGCTTGGTTTGGCGCGGCCCGGAGAGGTTCTTCGACGAAACCATTTATTGGCTCGGGCCTGCGGCGAAATTTGGGATTTGCCACGGTCCGGTCCGAAAAAACCTTTTGGTCCCGAAAGGCCCTTTGGCGGACTGGCCCGCGTGTCGCCTGCGACGTTGCCGCCGAATTGACAAAGAGCGGGGCTTTTAGCACAAGGAACGCAGCGCCGGAAGGTGCCCACGGCCGATGAATTCGCACCAGAGCGCCAGCCGCCCCTGTGTGATCATTATCCACCTTTCTGGCCTGCTGTTCCGGTCTCCTTCATAAGCTCGAGTTCTCCGCAGGGAGGCCCAGAGCGCGCGCGTTTTCACCAGCGGCACCCGAGAAAAGTCGCAATTTTTCAAGAGAAAATCGTGTTTATGAAGATGACCGCCGCCGGCGAGGGAGCAGTTCTGGCGCCGCCGGGAGAGACTTTGTTGATCCAGGGGCCGGATTTCGGCCGGCGAGGCACTGGCGCACGGGGACGATCCGTGATCCATTCTCCGCGCAACATCGAGCCTGACGTCTCCAGCGCACAAAGATTCAGGAGAGCCCGTCTATAAAAACTATGACGCGAAATCAACTGAGTGCCGCAGACGGGTGGCGGACTGACCGCCAAAACTACGCCATCGTGGACGAGTGGGGCTGGCCCATCGGCGTGGCGCTCTCGCGAGGCCAAGCATACGACTCAGCCCGATCGGCAAGGCCATGCCACTTGCCGACCGCGCCTGTGACGCGGGCAAGATCAGAGCCGATCAGGCGGCGCACGGCGTCGAATAATCCAGGCGCATCGCCACACGTTACTGGCGACAACTTCTTCGCCGCGATCAAGCTTGCCGCCTTACGTCAGTGGCTCGCCGTCACGACTCCATCACCTGAGTGGGTTGAACCAAAATGAACAGATCCCGAATTCTTCTAGGGCTTTCTTTCGGCGGCGCGCTAGCATCTGGATACGCCATTAGACTCTATCTTACACCCTTCGCCATTTTCTGCTTTTGCCTGTTTGTGTGCATAATAGCCGTCGCGGGGAAGTGGGCGCGCGCACGCATTTTCCTCTTTAATGTCGCCGCAGTCCTTGCTGCGATAGGTCTGTTCGAGCTCTATCTAACAGTATGGCCAGCCCCCAAGGCACTCTATGGACCCACCTATTCGAAGAAGGACTATATCACCAAAGACGCGGAACTCGGTTACGCCATCTCACCGGGACCGCGCGTTATTAATGTCATATTGAAAAAATCGGATGGTTCCGCAGTCTACGATGTGAAATACACCATCGATGAATTCGGTCTACGGCGGATCTCGCCGAATGCAGCGGCTTCAAAGAGCGACAAGGCAGTTTTCTTCTTCGGCGACTCGTTTACCTTCGGTGAAGGCGTGAACGACGAGGACACGCTTCCGCAGCAATTTCAAAACGCATCCGGCCTTCGATCTATTAATTTTGGCGTCCATGGGTACGGTCCCCACCAAGTCCTGAGAGAACTGGAGACATGTCGTTCTCGCAGCGTCGAGAACCGGGATCCGCTTGCGGTGGTCTATGGAATCCTTCCGTCGGCCCACATGTTTCGTGCCGCAGGTCGTGCGGAATGGGATCAGAACGGCCCTCGTTACGAAATTATAGACGGATCTTTGAAAGATATGGGCCAATTTGAAAATGGCTACGATTCGACTGTCTGGCATAAAATATTGAGTTCGTCGCGCATTTATAATCAACTTTTGGACGCAAAAATCAGGCGAGCGAATTCAAACGCTGATCGGGAAAGAGTGCTCGCGATGATTTCAAGAATGCGAGACCTGAGCTTGAGCCAATATCACGCGCCGTTTTTTGTTCTATTGTGGAACGTGCCTTGGGAAGATGAGGACGCAGAATGGCTTCGCAGGAAGCTGCAGGCGACAGACATACCGTTGCTTGTACTTTCGACGGCGGCTCCAGAGTTGCGATCGGACAAGTTTTTTATCCCGCTCGATTATCATCCGAAAAAAGACGCATATGCGCTCGTAGCAGCGGCCCTTAATGTATTCTTCGAAAATACTTTGTATTCAGGCATCACAGGAGCTAGTAAATGAATCGACAACTCGAAGAAATGCGGGCACGTCTTAATACAGTCTCGCCATACTTTTGCCTAGCGAAATGGTACCAAGTTACCATTCACCTTCAGAATGGGCAAACCCATTCGTGCCACCATCCCAGTACGCACGTTGTGCCTGTCAAGGAACTTGCTCGTAGCGCGAGCGCTTTGCACAACACGTCGTTCAAGAAGCAGCGCCGCAGAGAAATGCTGACCGGAGTCCGCCCGGCCGAGTGCAGCTATTGCTGGGATGTCGAAGAGGCGTCACCAGATAACCTTAGTGATCGCGTGCTCAAGTCAAGCAATCCGTGGGCCGAGCCCTCTTTCGAGGCAGCACAAACGATGCCTTGGGACGCCGACGTGATGCCGACTTACGTCGAAATCAGCTTCTCGAACGTATGCAATTTTAGATGCAGCTACTGCTGTCCGAAGGACTCGTCGAAATGGTACGAAGAGATCAAGCAGCACGGCCCATACCCGACCTCTGGTCGCCTCCATGATCTTAAAGATCTCGCGAATTGGAAGCAGCTTGCTATTCCTGAGCGAGAAGAGAATCCCTACGTCGACGCCTTCTGGCGGTGGTGGCCCGAGCTCTATCCAAATCTAAAAGTGTTCCGCGTGACCGGTGGCGAGCCACTGCTCAGTAAGCACACCGTACGCGTGCTTGAGTGGATTGTTGACCATCCCCACCCAAGCCTCCGCCTCGCGGTGAACTCCAATCTTGTTGTACCGGATGAGCTATATTCCAAGTTTTTGGATCTCGTTCAGAAGATCGTCCAGCAGGGGTGTGTTGGGAAATTCGAGCTCTACACGAGTGTCGACGCCTACGGTCCACAGGCGGAGTACATTCGGAACGGTCTCAATTATCAGAAATGGCTGGCCAACGTCCGCCTATTCTTAGAGACCGTGCCGGACCAGCACTTGTGCATCATGTGCACGTTCAACGCACTGTCCGTAACCTCCTTCCCGCAGCTCTATGCAGATGTGACCGAACTTCGGAGAGCCTATCCGGACACACGCCCAGGCGCCGCCCCAGGCGGACGGATATCAATCGATTTGCCATACCTTCGCGACCCTCAACATCAGAGCGTCATGGTGCTTCCCCCGCTCTACGGGGAACGTGTCGATGATATCATTGCCGAGCTCAAGCGCGCACCTGAGGTCATCCATCAGGAAATAACACAGCTAACCCGCATTCGCTCGCTCATGCGGACACCATGGCCGGAAGAAAAACTCGGCGTCGCGCGGGCGGACTTCTTCCGTTTCTTCGCGGAACACGACGGACGCCGCGGCACCAGTTTTCTAGAGACATTTCCGCAAATGGCCGGCTTTTGGGAAATGTGTCGCGAGCAGGCCGATTCTATCGGTTCCAGCGTGGAGGCAACCGGACTCAATCGCTGGTTCCGTTCAAGAATGGCCTCCATGAGAGGAAAGTAGATTGCGCGATGCATACGATCGATCACGAACAGGTGTCATGGTGAGGCAGCATTTCGGGATCCTATGCCGCATGATGCTGAAGGCAACGCTGAGCTATGGCGGAAATTAAATGACGAGCAATCCGGCGGCGAATTCCTACGGATGTCCACCGGTCACGGGCGTCCGCTATATTCACGACACGCTCGGCTGCAACGGCTATTTCGACAAGGCCTTCGCGGAGGTCGAACGGCGCAAACCGGCGCGCATTGTGCTCGCCTCCAACTGGCTCGGCTATTTCAATACCGCGAACGATAAAATCTGCTTCATCGAGGGCGACTCCTGCGTGACGCGGTCGCGCGACCACGACTGGTTCGAGCTGCATGTCGCCAGGATCTTCGCGGGCCTTGGCGAGACGCTGCGCAAGCTCCGGAAGGGCGGAGCGGAGGTCGTCATCCTCTCGACGACGCCTTACGGCCAGATAAACGTGCCAGCCGAGCTTCTAGAGCGGGATGATGTTTGGCTGAATCGATTTGGGATTCCCGAATCGGCGGAGTTCTGATTCAAGCTGTCTGCTGGGTTGGAGGCCAGCGGACATGGCGAGA
>Ga0224559_1001421_pt1 | contig 13196 bp, 11 predicted proteins | sample 714S33034metaG_FD_180676 | JGI IMG/M metagenome (GOLD analysis project Ga0224559, IMG submission 180676) | Peat soil microbial communities from Stordalen Mire, Sweden - 717 S3 30-34 | ecosystem: Environmental > Terrestrial > Soil > Wetlands > Peat | place: Sweden: Norrbotten County, Stordalen... | reverse complement strand
GTGCTGGAACGCAACGGCGTGACCGGCCCAGAGTTGGGCTGCTTCATTCCCCACCAGGCCAATCTGCGGATTATCAAGTCCACCGCCGACCGGCTGGGCATGAGCCTCGACCGGGTCATTATCAACATCGAAAAATACGGCAATTGCTCCGGCGGGTCGATTCCGCTGGCCATGGGGACAGCCTTTGAAGAAGGCAAGCTGAAAAAGGGCGACCTGGTGCTGCTGGCCGCGGCCGGAGCGGGGTTTACGGCAGGGGCGACGCTGCTCAGGTGGGAGATCTGAGAGGCAGGGAATAGGGACTAGGGATTAGTTTTCGAGATAGCAATGCAGCAGGCCGGTTCCTTCGGGGACCGGCCTTTATTGCGAGTTTGCGATGGCCTAAAGGTGAACAGCTCTGGTAAGAGATTGTCCACCTTGAATGCCGGTGAGGTTAGGTTGATTGCAGAATGGTGAATACCTATGATTCACCTTTTATACGTGTCTTACTTTCCTGCGGACGAACCCTGCGAGCGAGATCAATCCCGTGCCCAGCAAGCCCAGAGTCCCCGGTTCTGGAACTTCGCTGCCGAGTATCTGTTGACCCGATGCATAAGCGTATGTCCACTGGTTGTCGTTATTGATATCCCATGTCCCAAAGGTATCAGCAGGCCCGAAGCAGTTAGTGGTACTTGTGATACAGAATTGTCCCGTGGCACCAGCGAAGCTCCACGAGCCACCGTCGCCCACGGCATAGTTGAATAGCAGGCTGGTTGGCGTGGCGGACAAATCACCGTTGGCTCCAACCCCGTTGCCAAGGTCGGAACTTACGGAGGAATTCAACGGTGTCAAAGTCGTCGAATTGGCGCCGTGGTCCGTCACGGTGAGATTCCAAGAGACGATGTCAGATGTGTTCAGCACACCATCTGTGCCGTCGGTCGTGATCGTACCAACCATCGAGCCAGAACCGAAGATAAGGTTGACAGCATAAGTAGCATCGTCCGCCTTGCACACGGACACCGCTAAGGCTAGAAACAGTAACACCTTTAGCACGTTGTTCATGTAGTCCTCCGAGGGTTTTTGAAATTGAGCTATTTGACCGTATTCTTATTTCGAAACGTTTGTCAATTTAATTCGTTGGTTATTATTTTTATTTTCCTCTTTTAATTGCCCATCGAAAAACTGTATTCCGGCAGGGCGCCGGCCTGGGCGGCCATGCGGAAAAAGACCTTCATCGCCTCCAGACATTCTTCGTCGAGGATGTAGTGGATGTTGGTGGTCAGGTAGGTGCGAATGGTTTGCTCAGGGATGGCGATCCGGTGGGTCCACTCGGCGACCAGAGTGTCGATGTTCTCCAGGCCGTGAATGCGGGAGTTGATGAAATCGTCGGTAACAATATCATCCAAAAGGCTGCCGGGTGCGGCGCCCCAAACGGCGGAGACGAAGGGCAGGCCGGTGAGGGTGTGCCACTCCTCGGCGAGGTCGTGGTAGACGAGCACTTCACCGGTGCGCTCGAAGCGGTTGGCGCGCTCTTCGAGGGCGAGCAGGGCAGGGTCGCCGATGAGAATGGCGGCGTCGGCCCGCACGAGCATGGCGTCGAGGTCGGCGGCGGCGGGAAGAAAAGGCACGCTCGGATTGCCCCAGTGGCGAAAGAGGATGCGGGCGTGGGCCAGGGTGGTGCGGCTGGCCATGTCGGCGGCCACGGAGCGCACTTCGTGAAGCCGCTGGGCGGCGCGGCGAACCAGCAACAGGGAACGCACGCGGCCTTTGGAGGCGATGGTGCAGCCGGGCAGAATGTGCAGGCCTGGAGTAGTGGCCAGGGCAGCAATAGGGATGAGGCCAATGTCGGCCTCGCCTGAAGCAAGACGGGCGGCACACTCGGAGGGCGACATGCGATCAATGTGATAGCGGAGTTCGAGCGGGAGATTCAGCGGAGGGTGTTCGAAGTCCCACATCAGAGGCGCTGGATTGAGAAAACCGATAGCGGCAATACGCAGACGAGATGGGGGTTGTAAATTCACGCTCTCCTAGCTTACCAACACGGAACGCCTGAAGCGGCAATGAGTTTGGGGCGAATCTGGTGTGTTACTGCTTCTGACTTGACTTCTTCTAATAAAGAAAGGTAATGTGGGCGAAATTACTAAAGTGTGCTGGTTTGCGTTTCCTGAGAGGAAAATCGGACTGTGCCATTTTTGGACAGCTCAGATTAGAAGATGAGTACATTGCCTAAAGATGCGATAGGTACAGAGACGGTTCCTTTGGATGAGGAGCGGCTGGCCTGGCTGGCGCTGGCGCTGGCGCCGGGGCTGGGTCCCAAGCGGATTCTGGATGCGGTGCAGCAGTTGGAGTCCGCGAGCGAGTTATTCACCCTGCCGCTGACATCGCTGGAAGGGTTGCGGTTTCCCGCCGAGGCGGCGCAGTTCATCTTTGATGGCAAGGCGCGTCAGGCAGCTGAGCAGGAGTGGGCGCGGGTGGCGGCGCAAGGGGCGACGCTGGTGACCTTCAGTTGCCCGGAGTATCCGGAGCGGCTCAAGGAAATCTACGATCCGCCGCCGGTGTTGTGGGTGCGCGGGGCGGCTGCTCTGCTGAGCAGGCCAGGGATTGCGATTGTGGGTACGCGCCACCCGACCCCTTATGGCTCGGGGATGGCGGAGATACTGGCGCGGGACCTGGCGGTGCGGCGGCTGCTGATTATCAGCGGCATGGCGCGGGGCATCGATTCCTGCGCGCACAAGGGGGCCTTGACGGCGCGCATGCCCACAGTGGCCGTGTGGGGCACGGGCATCGACGTGGTCTATCCCAAGGAAAACAAGAAGCTGGCCGAGGAGATTCTGGCCACCGGCGGGGCGATTGTGAGCGAGATGCCGATGGGAACGTTTCCAGCGCCGCAGAATTTTCCTCGCCGCAACCGGATTTTGAGCGGGCTGAGTGTGGCCGTGCTGGTGGTGGAGGCGGCGGAGAACTCCGGCACGCGGGTGACCGCGCGCTGCTCCGCCGAGCAGAACCGCGACCTGTTTGCGGTGCCGGGGAACGTGACCAGCAAGGGATCGTGGACTCCCAATACGCTGATTAAACAGGGAGCCAAGCTGGTGGCCACCTGGGAGGATGTGTGGGAGGAACTGTCCTCGCTGGTGCGGCTGGAGCTGGAGGCGGAGACGCCGTCTGCATCCAAATCGGAGAAGGCTGCATCTCTATTGCCTGAGCAGGTTCTGCGACCCGAGGAGTCCATGGTGCTGGAGGTTTTGCGCTCCGACGAGGCCTTGCAGATTGACGAGATTCTCGAGCTGCTGGAGACGCAATTGACATCTTCAGAGGTGTTCACGGCGCTCTTCGAACTGGAGATTACGGGGCGGGTGCGATCCTTGCCGGGCAAGAACTATGTGCGGAATATGTGAAATAGAAAGGGAACAGGGAACAGGGAATCGACAGCGGGTTGAAGGGATGTGGATTCACGTGTTTTTGAACCTCGGTCTGAGGCGCAAGTGACGGCAAATATGTGCTGTTCCCAACATCCTAATCCACATGACAAATGGCGGCGGGTTGCGTTATAAATAGAACTCAGGAATCCAAAATACAATTTGCAATGAGGTAGTTCTTCAGATGAAAGTGCATGGAATGAAGAGTGTCTTGAAATATGCCCTGATAGCCTTAATTGTCTCCGGTACAGCTTCCGCGTTATATGGCGACACTGTCGTGGCCACGTATCAGCCTGCAGGCGTGCAGACGCCCAACACGACGAATCTGTGCGCCGGAACTTCTGCTTGCTGGGTAGGCGAGCAGACTTTCGATGCTTCTTCGGCCAAACCGACCCCTGGTGCATTCCCTACGGTTGTGTCCAGCGGCACTGTTACCGGGAGCATATCGGGAACATACTCCGGGACTTATTCAATATCGGTTGCCAACGAATACGGTGGCGCTGGCGGAACCGGTTATTTTGCCACTGTGAGCAACAACAGCTATACGCTCAAACTGACTACCTCCAGCACTATCCCCGGTGTCAACTATTTTGGGTTGTGGTTCTCGGCGCTTGATAACGGAAACGATCTCAAATTCTACGAGACGGTGGGCGGAGTCGAAACTCTTTTGTATGACTTCACACCGAAGCTGTTCTCTACCCTGGTTGGCGCATGCTCAGGCAGCAACGCATTTTGCGGCAACCCAACCACTGGTGGTACGTTCAAAGGTCAGGACTCAACGGAGCAATTCGCTTTCCTGAACTTCTTCGATACGACGGGCTATTTTGACGAGATCGTCTTTACTGAAACGACCGGCGCGGGATTCGAGTCGGACAACCACACGGTCGCTTACCTGGATCCGCCAAATCCGTCCGGCACGGTGATCGGCGCTACTCCGGAGCCCGGTTCGCTGGCTCTGCTGTCGACTGGCGTACTGGCGCTGATGAATCTTAAACGCCGGTTCGTTGCCAAAGGCTGAAGCAGAAGTGTATCTCCTTCGCTGAAGCTGCTGCTTGCACATTCCCATCGCTCCTCCGGATGAAGTTCGCTTCGTCTGGAGGAGTTTTCGCATTTACGGGCAGGCGAATTATTCACTGTTGTTCTGGAATTTGTTACCGGCGCCAAGGGATCAAGTAGGCCGCAAAATGCCCCCTCTCCAAGGCGATACAGAAATTTTGAAAGTCATGTTTGGCGGCGGTTCCGGCTAGCCTGGTAGCCGGATTTCGAACTTTTTTCTGCAATCCGGCATCTATATTTTCTGAATCGCCATTCAAAATGAGTGATTTGATGGGGTTAAGCAGAAAATATTTTTTATTTTTCACGCCCGAAAATGGGGCACAAATTGAAGGAAACAACTTCCAGGAGTGGAAATGAAGTGGTGTTCCGTGGTAGCGTCCAAATTTCATGGTTGATTTTTTGGACGGGGAGTGCGGCCCGCGGCGCGGGCAGAATCTGAGCTGTTCGCCGGATGAACCCAACGACGGCGAGCGGAATCAAACAAGTCTGAACAAGACTGAACAAGACAGAACACAGCAGAGCAAATTGAAAAGTGTAGAGTGAACGTGGGATCAAGGATGGCAATGAGCAAATCACTGGTGATCGTCGAGTCTCCCGCCAAGGCCAAGACGATAGAGAAGTATCTTGGCGCGGGCTTCGAGGTTCTGGCGTCGGTGGGTCACATCATGGACCTGCCCAAGAAGGAAATAGGCGTCGAGCTGGAGAACCGGACCTTCGAGCCGACTCTGGTGGTGACGCCGGACAAAGAAAAGGTAGTGGCGCAGTTGAAAAGAGCCGCTGCCAAGGCGGACGAAATTTTTCTAGCCCCTGACCCCGACCGCGAGGGCGAGGCGATTGCGTATCATCTGGCGCTGCAACTGGGGACATCTGCCAAGGAGCGGAAGAAGATTCGCCGCGTGACCTTCAACGAGATTACGAAGAAGGCCGTACAGGAGGCGTTTAACCACGCGCGGGATCTGGATCAAAACCTGGTGGACTCGCAGCAGACGAGGCGCATTCTGGACCGTCTGGTGGGCTACCAGATTTCTCCACTCCTCTGGGACAAAGTCCGGCGGGGCTTGTCCGCGGGACGCGTGCAGACGGTGGCCGTTCGGCTGATCGTCGAGCGGGAACGGGAAATCGGCGCGTTTGGGCCAGTCGAGTACTGGACACTGGACGCCGAACTCCACCCGGAGAAGCAGGCGGATACCAAACTCAAGGCGCGCTTTGTGGGCATCGATGGAGAGCCGGCACGCGTAGCGAACGGCCAGGATAAGGACGGCAAAGAGCAATTCATCGCCAATGCGCTGCCCAATGACGAGTCGATGAAGGCGGTGATTGCGGCGCTGGAAAATGCGCAGTGGTCGCTGGTTTCGGTTCAATCGACCGAGAAGCAGAGGAAGCCGCTGGCGCCGTTCATCACCAGCCAGTTGCAGCGCGATGCGTCCAGCAAGCTGGGTTTCAACGTCCGGCGGACAATGGGCGTGGCACAGCGTCTCTATGAGGGCATCGATGTGGGCGCCGAGGGCACGACCGGTCTCATCACGTATATGAGAACCGATTCGCCACGCGTGGCGCCGGAAGCGATTGCCGGGGCGCGGGAGTGGATCGGCAAGCAGTTGGGAGCGCAGTATCTGCCCGCTACTCCAAACGTCTACAAAGGCAAGAAGGCAGCGCAGGACGCGCATGAAGCGATCAGGCCCACCGATGCTTCACGGACGCCGGAGTCGATTGCGCGCTTCCTGACGGAAGAACAATTGAAGCTCTACCGGCTTATCTGGCAGCGGTTTGTGGCTTCGCAGATGACGCCGGCCGTCTTTGACGTGACCACGGCGAAGATTGCTGCGAAATCGGCAAAGACGGGCAAGACCTACGACTTCCGCCTGAGCGGCTCGGTAGTGCGCTTTGACGGCTTCCTGAAGGTATATGAGATTGCCGATAAAGACGACGAGGACGAGGCCAGCAACAAGCTGCCGAATCTGGATCACGTGAAGAAGTTGGAACTGGATCATCTGGAGCCAGAGCAGCACTTTACGCAGCCGCCTCCGCGCTACAACGAAGCCTCGCTGGTCAAAGTCCTTGAAGAAAAGGGCATTGGCCGACCGTCAACCTATGCCTCAATTATCAACACCATCCAGGATCGCGAGTACGTGTCCAAGATCAGCGGACGGTTTTATCCCACCGAGATCGGGATGGTGGTTTGCGATCTGCTGGTCAAAAATTTCCCGTACATCTTCGATGTGGCGTACACGGCCAAGCTCGAAGAAGAGCTGGACGAGATCGAAGAGGGCACGGAGAAGTGGCAGGACTTGCTCAAGGGATTCTACGGCTACTTCGAAGAGGAGTTGAAGGACGCCGGCGAGAAGATGGAAAACATCAAGCGCATGGAGAAAAAGACGGATGAAAAGTGCGACTTGTGCGGTTCGCCGCTGCTGCTGAAGTGGGGCAAGTTCGGCAGTTTTTATGCCTGCTCGGCGTATGACAAAAAGGACAAGACAAGCTGCACATTCACCAAGGAAAATACTGCAGGAAAGCCGGATATGAATACGCCCGAGGCGCAGGAGGCCGGCGAACAGGAAGAGTATTGCGACAACTGCGGGCGGGTGATGGTGCTCAGGCGCGGGCCCTTCGGAATGTTCATGTCGTGCCCAGGATTCAACGAAGACCCGCCGTGCAAGACATTCCGCAAGCTGAGCAGCAAGCAGCAGCAGAAGGTGGCCGCGCCCAAGCCCACTGGCGAAGACTGCCCGCTATGCGGCAAGCCGCTGGTATTGCGCCAGGGAAGCTATGGCGAGTTTGTCTCCTGCTCCGGGTATCCCAAGTGCAAATACATCAAGCAGAACCTGATCGAAGGCTTGAAGTGCCCCAAGTGCGGCACGGGCGACCTGGCTGAACGCAAGGCGCGCCGCGGCAACATCTTTTGGGGCTGCACCAATTATCCGAAGTGCGACTTTACCTCGAATCTGAAGCCGGTGGCGAGCAAGTGCCCGGAGTGCGGCAGTTCGTACCTGGTGGAGAAGACGCTGCGGTCCGGGATTTATCTGGAATGTCCCAACAAGAAGAAGACTGCGGAGGAGGAAGTTGCGCCGAAGAAGCGAGCCAAGAAGGGCGCTGAGCCTGCGGTGAGCACCGTAACGTGCAGCTACTCCAAACGGATTGGGGATGCGCCGCCGCTGCCGACGGCCGCGACGCATGGACCGGTGGTGGAGAAGGGAAGTGCCGAGGCGGCGGCGAAGCCAGCAGCCAAAAAGGTCGCAAAGAAGAGCGTCAAGTAAGTGACGCAAAGCGCATAGTGAGAGGCGATGGTTGCGGCCTTGGTTGTTTCGGGTAGAGCAGTCCCGCGCAGCAATCCCCGGCTGGTTCCTGTAGTATGAGCAACGGAGAAACTCATTTATGGAGCGAATGTTAGCAACACCGGCCGACGCTGAAATCATTCTCAGGCTTTACGAATTGCGCACCGAAGCGGAGATGCGCAAGGCGCGCGCTTGGATGACGGGCGAATTCTGGCCGGCCACGCCCGATGAATTTTTTGCTGTGGCGGAGAATCCCGCCGATCCGCACAATGCATGGCTGCGCCAGGTGCTCACTTACTGGGAGATGGCCGCGGCGATGGTGTTGCATGGCGCGGTTTCAGCAGAGCTGTTTGTGGATTGCAATGGCGAGGGATTTTTTCTGCTGGCCAAGTTTTCGCCGATTCTGGAAGCCATTCGGGAGCGGAATCCGGGGTTTCTGATGAAGACGGCGGAACTGGTGAACCGTTTTTCAGCTGCGACCCAGCGCTTTGAGGCGGTGCTGAAAAATGTTGAAGCGCGGCGCAACAGCCTGCCTGCCCGGCAAGAGGCTCACGGGCGGTATTCGTATCCGCCTAAGCACTGAGGCATGCTCTTGTCGAATCCCGATTCGCGGTAGCATGATGGTAATTGTTTGATAATCCCAGCTTCCCCTGGAGGTTCTCAATGAAGCGTTTTGTAGCTCTGATGGTGGTGGTTTTCGGCTTGACCACTATTGCGTTCAGTTCCCCCGGTTCCACCAAATTGAACGGCTGGATATCCGACTCGATGTGCGGCGCCAAGCACACGGGAGACAATCCGTCCTGCGTGAAGAAGTGCATCCACGAGATGGGTTCGGCTCCAGTGTTTGTGGACGAAGCCCAGAAGGCGGTCTGGACGATCGAAAATCCTGATGCTGTGAAGGACTTCTACGGTGACCATGTGACCATTACGGCCACCGTCGACTCGTCCAACAAAAGTGTCCATATCGATGCGATAGCCGGGGTCAAATGAGGCTTGAGGCTCGCCGGCATCCACATGGGCTCGACCTGCCGGCAAATCTCTGTTAATGTCATATGCGGCAGCTTAGCCGGCTCCTTGGAAGGAGCCGGCGAGCGTACGATATCGTTGTGACTGGAACATCCCATGGCACGAGCAATCTGGAACGGCAAAGTGATTGCCGAAAGCGAAAAGACGGTGACGGTGGAGGGGAACGTCTACTTTCCCGAATCCAGTCTTAAGCGCGAGTATTTCCGCCCCAGCACCACTACTTCCCTCGACCCAACCAAGGGGCAGGCGCGCTACATGACCCTGCTGATCGACGGAGAGGATAATCAGGACGCAGCCTGGTACTACCCTGACCCCATGCCGGCCGCGCGCAAGATCAAGGGGTATGTGGCCTTCTGGCGGGGCGTGGATGTGGTGCCGTAGCAAACAGTCTCAGTAGGTCTGCAAACGGCTGCTGCGCCGGAACGATGATTGTCTTGTGTGATACATTTGCCCCATGAGGCTGAAAGGTTTAGCGATCTTCGCGGTGCTGCTGGCGCTCGCGCAGGCGCCCTCGGCAACTCGAGCTCAGACAGGCACGTCCGGCGGCGTAAATCGGCAGACTCCGCCGCTTTCAACATCTTCTAACCCCTCCCCGCTAGATAGCGCCAACCCGGCAGCAAAGACTGATGGCGAGGGCGGCATCCATCCAGACCAGCCGCCGCCGCATATTACGGTCGCCAATCCGGCGCCGGCGCCGGTGATCTGGACTCTGCGGGACAAAATCTCCTGGGCCGCCAATCTGGTGCTCGTCATTCTGGGATACGCCGGCATCATGCTGGCCATTTCTCTGCTGAGAAAGATCGATCGCCAAACAGGATATGTGGAGACCGCGGCCGAGGCCGCCGCCGCCGCCGCCCAGGCCGCCTTGTTGAATGCTCAATCTATCATCCGTGCTGAAAGGCCCTGGGTTCTGATCGGCGTCGAACCATCCGGGAGCAAGGAGAACAGCTTTACCGTGATGGCGACGAACCGGGGCCGCACGCCTGCCAGGATCATCGAAACCGAGGATCAGGTAATGCTGGTCATCGACGAAAAGCATCTTCCTGACATCCCCGAGTACAAGAAGAAGATGATGAGCGTTCAGCTCGCCCCAATCATTCTTCTTCCGGGCGAATCCACAACACTCAAGACATTTTGCCGGGATGATGCGAGAGGGCTATGCGATTCCGAGGAGAGATTCAAGCGCATCGAAACCTGGGACGAGAAGATATATATCTATGGGAAAGTGATCTACAAAGACCTGATTGCGCCAGTCGAAGATCAAACGCATGATACCAACTGGTGCTGCTGGTATATTCACGGGCAGCAGAGCAGCGGCTTGATCATTGCCGGGCCGTCCGAATACAACGGGCACACGTAATCCTCAGGCCCGTGCAAGGACAATCAACAGGTTTTCAGCGGAAAAATTCCGGCATCGGGAAGACTGTGTTCAAGCAGTCTCTACATCGCGGAGATTCTGGTCAAATACAGCGTCGGGCTCGGCGAGCCTGATCAAGCGGTGCAGATAGGCCCGTGAGATGCATAAGCTGCGGGCCGCGAGCGTCTTGTTCCCATTGTTCTCTCGAACGGCAGCTACGGCTAGCTTGACCTTATAGTCGCGCAGTTGGCGTTCAAAGGAACCGGCGGGATGGTAATCGCCGATATCGACAATGTCGCTGATGTCGCCGAGGTCACCGGCATCAACTTCTGCCTCTTCGACGTTCAAGCTCAAATCTTCGGCGCGAACCATCTTTCCCGGAGCGAGAATAATGGCCCTCTGCATGACGTTTTCCAGTTCGCGCACATTGCCGGGCCAGGGATAACTTTGCAGCAGGGCCACGGCGTCGTGCTCAATATCATCCATCGGCTTCTGAAAGACCTGCCCGTAGTTGCGCAGGAAGTGCCGGGCAATCCTCGGAATGTCTTCCGGATGCTCCTGTAGCGGCGGCGAATCAATCCGCATGACGTTAATGCGATAGAAGAGGTCCTGGCGGAATTTTCCTTCGCCCACCAATTTGGTCAGGTCCTGGTGGGTAGCGAAGATGAGGCGCGCCCGCAAGGGAATGAGCCGATTGCTGCCCAGGCGGCTGAATTCCATCTGCTGCAGGACGCGCAGCAGCTTGACCTGGGTAAAGAGGCTCAAGTCGCCAATTTCATCCAGGAAGAGCGTGCCGTCTGCCGCCTGCTCAAAGTAGCCTTCGCGCGCTCCAACGGTTCCGGTAAAGGCGCCCTTTTCATGGCCGAACAACTCAGCTTCGATGAGGGTTTCAGGGATGGCGCCACAGGAGACAGCCACAAAGGGGCGATTGGCGCGGTTACCCAGGTTGTGGATGGCGCGGGCGATCAGTTCCTTGCCGGTTCCGCTCTCTCCGGTGACCAGCACTGAGGCGTTGAGGTCGGTCACGCGGTGGATCAGCTGGTAAACCCGCTGCATCTGCGGACTCGAACCAATTAGCTGATCGCAACTGCCCGGCACCTCGAGCTGCTGCTGCACTGTCTTGAGCTGATGCCGAAGCGAGGAGTTCTCGTACGCCCGGCTGAGCATCGTCTTAAGATCACGAATCGAGGGCGGCCTGCGGCAATAGCCGAAGGCTCCAGTCCGTACTAGTTCAAAAGCGGTCGAGCGGAGGCCGTCGTCGGCCATGATGATCGCGGGAACCTGGGATGCAATCAGGCTCTGGGTACACCCAATCCGCTCCTGCAGCGAATCATGATTGGAGTTCAGATCCAGAATCATGACATCGCAATCGCCAGCGGCGCGGAGCAGGTTCATTCCATCCTCATCCGACTCGATGAGGATTTCGAACTCCTTTCCAAGTGCCGAGGAAAGCAAGGTGTGAAGGGTCCGATCATCCGAATAAAGCCCGATTTTGATCATTGACGGACTTTCTCCCGCAGAAAACAAGGCCGAATCGCCTCTGAAAATGAGGCGAAACCCATCTAAGACACTGAATATCAGCGTCTTGCATACCGATAGAAGATGATTGCCAGGCAGAATCCATTCAGCTGGGATCAACCGGGAGGCAACTCCCATTGGTTACAAGGGCAATTGTCAACACTGACTAATCATAGTAGTGATAGACAGGCTTAGTGTCGAGATGACTATAGTAATTTAATCCCAATTTTGTATCAATTTAGTAAATAATTTTGAAGAGGAGAGATATGGGCAGTCAAGGTGAAAAAGTTCCGGCTCCAGCCCGAAATTCCGCCTGAGTTTATATTCAGTAACTCTTTTATTATAAATAGTATATTTCCATATTACCTCATATAATGTATTGATCGGAGGCCGATCTGGCCAGCGGAATTCCTAACGCAGGAGACTCCTGTTGTGATTCCATTAGTTACTTGTATCGCATCTTTAGTAATTAGTAACGATGTTACTTACTATAAAGACACCCCCTCAAAAAGAGTTCCAGGGCCCTAATTCACACATAGCATTGCGCTTCTGGTTGTGGCACTTGCGCGTAGAAGGCGCACATCCGACGGGTGTATACGTCTCGCTTCACTCCCAGGCGCACCTCAGTAAACATCCGTGTACACCGATCTGGACTGAGATGGGTTAATTGGCTTGTTTAGGGCAATTTCGAGGTTTTCTCGGTTTGGTTAGAGAATTGCAACGATGATTGGACAACAGCTATATGGAAGTTCTCCGGGAAAATCCGGGGGGAGCTTGGAATATGCAGCATTGGTTAGCGTGGTGGCCGACTTTGATCGTTGTCGCAGTGGCAACCTTCACGGATCTGCGTCGCCGTCGCGTACCCAATTGGCTGGTGCTTCCATTTCTTTTAATAGGGATTGTGGTTTCTCCCTGGCGTCATGACTGGAACGGCATCGGTCGAGGATTATGGCAGGGGTATAGCCGGAACTTCGGCTGGCACGGTCTGGGTCAAAGCATGGCCGGTATGGGCCTTGGCCTGGTGATTTTCGGAATTCTTTTCTGGCTTGGTGGCATGGGCGCCGGAGACTTAAAGCTGGTTGCCGCCATTGGAGCGTGGATTGGCCCTATACAGTTGTTCGTCGCCCTGGTCATGACCGGCCTGGCGGGCGGAATTATGGTTCTATGCTGGGCTGTTTTTGGCGGCTTTTTCAAGGAGCTGTTCACAGGGGTCGGCGATCTGGTCTTCGGATGGAAGCAGCGTGGAATGCGCATCGATCAGGAGATGACTTTAGCCAATCCCCTGAAGCGCAAGATGCCTTACGCTCCGGCCATCGCCATCGGAACGCTGATGTCATTTTTTGCTCGTTGAAGGGATTGGAGTAAGAGTTATGTCCGACTGGCAATCTTCATATCGGCTCACCGCAAACCCGCAAGGAAGGTTGGACGCGGAAGGGGGCGCCAATCCCGTGAATTCAGAATCTTCTCCGTATGATGAACAATATCCGGACTCATTTGGCGGCAGTGTATTGTCAATCGCGCTGATCGGCCCCGATGAGGAGCGCCGCAAGGCAGCGTCGACGGTTCTTGGCGAAT
>Ga0224559_1001420_pt1 | contig 13203 bp, 12 predicted proteins | sample 714S33034metaG_FD_180676 | JGI IMG/M metagenome (GOLD analysis project Ga0224559, IMG submission 180676) | Peat soil microbial communities from Stordalen Mire, Sweden - 717 S3 30-34 | ecosystem: Environmental > Terrestrial > Soil > Wetlands > Peat | place: Sweden: Norrbotten County, Stordalen... | reverse complement strand
CTTACATTCAATAGGATAATTTCTCCTTCATAGTGCTTCCATTTAAAGGAATTAGATAGCATATTACTATCTTTGAATTCCTTTTTATTCTATTGTATCATTAGAAAGGATTTTTTGCAACGGAACCGAAATAAGCGGCATAATGGGATCAGACAGCATAGTAGAATTACATGGAAAATGTTGATCTTACTTCTAATTAAATATACTTGCTAGGGGTATATAATTGAAGTAACTGTATCAGGGTAAACGGTCAATCTAACTCTTCCAAGCTTTAAATATATTTTTTTTAATACGAATACTTTGGTGGTAATGTTACAGTTTTGAACCAAAAGCTTTTGATGGATTTAATTACTGTCATGAATTCGTCACAGTTAATGGGTTTAACGAGATAAGCATTAGCATGAAGATCATAAGCTCTGATCATGTCCTTTTCAGCACTGGAAGTAGTTAGAATGATTACGGGTATGTTTTTAATGTTGTTATTTTCTTTTATTTCTCTAAGAACTTCACTTCCATCCTGTTTTGGTAAATTCCAATCCAAAATAATTATATCTGGTAGTAGAGAACCTAAAAATTGATCCTTACCACATAAAAAACGGATTGCTTCTTCTCCATCTTCTACAATATGAAGATTAGTTATAACTTTTGGATCACTGAAGAATTCTGTTATTAATCCAATGTCTCCCTTATTGTCTTCAACTAAAAGAATTTCCAAAGGCTTATCTGATATTTTCACTTTTAAAACCTTCGTAAACAAAAATTAAAGAGTTTGTTGAGCAGTCAGCATGAAAATACAGAGTCAATAGCAATCTGATTTGGAATTTGATGAGCAAATTTCTAAGAGATTACTATTAATTGTTAGATATTTTATATCTCTTTCAGTTTTGCGTAGGGTGGTAGTCATATATTTAGAGTATTGGAAATCAAAATATTTTGGATTATTAATTATTAGATATAGTTTATTCGTTATATTTTAATATATTTATATTTTATCCTTGAAAAATGATCCAGAAACTTTAATAATTAGTAGGACACAAAATCTAAAAAAATCGGATCATAATAGGTACATTACTAAACCAAGAAATGCAGGGAGATTCAGTTCCAAATTAAGTAGTGGACGTAAAATTAAAAATAATTCAATTCTGGATCTGCATCTGTGTATATCTGCAGAATTTCGATTAAAGCAAAATTGGAGAATTATGACTATTCTTGATCGCTTGAGTCCAGATGAAGTAGATATCATGGCTAAGGAACGGACGGCTGAGCTGGGAAAAGCTAATCAAGCGTTAAGCAGAAAAAATCGTATTCTTGAAGGAATTAACAAGATTTTCAACATTGTAGTGCAGGGAAAAACAGAAGAAGAGCTGGGAAACGAGTGCCTGTCTGTAGCTCTAGAAGTGACCGGCAGCCAGCTTGGTTTCGTCAATTTAATGGGTGATGATGGATTACGGCACGATATTGCGATTAGTGACATGGGATGGGAGCAGTGTTTGATGTATGATAAAACCGGACATCTCCGCCCACCTGGAAATTTTGTCGTGCACGGATTGTACGGCAGTGTCATTAACAGCGAGAAAAGTTTATTTACTAACGATCCAATGTCACATTCAGATAGTATCGGCGTGCCACACGGTAATCCAGCGCCCGCTTAGTTTCTTGGCGTACCCCCTAATCTTATATGGAAAAATTTAGAGGATGCTCGGGATCGTGAATGGGACTATAGTTCCGAGCAACAGGAGGATCTTAAAGCTATCGTACCAGCAATCTTGCAGGCTCTACATAGGAAAAAATCCGAATAGGCACTGAGTGTGAGTATTGATCAGCTGGGTTTGGCACTGAACGCTGCCAGCGCCAGTATCTGGGAATGGGACATCAGGACGAACGATAACATCTGGTCCGAAGAGCTGTAGGCGCTTTATGGGCTGGAGCCGCACAGCTGCCAACCGTCTTATGAAGCGTGGCGACAGACCATTCATCCCGCTGACCAGGAGTTGGTCGAACGAAAGGTGCAGATGGCAGCAGCGAGCGGAACATAGCTTAAAATAGAGTGGCGAGTTCTAGATCCTAATGGCACCGAACGATGGTTGATATCAGTGGGCCGCCCGTTGCGTGATGCCCACAGCCAGATGAATAGCTATATCGGCGTCTTCATAGACATTACCGAGCGTAAGAAGATTGAATTCGCTTTGTGCGAGAGCGAAATGCATCGTGAGGTTGCCGAAGCTGTTGCAGCCGAACGGCAACGGTTCTTTGATGTGCTAGAGACGCTACCTGTAATGATATGCCTGTTAACATCTGACTATCATGTCGCCTTTGCCAACCGCAGTTACCGTGGATATTTCGGTACTTCAGGCGAGAGGCGCTGTTATGAATTTCGTTTTGGACGCACAAAGCCATGTGAGTTCTGTGAATCATATAAAGTATTTGAGACCGGACACCCACACCATTGGAAAGTCAATGTTTCGGACGGTAGTATAATTGAAGCCTACGACTTCCCGTTTACTGACATTGACGATTCGCTTATGATCCTTAAGATGGACATCGATGTCATCGAGCGCAAAAACGTTGGAGAAACTTTGCGATTATCAAATATTTACAATCGTAGTTTGATTGAAGCTAGCTTGGATCCTTTAGTAACTATTGGGTATGATGGCAAAATTACTGATGTAAATACTTCTACAGAATTTGTTACTGGTTATTCACGGGACGAACTTATTGGTACTGACTTTACGAACTATTTCACTGAGCCTGAGAAAGCCAAGAAAGTGTATCAAGAAGTGTTCGAGAAAGGATTGGTATTTGATTATGAGCTTGAAATCCAGAACAAAAATGGGCACTTAACTCCAATTTTGTATAATGCTTCAGTTTATAGGATGAATATGGTGAGATTATTGGTGTTTTTGCAGCGGCACGTGATATTACTGAACGCAAGCAAATAGAGAAAGAACTAGAGCCTATATCACGTTTGCCTAAGGAAAACCCCAATCCAGTTATACGCTTGGATCAAGGCCATAAAATCAGCTTTATTAACACTGCAGCCCAAATAATGTTAACAGATTAGGGTTGTGCTACCAACCAAGAAGTTCCTACAGAAATCACAACAATAACTGTTTTGGCCTTGAATGATGGCATAAGACGTGAATTTGAGTACAACTTTACCAATAAAATATACCTTATTAACTCTCACTCCGTTCTCACAAGCTGATTACGTAAATGTTTATTTCTGTGACATCACGGAGCTTAAGAATGCAGAAAAAATGTTGAAATTGCAATTAAAGAACTTACTCGCTTAAATGAAGAATTGGAACAATTTGCATACGTTTCTTCTCATGATTTGCAAGAACCCTTAAGGATGATAACAAGTTATTTGCAGCTTTTACAAAGAAAATACCAAGGTAATCTTGACTCGAAGGATGATATGTACATACAATTTGCTGTTGACGGGGCTTCCCGCATGCAAGCTCTAATAACTGATCTTTTAAATTACTCCCGAGTGACTAGAATAAGTAAAGAACCTGAATCGATTAATTGTAAATTCATTTTGAATCATGTATTATCTAATTTAAGAGTGATAATTAAAGAAAATAAAGCTACTATATCTATGATACTCTACCGGATGTAATAGTAGATCCTACCCAACTGGGTCAGGTATTTCAGAATATGATACTCAATGGAATAAAATTCCATGGTGAAGAGACACCCATAATTCATATAGCTGCAGAGAAAAAAGCGAATGAATGGGTATTTTCAGTGCACGACAAGGAATTGGAATTAATCCACAATATTCAAAAAAAATTTTTGAAATATTTAAAAAGCTCCATACAAGGGACAAATATCCTGGAACAGGAATAAGAACTTGCAATTTGTAAGAGAATTGTAGAAGGGGATGGTGGACGTATGTGGGTAGAATCTGAAATAGGCAAGGATTCAGTTTTTTATTTCACGTTACCAATCAACCCGCAAAATTTCAAAAACTAAATTTTAACACATAAAAAAACACTTTTGGAAATTTATTTAAATTTGTCTATTAAACAAGTCTCATAAATGAGAACATAATTTTTCTGGCTTGAAGTTATGAAGTTACCATCCAAATCTTTTTTTTTCAATATCAAGCTGGGATCTAATATAATATGATAGTATCATTTTGACTGTCTTGATATATATATAATAATAAAATCGATGTGTTTTGCATGAATTTGAGTAAAAAATGCTCTCAATTTTTGGCCAAGATGGCAAAAACACACATATTTTATCACAAAAAAACTCTGAATCTTCTTTTCGGATCATTTACGATTCAGAGTAGTTAGAGAATATCATATCTGAGATATAAATACAAAATTAATATAAGGTTATTCTTATAATTTAGAGGATTGTAGGAAAAATGAGCGTTATTAAATTAGGATATACATATTTTATATATGGTTGTGATTCTATGTTAAAATTTTGCATGGAGCATCGATTCACATTTTAAAAAGATATGACATATACATCAGTTTATATAATATGAGTAATTAGTACGTTTGCAGCCACTAAGAATTTAGAAATTTTTTGAAATTCTCTTTAATTAAAATCAAATCGTTATGGCTTTCCACTCCGTTTGAAGTCAAAAACACTTTATTCGATAAGCTCTACTTTTTGGCTGGTTATTTATACTACAATATAAGTAATTTATTGATTAAACAATGATTTAAGACACGATTACAAACATTGTGTTGTTGATATAATAAAAGGAGTTAAATAAATGTTGAAACAATCATCTAGTATGAAAAAGGTACTTGCTGTTTCGTTGGCAGTCCTTTTTGTAGTATCGTTGACAGCTGTAGCAGCGACTGCGCGTGGCGGCGGCCGTGGCGGCGGCTGGGGCGGCGGCTGGGGTGGCTATGGCGGCTGGGGCATGATGGGAGCATATCCCTACCTTGGATACGGCGGTCTTGGCATGATGGGCGATCTTGGATGCGGCGGTCTTGGCATGATGGGCGGTCTTGGATGCGGCGGTCTTGGATTTGGATATGGCGGTCTTGGATTTGGATATGGCGGTCTTGGATACGGCGGATGGGGCGGCTATGGCGGCCGGGGCTACGGTGGACACAGACGCGGTCGCTAATCCTGAATACCATATTGTGACGCTCAAGCATCACGATAAATTAAGTTATCTTTTTTTATTTTTTTTGAAATTTAATACGAAGTTTGAGATTGTATTTTATCCCAAATAGCAAATATGTAATTCTATTAAAAATCAGACTAGTTAGAAAAAATATTAATTAGATTGCGGCTCTGGATATTATTTACCCGAATCAAATTTCTCAATAATTTTTTCTCTGATGTAATCTGCATCACTGACAATTATCTCAAAGTTCTCGTTTTTATTTTCCGATACTGAATTAATTTTCCTATATACCTTCCTTCCGAACTCGTCCGGAAACCGCCGTTCCAAAATCCACATACATATCCGAGTGTCTCCAGCATTTGCTGCGGAGTTTAGGCTTTCCAAAAGTGTTTTAGCAGCATCAGAATTCCGCTTTTGAATGTATCGATAAAACTGAAAATATTTCCCAGATTTTCTGTCTTCCCCTTGTTTAACCAGTCATTTAATGTTTTATAGTTATGCCAACAGATTCAGCAGCCAAGCTATAAGTCAACCAGAGCGCAATATTATCACCGATTCTCTGTTGTATTTCATGAGTGAGCTTCGAAGGACGTGCCATTGTGAGAACACCGTTTTTTATTTTTTAAAATTAATATTAGCTGATCCTTTATTTAATATTAAGTTATTTTTGTTCTGCATAAGAAGCGGAGTTATACGCTTCGAATCAAATCGGAGTCATTCTCAGGCTCTGTAAGCCATATTTTTGACTTGGGTAAGTATTTTTACCTAAGGACTCTCGATAAAAGTATAAATAATAGCTCCAGAATAAGTCATTGTTTGGACCAAATTGAATCCCCATGATTTTAATGCAATATAACGGCAGGTTAGTTCGAGATATTTTACATATGTATTTATTCATTTAAATTAAAAAAATTAAATTTATAAAAATATTTGCTTAGATTTTTAGATCGGGTTTTATGTATAGCACACACTATTTAGTTTAAACACTGATTATATAGAATATATGCAAAAAATATATAAATAATAAAATAGAGTTATATTTTGTAGGCGCTCAGACCTTAGAAAGGATTCTCTACCGGACTGCATGTAACGACCCCCTGCAGTCACAAGATCACCTTTTTTGACATTTTAAATTCGCCTGTTCACCTAAACCAATTAAATAGAGTAAAAGAAGATCGATTGTGGGTGATTTAAGCCGATTTCTTGAATCGGTGAGGGATATACCTTATGTAAATTATAAACCTGTTGTAGGGCCTGAGATTAAGTCATTTATTTACTGGCATGTAAAAAGGCTTACACTGTTATAATTCATGTGACCAGGATCACTTAATATTAATCCGGTTTATTTTAAGTTAGGATGACATATTCATAAAAGAATATATTTAATTAAATCTATTTATGATTAATAAATTCCCCAATATTTTAAATGAGATATGCGCTCGAGCTATAGGGATCCCCCTCGCCTGCAGCTCATACCAGTACCTTTTTGGCACCTAAGATCAGCTGGATCACTTAACTAATAACTAGGCTATTATATCACAGCTGCCCCCATTTATGGAGCTTTTCGGCTTCTTCTAATACTAACTCAGATCCAAGTCTTTGTTCGTATTCATGGATTTTTTTGTTGAAATTTGAAACAAATTCAGAGACGTCTTCTACAGTAGAATTATATTCTATTTGAGAATATTTTCTTAATGCTTTTCCCAAAAGCTCCACTGCATCATATATACCTTCATCATTTTCTTGACTGTAACTAATACAACCATATGTAACCCCCCAATCAGCTGTAGAGTTACACTCGCTAATTATATTCAGATGACAGGATTTAGCATCAAGTGTAATACTGTAACCCAGATTTCCAGAACAAGAAACAACTAATTTTTCTTTATTTGTTTCTAAATCTATTGTTCCTTTCGAAAAAGTATCATCACAATTGCCCTGTATAACATTCTTTCTTTTAAGGGTTACATTAGAATTTATTCTATCTATGGTATGTGGTTTTAGTGTAACCCCTTCAGATATTACACTAGGGTTACAGGGGGTTACAGTAGTTATACGTTCTTCAGATAGCTTTTGTATGAATATTGTCCTTTTTTCTTCTGCCTTTTCACGATTTATCGTTGCAACCGAATCATATATTTCAAATCCTAATTTTGGACCATTGTATTCGTATATATTTGCCCTTGTAGTTACTTTATCTCCGTCTTTCCCATCAATCGTATTACTGCGATCTATCTTATTCAACTGTGGCACTTTTGCGAGCATCCCACTATGACCATCTTTTCCATGTAGAATGTGCATAATCCGTGTTCTAGAAACACCCAATAAACGCATTAAATTTTGCATGGTTGCCGGCTTTTCTTCGATGGATTTCAAAACTTTAATTTCAAGATCATTTAGGTTAGTAGCATTGTTTTTAGATGTTCCTTTGTAGATACTCAATGCTTTATAAAAGTCTTCGATCTCGGATAGATAGTATCCATTTGATTTTTGTCGCTGCATGACTTTAAAAAGGGTAATGGATCTGATTATATCTAGAAATTTCTGGAAATTACGTCTATTCTCTACATTGGTCCATTCGATAGCATTAATAAAAGGTACTATTATTGTATACTGTTCTTTGTCAAGGATATCAAAAATGCACCGACAAATTAGAACATCATCATCAATTAACAAATTCAAATCGAGTTCTTTAGCCTTAATGTGATTATAAACCCTTAAATCCTGTTCTTTGCTTCCATCAACATCTGCATTTAAGAATCTGTTTGCTAATTGATCATCTGGTATACCGTCAACTGTTGAGAACCAAAAAGAGCACCGTTCTGGTATTGAATATTCAGCATACTCCTGGTTTACTACTGTTCGATGCTTGACTGCCATCTGAAAATTGGAAGTACTTTGTTTCAACGTTGCTATTGTATCATCGGTAAAATTGGCATCATCTGAGTATATTATTGTTCCACTTTTCAGATTTGGGTGATAGTACAATGATTTACTGGACATACTACCACTTATATATTTATGGTTTGGTAGCAGTTTAAGCACGTTTCAATTGCATCACTTTTGCCTTTTCCGCTTTCACCACTCGGTTTAACATGTAGCCCCCGTGTGTTGATAATATAAGTAGATGCAACCGCACACAAACAATTTTCTCCGAGATTCGTATCCCCTACATGCCGTAAATTCCAAGTATCTAAGATAAATTCGAATGCATCGCCTTCTTTTAGGATTTTATATGCAGACTCCCGAATATTTCCAGAATAATTGCTTAGTCTATCTTCATATTCTGTTTTTTCTTCTTGTACTTTTTCTTCCAGATTACTTGTTGCATTCTTGTTTTCATGATATTTGTCCTTTGCTATCTCCACAACCGTTGTTTTAAGATATTTTGCCTTCAGTTGGAACTTTTTAGCTACTTCATTATTGACAAAAACTTCCCATTCATCGAAGGGCATGCCAGCAAGATCAATTGAGATGAAAATCCTGTACGCTCTTTATCCTGTCTAAACTCGTAGCTTCCGAACGTACTACTTGTGTATTTAATTTATACTGCTATATAACCTTACACTTGAACCCATAAGCCCTTTAAAGTCCTCTGGACTATGCTCCTTCATGTAATCGGCAATATCTATTTTGTCGATACCTTCCAATTTAGGCAATATAATAAGCCGAGCTTCAATCCGTTAGTTTTCAAGTGCTCCAGCGGTACTTAGCGCACCTTTAAGACCAGCTTCATTCAACTAAGTATCATTGTATATATAAACTCGCTTGAATCCCTTTGTAAGATTTAGTAACTTCTGGTGATCCTTATCCCGAAATTGTACTGTAACAGGAGAAATACAAGGAAAGGCCGCCTGTAACATTACGATACAATCAGCTACCCCTTCAGTAATTATACAATAGTCACAGCCCCTTAAGCTGTCTTCGCCATAAAAATAAGAGTTTAGCACGCAAGGGCACACATACTCGCGCCCTTCTTTGTGGACTAAAAGCTTTTTAGATTTCATTCCCTTTTCGTATTCAGCAGTTGGGGTTTCAGGTGTTTCCCTACCAATGAAATAAACAGCTTTGCCATTATTCCAATAGGGAAAAATGATTCTGCCATTGAATACTTCACAACCAATCTTCCCATCGTTAACACAAACTAGACCTGATTTTGGCAAGGTTGTTTCGTCCAGATCGTTCAAATCTCTGCTCGTTGTAGCGTAGCCGATTTTTAACAAATTTGCAGTATCTGGAGTAATCAACCACTTTTTAATTATATAATTGTAAAGCTCGGCCTTTCTATTAAATTCTTGTGATAAATCGCCACCGTCTCACTAAATAAGTTGTGAATCTCGACTTTTTCTTTTTCGGCTTCAAATTCCTTTTCCGTTATTTCTGCCAGCTCTATTCCTGCCTGCTCTGCAGCTATCATGATCACTTTTGGGAAATCAGAACCCCTGGGGTCACTAAAACCACGTCCTATCCAATCCACGACATCCCCACCCGTTCAATTTTTGGGATCGTTCCATAGTTGCAGTCTCTGATCCACTTTTAGACTTCGGCCAGTATTCCCAACTGGTGGAACTGATCCAACATATTCACCATTCCCATTACAATGCAGGCTGATGTCTCGTCCGATCACATCTACGATATCAAGACGATTTTTTATTTCGTCTATTTTATTCCGGTTGTTGTAGGTGGATAACATCATTAAATACCCCTCCTAACAAAAACGGTATTCGCAAATCTAACATAAAATAAAGAATCAAATACTTGAAACATTTCCTTTGCAGGCGATATATCTGGCTCATCGTCGTTTAAGATTATTTCAAAATATATCTCAAGTAAAACTTTTTTATACCCTGCATGATATTTCGCTAGGATTTGACCAATTGTCAGATGAGAAGCCATTTTAACTTGCCCCCTTATCAAAAGATAGGTACCCTTTTCCGGTTCGATTTCCTGCTTCCCATCTCTAAGATATTCGGCATCGTTACCAAAATAATTTAAATATCTGGTTTTAAAAACAGTGTCTAATGCATCCATTCCCATTTCGTTGCACCAACTGAATTGTTTTTTGGGCAACAGCAATAGGAAGATATTAATATTAGAAAAGCTTATATTTCTATATTGGAAATAAGAAATAAACTCTCCTTAAATTAACTAGATACTGTTGATGCTCGTTACATTAACAGTAGTTTCCATTACTGTTTTTCAAAAAATTTTGTATTTATTAACCGTGTTAGTATAGTTTATTAACACAAGTTTAATTGTTTTAACTATATCAATCCTATTAATTATATCCAAAATCGCTTTACTTTTGCTTCGTTAAATTGGTTTTTATTCTTTTTCTCGAAAGTAATCAAGATACTTCTTCCTTAGAAGCTCATTAATTACAGAGTGAATATACTTCATTAGGTTGTTTATAATAATTTTAAACAGTTTTTTACTCCCTTATCATGTTGACTTTTGTATGACAGATTGTATATCCTATATAACCAAATACTAATCCTAGTACAGCGTTACAAATTAATCTGGGATCTTTCTTTGAAACTGCAAATAATGTTTTTTATAGTGCCACTAATGACATAAGAGACTTAATAATTAAAATTATAGTTGATCCTATTTAAATATACAATATTGTAAGACTGATAGAACTTTCAAAGTAGAATTAGTCAAAAATATGGCATCCAACAACACTGATACAACGTACTAACACAAGCAATATTGCATAGTTTTATACATTAAAAAGTGTTATATTTTTGCACATAATTCCATATACAACCAAATTAAACCACAAATATGCCAACTTGGCAATGAGCTACGGCAAAAAAATATGGAGTGGGTTAATAGATGTTGACCAAAAAAAAGAAAACGGAAAATTGCCTTTGAAGATCAAAAATATTTATGTTCTATAATCATCCCCAAAGTGATTACTATAAAGAATAATCCAAATATCCAATGGAGTATCCTACTTAACTTTATTTGTTATGGTATTTTATATAATTTTCAAAAAAAACTCAATTGTAGCTTTCTAACCTCTTCTATCATAATCACCATGTAATGACATTTCAAATACAGTGCTGATGGGCAGCGGTTATGCTTGAAAATTATAAAAAGTGCGCTTTATCAAAAAGATATTGTCTGTAGGAAAAAGATTGAGTTATGAGAATTGAGACCCCATTAACTCTGCAATTTTTGCCTCAACCAGTCTATTGACTTTAGCCTCTATTATTGAAGATATATCCATCTTTGAACGTTCCATTTCTTTTCCAATGTTTGATGGTGTGACACCTTTATCGGTAATTCCATTTGCTTTCAAAATAGCGTCATCAATATCGCGTCCAGATAAATAAACATATATACTTGGCATATCCGAACCCTGAACCCATCCAAAGTACGCATTCATCTGAGCTTCTGTTAACAAATTAGCCATATATGTACATCTCGAATGGCGTAGTAGATGGGGGTGAATTTTCTTTGAGATTCCAGCTTTCTTTGATATTTTATTTAACTGCATTCGTATAGCACCATATTGCATTGCTTCTAATTTCTCTGGCTTTTTAGCAAAATGGAACCATAAAGGAGCCTCTGGATTGTTTTGACCTGGATGATCTTCAAGCCAGTTCCTAAGGTAATCAACGCTCCATACAGCTCTAACTCTTCTAGGGCCAGTTTTTCCATTGACAATAATTGAAATACCAATATCATCAAATTTAATGTCTTTTACGCGTAAATTACCTATTTTCCCTATTCTAGCTCCAATATCCCAGAGTAATGCAATTATTGCTTTATCACGTTTGTTTAATACAGTGTCGATTATACTCTCCACTTCATCTTCTTTGAGCATATCCTCAGGAAACTTTCGATCGTACTTTTTCAACGTTGTTGTTATCCATCGCGTACTAGCAGGTTCTTCCCCACCATTTAACCATTTGTTGAATTTCTTCAATAGGACTTTATAATCATGTTTAGTCCAATCACTTAGGGTCGATTTTTCAATACTGCCAACATAAGCACGGATGTCTTCTTCGGTTGCCTTATCAAAATCAATAGAAATGAACTTTACAATAATCTTAAACGTAGACAAATATTTGAGAGCCCTATGTTCACCAATTCCTTCAGAAAAACAGTAGTTAACAAAATTAGAAATTAATTTTTGATTCGTTACAGATATGTCTGAATTTTTCAAAGAATCTACACGTTTCTTGATATTTAGATTATAAAACGCTACTTCCATTATCTCACATTTCCTGAAAGTAGGCTGTGAACCTTTTAAGGAAATAAGCCTCGGGCGGGATTTGAACCCGCGACCTCGTCCTTACCAAGGACGCGCTATACCCCTAAGCCACCAAGGCACTGTTGATCAAAGAGTATCTCTAAAATATCACGGTAGAGATATAAATGTTTTGAGTGGCATGAAAATCAGGGAAATGTCTAATTACTATCCGTGATTTATTCAAAGAGTATCTCCAAAATATCACGGTAGAGATATAAATGTTTCGAGTGGCATGAAAATCAGGGAAATGTCTAATTACTATCCGTGATTGATGGATATGGTTCAAAAGAATATAAATAATGGTGTTTCAATAGATTCCAAGTCTTTCCTAATCTCATCAGTTCCAAAACCAGTTCCATAAATCATTAAAGAGAAATTACTAAAAATCAATTATCTTCATTTGCTTAAAGGCTTTTTTTCACCTGGTTTTCCTAATTTTCAACAATTTTATGAATTACATCGGAAATTATTGCATCACTCCACAGTTAACCACCCAATAATTGGTTTTTTAATGTCATAGCATTCTTTAAAGATTTTTGAGAATTTAGATAAACTTCCGATTTCAACAAATTGAATATATCAGGCTCATAAGCAACCAGCCAAAAATTTGGATTTATATAGAAATCCTCATTTTTTGATTTGATACTTTTCACAATCCGCATCAATCTTGAAGGAGAATATTTTAATTCAGAACAAACGAAAAGAGGTTCCGTTGCAAAAAATCCTTTCTAATGATACAATAGAATAAAAAGGAATTCAAAGATAGTAATATGCTATCTAATTCCTTTAAATGGAAGCACTATGAAGGAGAAATTATCCTATTGAATGTAAG
>Ga0224559_1001419_pt1 | contig 13219 bp, 11 predicted proteins | sample 714S33034metaG_FD_180676 | JGI IMG/M metagenome (GOLD analysis project Ga0224559, IMG submission 180676) | Peat soil microbial communities from Stordalen Mire, Sweden - 717 S3 30-34 | ecosystem: Environmental > Terrestrial > Soil > Wetlands > Peat | place: Sweden: Norrbotten County, Stordalen... | reverse complement strand
GCAGCCTGCCGTGGTGGCAGAGGGCTTTGCCGGGCACTCGGCGCTTCCCTTCCATAAGTACTTCGGCCTGGCCGCGTATGGCTGGCTGGCGCTGGTGGCGGTGGCTATTCTGCTGGCCGCTGTGGCTGGCTTCGGCAAGCTTTCCAGTGGCGTGATTAGTTGGGCTGCCGTGCTGCTGGCGGTGCTGATCGAGATCATGTTCACCGTCTACCGCGACGGCGTGCGCGATTTGACGCTGCTCAGCAAGGGCTATAACGTCTGGGATCGGGCCGTTGAGACCAACTGGTGGGTGGTGGGCCTCTTTCTGGTTCTCTTTGTCGCCGGGCTGGGCGTGATCGGCTGGCTTGTCTCCGTAGTGGCGCGGGCCAGAAAAGTGATGGAGGATGCGGCATAAATGAGCGAAGCAACGAATCTTCCCGCAAATATCGTCGAAGAGCCGGGCGAAAGGAACTCCCGCCGCGCCTTTTTGATTGCTGCCGGAGCCGCGGGCCTTGCGTATACCGCCGCGCTGGCTTATCCGATCTACCGCTACTTGGCCTCGCCGGAAGAGATGGCGATGGAGGCGACGGCGGTGACCGAGGTGACCCTGAAGGACGCGCAGAAGCTACCACTGGGTTCGGTGCTGATGTTCAAATTCGGTGCTTCGCCGGGGCTGCTGATCCACCACGAAAAAGGCGAGTGGGTGGCGATGACCGCGGTCTGCACGCACCTGGGCTGCACGGTGCAATATGAGCCGCAGGCCGACCGCATTCATTGCGCCTGCCACGGCGGCGTTTATAACCCCTATACCGGAGCCAACGTCAGCGGCCCGCCACCCAAGCCGCTCAAGCTCTTCAAGGTAGCCGTCACGGATGCTGGCGTGAATGTTTCGCGCGGGTAGCGGCAGGTGACAGGTGGCAGGTGACAGGTCACAACTGTCAACTGTCATCTGTAACCTGTAACCTGTCATCTGTAACCTGTCATCTGTCCACTGCAAGAGGATATTCGGAATGAGTACAAAGGCAATTTACGATTGGGTCGATGAGCGGCTGGGGCTGACTGAGCTGGCCGCCTTTGCGCGCCACAAGACCGTCCCGGTTCACTCCCAGTCCTTCTGGTATTACTGGGGCGGGATTTCGCTCTTTCTCTTCCTGGTGCAGTGTTTCACCGGCGTGCTGCTGCTGGTCTACTACCGTCCCGGCGCGGAGGCCTACGAGTCGGTCCGGCAGATCACGTTTGTGATGCACTTCGGCTGGCTGATCCGCTCGGCGCACGCCTGGTCCGCCAGCCTGTTTATCTTTTCGATCTTCGTACACATGTTCTCGGTCTACTTCATGAAGGCCTATCGCAAGCCGCGCGAGTTCGGCTGGCTGAGCGGCATGGCGCTGCTGGGGGTGGCTTCGGTCTTCGGCTTCTCCGGCTACCTACTGCCGATGGACGAGCTGAGTTACTTCGCCACCAAGGTGGGCTTGCAGATTCCCTCGGCGATTCCGTACGTCGGCGATGTGATTGCCAATATGCTGCGCGGCGGGCCGGATGTGAGCGAGTTCACTGTGCAGCGCTTCTTCGCTCTGCACGTCGTCGTACTGCCGGCGATCTTTCTGCCGCTGCTCGGCTTTCATATCTGGCTGGTGCAGCGCCACGGCAACGCCGCCCCACCCAGCGTGGAGGCTCTGCCCGCCGCCGAGCGCAAAAGCGAGCCATTCATGCCCAACTTCCTGCGCAAGGATCTGGCGATGTGGCTGATCTCGCTGAATGTTCTGGCGCTGCTGGCTTCGGTCTTTCCCTGGTCGCTGGGCAAGGCTTTTGATCCGCTGGCGCCCGCGCCGGTGGGCATTCATCCAGAGTGGTATTTCATGAGTCCCTTCGAGATGCTCAAGCTGCTGGGCAGCGTGCTTCCCGGCGAGGCGGGCGAGATCGTCGGCATTCTCTTGTTTACGGTGGGCATTGCGCTATGGGTGCTGATTCCCTTCTACGACACAAAGAAGGAATCCGGTCAGCGTGCGCGAAATGCGCATTACTTTGGCCTTATTGCCGTCATTTTGCTGCTGACCACTACCATAATCGGTTACTGGACAATCCGGTAAGAAAAGCAGGGAACAGGGGGCAGGGATCAGATGTTAGAAATTTATGAGTTGGTCGAGGTTTTGAAAGGGCACGGCTTTAGCCGTGCCGCAACGACAGCAAAATGAACGCGGGCTTTAGCCCCTGAGGGATGTTTTCTATATATCCAGACGCGAGTAGATATTCCCTGGTTTTGTTGAGCGAATCAGAAGGAGAAGTGATTGTGATGGACGGAACCGTCATTGCAGCCCTCATAACCGGTCCACTTTCATTTGCGGGTGGAATTGTAGCAATCATTCTCACACAACGTGGCAGCAAAAAACGCGATCAAGAAGCGGATTGGCGGAAGATGAAGCTTGAGTATTATGGGAGATTTGTTACTGCACTATCCGAAGCAACAACGCGCAGTTCCAATCGGACTCTCGAAGAGGGTGCACAGAGGCTTAGAGTTGAAATGGGCAATTTACAGCTCATTGCTCCTACTGAAGTACTGATTGCACTTAATGCCTTAATCGATGCAATCTATTCTCAAGGTCCAAATAAAGATCCACTCAAATTTGAAAAGCAGGTCGAGACATTGCGAAGTTCACTTATGCGGGCAATGCGGAAGGATTGTCATCCGAAGCTGAAGCCACCAAGTGATAGTCCAGACTTGATTTTCGGAATCCCCGTCAATCCACCAGACAGGGCAAAGATTTTAACGAACTGATGCCTTAAGAAGTGAGGAGCAAAATATGAATTACCCGTTTTGGGATATACCAATCCTCGGCTCGGGCTGGGTGATCGGCCTGATCGCCATCTTCCATGTCATGATCTCGCAGTTTGCCGTGGGCGGCGGGGTTTATCTGCCGATGGCCGAGCGCAAGGCGCTAAAGATGCCGGCGGGGCCGCTGCGCACGCAATGGCTTGCGCAGTTGGCCAGCCACTCGAAGTTCTTCCTGATCCTTACCGGCGTCTTCGGCACTGTGAGCGGCGTGGGCATCTGGTTCGCCATCGGCTTGACGCACCCGGAGGCCACCAGCACGCTGATTCATAACTTCGTCTTCGGCTGGGCGATGGAGTGGGTCTTCTTCATCGTCGAGCTGACTACCATCGCGGTCTACTACTACACCTGGGGCCGGATCGACGAGAAGCTGCATCTGACCGTGGGCTGGGTTTATTCCGTGGCCTCGGTCTTCACGCTGGTGATTATCAACGGCATTTTGACCTTCATGCTGACTCCCGGCGATACGTGGCTCGGCGTGGCGGGAACGGGCCACGAGGCGAGCAAGTTCTGGTACGCCTTCTTCAATCCGACCTACTGGCCGAGCCTCTTCCTGCGCTCCTGCGTTTGCTGCGCGCTGGCCGGCGTCTGGGCGCTGATCACCGCCAGCCGCATCGACGGCGACAAGCAGCCGGAGCTGAAGACCAGCTTGGTTCAATGGAGCGTCAAGTGGCTGGTGCCTTCGTTTGTGGCCACGCCTTTTATTTTGATCTGGTACTTATGGATGGTTCCCCAATCGCAGCGCGCGCTGCTCACGCTGGGCATCGACACCATCGGCTCTGGAACTTTTTCGATCATCACGCGCATTGCTCTGTTGATTATTGTGACCTCGGCCACCATCGTTGGCGTGGCGTATTTCCTTGCCTATCGCAACCCTCGGGATTTCAAGCTGTCACATGCTCTGGCGGTGCTGATGCTGGCGCTGATCGCTACTGGAGCAGGCGAATACTCGCGCGAGATGCTGCGCAAGCCTTACGTGATTGGCGGCTGGATGTACTCCAATGGCGTGCGCGTGCCGTATGTTGCGCGCATCAATCAAGAAGGCTATCTGGCGCATACAAATTGGACTTGGAACAACTGCAATTCTGAGCATGCGGGAGACATTGACCAGGATGGCAATGATCCCGAATTTCTTGATCAGAAAGGCTTTGATACCTATTGGAAATGCGCTGCATTCGATTCCAGCACCACCTACTCGCGCGGCGAAGCCATCTTTCGCGGCGAGTGCGGAAGTTGCCACACGCTCAGCGGCTATCGTCCGCTGAAGTCGCTGCTCGCCGGTCGCGACCGCGCCAACATCGGCAACTTCATCACCATGCTGCACGAGTACAAGGCCGACTCGCCCTACCGGCACTATATGCCACCGATGACGGGGACCAAGCAGGACATCGATGACCTGACGGACTTCCTGAATGCCCAGGTGAATCCGCCGCAGACAGCGCAGAGATAGCTCTTTTCATCGATTCAGTCTGCGGTCAGTGGCTCGAAAAACCGCAGGTTGGGTTCGAGGTCTCCCAGGTCCGAAAATCCGGACCTGGGGCACCCGGCTTTGTGGTTTGGTCAAGGGGGGACATACGGGAACCTGCGCCACCGCCCATTCTTGAATTTCCGCTCCGGTTCGGACACATATTTGCCGCACCCTCAGTCTATACAAAAACCTCACCATGCAGGATCGCGCCGCTGGTTGGGGTTCGTGGTCTCCCAGGTCCGAAAATCCGGACCTGGGGCACCCAACTTTATTGGTATGACCTAGGCTACCCGCCAGACGGTCGTGCCTCCGCGCTGATACACTTGCATTGCAAGCAGATGCACTCCAAGAGCATGGTTGAGCTGCTGCCGGACTCATGATGATTGAACTTTTGCCTTCGATATTATCGGCGGATTTTGCGCATTTGGCCGACCAGGTGGCCGCGGCGGAGCGGGGCGGCGGCACGGTGATCCATGTGGACGTGATGGACGGGCATTTTGTGCCCAATATCACCATTGGGCCGCCGGTGGTGGCGAGTCTGCGGCGGTTTACGCGGCTGCCGCTCGATTGCCATCTGATGATCGAGAACCCGGACGAGTTTATTCCCGCTTTTGCCGAGGCCGGGGCCGACTGGGTGAGCGTGCATTACGAGGCCTGCCGGCATCTGCACCGCTCGCTGCAACTGATTGCGCAGCATGGAATGAAGCCGGGGGTGGTGGTGAATCCGGCGACCCGCGTGGAGTTGCTGCGGGAGATTCTGCCGATGGTGCATCATGTGCTGGTGATGAGCGTGAATCCGGGATTTGGCGGGCAGGAGTTCATTGAATTCTCGTTGGACAAGATCCGGCGGCTGGCCGAGATGCGGCGGGAACTGGGGCTGGCATTTAGAATCGAAGTGGACGGCGGCGTGGCTCACGATACGGTAGGCCCAATCGTCCAAGCAGGAGCGGAGCTGCTGGTGGCCGGGAATGCGGTTTTCGGCGGCGGGCAGCCGGAGCGGGATGCGCGATTGCTGCTTGCGGCGGCGCGATTGGCCGCGAGCGAATAGGATTCGAATAGATTCAGAAGTGGGCTGGCAGCCTGTCGACGGGCTGGGGCCGCAATGAGGTGGTATGAACCGGTTGACGTTGAAGATTGCCGCGGTCGCGTTGGCGGCGCTGATGCTGGGCGGAGTTGTGGCCCAGGCTAGGGAAAAGCAGCCCAAGCATAAGAAGAATGTGGACTTGAGCGCCAACCCGCTGGCCGGAGTGAAATCCAAGCAGCCCGACAAAGAGCTCTTCGACAAGGCGATGTACGCCATGAAGAAGGGCCGCTATGACGTGGCGCGGCTGGACCTGCAGACGATGCTCAATACCTATCCCGAATCCGAGTACCGGATGCGCGCCAAGCTGGCGGTGGGCGACACCTGGTTCAAAGAGGGCGGGACGGCGGCTCTGACGCAGGCCGAGGCCGAGTACAAGGACTTCATCACGTTCTTCCCGGACGCTCCAGAGGCGGCCGAGGCGCAGATGAAGGTGGGCGACATCTACTATCAGCAGATGGAGAAGCCGGACCGCGACTATACGAACGCGCAGAACGCCGAGCGCGAGTACCGGACGATGATCAATATGTTCCCGGACTCAGCGCTGGTGCCGCGCGCCAAGCAGAAACTGCGCGACGTGCAGGAGGTTCTGGCCGAGCGCGAGACGGAGATCGGCCTCTACTACGGGAGCAAGGAGAACTACGCCGCGTCGATTGCGCGGCTGGAGACGGTGGTCGATACCTATCCGCTGTATTCCAAGAGCGACCAGGCGTTGCTGGGGATCGGCGACGCGTATGCCGGCGAGGCGCACGCGGTTCAGATTGCGCCCGGCCTTCCAGGCGCGATCAAGGAGCGGTTGCGGGCGGTCTACCAGGACCGGGCCGCTGACGCTTATACCAAGGTCGTCACCCGCTATCCGATGGCTCCCCATGTGGAAGATGCCCGCGACCGGCTGGTGGCGATGAACCGGCCCGTTCCCGAGCCGACCGAGGCCGCGCTGGCCGAGAATGAAGCCGAAGAGCAAAGCCGTCAGCCGGTGCATTTTACCGGCAGGACATTGGACATCGTCCGGCAGGGACCGTCGGTGGTGCAGGCTGTTCATGTGGGCGAGCCCAGCCTGGAAGATCCAAAGCGCACGTTGGCGCCGGATGTTACCAAGCAGAACATGGCCCTCTATGTGGCGGCTGCCACCGCCGGCCAGCCGGTTGCGCCCGCGGGGGCGGCTAAACCCACCGGCCCCAACGAGCCGCCGCGCAGCGATCAGCCCAATTCAGCGCCCTTGCAGCTTGAACGGCCTACAGGCAGCACGGGCGTGGGCGTACAGGTAGTCAGCGCGCCCAACGCGCCCGCGGCCGACGCCGTGGTCAAGCCTGTCGGGCCGGCCAACACCACTCTGCCTGCCGTGGAAAAGCCCGCCGAGGCTCCGAATCAGGTCAATGACGTCAAGCCCGGCACGACGCCCACTTCAGCGGCCAATCCCGCCGACGCCAAAAAGAAGAAGGCTGATCTGAGCGACGAGTCCTCCAGCAAGAAGAAAAAGAAGAAGGGACTCAACAAGCTGAATCCCTTCTAGGATTTGGATCAGGGCTACAGCAAGCGAAGGGCCGTCCGCCGGGCGGCCCTTCGCTTTTGGCTGAAGATGCGTCTATTTTCGATTGGGATTACACTTGAAGATGAGGGATTAGCAGGAGGTCATGGGCCATGGAAACCACACTTACCAACAAAGGGCAGGTTACGATCCCCAAGCACATCCGAGACTCTCTGAGCCTGAAGCCGGGATGCAAGCTGACCTTTGACATCAACGACGGCCGGAATCTGGTGTTACGCACAAGCGCGCCCGGCGCTGGGCGGCGGCCAGACCGCTTTGATCGCGCCCGTGGCGCTGCCGAGATTAAGTTGGGCTGCACGACCGACGAGTATATGGAATTGATCCGTGGCTATTCCGATGATCCTGCTTGACGCCAACGTGATCCTGGACATCTGGAACGATGATCCTGTCTGGTATCAGTGGTCGGATTTCCAGGTGCGCGAGCAGTCTATTTTGAACGAATTGGCGATCAATCCAATCGTCTATGCGGAGATTTCGGTTTCATTCGCCACATCGCAAGCCTTGGACGAAAAGCTGGAGAATCTTGGAGTGATTGTCATTGGCATTCCGCGCGAGGCTGCATTTATTGCTGGCAAGGCATTCGTGCAGTATCGCCGCCAAGGCGGGACGAAAGGTAATGTCCTGCCCGACTTCTTCATCGGGGCGCACGCCACCGTGCTTGGATGCCCGCTGCTGACCAGGGATACGCGGCGTTACGCAGCCTATTTTCCCAGTGTGCGGCTGATCGCTCCCCAGCAGGTTTGACGCTCCTACCTTGGACTCCTATAATCCAACTAGTTCCTGCAGACGTCTCCGTCCGCATCTTTCCTCTCTCTGTTCGATTGAACGCAGAGATCTGTGGAAGGGCCGTGAGGTTTCTCAGGAGAGACAGATTTCGTCTCCGCGTCACGGCGTGGAGAGATAGACAGGAATTCCGAAGGAGCTTTAACCACCCATGAAGCGTTTACTCGCACTCATCGTTCTGCTGGCCTCGGGCTTTGCCCTGAGCGCCGCCGCCCAAACTCTGCCTGCTCCCGCCGCCGCGGCGCCTGCCGGTCCCGCCAAGATTGCCGTCATTGCCTTTCAGATGGCTGTGGTCCAAACCAACGAAGGCCAGCGCGCTTTTGCCGACCTGCAGAAAAAGTATGCGCCCAAGGAAGCCGAACTCAAGGCCGCCAGCGACGAGATCGAAACTCTCACCAAGCAGTTGCAGGCGCAGGCTGATACGCTGAACGATACACAAAAGGCAGCCAAAGCCAAGACCCTCGACGACAAGAAAAAGAAGGCGCAGCGCGAACTGGAAGACGCCAAGACTGAGTTAGCGCAAGAAGAGGGCGATATTTACAACAGTCTGTCCTCAAAAGTCGGTGACGTGATGATCTCGTACGTGGAACAGCAGGGATACACTCTGCTGCTGGACTATGCCCAGCAACAGAGTCCAGTTCTCTTCGCGCAACCGGCTACAGATGTCACCAAGGCTGTCATCGACGCCTACAACGTGAAGTCGGGTGTGCCCGCGCCTCCTCCCGCAGCGGCAGGCGCCGCGCCGGCGGCTCCCAAACCGGCGGCTCCCAAGCCAGCCGCGCACTGAGGTTGGCGCGCTTCAACTGCTTCAGACGCTTGCCAAGGCCCCGCTTTGCGGGGCTTTGGATTTCAGGAGTCCTTCGTGACCGCCTCATGGATGGGCAGACGAACAGAGTTCATGCTCTTCCGGTTTGACGATTCTCACCTGGCGTTCTTAGAATCGAGATGCGTTGTTCTGCCTCCTGCGTCTATCTTTTTCTTCTGTCCCGGCGCGATCCGGCGCAGAGTCTCTGGAGAAGGTTTGAGGGCTTCTTCAGAGCCAGCCCTGATTTGCGCGGGAGCGATGCAATCCCACGGGAATTCTAAAGGAGTTTTTTGATGCACATGAAGAGTTCGCTTGCACTGATCGTCACGTTGGCTGCCGGGCTTGCCCTGAATGCCGCTGCCCAAACGCCCGCGCCCGCCGCTGCTGCGCCTGCCGGCCCGGCCAAAATCGCCGTCATTAACTTTCAGGCGGCCGTGGCCCAAACCAACGAAGGCCAGCGCGACTTCGCTGACCTGCAAAAGAAGTTCGGACCCAAGCGGGATCAGCTGCGCCTGTTGAACGATGAGGTGGGTACGCTGACCAAGGAACTGCAAGCACAAGGCGACAAGCTCAGCGACGAAGCACGCGCCAGCAAAACTAAGATTCTGGAAGATAAGAAAAAGAAGCTGCAGCGCGACGCCGAGGACGCCGAGAACGACTTCCAGCAGGAGATGCAGGAGGTTTTCAGTACCCTGGCCCCGAAGGTTAATGAGGTTTTGGCTAACTACGAGAAGCAGCAGGGATATACGCTGGTCTTGGATTACGGTCAGCAGCAGAGTCCCATTCTATGGGCGCAGCCTTCCGCGGACATCACCAAGGCGGTTATCGACGCTTACAACGTGAAGTCGGGCGTACCCGCTCCTCCGGCGCAGGCGGCGGCTCCGGCTCCCAAGCCGGCTGCGAAATAAGAACGGATATCCTGGGATGACGGCAAAAACCCTGCGATGCAGGGCTTTTGTCGTCTCTTCTCTTGTGGCAGGAGCGCGGAAGAGGGGGCAGACAGGCCACAGAGTTTTCTGCGGATTTGCGGCCTCTTCTGTGGAAAATAATGTGGATTACTTCTACGCATTTCGTGCAGATAGTTGTTTTTTTTCCCTTGTCAAAGCCCCTCCTTTTCTGGTAGCTTCGCTAAATCCTTATTTATCAATCAGTATAGAGATGGCACGCGGACCGACTACGTAGTTGACAAGCGTTTGCGTAGTTCCGTGCGCCGCTTCTCGTTATCCACAGATGCAGGTAAACATCTGGTGAATCAGGGTTGACGCGCGGCCTTACTTTTGAGCGCGCACTCTACCTCTCTGGGTGCCCCACCCTCGCCGCGTTCTTGTTTTCGCGGCTAGGGCGGGAATCCGGCGAGATTTCGGACTACACCATAATCGGAATCGCTCTTAGCGCGCATTCTACCTCCGAGAGGACAGATTGCCAGTCGCCCAGCTTCGGCTGGCGGAAGATGCGCAGCGTCGGATACCAGGGAGAGTCCGCCCGCCCCGCCAGCCAGCGCCAGTCGGCGGCAAAGGGCAGCAGAAGCCAGACCGGAAGACCCAGCGCGGCGGCCATGTGCGCCGTCGAGTTGTCGATGGTGAGGACAAAATCCAGAGCCGCCACCTGCGCCGCGAACCGGTCAATGCTGGCAATCTGATCGACGCCGCGGTCGATCACGAGTGGCGCGCCAGCCGTCGCTGCCTGCTGCTCCAGCGCGTCAAAGTCTCCGTATTGCAGGCTGATCCAGCGAATACCGGGAAGCGCGAAGAGCGGCGCAAATTCATCGAGCGCGATGGAGCGCTTGCGGCCCGTCTTTTGATTCTTTGTCTGCCACGCCAGCCCAGCCAGCAGCCGGCCATCACCGTAGCAAGAACGAAAGAGCTCCCGCTCCGCTAAATCGGCCTTGAGATACGGCGAAGCCGTAGCAGTAAAGGCAGCTTCGCTCCCGCGGAAGAGTCCCGGCAGACTGCCGATAGGCAGATGAGCAGCGAAAACATCCGCCGGCGCTTCGGCGGGCTTGTTTCCGGAGACCACCTCGATCTCCGGAAAGGAACGCGCAAAGAGTGGATGGAGCCGCGGATCGCAATCCAGCGTAATCTGATTGCCGGAACGGATGGCGTCGGGAAACAGCCCGGCAAACTGAATCTCGTCGCCGACGCCCTGCTCGCCCCAGAGGAGCAACCTGCCCGATTCCAGCTTTTCGCCCGTCCAGAGCGGCTGCGCGTATGCCCGCCGGGGCGTGTCGTGATCGGGCGACCGCCAGCGGTGCTCGTAGTTGCGCCAGCCGGCGGCAAAGTCGCCGCAACGCAGTTGCACCAGCGCCATGCCAAAGCGCGCCTGGGGATAGTCGGGCTTGATCGCCAGAGAGCGCTCCATCGCCGCCAGCGCCTCCGGCAAACGACCCAGATCCTCCAGAACGCAGCCCAGGTTGTAGTGCGCCTCGGCGTAGCTGGGGCGCAGGGCCAGCGCCCGCTCGAAGCTGGCAGCGGCCTCCTCCAGCCGGTCCAGCGTGTGCAGCGTGTTGCCCAGGTTATAGTGCGCCTCGGCCAGTAGCGGCTTGAGCTGGATCGCCCGCCGGTAGCACTCCTCCGCCTCGTCCAGCTTGTTCTGGGCATTGCGCAGATTGCCCTGGTTGTAGCTGGCCTCGGCGTAATCCGGCCGCAGCGCCAGTGCCTGCTGGTAACAGGCCTCCGCCTCCTCCAGCCTCCCCAGCGCCAGCAGCGTGTTGGCCAGATTGCCGTGATACTCTGCCCTTTCCGGCTTGAGCGCCAGCGCCCGCCGATAGCTGGCCGCGGCCTCTTCCAGCCGTCCCAGCGCCTGCAGTGCGTTGGCGTGGTTGAAGCAGGCCTCGGCAAACTCCGGATTGAGGGCCATCGCCCGCGCGTGGCTGGCCGCAGCCTCCTCCAGCTTGCCCTGCGCTTGCAGCATATTTCCCAGATTGACGTGCGCCTCGGCCAGGTTGGGATTCACCCTCAGCGCCCGCCGGAAGCTCGCCTCCGCCTCCTCATGCTGCCCTTGCGCCTCCAGGATAGAACCCAGATTCATCCGCGCTTCGGCCAGATTCGGATTGATTCCGAGCGCCCGCTCGTAGCAGGCTCGCGCCTCTTTCAGCCGCCCCAGCGCTTGCAGAACCGTGCCTAGATTGGTGTGGAAGGCCGCCGGCCGCCGGTCGCGCGCAATCGCCTTCGAGATCAACTCGACGGCCACATCGTCGCGCCCCACCTGATGCGCCAGCACGCCCAGCAGATGCAGGCTGTCCGCATGATGCGGGTCCAGGTCGAGTACCTGCCGGTAGCCCCGCTCCGCCTCCGCCAGTTGCCCCTGCTGATGAAAGCGCAGCGCGTTGGCGCAGAGGCCGTTCAAGTCCACGCGCGGCGCGGCGTTCTGGCCTTGCCGCTTGGGAACGAGCTGGAGGGAGTGGTTCATGCAATCAGTGTAAGTGTGAGAGAGTTCTTATCAGACAGGTTTTTTACGGTTATAACGACTTTGCGCCGTCTGTTTTTCCCGCTCTGGTTGATTCCCGTTCTGAAGCGGCCCATCACAATGACCTGCCGTAAGATGATCTCCCAATGGATAAATTCTAAAAACGGCAGTTAGGAGCAATCCGGCCCGCCTCGTCAAGTTGCGACTGGAATGAACTGCCGCTAACTCGCTAATTCGCCATTTCCGCGAAGCGGAAGCTAACTTGCTGCTTTTGTTTTACTTATGCTTAATTGAACGATCTTGTTCATTCCGAGTATGGGAGAACGGACAAGGGTATCTTGGAAAAACTCTGTACTGCTCCGCACATCACCAAAATGCTGAGGTCCTCGGTCTCTGAAACCCTTATTGGTTTGAAGCAGTTGGACATTTTGACCGAGCTTCAACCGCCGTTTTTAGGATGAAGCGGTTATCGGCGCTGACACGGACCGGATAGCTGGGTGGAATACTGGCCAACTCCAGCGCGCGCCGGAAGTGCCGCACCACCGGCTCACGCAGCGGAATTGCCGGATGCGTAATCCAGGAGGCCTGCCACTCGCGGTGAGCAGAATCGGGCTGATTCTGCGCGGAAAGAGCGAGCGCGGCGAGCAGAAGCGCGAAAATAGGCGGAGAAAAACGCATAGGCAGGGGCCTTCCGATTTCAGCTTTCCATCTTAGTGGAAAAAGAGGCGGCTGAGAAGTTGATTTCGTATTTTGTAGCGCCGCTCTCCAGAGCGGCTGTCGTGCAGGTCTCCAGACCTGCACCCACCGTCTCTGGCGGCTTGGAAGCCGCCAGTACAGCCGGTCTGGAGACCGGCGCTACAGTTTGCGGATGGGCTCTTAGTTCCCAGGTCCGAAAATCCGGACCTGAAGTACCCGCCGCGATTTTTCCCACTTTCAAATTGGATTTTCACCGTCTATGCGCTTCATTTTGCAGGATTGTAACTTTCTATTCATATAGACCCGGTAGCCTGAGAATGGTGATAGCCCAAGTGCCAGAGATCCACATCCGTCAGTCTCAGCTTCTGAATGAGCCGCCCGCGCCCGAAGAGCATCCCTCGGCGCAGCCAGCCTCGCGGGAGGCATCGGCGATTCGCGGGTTTCTGTTGTCGCGCGGCAACTCGGCCTGGGCCGACCGCGGCTTTCATTGGCTGATGGTGCTCTGCGCGTTGAGCATCTTCGGCATCGTCGTGCTGATCGCCACTGAGCTGGTGGTGCGCTCCAAGTTGGCCTGGGGTGCCTTCGGGCTGGACTTCTTTTACAAGGCGTTCCTCGACACGTACACC
>Ga0224559_1001418_pt1 | contig 13223 bp, 11 predicted proteins | sample 714S33034metaG_FD_180676 | JGI IMG/M metagenome (GOLD analysis project Ga0224559, IMG submission 180676) | Peat soil microbial communities from Stordalen Mire, Sweden - 717 S3 30-34 | ecosystem: Environmental > Terrestrial > Soil > Wetlands > Peat | place: Sweden: Norrbotten County, Stordalen... | reverse complement strand
AAATGACGACCGCTTGGGATAGCTACGTAAAAAAGGAACTCCGCAAGCCCGCAGTCAAGAAGGCGTACGAAGAGGAGACGCAGGTATTGAAGATTGGCCTGGCGTTGGCGAATCAGCGGCGGCAAAAGGGGCTGACTCAGGCCGAGGTTGCCGAGAAGATCGGGACCAGTGCTCCGCAACTCAGCCGAACCGAGCGCAAACCGGAAAACGCCAATATGCGAACCTTGATCCGGTACGCCGCAGCGGTTGGCATGGACCTCGACATTCGCCTTGTTGCACGTAGATAACGTACTCGTTAGACGGGCGAAATAGGGCAATCTTAGTGGCTGTTTTGATGGCTGTTCGCTTTCAACTTTTCTGCGTTTCGGTGCGATTCTTTGCAAGAAGAATCGCGCTTTATCTTTATGAATACAAATACTTTATTCGCTTACGTGCAACACATTGCAATTCGATGCGAAACTGCCAAAATTGGACTTAAAATTCGCAGATCGCAAGATCATGGGGGATCGATTCCCCCTCCGGTCACCATCACACATATGACGTATCGCGTTGATTATAAATGTGTTGAAAGATCTATAATGTTTTATCTGCTCCGCAATCCTGAGTTGTTTTGTGCTTTCAGGGTACAAATTCAGGTACAGTGCGCATCTGGCTTATTTTCAGCGTCTTGCAAGTTGGTCATCTTTTGATCACCCTCGGATTTACGGTATCCTTGCCTCCTTTACGCATATGTTCGAGTTGATCTGCGGACTTGGGGTTGCAACGCAGCGTTCGCCCTGGGCAGGTCGATGTGTTTCGATTCCTATAGCCGATTTACAGACATACACTGATATGCTCAGGCCATACAATCGGAATTGCAGACCACTTCTTGATCGATAGCGTCCATATCTATGGACATAACAGATAAATACGTTCATAATAATGAACACAGAGAGTACTCCTTATGACCGTGCAAATATTACCCATTCCCGTCAAAAGCGCCTTGCGCAAGCTTGGAAGCGACATCCGAGATGCGCGGCTTCGTCGCCGCATTCCGGCAGCGGTCATGGCCCAGCGAGCCTACATCTCCCGAACCACCCTCGTGAAGGTGGAAAAGGGCGATTCAGGTGTGGGAATTGGAACCTATGCTGCCGTGCTGTTTGCGCTCGGGATGCTCGATAGGCTCCGCGATTTGGCCAGCTCAAAAACCGACGAGGTCGGCTTGGCGCTGGAAGAAGAGCGTTTGCCCAAGCGGATCGATCTTCGTCCCCGGCGCGCGAAGAAAGCCAACCCAGAAAGCGAACAAGCGAAGCCATAAATGGATCAGCAAATCTTCGTCTACGTAGACCTCGACGGCGCGACGCATCTGGTTGGCCGGTTGTGGCTGCACAATCGCAAAAGAGTTGAGAGCGCTACCTTCCGCTATGAAGAAGAATGGTTGCGGAACCCAGCGCGTTTTCCCCTGGAGCCGGCGCTTCAGATGGACGCTGCGCCGCATCACACCACGGCGGGCAAGAGTCTTTTCGGAGCGATTGGCGACTCGGCCCCTGATCGTTGGGGACGAGCCTTGATGATGCGCTCCGAGGCCCGGCGCGCCAGAAACGCCGGCGAGCCGCCCCGCACACTATGGGAGGCCGACTACCTGCTCTTGGTCGATGACGAAACCCGGCAAGGCGCGCTTCGGTTTGCCGCGCAAGAGGGCGGGCCATTCCTGCGTGGCGTCGCAGATCATCGTACGCCTCCGCTGATAGAACTCCCAGCGCTGCTTGCCGCCAGCGAACACGTCTATGACGAGGTCGAATCCGAAGAGGATCTTCGACTCTTGCTTGCGCCCGGTTCATCGCTGGGCGGCGCGCGCCCCAAGGCCTCCGTGCGTGATCGGGACGGGCAACTGGCGATTGCTAAATTTCCTCATCACAGCGACCGCATTCAGACAGTACTGTGGGAGGCCGTCGCCTTCCGTTTGGCCGCTTCCGCTGGCGTTCAAACGGCTACCGCCAGAGTTGAACGGGCCGCCGGCCGGCCAGTCTTTCTCCTGCGGCGATTTGACAGAGAAGGCACGGCGCGGCGGCCGTTTCTTTCGGCGATGAGTATGCTGGGTGCCACGGATCACGAGACCCGTAGTTATCTGGAGATTGCCGATGCGATTCAGCGTTATGGAGCGGCTCCCACAGAAGACCTGCATCAACTCTGGCGGAGAATTGTCTTCTCTGTTCTGATCTCGAACACCGACGATCACTTGCGCAATCACGGCTTCCTCTATGAAGGCAATCAAGGCTGGCGATTGTCGCCGGCCTACGATCTGAACCCAGTTCCGGTGCAATTCCGGCCACGCATTTTGTCCACTCTCATTGATGAACATAGCGGCGACGCGTCAATTGAACTGGCGCTGAGTGTTGCCGATTACTTCCGGCTTACACCGGCACAGGCACGACAAGCAGCCCGCGAAGTAGCCAACGCCGTTTCGCGGTGGAGACAGGAAGCAACTTCTCTTGGAATTTCGGCGGCTGAAACAGAAATTGTGGCTTCTGCCTTCGATCACGAGGAATTAGCGCGTGCAATAAAGCTGTAGATCAGAAGAAACTCCCCAGAAGGGCGCGAACCGGGGCGTACTGTCTCTGGCTTGCGCGGGGGGAGGGCGTGGTAATTAGATAATTCAGCACAAGTGCAAGTGTATCTTGGTGGACAACGCTGATTTGCGGGCTTCCCCAATTCCATTTCGACTTCACAAGGAAATGGAGAAGACCTTGGAGCGTCGCTTACAAATTCCCCCTTGTCAGCCGACGCAGAAAGCTCTCCTTGGAGGCGTGTGTTTTGCGAAGTTCCTCCATCGTCAATTGGAACCCGGTTTCATCCCCCTGCCGAACAGCCAAATCATGCAGATCCGTTAGCAGTATCACAGCCCGGTCGTAGTCATTTGGCTGTCGCTTCTGAATGTAAGCCTCTACCTGTTCCCAGACTGTCTTCTCGCGCTTTGCCAGATTGTCCAGGTACAGCGCGCGGTCTGCTTCTTCTTTCGCTTTCTTTCGTGTGGCTTCAGCTGCTCGCTTTGCGTTTAACTCCTGCAAACGCTCTTCTGAACGAGCGTGGGATGCTGTCAAAAGCTCGGCAATCGTACGCCGTTTGATTGCGCCGCGACCTGCCCCAGGATCGTTCTCGTGCTGAAAACGGCGCAGAAGTTCGATCCTCCACCGTTCATCTGGTTCCATTAGCACGTCTACGAGCAGACCATCCTTCTCTTTTTCGGGAAGCCTCCGAATCCAGGTCGCAAGCTTCTTGCGTGATGGTCCGGCTTGCAACGGGGCGGATACAGAAGCGGCAACTTCGACGAGATTCTCATCGATTCCAAGAAATTCGATCAAAGAACCAAGGGGGGCTGTAAGTTCGCGCAAACCAGCAGGAACGGGCGGCTCCAATGCATCGTCGGAGAATTCCCCATTTTGCAAACACAAAAGCCATCCGAGGTAGATGCAGCGGAGGTCGCCGCTAAGCAGATCGAAACGCAAAGAGAGCAACGATCCCATCCAGCCCGTTCCATCGTCCCAATCGTCGTCGGGTTCGACTTCGCTTTCGAAGGCAATCAGCACAAATTTTCCAGAACTACGCACGTGCGAAGTCTTACCTGGGAGCATTGCCTTGAGTTGCTTTGCATCAACTAACTCCTGCGGCAAGCGAAGATGGAACTCGTGCGTTCCCCAATTTGCCAAATAGACAAACGCATCGAAATACTTTTCCAGAAGTTTGAGCGGCTCGGCCTTCAGGTCGCCCCACTCATAGTGATTCGTAAAACTCGTCGTGGTGATTACGGCGCGCGTGGAAATAGCACGAAGAGCAGATACCTCGGCCTTCGTCAGCGCACGATCAATTGCTTTGAAGTCGTAATACTGATATTCGCTCACTTAAAACCCTCTGCGCCAGTGGCTGTATGCTGCCATCCATTCCGCGCCTGCTGGTACGGGCTTGGGCAGAGGCAGATCGAGGATTTCAATCCTCTGTCTGACACCGCCTCGCCGACAAATCGCGACAATCCGACCATCGCGCGTCATGTCCACCTTCTCTACGACGACCTCAACCCCCAGGACGATTATAGAGAAGGGCAGCGCCAGATGCTCCTCAATCATTGTAAAGAAGCCGCCGGTCTGTTCTTCGTCGCCGTAAGCATCAACCACGGCTTCCTGTAGTAGCGAATCGAGTTTAGCTTTGCTGAGGGACGGAAGATTGGTTTTCGGCTTCGGTTTCAGTTTGCGACTACCCACATGAACCACCATGGGCTTGCCTTGCTTCTGAGTCATATTCCTCCATGCCCTTTGAGAGTCTCCACGTTCGATCTATTCAGCCCGGTTGTTTGCCGTTCTGCCGTCCAAAATACCTCATAGGGTGTATTGCAAATCCGGTAGCTGTGTAGTGGGCGGACATGGCAATCGGCTTGTGAGCGCCGCTTCCTGTGTTTCGTTGATGGCTGTTACGGCCATCGCCTGCCATAGGAAGAATGTATGTAGGTCACAGAGCCAGACGAAGGCATCTGAGAGCAGCAGGACGCTGTCCCGGCAATCTAAGCCCCATCACGCCACTCAAAATCGTGGGAAAGGCGTTTTTCAGGAGTAATCCGTGGCTGGGAGGTTTTGCGCTATTTCCGGTCTCAAAAGCGGAACCTGGAGTGCCCGCCCGCTCATCGCGATATAAGGCCGCGAGGAACGGGGCACAGCTTCTCATGGCTCATGGTGATTCTTCGGGGCTGATGAACGGGCCACCTGTCGAGATCTAAAGCACCCGATACATGGACACCGAAGAACCAGACCGGAGCTAGTCAGCACTGTGAATACCGGCACGGGATGGGTTGCGGTATCGTGGTTTCAAGCCACCAAGCAGGAAGCACCATATGCCAGCACCTGAGGGCGTCAGCGAACAACGTTTAGACATGCTGATTCTCGAAACGCATAAAGCCACAACCGCATTCTTCGATAGATTGTTACTGGTGAATGGTGGCACGCTTTCATTAATCATCACTGTAGGTAGCACAGCGCTGCTCACATCTCAACATCCGCTGACACTCGATGCTGGGTTGCGGCAGCGAATTCTAGTTGGGTGTTACCTGTTTGCTTCGTCTTTTTTCTTTTGCTTACTTCATAACTATTTGAAGCTTCCAGGCATGGCTACAGCCTTGAGGTATTCGCTGCTCAGGGAACAAGCAATGGGCACTTGGCAGAAGGTGATTGCCTATATTTGTGCCGCACTGGGCATCATCGCAGGGTTGTTAACTGTAGTCGCGTACTTTCTGCTCGTGAGGGTGTTGGGTTTACTGCTCCTACCGGCACATTAATAGCGACCAAGATCAAACAAGCAATGTCCTGTGAGAATGGACACCGCTTTGCATTCGTCGATCCTGAAACGGGGGAGCGTGATGCACGCGCAGGTGGAGAACAAATAACGCTCTCTCAAAATAAGTGAGGCAACTGTTTACGCGATGCAGAGCCTTTGCGGCGTAACTCAGCGCATTATTGCCAATGCACACTCATCGACCCGGATTGGCCTTGAAAGTCGCCATGGCGACGGGAATCCCCGGATCGGGTCCGTCATCAATGGTTCCCGTTGGCAATCGGCGTTTCCCGGTGCTGATCCAAAGGCACAACTTCCGGATAGCCCGTGATCCGCGCGGAATCTGGCTTCTCACACTGGACGCATTGAGAGCTCTTGCTGCCTGAACCCAGTGTCGCTCGAAGCCCAGCAACTCCTGTCGCGGATGCCTTGGCTTACACTCAAACTGTATGCTCAACCGCGGCTATGCCTACACCACGATCATCGGCAGCAAATACCATGGACAAACCCTGCTCTCCCACTTGGCAAGCCTTTACCCCCACTCAAGCTCACAAGCTTGGCAACAAAAACTGAACAATGGCGAAGTCACCCTCAACGGCGTCACCGCCACCGGAAGCGAATCGGTCACTTCAGGCCAAACCCTTGTCTGGAACCGTACCCCCTGGATCGAGCCAGAGACCCCTCAGCACTTCGAAGTCCTGTTGGATGACCCCCATCTGTTGGCCGTCAACAAACCCAGCGGGCTGCCCACTCTGCCTGGCGGCGGCTTCCTGGAAAACACCCTCCTGCGCCTGGTGCAAAAGCAATTCCCCAAGGCAAACCCTGTCCACCGTTTGGGCCGAGGCACCAGCGGCATCGTCCTCTTCGCCAAAACAGCGCAGGTGGCCGCGAATCTAACCGCAAACTGGAACACACCCAAAATTCAAAAGATCTATCGGGCGCTGGCTCAAAACATTGCACAGCAGGACGTCTACGAAATCCTCACACCCATCGGCCTCGTACCGCACCCGCGCCTCGGTTCCGTCTGGGCCGCCAACCCAAGTGGCAAAGCGTCAAAGTCATTGGCAAAGGTGATCGCACGCAACCCAAGCACCACAACATTTGAGGTAAGCCTGTATTCGGGCCGCCCACATCAAATCAGAATCCATCTGGCGTCCATCGGCCATCCCCTGGTTGGCGATCCTCTGTATGGATTCAACGGCCAGCCTCTTGAAAATCTCCCCGGCCTCCCCGGCGATGGAGGATATTTGCTGCACGCTCAATTTCTGAAATTCCAGCACCCCATTACCGGAGAAGAAATCCATCTTGAGGCAGCTTTGCCCTCTGGATTCAGCTTGCATCAGTAGGTTCACGGCGGGAACCATATCAGGGTGCTCTCGCGTAGTTTTGATGTTCGGGATTTTAGGCTGCGTTGACGACGCGGATGCAATACTAAGCCTCCAGCGAATCGCCGCCATTATTTGCGCCGGCGAGCCGGCGGGCCTTGATGTCGCGCATCGGCGGCCGGCCGAAGAACCGGCTGTACTCGCGATTGAATTGGCTGGCGCTTTCATAGCCGACCTCGAAGGCGGCGCTGGCCGCATCCAGGCCATCGGTGAGCATGCGCACGCGCGCCGTGTGCAGCCGGAGCTGCTTCTGATACTGCAGTGGGCTCATCGCGGTCAGTGTGCGGAAGTGATGGTGCAGCGTGGAGACGCCCATCTGCGCGACCGACGCGAGTTCCTCGACGCGCAGGGGCTTGGCGTAGTTTTCTCTCAGCCACTGCACGGCCCTGGCCGTCCGGTTGCTCTGTTCGCCCAGTGTGGCGATGGCGCGCAGGTTTGCGCCCAGCGGTCCGCGCAGCAGACGGTAGACGACCTCGCGCTGAATCAGGTGACCGAGAAAGGTAATATCCTGGGGTGCGTCCAGAAGATCGAGCAATCGTGAAGATGCGTCCAGCAGTTCGACCGAACTCTTGCCGACGGCCATGCCGCGCGCGCCGGAAACCGCCTCGGGCACGTGAAACTCCTCCTGGCTGAGAATCTCCCTCACGGCCAGCATCTCCAGCTTGAGCATCAGGGCCAGAATCGGTTCTTTCCGCGAGGCCCTGGTCACCTGGCTGACCACCGGCAGATCGACCGCGGTCAGCAGGAAGGTGGACCCATCGCAGACGATGGTTGTTCCGCCGAAGTTGATGCGCTTTTCTCCCTGAACGAAGACAATCAACTCGGGCTCATAGGCTGCTGAGGTGCACTCCGTCGGAGCGCTTTTGCGGTAGAGGCTCAGGCCCGGCACGCGAGTGGCCTCTTTGCCCTCCAACTGGATGTGAGCGGCGATCTTGCGCGCCAGTTCCGCCCGCAACGCCGCCGCCCGTGACCGGGATTCTTCGTTCGCACTCTTCAACTCTGCCATGGAAACTCCGCTGGACTCCTGCCCGTTCAGCGTACCGCTGAATCGGTCCTTCATGCACAGAAATAGTATTTCTCAACAGAAATAGGCAATCAATAGGAAGGATCGGGATACCGCCCAGAGAATCCCCCGGCCTATTCTTGGGTGAAGAGGAAGCGCGGGGCGAGGGTATTCGCTCCGCGGCTTACATACCCAAAACCGTTTCGAACAGTAATACAGTCCTGAGCAGTTATTAGGAGAGACAATGCAGAAGCGCAAATTGGGAAAGAGCAATCTGGAAGTGTCGGCAATCGGCCTGGGCTGCATGGGAATGAGCTTTTCCTATGGGCCGCCCAAGGACAAGCAGGAGATGATCGCCCTTCTGCGCGCGGCCGTCGAACGCGGCGTCACCCTCTTCGACACGGCCGAGGTCTACGGCCCCTTCACGAACGAGGAGTTGCTGGGCGAGGCGCTTTCGCCGCTGCGCGACCGGGTGGTAATCGCCACCAAGTTCGGTTTCAAGCTTGATCCGAGCAGGGGTAAACAGGCCGGGCTGGACAGCCGGCCCGAACACATCAAGCAGGTCGCCGAAGCCTCGCTCAAGCGGCTGAAGATCGATGCCATCGATCTCTTCTATCAGCACCGCGTTGACCCGGAGGTGCCCATCGAGGATGTGGCGGGCGCCGTGAAGGAGCTGATTCAGGAGGGCAAGGTGAAGCACTTCGGCCTCTCTGAAGCAGCCGCAAAGACCATCCGCCGTGCGCATGCTGTGCAGCCGGTGACCGCGGTGCAGAGCGAGTATTCATTGTGGTGGCGGCAGCTTGAGGCGGAGGTGCTGCCTGCGCTGGAGGAGCTAGGCATCGGCCTTGTGCCTTATAGCCCGCTCGGCAGGGGCTTTCTGACCGGCAAGATCGATGCGAACACCCGGTTCGCCCCGACCGACTTCCGCAGCACGCTGCCGCGCTACACGCCGGAGGCCCTGAAGGCGAATCAGGCCCTGGTGGAACTGCTGAGCACGGTGGCGGCGCGGAAGAAGGCAACGCCGGCCCAGATCGCGCTAGCCTGGCTGCTGGCGCAGAAGCCGTGGATTGTTCCCATCCCAGGTACGACCAAGCTCGATCGGATGGAAGAGAACATCGGAGCCGCCGCCGTCGAACTGACGGCCGAGGACCTGCGCGAGATTGAAAGCGCCGCCGCGAAGATCGAGGTGCAGGGCGCGCGCTACCCGGAAGACCTTGAGAAGATGACCGGCCGATGAACTGGAGGCAGCGAAGTGAGCAAAAAAGTGCTGATTATTTCCTCGAGTCCTAGAAAAGACGGTAACTCGAACACCTTGCGCAACCGCTTCATGGAAGGCGCCATCGAAGCTGGCCACCAGGTTGAGAAAGTGGTGCTGGCAGAGAAGAAAATCAACTACTGCACGGGCTGCTACGCCTGTGGAAAGAGCGGCCGGTGCGTGCAGCAGGACGACATGGAGCAGCTTCTCGACAGCATGATCGCGGCTAACGTGATCGTCCTCGCGACGCCGGTCTACTTCTACACCATGTGCGCCCAGATGAAGACCGTGATCGACCGCACGGTTGCGCGGTACACGAAAATCGCCAATAAGGAGTTCTACTTCATCGCCACCGCCGCGGTCAGCAGCAAGGCCGCCCTGGAGCCAACCATCGCGGGCTTCCGGGCGTTCACCTCCTGCCTGCCGAGAGCCAAGGAAAGGGGCATCGTGCACGGCACGGGCGCATGGGAAGCGGGCGAGATTCTGGCAAGCCCCGCCATGAAACAGGCCTATGAAATGGGGTTGGCGCTATAGAGGCACCGAAACGAACGCAGAGCTGCGAGCGGTTCATCCCACCGGAGGACCAGGCTGGTAAATAGCACGAAAGGAAATCTGGAAACAGAAGATCAGGCAAATCGGTTCCGAGCCTTCGGGAAAGGAACCGGCTTCCTGCACCTCTTGCGGCCGAAGCGGGAACCGGCGCCGCCTTCCAGATCGCAGAGAATTGTGCCGTAGCGACGGCCTTTGCGCCACGCCCAATCATCGATACCCAGAACCCGTGGCGAAGAGCGGGTATCCGTCATGGCTCTGCACCGCAGCTGCCGCAGCAGAGTTGGACCACTCGCCAGAATGCCGAGTTGTTCAGCCAGTCGAGAGCCCGCGGCGTCACCAAGCGCCAGTGTTATCTTCTCCAGCGCTGTTGCCAGCCGACAGGTGCGACGCCCGTAGCGCTGGACAGTCTTCCACAGACATTCCGTAAATATATGTTGCCCGCACGCAGGGTTGTCTCAGAAGAACCGGTGGGCGCGCAGTTCGATCCGCCCCCGAATGCCATCCCAGGGAAGATCGCTCAGCTGCCGCCGGTAGTGACTGTGTACACGGCCCGAGGCATACCGGCAAGTCGGACAAAAGCTCTCCCCGCAGGTCGGCCGCCAAACATCACAAGACGGCTTAGCCCCTCGACCCTCAACTGATCCAAAACCACTTCTCCGGCATCCGGCACCAATGTTCGTTGTTCCATCGGCATCCACCGGAGACCGACAGAGCCTGTTCTCTTTTACTACTGCCCATCCGCAGGCAAAATGCCAATCGTGGTTCACCAAATGTGACGAAGAACCCAAGCTTGATCCAGTTGTCCTCGGCAAAAGGGCCCCTGAGCAGAAACAGGATATTGAAGAGTAAAGGAGCCAGACTGGTGAGGTTCCGTATGGGGCTCGTGTTGAACACGAAATACCTCGATCTGCTGAGGTGCCTGGCTTGAAGCCTCCCGGCGGCAATCCCGACTATAATTGGGCTGCCCACGCGCTTAGCTTTGGCGAGGAGAGCAAATTGTTGGAGCTCACGGATGACAGTTGGTTCGCAAATTGAGTTTCTGATTTGGATGTTGATTGCCGCCTCCGTAATTGCTCTAGCCGCTGCGCGCCTGCGAATTCCTTACACCGTGGCTCTGGTTCTGGGAGGACTGGCTCTCGGATCATTTCATCTGCCTATACTGCAAGGCCTTTTCGCTCATTCTCCTGATTGGTTAACACCCGGCGTCAGTTTAGTCATTTTCCTCCCTGCCCTTTTGTTTGAGGGTAGTCTGAAGATTCAGTTTCGCCAGTTGCGGGAAAGCCTTGTTCCAATTTGTTTGCTTGCGACCGTAGGAGTGTTCGCGGCAACCATGATCTCTGGCTTTGTTCTCCATTGGGTATTGGGAATCCCCGTTCTCGTGGCACTTGTCTTTGGCGCGATTGTTGCCGCTACGGATCCTATCTCGGTACTCTCTATTTTCAAGGACATGTCCATTGACAAGCGGCTCGCCATCACAGTCGAAGGCGAGAGCCTGTTTAACGACGGAACATCGGTCGTGCTGTACGGGATACTCGTTGGGGCTGTCGCCAGCTCGCGCCTGGATATATTGGCCGGAATTCGTGATTTTGCGGTCGAAGTTGCGGGCGGTGCGGCTTTGGGAGTTGGGCTGGGCTATGTGTTCAGCAGGCTTACACAGAAAATCGACGATCCAGAGGTTGAGATCACGCTCACAACCATATTGGCGTACGGTTCTTACCTTCTCGCGCAGTCGCTGCACTTGTCAGGCGTCATAGCCACAGTATCGGCAGGCCTGATGATCGGCAATTTCGGAATGCGTACCGGGATGAGCTGGCGCACGCGCATTGCGCTGTGGTCGTTCTGGGAATATGCGTCTTTCCTTATCAATTCCATTTTGTTTCTGCTTATCGGACTTCAGGTGCACGTGGGAGGTTTATTACATATGTGGCGGGCTGCAGTGCTGTCAATTGCTGCAGTTCTCGCGGCGCGGCTGCTCACCGTATACGGGCTCGTTCCCTTCAGCAATCTCTTCTCGACCAAAATTCCCTTACGATGGCAACATGTCATGGTATGGGGAGGCATGCGGGGAGCTCTTTCCCTGGCGCTGGTCCTGAGCATCGGGAATAACTTTCCATATCGAGATCAGCTGTTGAGCCTGACTTTCGGAGTCGTCGCATTCACAATCGTCGTGCAGGGGATCACCTTGAAACCGCTCATTCGCTTGCTTGGAATTGGAGAGAGCTGTGACGACGACTATTCACGCTCCCGCGTGCGCCAGGTTGCGATTGCGTCCGCCATTGCCGAACTGGAGGGTATCGCAAACAAACAATTGATCTCCCGCCCGGTCCACCAACGACTGCGCAACGAACTCGACGCGAGATTGGAGAGTGCGAATACAGCGATCGATTCCATTCTCGGCGATAACCAGGACCGCCTTTCTGATGAATTCCGGGTGGCGCGGGCACGGATCAGCAGCGCGGAGAAGGGCGCGATCGAGCAAGCGATGAACGATGGCTGGGTGTCGGCAAATACCGCATCAAAATTGATTGAAGAAGTTGACCACGATTTGACCAACAAGGCACCCGCCATCGAAAGCCCAGCGCCACCGAAGAACACTTGACCTCGTTCAACGTAACTGATTGATCATGAGGCTTTCTTCGGATCTCAGGCTCACGCAGCTGATCTCAACATCGACATTCCATGTACAGCCGAATACTGCGCCCTGAATCCGGTGATAGCTCCGGCTTCAAAGGATGACGAAAGCGCAGCAGGTGTACCGCGCTTTCGTTGTGCCATTACTTTGTCTCAGTCTTGGCAGTCTTGGCCGCGGCTTCGGCGGGAGGATTCGATACTCGTCCTATGAAAAGAATCGAACCGGTCGCATTATGGACGATCATGAAGAGGAAAGGCTTGTCGGCGCGGAAGGTTTCCGGCAGATCGATCCGCATGCTTTTGGTGCCCATGACCACGGCCGTCGCCGCCGCCGCTTCGCTACCCTCCTCGTTTACGTCGATCATGGCTTGATGGATGACGCTGGTTATATAAAGATCTTTCTTGCCTGTGATGCCGGAGAAATCTGCAAGACCTTCGCTGAATGCGTCGGGCATGCCCATCGCGCTCAGATTGCTTCCGAGAAGATAGCGGGTGTCGAACTTGAAGCGCGGCAGAAATACATTCACTTCTTGCGAGCTCATATCGACGCAAATCTGCTGAATCTTTTCGAGTGAAAGACTCTCGCCCATCTTTTCTATATCACTGTCGGGCAGGATGGCGATCATGGAGAGGTCGTTATCCGCATACGGCAGTTCAATGGCTGCCATTCCGTTCTCGCGCGCAAAACGAAAGTGCCCGATTTGATGCATCATCGGCACCTGTACCGTCTTGCCGTCACCCAGATGAAAAGCTTCATCTTTGGTCGCGGTCTTCTTGAACTGCGCCGCCCAGTCTCCTTTGAAGTAGATGGCATTGGTAATCACCAGTCTGGTTAATGCGTTGACGTCGTCTGGATGGATAAGACCTTTGATCTTCCCCGCGGTCTTGTCTTCAACCCAGGTGTTGATCTTGTGTATGGTGGCTGGTTTATCGCCTGGAAAGTCCACAACATTAAAGCCGCCGCCATAGAACTTGTCGATGCTGTTTGTAAAAGCTGGTTCGAAGTGGTAGCCCTTCTGCCCCCAGAGCGCATTCGCAACACTCAGCTTGTAGTGAGCGCCGCGCCCTGCCGCAATTTGCTTCTGAAGCTCGGCAAAACCCA